>Ga0209062_1004768_pt1 | contig 13782 bp, 11 predicted proteins | sample Coa_R2_2_FD_187158 | JGI IMG/M metagenome (GOLD analysis project Ga0209062, IMG submission 187158) | Surface soil microbial communities from Centralia Pennsylvania, which are recovering from an underground coalmine fire - Coalmine... | ecosystem: Environmental > Terrestrial > Soil > Unclassified... | reverse complement strand
GCATCTAACGCACTCAGATGAAATCTTGGACAGGCGCAAAGCCAGCAGCCACGAAAGCAGCATCCAGAAAATTAATAGCGGTTCCAGAATAGCCAGACGGCTGAATGCATAAAGAAAAGCGCTCGAGACGGCAATCGTCACGCCCAGAAGCGCAACCCACGGTTTCTGCTGTGTGCGCAATAGCGCGTAAATAAGCAGCAGATTTCCGGCAAACACCAGCAGGACAAGCACGCGAGCGGCAACCAGGCCCACTCCTGTAAAGTGGAAGACAATCCCCTCAAGCACCGGCCACACCGGCAAAGCGGCAGCCGGATTGAAGTCTCCGGGCAGCCGCCATGAACCGGTCAGAAAATGGCGAACGGCGGCGCTGCCGTACCAGCCCTCATCCGTGTACTTGGAGTAGTCCATCCAGGGGGAAAAATTGGGAAAATCGGCGCGTAAATGGAGCAGATGAATGCCATAAAGCAGGCAAATGGCCGCTATCCAGGCGATCATCAACACACGCGTCCATCTCATCGTTCTATGGGCACTCCTCTGGTATCCAAAACTAAAATTGAGTCGCAATGACGCGCTTGGACGCGCTCTGTGCGTAAGAGGTTTTCTTATCAGTGTATCCGAGCCGGCAAAACGGGTACCGGAATTGCTGTTTTTCGCGCATCTGGGTGGCCTCTGTCGGGAACCGAATCCAGGGTGCTTGCGTATTCACTTGCATGAGCGCAGCCGGCACCATAACGTGGAGTGGATGGGGTGCAGCCAGAACCGGATCGTGGCGCATGGATAAGCGGCCACAAACTCCGGAATCCCGGCTGCAGCCTCAGAATGCCGCAGCTGCGAGCGAAGGACGCCGGTCGGCAGACAGGCCAGGGGAAAGACATTTGGAAGCAGACTGGCAGGTGATTGTAGAGCGGTGCCTCGGCGGGGATTCGCTCGCCTGGGCCGAACTGGTCAAGGCGCATCATCGCCGTGTCTACGGCCTCTGCTATCGCTTTACCGGCTCGCCGCAGGATGCCGAGGACCTCGCCCAGGAAGTCTTTCTGAAGGTCTATGGAAATCTGGCCACGTTTGATCTGGCCAAAGGCAGCTTTCATACCTGGATTACCACTCTTACCAGAAATCTGTTGGTCGATCACTTCCGCCGCTCAAAACAGCAGCGCGTGACCGACTCAATGGACGCAGGATGGGATGAAAGCGAAGAACAGAAGATTGCGGACCGGTTGTCGGATCCGCGACCCACGCCGCATGAGCATGCGGCACAAAAAGAACTGCAAAAGATGGTGCAGGCGGCACTCACGAAGGTGTCGCCGGAGCTCCGCGAAGCAGTGATACTGCGCGACTTGCAAGACATGGACTACAAAGAGATCGCGCAGGTTTTACGTATTCCTGAAGGGACTGTGAAGTCGCGCATCAGCCGCGGACGGGCGGAACTGGCACGGCTTCTCAATCGTAATGGAAGGCAGGTGGTTTAGATGTCCGAGCGTAATCCATTTCAGCAGAGTCAGAAGGGCCCGCTGCAGTGTGAAGAGTGGGAAGCACTTCTGGCGGATGCTCTCGACGGAAATCTGAAGGCGGAAGATACAGCCGCTTTTACCACTCACGGAAACGACTGCCCCATGTGCGCCGAGATGTTGGCGCAGGCAAAGCAGGGGCGCGAGTGGATGACATTTCTGCATGAGGAGCCGCCGGTCCCTGCCGACCTGGTGTCGCGGATTCTCGACCGCACCAGCGGCGCCTCATTGCCTCAGCTGGCTGTAGCCGGCATGGCCCATCCCATTCCGCAGCCGATGGTCCATTTCACTGCGCGCCGGACCTTCCGCGATGCGCGCATGCTGATGACTGCCGCGATGGCCTTCTTTTCGCTGGCCCTCACGTTGAGCCTCGTCGGCGTTCGTCTGGATACCCTCCGTATGGCGGACCTGAAGCCTTCAGCGCTCCAGACCACGATTGCGCGGTCATTCTATGGCGCCAAGAAGCAGATGGTGAGCTACTACGAGAACATCCGCCTGGTATACGAAGTGGAATCGAAGATGCGTGAAATGCGGCGCGATGCAGAAACCGAGCAGAATACCCAGCCGCAAAAAGACCAGAAGCAGCAACAGAACAGCCCGCCGAACGATGGTCATAAGACCGGTGGCAAGCTGCATACACCCGGCAGCCTGGCAGCGCCTGCAGCCGTGCTCTGGGGCCAGCCCGTACTGGCCCGTCTGGACCGTAGAAAGACCGGTATGGCGCAAAAACAGTCCGAAAAACGATTTTCAGAGGTAAATGAATTGGTTGTGAGTAGAGAAGCAGCAGACCAGGCAGAAAGGAGCTTGGCATGAACTGCGCGAACCATCCTGATGTACCAGTCGCGGCATATTGCCAGAATTGCGGCAAGCCGCTGTGCTCTCAATGTGTGCGTTCGATTTCAGACGTCATCTATTGTGAAAACTGCCTTGCGGCCAAACTCGGCATCGGCGGCGCTTCCGGCACTGCCTATAACTTTTCCGGAACGACGCCCGGTGGTGTGAATTACAACATAAGCGGCGTTACGCCCCCGACAGACGCGGATCTGCCGAATCCCGGCCTCGCGGCGCTGCTTGGATTTATCCCCGGTGTGGGCGCCATGTACAACGGCCAGTTCATCAAAGCCCTGATTCATGTTCTGGTCTTTGTGGTGCTGATCGGCATCACAACCGAACACGGCCTGTTCGGCATCTTCATCGCCGCCTGGATCTTCTATCAGGTCTTTGACGCGCATCAGACAGCCAAAGCGCGCCGCGAAGGATTGCCGCTGCCAGACCCATTCGGGTTGAATGAGCTGGGCCAGCGCCTGGGCGTTCCCAACCGGACCTACACTACGGTCCCACCGCAAGGCCCGTATCAGGCGCCTCCCGTGCCGCCTCCGCCGCCGTATACGCCCGCAGATCCGTATACAGCAGTTCCTCCGGTGCCGCCTGTGCCTCCAATTCCGCCTATACCTCCAGACATTCCATCACGGCGGCCTGAGCCCGTCGGAGCAATTGTGCTGATTATCGTAGGCATGCTCTTTCTCTTCAGTACACTCGGCGTTCTCCGGTTTGACTGGATTGGCCACGGCTGGCCGCTGATTGTCATCGCAGTGGGCGTTTGGCTGCTGATAAGAAGGACCCGCGAAATTCCTCCTCCGCCTGCACCGCCGACAGGAGGTGGACAATGAACCAATACATTTTTCTCCATCGCATCCAGGGCCCTGCATTGCTGCTCACCTTCGGATTATGCGCTCTGCTGGACCAATGGGATGTCCTCAGCTTTGGCCGCAGCTGGCCCCTGTACCTGATCGTGCTGGGCGTCCTGAAGCTGGCGCAGCGCGCCGCTCTCGCGAATGCCGAGCCTCCTCCTGCGTATCCCGGATATACGGGTTACGCGCCGGTTGGCGGAGTTCCGGGAACACCTGTTCCCAGCTCGACCGCGCTGGTTCCTACCGAGACCGGCTCAGTCTCACAAACCAACGATTCCGGAGACAGGAGGTAAGCCATGGCCGCCGCACCTCCGCCCTACAGTCCGCGCGACAACCGCCAGCAATGGAGAGACTGGCAGCGCGCTCAGAAAGAAGCCGCTCGCAGCCGCCGATATTACTGGCGCTACTACCATCGGCCTTCTATGGCCGGACCAGTCATACTCCTGGGCGTCGGCATCATCGCGCTGTTGCTGGAAACGGGACGCCTGAGCGCGCCGCGTTTCTGGTCATGGTATGGCCAGTGGTGGCCGATGCTGCTGATCGGCATTGGTCTTGTTCTGCTGCTCGAATATTTCCTTGATCGTCACAATCCATACGCTGGCCGGCGATCCATGGGAGGCTTCGGTTTCGTCATCCTTCTATTGATTTTGTGTGGATGGGGCACGCATGCGGCCCATGTCTGGGGTCCTCTAAGCGACCAGTTCTCCGATAATGGCGATGATTTCTGGTCGCTGATGGGTGAGGAACACGACAACGATATCCAGCAGGAGGAGGCTATTTCACCCAATGCATCCGTGCAGATCCAAAATCCGCGCGGAGACGTTACCATCACTGCTTCCGGTGACGACAAGATGCACTTCAAGGCGCACCAGATTGTGCATACTTCGTCAGACAATGACGCCCGCAAAACCTTTGACGCAGTCACCCCTAAGCTGGTCAACTCCGGTTCAAACGTTGTGCTCACCGTCGAAAGACGAAACAATGCGCGCGTCGACCTCACAGTTGAATTGCCAGCCGGAGCCAGCCCCGTCGTGAATGCCGGACGCGGCGATGTCACCATCGAAGGCCTGAAAACCGGCGCGGATGTTTCTTCAAGCCACGGCGATGTAAAGTTCGACAATATGGGCGGGACCGTGCACGCCCGTATGGACCACGGCGATGTTTCCGCTCACCAGATAGCCGGAGATGTCTCTGTAGACGGGCATGCCGGCGACGTTACTCTTTCGGACATCAAGGGAAACATTACGCTCGATGGCGAGTTTTTCGGCGACACCCATCTCGAACAGGTCGGCTCAGCCGTTCATTTCCATTCCAGCCGTTCTGATCTTGCGATTCAAAAGCTGAATGGCGATATGACGATGGATTCAAGCGATCTGAACCTGAACCAGGCAGTAGGTCCGGTCCGCATTGTGACCCGCTCCAAAGACATTGACCTGTCACAACTGACCGGCGATGCTCACATTGAAAATAACAATGGCGACGTGAACATCACTGCCGGTATGCCGCTTGGCAATCTCCAGGTCAGCAGCCGGACGGGAAATATTTCCGTCACAGTGCCGGAAAATGCCAGCTTTTCCGTACAGGCCTCAAACGCTGATGGCGACCTGCATACCGATTTCCCGCTGATGATGACCAATTCCGGCGACCGGAAATCAGCGCAGGGACAGGTGGGAAGCGGTGGTCCGCATCTTGATCTCTCCACCGGTCACGGAGATTTGCAGTTGCGTAAAGGCGGCCCGGGCGCAACCACAGTTCCCGCGCCTCCGGAACCTCCGGCTCCTCCTTCGGGCGCAAAGCACCTGCACGCGCCGAAAGGTCCTACTCCGCCGCCAGCGCCAACCGAGCAGTAATCAGTTCTTCAACCTTACTCACCACTTCCTCCAGGGTTAGGTGAGTCGAGTCAATCACCACAGCATCGGGGGCAGGTCGCAGCGGCGACTGCTCCCGGTTTCTGTCGCGCTGGTCACGCTCGCGGATTTCTCTCAGAATCGCTTCCTGCGAACCGGCCCTGCCTGATTGCTCATAGCGCCGCTCGCCTCTTGCTTCCGGTGAGGCGTCCAGAAATATCTTGATATCAGCGTGGGGAAAGACCACGGTCCCGATATCGCGCCCTTCCATGACAATCCCACCGTTCTCGCCAAGTTTGCGCTGTAGATCAACCATCCACCGCCGAATCGCCGGATGTACGCTGACCAATGAAGCCGCTTTGGTAACTTCAGCGTCGCGAACCCGCGCGGTTACATCGGTTCCGTCAAGCAGCACACGATTGCCCGTAGGCGTCGGCTCCAGCGCAATCGATGTCACAGCAGCCATCTGCTCAAGCGCGGCATCGTTATCAGGCGCAATACCTTTTTCCATTGCCTTGAGCGCAAAGGCGCGATACATGGCGCCGGTTTCGAGATTCAGCAGTCCAAAATGCGCGGCGACCCGTCCTGCGACCGTGCTCTTGCCTGCGCCAGCCGGGCCGTCAATGGCCACAATCAATCGACGCGTCCCGTTCATTCGCCGGATTTCTTCCCTTTTCTGTTATTCGGACGTTTACCAAATGACGGCTTACCGCCGGAGCGCTTTGCGCTAAACGAAGGCTTCCTGCCGCCACTCTTTGGCGGACCAAATTTCTTGCCGCCCTTAAACTCCGGCCTGGAAAATGATTTTCCAGGCCGCTCAGTATTCTCGCCTTCTACGCGACGTTCTCTCTGTGGCGGTTTTTTGCGGTCAAAACCTTCCGGCTTCCCACCAAAGCTTTTTCTCCCTGCAGGTTTTTGCCTGTTGTCGAAACCGCGTGCATCTCGCCGCGGTTTAAATCCACCTCCTGGAGACGGGCGGCGTTTGAATTCGCGCCGTTCCGGCGACGCCTCACTACTGCGGGGACGGAATTCACGCTGTTCGCCATCTTCGCGGCGTGCCTTCCACTCCTTGCGCGGCGGACGGTCCTGCTCGCGGTCGCGTGGCGGGAACTTTTTGTAAGGACGCTGATCACCCGTTCGCCGATCATCAGCGCGGCCGCGGTATGGCTTACTGAACCCGCCCCTGTCCTCCGCGCGGCGCGGACGAAATTCCCTGCGCCCTTCGCCGGCATCCTCACGGCGTGGCTTCCATTCTCTTTTCTCGAATGGCCGTTTTTCTCCGCGCGGCTTCCACTCACGGCGCGGGAATTTTTCTCCAGAAGACTGCTCGCCACTGCGTTCGTTCGCGCGACTGCGGCGAGGCTTGTCGAATCCACCCTGGCGAAGTTCTCCCCTGTCCTGGCGCGGCTTCCACTCTTTACGCGGGTCTTCGGAGCCAGATCGGCGAAAGCCTTGTGAAGATTCGCGCGCATCCCTCGCTGCCGGACGATTTCCAAAGGCAGGACGTTCGCGTTGCGGGCGATCTTCGCGGTCTCGCCGCATGAAAGGTCTGCCCTCTCGCTCGAATCGTTGTGGTTCGGGTTGCCCTTTGTCTCTCTGAGTAAATGGCCTTCGTTCGCGTGCTGGAGGGGCCACTCTCGGCTGTGACTCAGTATCCACCTGCGCAGCCGATTCAATTTCGACCTCCGGAAACTCCGGCAATCCTCCGGCGATATGAAGCAGGCTCTGCGCTCCGAGTGGAATTGTCAGCAACTGACGGGTGGTGGCAAGCCCATGCACAACCTCGCGGATCCGTGAGCGCGGAGCAAGAGGCGAGAGGAAAATTTCAATCTCTTCTGAGGTCGCCGCAATGGCCGAATCAAGATAAAGCGAAATGAGGGCCGAAAGAGCCGTTGCCTGTGCCATGCCGCTTCCTGCCTGCATGGCCTTTTGGTGACGTGATTCAAAAAGCTCCCACGCCGTTGCTTCGCCAGCCGTGTAGACGGGCAGCACGCGTAACGCCATCCACAGCTCGCTCAATGCCCGCAGCACAGCAGCTTCAGTCACTTCACGTCCCAGCAGTTCCTGCAGTTCAGAAGCTGTCAGCGCCCCTTCGCGCTTCAGCAGTTTCCAGGATTCAATTACCAGAGGCGACGACTTCTCCCGCGGCCCGCGCTTCCAGTCGCGGTCTCCACGCAGCGCAAACACATAGGGCAGGGCCTCGGATGAGACGAGAAAATCGGGCTGCTCTGAAACCGCGCCCAGCAGATTGAGCGGTGTTGCTTTTTCTTCCGCGAAGAGCCGCGCCGCCATCTCAAACGCATTCTGAATTGTGGATGGAGCAGGCGTAGCGCTGCTTTCGCCCAGCACTGCTTCCACAAAGGATGGCGCGGGCGCCTGCAACTGCGTCTTGCGAGGTAGAAACAGGCTCATGCCTGTGGATTCAATCCACGCTTCTGCGTCCTCAATCGTAAGGAGAGGATTTGTCTTCTGCCGCCACTTTTCGGCGCGCGCTGCCTGGAGCTGCTCTGATGTCAAAGAATCCTTCTTTTTGCGGGCCTAAATGCGTTGAAACGCCCGCTGGATGTCTTTCCAAGAATACCGCAATGCGATGGGCCGCCCATGCGGGCAACTGGTAGGATGATCAGTTTTTGCCAGCTCCCCCAGCAGCCACTCCATCCGTATCGGATCAAGCGGAAAGTTCACTTTGATCGCCGAATGACAGGCAATGGAAGCAGCAATGCGCATGCGCAGCGTTTCAAGGTTCTGCGCCTGGTTCTCGCGTTCCGAGTGCTCCAGCACTTCCATTAATGTCTTTTCAAGCTCTTTGCCTTCCAAACCCACCGGAGCAGCTTTTACCGCAATTGTTCGCGGACCGAAAGGCTCCACTTCGAAGCCGTTGCGCTCCAGCTCCTCCGCAATATTGGTGAACAGCACCATCTGGTGCGGAAGCAATTCCACCAGCAGCGGCATCAACAAGCGCTGGTGCTGCACCCGCTCCACTTCACGCTCGCGCAGGAGCTTTTCAAAGAGCACGCGCTCATGCGCCACGTGCTGGTCGACAATCCACAGCCCTTCATCATTCACCGCCAGAATGAAAGATTCCCGCAACTGCCCCAGAGGTTTGAGCGATGCCAGAGAATTCAGGCTGGGAGCAGGTTCTTCCTGAGTCGGCATCTGCACATCGCATGCGTGCATGCCATTTGTATGCATCGGCATTGCTTCAGAAAAAGGCAATTTCACTTCCTGCGGAGGAAGAACCGGTGGCGTGAGTATGAATTCAGCTGCCTGTTCCATGCCTGCCGGAGCCTCGGGCTCCGTAACCGCGGTGATTTGCGGCACAGATTCCGGCTCGCCCGGCATGGGCGAAACCGCCGGCATCAGCGAGGGCGTGGCATGCGGATTCGCCGTAAGCGCAGCGAGAAATCCCGCCGCAGGCCGCGTCTGGATCAGCGTATTGCGAATGCTGTCCCGCACAAAATCATGCACCAGCGATTGCTGCCGGAACCGCACTTCCGTCTTGGCCGGATGCACATTCACGTCCACCTCGTGCGCCGGCATCTCCATAAACATGAGGACCACCGGGAACGAAGTCGGCGGCATGATGTTGCGATAAGCCTCGCTGACCGCATGCAGGATAAGCCGGTCACGGATCAGTCTGCGATTGACGAAGATGTAGATCGAATTGCGATTGAGCTTCTGCAGCTCCGGCTTCGAGATAAACCCGCTGATACGCAGAAACCCAGGATCAGGCGCGGCATAATCCTCGTCGCGCTTCCACGGCGGAGGCTCCGGCAATCCAGCGCGATCAAAGGGCCGCTCTGCCGCCATCGGGAGCAGCTGGTTAAGCGTTTCGCTGCCGAAAATCTGGAAGATACGCTCCTCAGGCTTCCGCACCGGAGGTGCCACTAACAGCGCATGCGTCGCTGAATGCAGCTCGAAATGTTTGTCCGGATGCGCCAGAGCGTAATGCGTAACCAATGCGGTTACATGAGACAGTTCCGTCGTCTCCGACTTCAGAAACTTCCGCCGCGCAGGCGTATTGAAGAACAAATCGCGTATGACGAAAGTTGTCCCGCCAGGCACGCCTGCGTCTTCAACCCGCATCACCTTGCCGCCGGCAATCTCAATGCGCGTGCCGGACGCCTCATCTTCCGCGCGCGTCTCCATCTCCAGCCGCGCAATCGAAGCAATCGACGGCAGCGCCTCTCCGCGAAAGCCGAGCGTCGCAATCGAAAGCAAGTCATCGCTCGACCGGATCTTCGATGTCGCATGCCGCTCAAAAGCCAGCAGCGCATCGTCCCGCATCATTCCGTGGCCGTTGTCGCTGATACGAATCAGCTTGCGTCCGCCTGCTTCCACTTCCACGCGAATCCGACTTGCGCCCGCATCCAGAGCATTTTCAAGCAGCTCCTTGACCACCGACGCAGGCCGGTCTACCACTTCGCCGGCGGCGATCTGGTTGGCGACCTGATCGGAAAGAATGCGGATGCGCCCCATACCAAATTCACCTTAGCAGGTTGTTTTGCGTGAGAAACAGAGATGCTGTGTGCAAAAAAGAGAATGGCGGCTCCAAAAATAAACCGGAGCCGCCACTTTTTCCCTGAAACTTTACCGCTTCCTGGCCTTACTCTTCGCAGCCACTTTTTTCGGCTTATTCTGCTTCTTCTCCGCAGGCGGATTGAGATGGTCGCCCAGAACATGCAGTCGCAGAAAGTTCGTAGACCCGGACTTGGTCCGCGTTCCCGCTACAATTCCAACAATGTCCTGTGGACGAGCAAAGCCTCCCTCTTCCAGAAGCTCCTCCGCCATATCCACCATGTTTTCCGTGGTATGGGCCTTGGCGCAGTGGATAGGATGCACACCCCAAAGCAGATTCATGCGGTTAATCACCGGCACAATGCTCGACAAGGCATAAATGGGCGGCTTGGGATGATATTTCGAAAGCTGTCGCGCCGTCGCTCCCGTCTCTGTAAACACAGCAATGGCCGCCAGATCAAGATCCTCGGCAGCATGCGCCATCGATTCGCAGATGGTCTCCGCAATCGAAAGCCGCAGGTGATTCGCCCCGTCATTGTGCACAGGCACGACAGGCTTATGCGCTTCGGTCTCAGTCACAATCTTTGCCATCATCTTCACGGCTTCAATCGGATACTTCCCGGCAGCGCTCTCCGCCGAAAGCATGACCGCATCCGTGCCGTCATAAACGGCATTCGCAACATCGCTCGCTTCGGCTCGTGTCGGACGTGGGTTTTCGATCATTGACTCGAGCATCTGCGTGGCCGTGATTACAGGCTTGCGATGCGCGGCGGCGCGGCGAATCACATGCTTCTGAATCGCCGGGACCTTCTCCGGCGGCATCTCGACGCCCAGGTCGCCGCGCGCCACCATCACCCCATCGGCCACATCCAGAATGCTCTCCAGATTATCGATGGCCTGAGGTTTTTCCAGCTTGGCGACTACCCAGGTATCTGCTCCCAGCGCCGCGATCCTCTGCTTCACCAGGCGGACATCGTCCGCCGTCCGCACAAACGAAACCGCGATGGCGTCAACGTCATTCTTTACCGCAAACTCGAGGTCCTTCTCGTCTTTTTCCGTCAGCGAAGGGACCCGAACGGCCATCCCCGGCAGATTGATCCCCTTGTGCTCGCCCAGCGTTCCGCCGTTAATCACTTCGCATTCCACATCCTCGCCCGGAATATCCAGAACGCGCAGCTCAATCAGCCCGTCGGAGAGCAGAATGCGCGCTCCCGGCTCAAGATTTTCTGCAAGTGTGGGGAAGGTGGTGCTGATAACAGTGCCGGTTCCGGGTATGTCGCGAGGAGTAATGGTCAGGGTCTGGCCCGCCTTAAGCTGGACGGGGATCCGGTTCTTCAGGCGCCCTGTGCGGATTTTTGGTCCCTGCAGGTCGCCCAGAATACAGATAGGCTTGCCTTCCTCCCTGGCCACCTTGCGGACCATCTCAATCAGCTTGAGCTTTTCCGGCTGTGTTCCGTGAGAAAAATTCAGTCTTGCCACATCGAGACCAGCACGCACCAGTTCACGAAAAGTAGCTTCATTGCTTGACGCAGGCCCGAGTGTGCCCACAATCTTGGCGCGGCGATCAGCCGTAACGTTCATCCATCCCCCAGGATTTTCTTATGTGATCATGCTTATTTTAACCTGCGGAGATGACGCCGGACGATCACACAGCCTGCGTTTTCCCTTGTGTAAAAGCATTTTCTTCATCGTCCGCTTCAGCCGGAGGACGCGAGCCGTGCACAGGAAAAAGCTGCGCGTTGAATTCCGCGCCGATAAGAATGCTGATCGAAACCATATAAAGCCATACCAGCGTGGCCACCGCGGCGCTCAAGGAGCCATAAACGACCGAGTAATCCGCAAAGCGTGTAACGTACAGTCCATAAAGCAGTGTAATAAGGAACCACGTCACCGTGGCCAGCAGCGCGCCGGGAACAACCCTTCGCCAGTTCTGCGTTCTCGGTGTACCGAAGTGATAGATCACCGCAAGCACGGCCACGCTCGTCAGCATAGCGATCATCCATCGCATCAAGCGCCATAAAAAAAGCACATACAGACGGAAATCGTGGTCCGCATTCTCCACCATCCAGATCTCAATCTGATGGCCGAAGACGATCAGCAGAGTCGCAAACAGCATCGGCACCAGCGTGATGGGAATAAGACTGAATGCCACCACGCGCTCTCGCCAGAAATTCCATGTCCCGCGCGGCAGCCGATAAGCGCGACGAAAACCTTCCATGATCGAAAGCATGAACCCTGACGCGGCAAAGACCGCCACAATCATGGCCGACCAGATCAGCCGCACCGAACGCGCATGGTCCATCTGAAAGTAGTTCTGGATCAGCCCCATCGTGTCCGGCGGCAGAATGTCATAAAAAGCCGCACGTATGTCGTTGAGCGTTTCCGTCTCCGGACTCAGCGCCAGCAGCGTGGTCCCTGTCAGCACCGCCGGGAAAAGACTCAGAATCGCTGAGTATGCCGCTGCTTTGGCATTGGTGAAGGCATTGTGGAGAAAGGCATTCCACGCAGCGCGCCGGAGATTGGTCCACAGCGACAGCAGCATACGTGTCGAGAGTAAATGAAGCCGCCGTCCGCAGGAAGTATCAGAAGTGCGTCCCTTGCTGAATGCTGCCATCCTGAGCCAAGCGCGAAGTCAAAGGCTTTGCTTCTCTTATCCGGTACAAGCAACAAATGACACTGAGGATCAAAAGCAGGTCCTCCACGCGAGAAGCTAGTAGTCGCCGCTATCCTGGCCATAGGCGAGATTTTCAAAGCGTGTGCATTTGGACAGATATGCAAGATGCACGGAACCGGTCGGGCCGTTGCGCTGTTTCGCAATGATGATTTCAGCTTTATTCTCGGTGTCCGGATCGGGCTGGCCGTTCTCGTCACGGTTGTAATAGGCCTCGCGGTGGATAAAGGCGACGACATCGGCATCCTGCTCGATGGAGCCCGATTCGCGCAGGTCAGAGAGCATCGGCTTCTTGTCGCCACCGCGTTGTTCTGAGGCGCGGCTTAACTGCGAGAGCGCAATCACCGGAACATTCATTTCCTTCGCCAGCGCCTTCAGCCCGCGAGAAATGGCCGAGACTTCCTGTGTGCGATTCTCATATTTTCTGGCGCCCGGTCCGGCAACGCTGGCCGTCATGAGCTGCAGGTAATCGATGACAATCAGGTCCAGACCGCCGGACATTTGGCGCAGGCGCCGTGCCTTCGCCCGCATTTCTGTTAACGAAATGCCTGGCGTGTCGTCGATGTATATCTTTGATTCTGCTAATTGCTCCAGCGCGTGCGTAAGTTTCTGCTGATCTTCGCGCAGCAGGAAGCCTTTTTGGATTTTCTGCGAATCGACCAGAGCCTGCGAAGCCAGCATGCGTCGCAGCAGCGATTCCTTGGACATTTCAAGCGAAAAGACAGCGACTACCTTGCCGCCCTGCACTGCGGCATTCTGCGCTATGTTGATGGCCCAGGCTGTTTTACCCATTGAGGGACGCGCCGCGATGATGATCAGCTCCGAGGGCTGCAGGCCGCTGGTCATGCGGTCAAAGTCGATGAAGTGCGTAGCGAGTCCGGTGACTTCGCGGCCTTCTTTGTACAGATTATCGATAGTTCCGAAAGAGTCGCGGACGATCTCCGGAATGCTGGCAAAGCCGCGCGTAATGCCGCGCTCCGTAACCTCCAGCAGCCCGCTCTCGGCGGCATTCAGGACTTCCAGAGCTTCTTCACCCTGATCGGCGGCACGGGTGATGGCTGTCGAGCAGATATTGATAAGCTGCCGCAGCAACGACTTGTCCTTAACAATGCGGACGTACTCTTCAATCGAGAGACGCCGCGGCAGGCCCTCAGTCAGCGAGAAAAGGTAAGCGACGCCGCCGATGGCCTCTATCTCTTTGCGTTTGGCCAGCTCTTCCGGGAGCGTAACGATGTCCACGGCGCGGCCCGCGTCGATCATCTCGGCCATGCGGCTGAAGATGCGGCGGTGCGAATCGAGCGCGAAGTCGTCGGCAGTGATCTTTTCAGCGGCTTCGTTATACAGATGGTTATCGAGCAGGATCGCGCCCAGGATGGACCGCTCGGCATCAGGGCTGGCGGGAAGACCGCGCTCGAATTCTATGTCGGGAGTTGTAGCCATGAAGCTCTAGTTTAGGCCACTTACGTGACGCGAATACAGGCCGAATCCAGTTGAAATCTGGCCCCTTTTTGTGCATTTTCCGGCCGAAAACCAGCCGGATTTTGCCATTT
>Ga0209062_1004766_pt1 | contig 13793 bp, 11 predicted proteins | sample Coa_R2_2_FD_187158 | JGI IMG/M metagenome (GOLD analysis project Ga0209062, IMG submission 187158) | Surface soil microbial communities from Centralia Pennsylvania, which are recovering from an underground coalmine fire - Coalmine... | ecosystem: Environmental > Terrestrial > Soil > Unclassified... | reverse complement strand
CGGCGTCGATCGCGGCCATCCCGGAGGAGAACACGTAGGCGCTCTGGCCGCCCTCCAGCTTGGCCATCGTCCGCTCGAGCGCTTTCCGGTTCGGATGATTGGTGCGCGCGTAGTCGAAGCCCTTATTTTTCCCCAGCTCCTCGTTCACGTACGTCGAGGTTTGATAAATCGGCGCGACAATCGCTCCGGTCGCGGGGTCCGGCTCTTGACCCACGTGGATGGCATTGGTGGCAAAACCCATCTGGCTCTCCTTCTTGCGACGCACGCTTCAACGCGGAGGCGAACGCCCCGCCTTAACTTGGGGAATCGGCGCCGGGGGCGTCTTGCATTCGTTCGGCGCCGCACCGGGAGTGGCTCGCCGCGGCGATTCGTCCTGGGATCGCCGGGTTGTAGGAAAGTTACAAGAGGCTCTCCAGTGAGTCAAATCGTGCCGCAAGCGGTGGTTCCCTTCGCGCACGGTAGCAGCGTGTCGCCCGGGCCGCGCATCCAAACCTCAGCCAGGTACCACTTGACCCCAGCCTCCCTTCCGTGGAGGATGAACGGAGTTCACCATGCGTTCCTTCCGTTTTTTCGTTCTCGGCGCTCTGCTCGGCTTCTGCGCATTGGCGGTGACGCGCGCTCAGGATGCCTCGGCGAAACAAGACCCACCGCCCGCGGCGCAGAACACTTCCTCCGCCAAGGACGATCGGCCCGCCTCGACTTCACTTAAAGACGCGCCCGTGACCCGCGTGACGATTGAAATCACCGGTGGCGCAAACAACGTGCCGGTCCAGAACGCCAGCGTTTACGTGAAATACGTGGAAGAACGCACGCTCCGCAAGGACAAGCATCTCGAGCTCAACGTCAAAAGCAATCGGGAAGGGCTCGCGCATGTTCCAGGGGCTCCGCTCGGACATGCGCTCATTCAAATCGTCGCGGACGGCTGGAAACCCTTCGGCCGCAAGTACGAAATCACCGAAGCCAACCAGGTGATCAAGATTCACCTCGATCGCCCGCCGAAGTGGTACTGAAGATCGTGCATGCTTACTGAACCGGCCGCACCGCAGCCTCTCGAGTGCGGAATCCGCCTTCCTTTGCATTTCGTTTTGCCTTTGCGACGCGCCGTTGCCCTGAAATAGTGCAAAGCGCTCGACTCGCTTGAAGAATGAGCAGTTAGCTCTTCGCATTGAGGCAATTTCCACAAACTTATCAACACTTGTGTTGAAATCTTCATCCGCCTGAAATCTGTTTCTCAATTTTCGGCATCGCGTTTGCTGACTCGCGCCTTCTTCCTCCTTTTGACCGCTCCGAACTCCTGATGCTACAGTGGGTTTCACCGGAAATTTTTTCATGAACGAAACCTTCGACGGACCTTTTTCTCTCGTTCAAATGCTTTTGGGCAGCCTTTCGGCGCGTCCGATGCGCAGCCTGCTGAGCATTCTCGCGATTTCCATTCAGGTGGTCCTCGTACTCCTCATCGTTGGTCTCACTTCGGGAGTCGTTTCCGAATGGGGAAAGCGCGTGGAAGGCGTCGGCGCAGATCTCCTGGTCCGCCCGCCCAACTCTTCTATTTTCTTTGCCTTCACTTCCGCGGTGATGCAGGAAAACCTGGGCGAGCAGATCGCGAGTCTGCCCGGCGTGGATGAAGTGGCTCCCACTCTGATCCTCACCGACCCCAAAAACCTGATGATCATCTACGGCATCGACTATAAACGGTTCAATGCTCTTAGCCGGGGCTTTCTTTTCCGCGATGGCCGCCCGTTTGCCGCCCCCGACGAGGCCATAGCGGACGACATCATTGCGCAGGCACGCCACCTCAAGGCAGGCGATCGCATTACGCTAATGAATCGCGACTTCACCATCGCTGGCATCGTCGCTCACGGCAAAGGCGCGCGCTTCTTCATCCCGCTGCAGACGGCGCAGGATATCGCCGGAGCAGAGCACCGGGTTTCCATGTTTTACGTTCGCAGCAAAGGAGATACGGAAGGCACGCGCGCGCAAATTCTGAAGCTCATGCCGCAGAGCACGGTCTTCTCCCTGCCGGAATACGTTTCCCTCATGAGCAGCGCGAATCTTCCGCAGCTCCGCCCATTCACTCGCAGCATGGTGGGCCTGGGCATCATCATCAGCTTCCTGGTTGTTTTGTTGAACATGCACACCATGGTGATGGAGCGCACGCGAGAGATCGGGATTCTCAAGGCACTCGGCTTTTCCCGCTTCGACGTGGTGCGGATGCTGCTGGGCGAGACGCTTTTCATCGCTCTGCTGGGTATCTGCCTGGGCATCCTTATCACTTTTTTCGTGCAAGCCGTTCTCAAGCAAACCAGCCCGGGCCTGACCGTCCTGATTTCCTCGCGGTGGATTTTTTCCGCGGCCGGGCTGGCTCTGGTGGGCGCCGCCGCCGGGGCTATCTATCCAGCCGCCCGGGCCGCCAATTCCGACCCGGTTGTCGCCCTTGCTTACGAATAAGCCCAGTTCCCGATTGCCGCCTGCGCCCAAAACTGCTACCTTACGGTCGCTCTTCGGGCCCTGAGGTGCAAATTCGGCCGAACCCTGTGCGGCTGCCTGTCAGAGGGAGTTCATCCAACATGAATCGCAAGTTTTTCCTGCTGCTCATCGCTGCTGTCAGTCTGTGCTGCGCCGGCGCGGCCAGCGCGCAAATGGGCGTGAATTTTTTCAAGAAACCCAATATTGCCGATATCTTCCGCCCGGAAGTCGGCAAAGGCGGCGTTTGGGAAATTTCCCACGCCAAACGCGATAAGCCAGACACTCTCGATTGGTACGTCGTCGGCAAGGAATCCGTCGCGGGAAAGGACGGCTACTGGGTTGAGATGTCCCATGCGGATGAACGCTCCGGCCAGCCTGCCTACTACAAAATGCTCGTTACCAAGGATGATTTCCAGTTTCACCGTGTGATCATGCAGATGCCCGGCATGCCCGCCATGGAGATGCCCTGGAACCCTTCCGACAAGACCCGCACGAGAATGGACGAGGAACTGGAGAAGTGGAGCCGCGTGGGTACAGAGAGCATCACCGTTCCTGCCGGGACATTTTCGTGCCAGCACTGGAAGAAAAATGAAGGCACCGGGGATGTTTGGGCCAGCGAAAAGGTCTCGCCGGTCGGGGTGGTGAAGATGGTCAGCGCCGATGAGACGATGACGCTCGTTAAGATCACTTCCGATGCGACGGAGCACATTACGGGTCCGGTTCAACCATTCGATCCGCAAGCCTTCATGCGCATGCGGAAGGCGCAGCCCCAGCATTAGGCTTTAGCGGCAAATTTTCAGGACGGCCGGCGAATTCGCTAGGGGACGCCAACTGCGGTTCGCTTTCGAGCGGAGCGCATTGCGTGCTCGGCTCTTTTCTCCCCGTGATACGATGGCTTCCGTCCGGACAGAGGCTGGCTTTTTCCCGAAAGCGGAGAGTTTGCATGTCCTTGCCGATGGATAAACACTACGAAGCCAAGATCCTCGAACGGCGCGATCTTTCCGAGGACCTCTGGCTGGTTCGGGTGGACCCCGGCGGCCCATTCAAATTCAATGCCGGGCAATACGCCACGCTGGGCGTCGATGTTGACGGCAAGCGGATCGAGCGCGCTTACTCCATCGTCTCTTCTCCCTACGAACCCCATCTCGAATTTTTCATCGAACTCGTGCCGCAGGGCGAACTTACGCCGCACCTTTACAAACTCCATGCAGGCGACACGATGCTCTGCCGCAAAATCTCGAAGGGCCGCTTCTGCCTCGACGTAAAGAGCGGCCGCACGAACCATTTGCTGCTTGCCACGGTCACAGGCATCGCTCCTTTCGTCTCCTACGTTCGCACTCTCTATCGCGACTGGAAATGCGGCGGTGCTCTGCCCGGTCCGCACAAGCTCTACTGCATTCAAGGCGGCAGCCGCTCCTGGGAGTTTGGCTACCGGGAAGAACTCGAGAAGATTGCCGCAGAGGTTCCGTGGTTTACGTTCGTGGCCACCATCAGCCGCCCGTGGGAAGACCCCAATTGGCATGGCGAAACCGGCCGCGTGGACGATCTGATCCGAAAGTACACGGACCTCTGGGGCCTGAAACCGGGGGAAACCACCGGCTATCTCTGCGGACATCCCAGCATGTGCGAAAATGGCCGCGGCATTCTCGCGCGCGCCGGATGGAAGAAGGATTCCATGTTCGAGGAACTCTATTTTATTCCGTCGAAGGACTCCTGATCGCCTCCGGTTTCTGCCGCGCGCCCTGTTTGCTCCTCATCTCTTGGGCCTCTTTCAACCATCTTCTTACTTCGCCTCGCTGGGCGCAGCGGTGAGCGAAACGACCGCCTTTTTCTGCTTCCAGCGCGTGCGGAGAGTCGAGAGAGCCAGCATGGCCAGGAAAACCGCCGCCAGGCCGGCTGTTGCAGTCCAAACGCCGCACTGCCCTTTCGGCAGGACCGAAAGCCGCCCGTAGACGAACTCAATGTGAACCCAATAGACGAGCAGCGACGTTTGTCCGAGTTGTATCAGCGGACTGAGTCCGCGCTGCGCCCATCCCCAGCGGCACCACGCATAGACGAGCGTCAGAATTGCGAGCACAATCCCGCAGCGCATGAGGAAAAAATTCGGACTGGTATGCCAGTAGTCGTAGATGCGGTAGAGCTGCACGTCCGAGCGGTCGAAGAGCTGCGACACAAAAACCGCCGCCACACCCGCCGTGCCAAGCCCCGCATAGGCCTCCGTCGAGCGCAGCTTCGCCAGGTCCGTGAACAGGAAAAAGCCGGCGGCCAGTCCGGCAAACGCGAACGCGCACCACGGAAACAGCGGAAAGAGCCACGGTTGCGGCTCGTTGAAAATGTGCACGCCGTTTAGATACGATTCGAGCGGCCAGGGCAGAAACGTCGGGCGGTGCGTGGTCCAAAGCGGCGGGGCCAGCATCGCGACGACAGCCGCCGCGGCCAAGCCTGCCCAGATTCCGCGCACGCGCGACTCCGCTGTGCTCCTTCCCGCCGTCAGCCAGCACAGCGCAGCCAGCAGCACCATCGAAATTCCCAATATGTTCAGCACATCCACGCGCAGCAAATCCGTCCACGGCGCGTACGGAATACCCAGCACGTATTCTTGAACGCGGAACAAAATGGCCAAGCCGAAAATTTCCGCTCCGCGCAGCATGCATTGCCTCGCAATCGCTCCGCGCTCCGCGCCTCTGCCGCGCAACCGCTCGGTCACCAGCGCGACGGAAACTCCCGCCAGAAAAATGAAGAGGGGCGCCGGCAGCGTTCCGGCCAGCTGCGACCAGCCGTACAGCGCCGATTTCTTTGCCTCCGGGCTGAGCCACGAGTTGTAGCAATGCGTCTGGAACATCAACACGCACGCCAGTCCGCGCATCCAGTCAATGTGCGCGATTCGGCTCCCATGCTGTTTTTCGCCGCCCATGCTGCTACGTTACAATCTTCTGGCTTCGAGGTCGAACGCCAGGTTGGCTGCCGCCAGACAAATCGGTGCTCTTCCCGCTCTCGGCCTCTGGGCCCTCCTCACCCTTGCGGGCGCCCTCTTCGCGAATTGGTACGGATATGGGGGCCGCAGCTTCGCGGCGCTTCTGACCGCCGGCGCGTTTTTTCTTCTTGTAATGCTGTTGTTCGCCGCGCGCGGCATCCAGGAATTCTTCGCTGGCGCCCTTGGCGCGGGCAGCGGTTTTCTCCTGGGTGTTTTCGCGTACTTTGCGTACATCGTTTACGCCGTTGGCACTGGGTACTTCAGCTACGCTCGCGCGGGAGCGATTGCCGGTTTCGTTTTTGTGCCGCTGGCGCTGGCGGCTTCCGCCGAGCGGGAGTCCCCGGGCGCTTGGCAGGATTACCTTACGCTCGCGCTCATCTGGGTGTGCGTGAAGTTCGGCCCCACGCATTGGGTCTGGCCTTATCCGGGTGGTCATCTCGCTTACGTTTATACGGTCATTCTCGCCGTGACCGTCGCCATCGCAGCGTTTCTGCTGATTCGGCGCGTGGACAAGACCGGCTACCTGATTGCCTGGGGACCACGCTGGACCTTCTTCGTCCTTGCCAGCTTCCTCGTGTTCGCCGCCATCGCGATTCCCCTTGGCCGCGCGCTGCACTTCATCGCCTTCGATCCGCTTTGGTACAAATGGCCGGCTTGGCCCGCGACGTTCCTCGCGATTCTTCTCTTCACCGCGTGGCCGGAGGAATTTCTTTTTCGCGGCCTGCTGCAGAATTTTCTGCAACGCTCGGCCAAGAGCGATTTCGCCGGGTGGTGCAGCGCTTCGATACTCTTCGGCTTCTCGCATATCACCAATCTCGGATTCCCCAACTGGCGCTACGTCCTGCTGGCCTCGATTGCAGGACTTTTTTACGGGTGGACGTGGCGGAAAACCGGCTCCATCTTCGCTTCCGCTTTGGTCCACGCCGGCGTGGACGCGACCTGGCATTTCTTCTTCCGCACTCTTTAGCACAGACACCATCGGCAGCCAGCGTAACGAGGAAGGCGCCGCCGTTTGGGAAGGACCGCGGATCCGGCAGATCGAGTTGCGCGTGCTTTCGGATACAGCTCTCCCGTCGAACAGCCGCACACGAAGAACGGTGTGCCTGCTTCCCGGTATGGTTCGCGGTGTTTGCCGCACCCTGCGGTATACTCATCGCCGTAAAATACCGGAGGAACCGATGGCCATTGCTCTGACTCCTGACCAAGCTGAATTCTGGCTCCAGCAAATTCTCTTGCCGCTTGCGCAAAACGAAGGCCGCACCACGCGGTCGGTTCTTGCGGCCTTGCCCCCGGATGGAGGCAGCTACCGTCCCGATCCTCACGCCAAGACCGGAATCGATCTCGCCTGGCACATCGCCACCGCCGAGCGCCGCTTCCTGGATACCGTCATTGACGCCAAGTTCGAGGCCACCAGTTTTCCGCGGCCGGATTCGATACAGACAGGCGCGGACGTCGCTTCCTGGTACGCTGCAGCCCTGGACGAACGATTCCAGAAAATCGCGCAACTGAAGGGCGACCACCTGATCAAGGTCGTGGATTTCCGCGGCATTTTCCAGATGCCGGCTGTGGCCTTCCTGCAATTGAGCGTCATGCACAGCATTCACCATCGCGGCCAGCTTTCCACGTATCTGCGGCCAGCAGGAGGCAAGGTTCCCGCGATCTACGGCGAAAGCTACGATTCGGCGGAAGCTCGCAAAGCAGCGCAGGCGCAAGCGGCGAATTAGTGGCCAGCGACCTGCGGCCGGCAAATGCGGCGATCCGGCGGCTGGCCAAGCGGATCGGCGCCGATATTCGCTCCCTGCTGTCTACAAAACATAGAAAGCATTTGAACTCAGGTGAGTGTGCGGCTAAGGTGCTGGCGTGAAATGGCGCGGCGCGGTGGCGGGATGTATTGGCGCGGCTCTGATTGCCGGTCTGGGATATGCAGGATGGGCCGTGCACCGCGGATTCAGCGCCTCCGATGAACCTACCTGGGCAGAGAAAGCGCTGGCGCGGACGGTAAGACATCTTTCGATTCCACGCCGAGCGCGGCGCCAACCAAATCCCCTGAGAGCGACTCCGGAGAATCTCGAGGAAGGCCGTGAAGACTTTCTGGTGCGCTGCGCGAACTGCCACGGCACCGACGGCCGCGGGCGGACCTCCGTTGGCCGGAATCTTTATCCCAAACCGCCGGACCTCACTGGTCCAGAAACGCAAGAACTAAGCGACGGCGAAATCCACTACATCATCGAGCATGGGATCCGGTTGACCGGAATGCCGGCGTGGGGCAGCCCGCCTCTCAGCACCGCTGGCGGCTCCGCGGAGTTTTCTCTGGACGCGGCCGAGGGCTGGAAACTGACGCTTTATATCCGCAGCTTGCGCGAGCCGCGGGAGACGGAAAAGGCACGGACTGCGTCGGCGCTCGCTTCAGCACACTACGCGGGATCGGCGGCCTGCGCGAAGTGCCATGCGGAAATCTATCAGCGCTGGAAAAAAACGCCGATGGCCAACGTCGTTCGGGATCCGCGCGAGCATCCCGATGCCATCATCCCGGACCTCGCAACAAACACGGTGGCGAAATTCAAGCGCGAGGACGTGGCGTTCGTATACGGAAGTATCTGGAAGCAGCGCTATTTCAAGAAGATCGGGGACGATTACTTTCCGCTCGGCGCGCAGTGGGACGTGGTGGACAAAGTCTGGAAGCCGTATCACGTCGGGAAAGGGACGGATTGGTGGGAGCCCTTCTATCCCGAGGAGAACGCGAAGCGCCCAACGGGGCCGACCTGCGACGGCTGCCATTCCGTGGACTACAACATCAGCACGAAGCAAGTGGCCGAGTGGAACGTCGGCTGCGAACGCTGCCACGGGCCGGGAAGCGAGCACGCGGCCCATCCCGCGGCATGGAACATCGCGAACCCCTCGCGCATGGACTACGTGAGTGCGAACGACACCTGCATTCAGTGCCATTCGCAGGGGCGGCCGCTGAAAAATCCCATCGGAGAAAACGGAGGCCGGTACTACGATTGGCCGGTCGGCTACCGAGTGGGGCTTCGGCTTGCGGACTTCTGGCAACTCGAGGAGCACAAACTGGGCGAAACGACCTTCACGCATTTCGCGGACGGCACCGCGCACAAGAACCGTATGCAGGGAAATGACTTCGTACAGAGCGTGATGTACCGGCGGGGCGTGACGTGCTTCGATTGCCACGACGTGCACGGAACGGCGAATTACGCGCAACTTCGCACGACAAGCGACAAGCTTTGCCTGGAATGCCACGGCCCCATGTCGCCGAACGGACCGCGGACGCCAACACTCGCGGAACACACGCATCACAAGGACGGATCACCGGGCAGTTCCTGCGTGGCCTGCCACATGCCTAAGATCGAGACAACGCTGGGGAACATTAAGGTGCGGGCGCACACGTTCGCCTTCATTTCCCCGGCTAAAACGCTGCAATACGGGATGCCCAATCCCTGCACCGAATGCCACACGGACAAGTCCGCGGCTTGGGCGATTGAGGCAATGCAGCAATGGCCCGAACGCTCGCCTTGGCGGGTCGGAACCTTGTTTCGCGGGATGACCCAAACTGTTCCGGGCATCTAAGCCGTACTTCCGATTCTTGGCGCGATGGCGGCAAACAGATTGATCGGCTGGAAGTTCGTTCAAGAAAGCCCAGTTTTCGCCTGCGCCAGGGAACTTGCGGCCGGCACCTGCCGTATCTTGTGGCGTGGCGCAGCTTAGTTTAGCGCGCATCATTTGCCCATTGCGAAACGGAGGAGCGACCGATGGGGATCTTTCGCGAGGACACGGTATTCGCTTTGCGCATGATGCGCAAAAATCCTGGCTTCACCATGGCGGCCGTGATCTGCCTAATGCTGGGCATCGGCGCCACGACGGGGATTTTCACAGTGGTGAACGCCGTGCTGCTCCAGCCCCTTCCCTATTCGCATCCCGAGCGTCTCGTTCGCATCTACACCGAGTTTCCAACGTTTCCAAACGGAGGTTTGCACCGCTTCTGGAGTTCCGGGCCTGAATTTCTTGACCTGCGCCGGGACGCGCATTCGTGGGCCACGCTCGATGCGTGGATTGAGGGCGGCGCCAACCTGGCCGGCAAGACGCAGCCGGTCCGCGTGACCGCCGCGGCCGTGAGCGGCACGCTGCTCGAGACGCTCGGCGTGGATTCCATCAAAGGCCGTTTGATTGGCGCTGCCGACGATGTGAAGGGAGCGCCGGCGGTCGCGGACATATCCTACGGCCTCTGGCAAACGGTTTTTGCGGGTGACCCCAACATCATCGGCCGGGAGACATTCCTCGACGGAATCAAATGCACGATCATCGGCGTGATGCCAAAGGGTTTTCAGTTTCCTCCAGGCGAACCTGATCCGGCGAACGTCTGGACGGCGCTGCAACTGGATCCGGCAAATCCCGGCAACCGCGGATCGCATAGTTACTACTTGCTCGGCAGGCTAAAGGACGGCATTACACCGGCGCAGGCGCAGGCGGAATTCGCGGCACTGGTGCAAACGTATAGCGAGCGCCGGGCTCCGAAAACGCATGGGTTCGATGTGAAGAATCACACCATCGCGAGTTTTCCGCTCCAGGCGGAAGTGGTCTCGAGTGTGCGCCCCGCGCTTCTCATGCTGCTCGGCGCGGTCGCCTTTGTTCTCTTGATCGCTAGCGTAAATGTGGCGAATCTGCTGCTGGCGCGAGCCGAAGCGCGGCGCCGCGAAATCGCCATTCGCGGGGCGCTGGGGGCGGGGCTCGCGAGATTGGCGCGGCAATTCGCCACGGAGGGAATCCTGCTCGCCGTGACGGGCGCGGCGCTCGGGTTGATTCTGGCGCTCGGCGGAATGCGGCTTGTGCAGCTCACGAACGCCGGCGGCATTCCGCGCGCAGGCGAAATCGCCCTGGATTGGCGCGTGCTCCTTTTCACGCTGGTCATCAGCATTGTCACCGGAATTCTTTTCGGCCTCGCTCCCATCGCGCCGCTGCTGGCCGGCGGCCTTGGCAACACGCTCAAGGAGACCTCGGCCAGTACGACGGCAGCGAGTGGCGCGCAAGTCTTCCGCAGGGCGCTCGTGGTGGGCGAACTGGCTATGGCGCTGGTGTTGCTCGTGGGTTGCGGCCTGATGCTGCGGGCTTTCTGGAAATTGCAAGAGGTGCACACCGGCTTGCAGCCGGACGGCGTGATCACCATGCGAGTTTCGCTGCCCAGCGGCACCTATACCGATCGCCCTAGGATTACGGATTTCTGGACGCGGCTCGAAGAGCGCATCACGCAGATCCCCGGCGTGCGCTCGGCGGCGCTGGTTTCCGGGTTGCCGCCACTGCGTCCCCCCAACATGAACGACACAAATATAGAAGGCTTTGTGCGGCGCGAAGGCGGCCCCATCCAGAATGTCGACTTCTACCAGATCGTGAGCAAGGACTATTTTTCCGCAATGGGCGTTCGCCTGATGGACGGGCGCCTCTTTGACGATCGCGACGTGCAAGGCGCTCCGTACGTCGCAATCATCAACAAGACCATGGCCATGACTTTCTGGCCTCAACAGAATCCGATTGGCCGCCGTGTTCAGCCGGGAGGCAACGGGGGCCCCTGGGCAACGGTGATCGGCGTCGTGGATGACGTGAAGAACGCCGGGATTGATCATCCCACCGGCACTGAACTGTATTTGCCCTATCGCCAAGTGTCCGGCCTAAGGATGACCGATATGTTCGTGGTCTTGCGCGCGCAGCATGGCGATGCACAATCGCTCGCTGGCGCCGTCCGCGGCAACCTTGCCGAACTCGATCCCACGCTGCCGCTGGCCGATGTGCGTCTGATGGCGGACGTGCTTTCGCGCGCGCAAGCGCGGCCTCGTTTTCTTACGCTGCTGCTCTCCCTCTTCTCGCTGATCGCACTCGCCATTGCAACCGTCGGCATCTATGGCGTGATTTCATATTCGGTGGCACGCCGCACAAAGGAATTTGGCTTGCGCATGGTGCTCGGCGCCCAGGGCGGGGATGTCCTCGGGCTCGTGATGAAGCAGGGGGCGGCGATGGTGGCTCTCGGCGTTATCGCCGGCCTGGCCGTCGCTTTCGCGCTCACACGCTTGATGGCTAGTCTGCTCTTCGGTATCACGGTCACGGACTTGCCAGCGTTTGTCGGTGTGACGGCAATTCTTGCCGCTGTGGCGCTCGCCGCCTGTTATGTCCCGGCGCGCCGCGCGACCCGCGTGGACCCGATGCAAACGCTGCGCTACGAGTGACGCGATTGCACTGTCACAACTGACAGTCTGTCTTTGCCCGCGCCTGTTTTACAGTACTCGAGGGTTCGCCCGCCGCTTCCACCCTCCCAACCGGGCGCCCTCGCCAGCCCTATCAATCAAGGAGCGAATATGAAAAGAACCTCAATTTTTTGGGGATCCGTTTTGGTGGCGCTTGCCTTGGCGGCGTTTACGTCGCGCGGGGCCGTGGCCCAGGAGGCCTCTCAGCAGCAGGAGCAGTCGCATGCTTCCCAGCAGTCCAGCGTGGATGCCCGGCTGAACCACCTTAGCGAAGAGCTGAACCTCACCCAGGAACAGAAGACCAAACTTCGGCCCATACTCGCCGATGAAGCGCAGCAACTCCAGGCCATTCACAACGATACTTCGCTTTCCCGCGAACAGAAAATGGCCAAGATGAAGGAAGTTCGCGACTCTCACCAGCCGCAGATCAATGAGATTCTCACTCCCGAGCAGCAAAAGAAATGGGCCGAGATGAAGAAGGAGGCGCGCGAAAAGCACAACCCTCCCTCGCAACACTAACCTCGCGGTCGTCCTTCGGCGCGAACTAAGCGGGCTGCTCTGGGCCATCCGAACTTCTCTTTGGCTCGCTGTCCTTGCAGGGGCGCGGGAGTCCGCGCCCCATTGCCTTTCGGATCAGCCGGTGTCGCGCCACAAGACCGTGTCGAGGTGAAGGTTCTCCGCACCCCGCGTTTAGAGGCCGAATTTCACCGTTGACGTTCCCCTCAGTGCAGGTCCGTCGTCTGTCCCTTAGGCCAGTAGCTGACAGCCGTATCGCGCGAGACAATGAACCCGGATTTTTGCGGGAAGACGTCCCGTGCGGAAAACCGATCGCCAGCTCCCAATTACGGCCCTTGCCTGCGCATGCCTAATTCTTCCGTCCGGCTGCGCTCAAGTCAGTTCGTCACACTCCAATCCCCCGCCTCCGGCCGGCGGCATCACGGTTAACGTCTCTCCCTCGGCAACGAGCGTGCGCGCGGGCGATCAAGCGGCCTTTACAGCCGCCGTTTCCGGCACTCCCGACATCACCGTCAACTGGTCGGTCAATTCCACTCCGGGCGGCTCGGCTATTTTTGGCACCATCGACTCCAGCGGGAGGTACACCGCGCCGGCCTCTTTGCCCTCACCGAATACCGTGACCATAACGGCTGCTAGCTCCGCCGACCCCTCTGCCACCGGCTCCAGTTCCGTGACGCTCCTGAACCCCACGCCAGTCCTTACGGCCATAGAACCGGCGGCCGTCAACGTCGGGACCTTCACGTTGACTGTTACCGGCTCGAAGTTTGTTTCCGGCGCTCAAGTCCTGCTGAATGACGCTCCGCTCAACACGCTGGTGAACTCCGCGACGCAGCTAAGCGCAACAGGAAACGCCACAACGCCGGGTGTTTTTGCCGTTTCCGTGCGCAACCCCGGCCCAGGAAGCAGCACGTCTTCCAGCGCCGATTTTCAAGTCAATGGGTCGACGCAAGCCTCGAGTTGCAGCAGCATGTCTTTGGGACAAGGCGCGAGCCTCAACGGTTTCCGGCCGTTCCCCGACGACAATCTCTGGAATACGGACATCTCCGGAGCGCCTGTGGACGCCAACTCCGCAGGAATCATCAATTTCATTGGCCCAGGCGTCCGTCTTCATGCGGATTTCGGCGCCGGCCAGTTCCAGGGATCCACCATTGGCATTCCCTACACCGTCGTGGACTCTTCGCAAACGCTCATTCCGATCAACTACACTGATTCCGGCGACGAGAGCGATCCGGGGCCGATGCCTATCGCTCTCAATGCTCCTATCGAGGGCACGCCCAATCCCGGCAATGGAGACCGGCATGTCCTGGTGCTCGACCGCGCCAACTGCTTCCTGTACGAGCTGTTCAGCTCGTTTCCGCAAACCGCAAGCTGGAACGCGGGCTCCGGCGCCATTTGGGATTTGCAAGCCGATGAGCAGCGCCCGTGGACCTGGACCAGCGCCGACGCAGCGGGGCTCCCCATTTTTCCCGGCCTTGTGCGCTACGATGAAGTCGCCGCCGGGCAGATTCGCCACGCGATTCGCTTCACACTGCAAAGCAGCAAGATGGCCTTTACTCCACCCGCTTCGCATTGGGCAGCAAACAGCTCCAACG
>Ga0209062_1004764_pt1 | contig 13795 bp, 6 predicted proteins | sample Coa_R2_2_FD_187158 | JGI IMG/M metagenome (GOLD analysis project Ga0209062, IMG submission 187158) | Surface soil microbial communities from Centralia Pennsylvania, which are recovering from an underground coalmine fire - Coalmine... | ecosystem: Environmental > Terrestrial > Soil > Unclassified ... | reverse complement strand
AAAATGTGGCGTGGCGTGTTGCTCTGGGCGAAGCCACCAGCGGCGCGCTTGCGGCAGGCCTGCTGGCAATGCTGGTGTGCCGGGGCAGCGCGCTGTTGATCGACGGACTTCAAGGACTCAAGGGCCCGGCTGCCGATTCAAAACGGGCAATTTGCCTCGTTGCCGCGTTCGTATCGGGACTACTCCTGGGCTTCAATGGTTTCATGTGGAGCCAATCGGTGATTGTCGAGGTCTACTCGTTCAGCGTGGCATCCTTGATGGTGGTGCTGCTGTGTCTGCTCCGCTGGAGTTTCAGGCCACGGCGATGGCGGTACCTATTCCTGGCGCTCTTTTTTCATGGGATTTGTTTTACCAACCACCAGACCCTCGTCGTTGCGGCCATGGGCATCGAGGTCGTTATTGCCGCCGTCAGCTATCGAATGGGACGCTACCTTTTCCTGGGCAACTCGATCCTCTACATCGGCGGTCTCATTCTGAAGCAACAACACGTCCTGACCGCCTGGGACGAGAATCCGGCGACTTTCGTCATTTTCAACGTGGTCGGGATTGCGTCGATCGGTTGTTACATTTGGTTCACTTTTCTTTCCAACGAAACACCCATCGAGTTCTGCCTCGACGCCGCGCTTGCAGGGTTTTTCCTCTCATTGACCGGCATTGTTGCGTTCGGTCCGGGATTCAGCGTCGTTTCGCTCGCGGCGCTCGCAGCCATGGTTTTTTGTGCTTTCAAAGCGCGCCGCCTCGGATGGGAATGGCTGATCGTGATCGGATGCGGCTGCTGCTGGATCCTGGGAGCCGCGTTCTACTTCTACATGCCGCTGGCGGGAATGACCAACCCCCCAATGGAATGGGGCTACCCACGCACCGTCGACGGGTTCATTCACGCTTTCACCCGCGGGCAGTACGAAAAAACTCATCCGACGGATATCCTGCACGATCCGCTGCGGTTTATCACTCAACTGTCGATGCTCGGAGACGGCATTATCGAGGAATTCAACTGGGTGTACGCGTTCCTGGCCCTGGTGCCGTTCGCGTTTTTTTTCAGATTGCCCAGGCGCGACCGCGCGTGGCTCATCGGGATTTCGGCAATTTACCTCTGCCTGGGTGTTCTACTGTTGATTCTGCTGAACCCGCCACCCGACCGCGCGGCACAGCAGTTGGTCCGGGTTTTCTTCACCGCCTCACACACCATCATCGCGCTGCTTGTAGGCTACTCGATAGCGCTGATTTGCGCCTCCATGGCAGCGCACTACGCGTCGTTCCGGTTCTGGGGCATAGCCGGCGGAGCCGTCGCTGTCGGCCTGGCCATCTTTTCATTTGCCGATTTGACGAGCCGCACTTTTTTTGGTGAAGGGGCAAAGGTAGGTCCCGGTCAGCTGATTACCTTTGCGGCCACGACCTTCGTCGACGGCTCACAATACGGCTTACCCGTATTTGCGGGCTTGATCCTCATCGGGATAACAGCCGCGTTTGTTGTCGCAATCTGGCGTTCGAAGCAAAGTCCTCCATTGAAATTGGCACTTGCTCTCGTGGCCCTCATGCCTGCCCACCCTATCCTCACGCACTGGGCCGACAACGAGCAGCGCAACCATTGGTTTGGCTATTACTACGGCCATGACATGTTCAAACCGCCGTTCGACCGCAAAGATCAAAATCCACTTTATCCCGAAATGCCGCCAAACGCCGTGCTTTTCGGAGGGACTGATCCCGGACGGTTTTGCCCAACCTACATGATTTTTTGCGACAGTTTTATTGCTCACTCATGCCAACCGGCGCAGGACAGACAGTTCGATCGACGGGACGCTTATCTCATCACTCAAAACGCCCTGGCCGATGGAACGTACCTGGAATATATCCGTGCCCAATACAATCGCAGCGCGCAGGTCGACCCGCCGTTCTTTCAGGAACTTTTCCGATCCGAAAAGGAACGCTCGGAAAATACGAGCACAAATGCGCTGGCGCGCGCGGTCATGCCTTTGGATACGTTGTTTGAATCGCTTGGCGCACGGGTTGAGAAGAGGAGGCGCACCTTCACCTCTTGGTTTAAGCCCGAAGACTTCGTAGACATTCAAGGTTTTTTACGGAAACTGCGTCCGCGGGACGGCCAGGATGCCCTTTCCAAGTACCTTTACGACCGGCTTCGTCCGGAAACACAGGCGAGGATTGGGACGCAACCCGTCGATCACTCGTTCAAAGAGCGGCTCGCCGCCGATTTGAATCGAGTCATCGATTGGCCCGCTGTCAAACCCGGCCAGGAACCGCTCTATGACGCCGCCCGCTTTCAACCAGTTCAGCTTTCGGAGTACCTTCGCGATTTCCTGGCCCAAAACCCACAGCAAAGCACGCGGGTGCGTTTGAACCGTTTGCTTTTGGAAGCGGCCTACCCTGGAGAACTGGCCAGAAGCCCCGGTGGGGTGTACCCCGATCGCGAAATTTACATCCCGAGCAATGATGATTTCGGCCGCTCGTACAACGAGTACGCGCGGGATGTGCAGCGACGGCTCCAACTCAACCAGCTTAAGCCAGGTGAAGACATCAAACGGCACGGCGATCGCGTCCAGATTTCGGGCTCGGCCGCGGTCATGGGTATCAATGCGATCCTCGCCAAAATCATTTTCGAGAATAACCCAAAAAACGATTTCTTTGTTGAAGAGAGCTTCCCGCTGGATTGGATGTACCCGTACCTCTCCCCGTATGGGATTATCATGCGGATCAACCGGCAGGTACAGCCCGAATTGACCGAAGAAACGGTCGCGACGGATCACGAGTTTTGGACCCGGTATTCGGCACGGCTCACTGGAAACTGGATTAACTACGATACACCGGTTCAACAGATCACCAGCTGGGCCGAGCGGACTTATTTGCGGCGCAATTTCAAAGGATTCACCGGCGACCGCAGATTCATTCGTGACGACCAGGCGCAGAAGTCGTTTTCCAAACTGCGTGGGGCGATCGCGGGCCTGTACAGCTGGCGCATCGCCACTTCCAGCCCGGGCAGTCCGCAACGAGCGCGCATGCTCCGCGAAGCCGACTTCGCGTACCGCCAGGCATTTGCTTTTTGCCCTTACAACTCCGAGGTCTTGTTCCGTTACGTGACCTTGTTGCTCAGCCCGGAGATCAATCGTTACGACGACGCGCTGGAACTGGCCAAAACGAGCCAGAAACTGGACCCATTCAACACTTCAATCTCCGACCTCGTGACGCGCATCCAGCAATGGAAAGTCCAGCGAGGTTCCCTCAACCCGACTACCATGGAGCAACAGCTTGAGCAAAACCCGGGTGATTTCCAACTGGCCCTAAACCTGGCATCCGAATATTTCCAGCTGGGCCAAACCAACGCCGCATTGCAGGCCATGGACAAAGTCTTAAACGGGAGCAATGTCCCCCCGGAGCTTCTGCGGGCGCTGGTGCCGGTCTACTCGGCGCTTTCGAATCGGCCAAAACTGGAACGAACGGTGGAGCTGCTGGCTCATCAGTTCAGCGGTTCCCCTTCAAATCTTCCGGCCGGTCTCGGATTAGCGGAAGGCTACAGAGCTTTGCAGCAGACACAGCAAACGGTTGCGGTCCTGGACCAAATGCTCGCAGCTCCGGCCACCGATCCGAACGCACTGCTGCAAATGGCTCAAGTCTTTGTCAGCATTGGCGATTATCAACGCCTTGAGAATGCGCTTCAGCAGCTCACGCAGGTGGTTCCGGCTTCGCCTGAAGCCTGGTACGATCTGGCCGCGCTGCGCTGTATCCTTGGCAAAACAGACCTAGGACTCCAGGCTCTTGAACGCGCTCTGAGCTTGAGCACCGAGCGTCGCCGGCATGATCCCAAAGCGCATGACCTATTTCTGGAACTTCAACGCGACCCCCGCTTTGACCGCGTGCGCAACCTGGCTGAGTTCAAGAGAATGGCCGAACCCAAGTGACTCGCGCACTCGGCGAAGTGCCATCCTGCTACTCAACAATCCTCACTGATCTGCAATCCGCGTTGCTCACGGGCGTCCAGCGTTGCCCTCAGCCGCACCCTGGCGCGATGCGCGTTTGATCTCTCGAAGCTGTTCAGCGGCCGGCGAACCGGAGTAGTGCGGGTCCAATGGGAAGCAGCCGCTGGTCAGCCCGTTGCGAGGAGCAGTCGTGCAATCACTGAAAGTGCGGCACAGCAATTTCGAATTCACCCGCCCTCGCGTCATTGTGTCCGAGAAGATCTCGGGATAAGACAAGGCCATGCGTCCAATTCCGACCATGTCCGTCCAACCCTCTCGCACTACTGCCTGAGCCACATTTGGAAAAAACTCCTGTAGGTAACTATAACCCGAGCCAATCAGCACCAGAGTTGGATTGGATCGGCTCCGAAGGTAACGTACCGCGTTGACATGGCGAGCCACGCCCACAAGCGGGTCCTCCGGCGGCAGATACCCGTCGGAAGGCGGGAATGCAGCCGGACGTTGGATGTGGGGATTGTAATATGGCGATCCCGCGCTCAAGTTTACCATCTTGATGCCGAGTCCCAGGCAGAGTTCCAGGAATTGGATCGGTTCGGAGAGCTCGGGCTGGACAGGATCTGCCGCATTCACGCCGAAGCCGAACTGGTACGGGAGACAACGTGAGTAATCCTCGGGCACGCCAGGTCCAGGCTGGCCAGGCTTGCTCAGCCCCGGGTCGGGTCGGAACGGAACAAAGTCAAATGCGCTCAAGCGCACCCCGAGCTCGATAGGATTGCCGTCTGCACGGATGCCATCGACGATTTCACGCAGAATTCGCGTCCGATTTTCGAATGATCCCCCAAATTTGCCGGGCCGGTGAAAAGCGCTCAAAAACTCGTGGAGCAGATACCCGTGGCAATGTTTGATATCGATGAAGTCAGCGCCGGCTTTCCACGCGACGCGTGCGGCGCAAACAAAATCTTCGACAAGCCGTTCCACCTCGGCATCCGTGAGCACCTGGTCATTACTGGTCACACCGGTGCGCAAGTCCAGGATGGGATGCCGGTAAGCCACCCGTGGCTCCAGTCGCGAATGCGAGTGAGGCCGGCAAAACCGTCCTGAATGCGTCAGTTGAAAACCCACGACAAGGTCCTCGGCCGAACCGAACCGATCGCGATGCCCTTTCTCGAGGGCGAGCCGCAACCCGGCCAAACCTGACAGGTTGTTTTCGGTCATGACCAACTGGTGGGGGTTGGCCCTCGCATCGAGCCTAACAGCCATGGCTTCACAGCCCCAAATCAGCTTGGCCCCGCTTTGTCCAAAACGCTGCCAGCGCCGCGAGACATCTTCAGTGACTCCGCCCTCCGCAGTTGCATCCCAACCTTCCATCGGCTGCACGACGCATCGATTGCCAATTACTTTCCCATTGATGCGAACCTTGTCCATTGGAAGCGTCAAGGGCGACGAAGCGCCGGTCTGGATCTCGTCGTCGCACGGCAACTCAATAGCCAAAGCCCTCACATGATTTCGAAACGCTTCCGGTGTTTTCAGGGAAGCAACTCGAACAATGTGATTCGGAGTCAGCATTGAGCCGCCACACTAGGTGGAGGAAGTCTTTTTACAAGGGCAAAGGGTTGACACACAGAACCCTTCCTGTAGGATCAGATGTCGTTGTTTCCGCGGCCGGTCGGTGTGAGCGATCAGTCCCCGTCAAGTTTGTGACTAAACGAGTCGTTTTCTACATGCAGTGGTTATTTCTGAGTCCTGTTCTGGCGGACGTTGAGTTGCCAGGCCTGAATTCCAATCCAGCCCCTGCCGTGGCGACCCGTATCTCGCCCGTCTTCGTCGCCCTTGCGGCTTTCGCGTTGTTGGTGGTGGGGTACTTGGTTTGGGATTTCTGGCACCAAAAACGCACCGAAAGGAAGCAACGCCAGCGCATCGAGCAATTCCGGCGCAATAAATTCAAAGGCGAGTCGGAGCTTGGTCAGACCAACCGAGGAAGCTGAATCAGCGAATCGGGGGAGGAAGGAGCGGAGCATTTGGCACCGGCGCGAGAATTGGACGCCAGGTTTCGCGCGCGGCTCGGGACGCTTCGGATCGGAAATTCTTGAATAACTGGTTCCTCGACCAAAAAATAAACGCCGCATCTTTGGCCAGGGTCAATATAGCGGCGATGCCCGGCACCATAAGTGAGAACAACATAGCCGACGCATTGGGACCGCCCGCGTTCACCAGGATCCCCTGGAAGATCAACAGGCCCGCGACAAGGGTGGAAAGGAAAGTGACCCCCAGCCAGGGCAATACCTGCGCGAAGAGAATTGTCCTGAGGGTCGCAAGTGCCGGGTTCCTCGAAGTCAATCCCATCCACATACCAAACCAGGCGAGCGCCGCCAGGTTCGCAAGCGTGACCACGCAACCCGAGCCGGCAATCAAGAGCTGAAAAACCAAAGACGGAATTAATCCTGACATGGCGTTGGGAATACGTCCCGCGGCTTCGCGACCCACCAAGGCCCCGGCAAATTGGACCAGAACAAAGGCGACGCATGGCGCGCCAAACAAGCGCACCATCGCGCGCCATTGCCCAAGCACAATATCTTGCCCACTTAGCGGCGTCACCAGAAGTAACTCGATTGTGCCGCTGCGCCGCGCGTCGCTGAAAAAACGGCATGCCTGGGAACTGGTCCAAATATAAAGGATTAGGGTCACCACCCAGCTAACCTGGTTCCAAATCACCAACCCAACCGACTGCAGCAAAACGTTCAGGGCGAGGAACGCGGTTAACACAAGCCCGGCCAGGATCCAGCCTCCCGCGGATAGCCACCGTTCCCGTAGCACCAGCCACAGCACCGGCTGCACGCTTTCTATCCGCCTCCGGCGGAATCCTGCAGGCCGCCGACCGAAGCGTACACCCGGGAGAAAAAACCTGCCCCACCCTGAAAGCTCACCACGTCGCTCTTGCCAACTCCGCGGAACCCGCCAACACGCTAAGGCGAGGGCCGCCCAGCCTTCCAGTTGGTTCACAGCGAGGCCACCCCAGAATCCGGTATGCCCCCAAGCACTCGCAGCCCAAAAAACATAAACCGGACTTGAAAGGCTAAACAGAGGGTTTGCCCCACGACCCGTGGCGGCGCGCATTATCGAATCGGCAAACGGCCCGGCCGCGCAACAGAATAACAGGACCAAAAGTGTCCCCATCATGGCACGCTGCGAATCCCGGCTAAAGGAGGAGACCAGCAAACCGGCTGAAAGTGAGAAAAACAACACGTTCAGGAGCGCCAAAGCCCCTTTCCAAAACTGCCCTGGTGTCACTCCTCCCATTAACAAGGACGTCGCCAGGATCGGGAAAATGGCGAGCAACGGGAAAAACGCGCGCAGCGAACTCGCCATCAGTTTGCCCCCAACCACGTCGTAGCCGCGCAAATCAGTTAGAAACAAAAATCCGAGTGTTCCTTCCCGCTTTTCTTCGCTGATGCAGTCGGCCGTCAAAAATATTCCGGTCATCAGGCCCGCCGCCAGCGAGAGCCAGGTCAGCGTTCCAAACAACCCTCTCCCGAAACTGGACGAGTTGGCGCCGATGGCAGCGTTCATCATCAAAAAGCCGGCTCCAATCGCAAGAGCCCCAATAGCCGCAACGACGCGCAACCATGTTGTCCGCCGTTTGCGCGCGGCAACCCGCAGTTCACGCCCGGCGACTGGCAGGAATGGCATGTCGCCAGACTGGCAAGTCGAGCCGGCTTTTGCAACTGCGCCACGGGCAAGCCCGCGACCGCAACACAGCTCACAAGAGCAGCTAAACAATTCCTTTACAAAAACTTCGCGCTGGACAAAATTAACGCATGCTCGCCACCGCCAAAAAACCGGGCTGCAGCGCATTTACGCTGATCGAATTGTTGGTGGTGATCGCCATCATTGCCATCCTCGCGGCGATGCTTCTGCCGGCGCTGTCCCGGGCAAAAGCTGCCGGCCAGTCCGCGGCGTGCAAAAGCAATCTTCGGCAACTCAGTATCGGCCTTGGGCTGTATACTTCGGACTCGCAAAAGTTTCCGTTGTGGCTGAATGGAACCTGGTATTGGGACGACAAGCTGCTGCCCTTGGTATCAAATAATCGCGGAGTATTTCTTTGTCCGGCCAACAAACAAGCCCCCGGATGGACGAACAACGTGGCCGGGCCCAATCCAAGTTACGGTTACAACATGGCCGGCACGGGACGTTACCGGTTCACTTCTCCCAGCCTGGGTCTGGACGGCAGCCCGAACGCGAGCCAGGCAGCGTACTTTGGCGAAAGCCAGGTCAAGGTTCCGGCCGATATGATCGCTTTGGCGGATTACAAGCGCGTCCAAAGCAACAACGGCGACAACGACGCCGACGATCTTTACCCCGTCAACCTCCTGGCAGGATTGCCTCCAGCCCGGCATAACCTCGGCCACAACGTGGCTTTTTGTGATGGGCATATCGAATACGGCAAACAAACCGCCTGGTTGGAGAAAAGCGATCGCGCGCGCTCACGGTGGAACAACGATCATCAGCCTCACCGCGAAACATGGGGAAATAACCCTTGATACAAGACGCCCGCACAACCCAGTGGCTTCCTGGGGCATGTTGAACCAGCCGGGCCCGTTCCTTTGCATCGGATTATGAAAAGGAGAATCCTGTTCGCGCTTGGCGCGATTTTTCTTTGGAGCGCCGTCCAGACCAAGGCGGCGCAATTCAAGATCGGCGCTCAAACCTTTACCCTTCCAGATGGATTCGAGATCGAACAGGTTGCCGGCCCGCCTCTAGTGGAGCGGCCGATATCAGGTTCTTTTGATGAAAACGGCGGGCTGTATGTTACTGACTCATCCGGCTCGAACGACAAAGTGGAGAAACAAGTTGTCGACAAGCCGCATCGGGTGCGCCGCCTGGAACCGGCAGATGCCCAAGGCCGGTTTAATCAAGGCCGGATTTTTGCCGATCGCCTCATGTTTCCCGAAGGCTGCCTCTGGTTTGATGGTTCTCTCTACGTTTCAGCCCCGCCCAGCATCTGGAAATTGACAGACAGCGACGCCGACGGTTTGGCCGATCAACGCTCTGAATGGCACCAGGGCAAAACCCTGACCGGTTGCGCGAACGATCTGCACGGGCCCTATTTGGGCCTGGACGGCTGGATCTACTGGTGCAAGGGCGCTTTTGCGCTGCAACGCTATGAACTGGAGGGCCACAAACCCTTTGCGACCCGATCATCGCATATCTTCAGGGCGCCCGCGGACTATTCACACTTGGAACCCGTTTTGACCTGCGGAATGGACAACCCGGTGGGAGTGGTTTTCACGCTTGAGGGAGAACCGTTCATGTGCGGCACGTTCCTGATGCATCCTGAGGCAGGAAAGCGCGACGGTGTGGTTCATGCCGTTTACGGAGGGGTATACGGAAAATCCAATGACGTGCTTGCGGATCGGCAAAAAACCGGAGACCTGCTGCCCATCATGACTCACCTGGGGGCGGCCGCGCCTTGCAGCCTGATCCGCTACGAATCCGACAGTTTCGGACCCGAGTATAACAACAGTTTGTTCGTCTGTTGTTTTAACCTGCACAAGATAACGCGGCACGTGCTTCAGCCGGACGGTGCAAGTTTCAAAACCCGGGACAGCGATTTCCTGGTTTCGGATAATCCCGACTTTCATCCGACCGACGTGATTGAAGACGCCGACGGCAGCTTGATCGTGATCGACACAGGCGGATGGTACAAGCTGTGTTGCCCCACTTCTCAGTTGTCCAAACCGGACGTGCTCGGGGCGATTTACCGAATCCGCAAAACGGGCGCGCCTCGTGTTTCGGACCCGCGCGGCTTGGGAATCGACTGGGCCAACTTAACTCCCGCTGCCGCGACCCAACTGCTGGCCGACGCCAGGCCCGCGGTGCGCAAGCGCGCTTTGCAAGTGCTGTCAAAGGCAGGGGAGCCAGCTGTGCCGGCGTTGGCGGCTGCCCTCAAAACAGCCTCAAGTCCGCAGACGCGGGCCTATGTGGTTTGGGGCCTGACTCGAATTGCCGGGGAAAAGGCCCGCGCAGCGGCCAGGCTGGCACTGGATGACAATTCGGACACGGTGCGCCATGCCGCCATCCACTCGGCCGCACTTTGGCGCGACCACGATGCGCTTCAACCGCTCCTTTCCCTGTTGCGCGCGGGCAATCCACAAATCCAAAGAGCCGCGGCCGAGGCGTTGGGTAGAATCGGTGACCCGGCATCGGTTCCTGCGCTCCTCGCTGCGGCAGCCACCCCGAGCGACCGGTTCCTCGAACATTCACTGACGTTCGCTCTCATTGAGATAAATGCGCCGGATCAAACATCGGAAGGCCTCTCGGCTCAAAGCCCAACCGAAGCTCGGACTGCGCTCATCGCCTTGGATCAGATGGACAACGGGCATCTCAAGGCGGAAATGGTTGCGCCATGGTTAAGGTCTCCGGAGCCGGTGCTGCGCCAAACGGCTGTCTGGGTTGCAAGCCATCACTCCGGTTGGGGCGCCGAACTCGCTGGTTTTTTCAAAGAACGCCTCCAAAAAGCATCTTTCACCCAGGCAGAGGCGGACGAACTGAAAGAGCAATTGGCCGAGTTCTCCCAGGCCGAACCGATCCAGGAGATCATATCTGCTCGGCTGGCGGAGCAGGACACGCCGCCTGGCACTCGAACATTGCTGCTCGAAGCGATGGCCCTGAGCTCGCTCAAGTCGGCGCCAACCTCCTGGATTGAATGCGTCGTCGCTTGCGTCGCTCGGCCCGATGCAGAAGTCCAGAGTGCGGCAATTGCCGCCGCCCGAATGCTGGGTGAACTCAAACCCAAATCGACCCAACTCGGAACCGCATTGCTGCAAGTCGCGCGTGATTCAAGTGAACCCGCCGATATTCGCCTCGGCGCGCTCCGGGCTTTGTCCGATCCCGTTTCGCCGGATTCTCCAACCTTGGATCTGCTGCTGAGCAGCCTGGCTCAAACAAACCCGGTGCCTACGCGATCCACAGCGACAGCCGTTCTCGCCAAAGCCCGCCTTTCCGACGATCAACTTGTCACCGTCGCCGGCCAATTCAAAAATATCGGCCCGCTTGAGGCCACCAGGCTCCTGGATTGTTTCGAACACGCAACTAACCAAGTCGTGGGCGCGGCGCTGGTCCAATCCCTCCAGAACGCGAAATGCCTGACGAGTCTTCGGCCCGAAACGTTGCAGAAGCTTCTTGCCCAGTTCCCCCCCGGAGTTCAGGAAAGCGGCAAACCGTTGCTGGCCTCTTTGCAAGGCGATTCAGCCCAGCAAAGCGAGCATCTCGAACAGCTCCTCTCCTCGTTAGGAAAGGGTGACATCCGGCGCGGACAGGCCGTGTTCAACAGCCAGAAAGCCGCATGCGCCTCCTGCCACGCCATGGGTTACCTGGGTGGCCACGTCGGGCCGGACCTCACCACAATTGGCCAGGTCCGAACCGAACGCGATTTGCTGGAATCCATCGTTTACCCAAGTGCCAGTTTCGTGCGCAGTTTCGAACCTTACATCGTCCGAACCAGGTCCGACGACCAGTACAGCGGTGTCTTGCGCAAAGACGCCCCCGATGAAATCGTACTGGCGACCGGGCCTTCCACCGAGGTGCGGATTGCGCGTTCGGAGATTGTAGACTTGCGCCCTGGGACCGTCTCGGTAATGCCTGCGGGACTGGAACAACAATTGACGAGGCAGGAACTTGCCGACCTGGTGGCCTTTCTCAAGGCCACCAAATGGGGAGCTCAATAAGGCTCATCTGCCTGGCGCATCGCGTTGTTCGAGGCGCTTGGGCGCATCATCTGACCACCGGCCTTAGCACGAGGCTCTTGTATTGTATGCCGGTGTGGTCGCCTTGCAGGTAAATGGGACCAGGCTTCAGCACGTCTGACCACAAGGCCCCGCCGGTGCAGCCTAAAACGGGTTGATTATCGATGATCTTCTTGCCGTTCAAAATCACCGTCGCATGACGCTCAACAAACGTGATATCCAGGGTCTGCCATTCGCCGGGTGGTTTTTCCGCGCTCATCGTCGGCTTGATACGGCTGTAGATCGCGCCCATGTTGTGAGGGTCCAGAGGCTTTCCATACGTATCGGCCACTTGCACCTCATAAATACCCCGTAGATAAACTCCGCTGTTTTCTCCTTTGCTCACCCGAACCTCGACTTTCAGATTAAAATCCTCGAATTCCTTGTCGGTTCGCAAATTGCCGTAATTCTTGTGTTTGCCCTCCTCCTGGACGGGATTGTTGACCAGCAAGCCGTTTTCGACGCTCCAACCGTTGACGGCGTTGGGATCGGTCAGACGCCAACCCGTCAGGTCTTTGCCGTTGAACAATTTTTCAGCTCGCCCAAACTTCACATGCGCGAGCTCCGGGGCGGGTGGAATCGGAGGCTGCCGATGCCCGCCAAACTCAGCCACGTCTTCGCCCTGGCCGTTGTCGCGGGGCTTGACGCTGGTCAGCTTGATGTCGTCCCCCTGCACCGTTCCGGTGATTTTCTCAGTCAGGGTCACCTTCGTCTTCTTGCCTTCAGCATTCTTGCGTTGGACGATGTGCTCGCGCGTGACTAAAAGTTTTCCATCCTCGACTTTGACAGAGGCCACGGGCTCGACGCTCCCCCACCCCCACAGCATCGAGGCCTCCAAATGCCCGTCTTTTTCGTGAACTCCAAGCCAGCCTGCGGCGCCTCCTGGAATCGTCAGAGCCCATTCGCCGAGAAATGGATTGTCCGCAGCAAACCCGGGGCAGGCAGCCAGCAAAATTGAGATCGGCAAAACAGTCCGAAAGAAGGTTTTCATTCTCATGTGGCCCTTATGCAAGGCCGCACCTCACAACGCAAGCAGATTTACCGGGCGAGACCAGCTAAGCAGCCGGTTCGAAGTGGAAAATTTGCGCCCCGTGCGCGGGTAAATCCAAATACAGCCCCCGCGTGAGGAGGTCATCGGTCGCGCGCTTGAAACTCTGCGGCCCGAGCAGGTCTTTCATGCTCCACAACGAAGTCTTTGCCGGTGGCTTAACCGGCGCGTAACATTGGGCCGGGTGCGGCGCGAGATTGACGACCACAATGTCGAATGTTTTGGTCGGCGCTGTCCACTGGACCAGGACAAAATTCTCCGCAGTCGGGTTGTCCTGCCAGGCGCGGCGCGGCTCCAAGAGAGCCGGGGTGCCGCGGCCTACGGAACTTTGGCGCAGCGCTGCCAGGATGCGCGTATAACTTTCCCGGACTTGCTGGTTCACGGGTTCGCCCGCCCTGCGGATCAACTGAACAGGCAAACGCCGGCGCGCGCCCTCCAATTGGCCCTCGTGGAGGAAACGCATGCCGGGCACGCCCAATATGACCAACGCCGCCGCGCGTTGTTCTTCATCGGACAAAACGGAAGCAACCCGGCGTTCGTCATGGTTTTCCAGGAAATGCGCGCAACCGGCAACACAGGGCGCGGGCATTTCGAGCAGATGCCGTTGAACAGCAGGCCCAGACCTCGCAATCAAGGAGTCGTACAAAGCCTTATCGTACGTGTAATCAAACCCCAGCGACTGAAGGCGCGCTTCGAGCCCCCAATAAACTTCAGCCAAAAATAGAAAACCCGGCTGAAAACGGCGGGTGCCTGAAATTGCCTCGCTCCAGAATTCGGTTGGCGGAGCCGGTTCGGCCACTGGAATTGCCTTCCACGTGCTGCCAAAAACGTCTGCCAGGACGAGCATCGCCATGTCGCACCGGACGCCATCGCACAAACCCGCTATATTTCGCAGAACTGCCTGCATCGCTGCCTGGGTTTCCGCCTTCCGGTAGTCGAGTTGAACCGTATCGGTCCATGCACCGCAGTTCGGATCCTTTCCGTAGGCCAGGAACCGTGTTCCCGCATGCGTCTGGACCATGAAAGTATCGGGAACC
>Ga0209062_1004762_pt1 | contig 13796 bp, 12 predicted proteins | sample Coa_R2_2_FD_187158 | JGI IMG/M metagenome (GOLD analysis project Ga0209062, IMG submission 187158) | Surface soil microbial communities from Centralia Pennsylvania, which are recovering from an underground coalmine fire - Coalmine... | ecosystem: Environmental > Terrestrial > Soil > Unclassified... | reverse complement strand
AGTGGATCTGCCGCCTGAGCAAGATACTCTACAGCTTCACGCCGGCACGCGCGGCGGCCTGGGTGACATATTTCTGCGTCTGCTGGAAGGCGCCTTCCAGCGCCTTGGCCTTGGACATGTCGGAGATTTCGGCGAAATGCGCGGCGACCGCGTCCGGGGTCCATTCGGACTGCGGCAGGTTGATGCCCTCGCTCTCGATGATCTTGATCACTGCAAACGAGCCGGCGCCGGCGCCTATGATGGTGCGTGTCGGCGCGTCCTCGCTGAGCAGGAATTCCACGGCGGGCGTGATCGATTCCGGCTTCATCAATTGCAGCGCCTGCGGCGGCAGCAGCTCTTCCGTCATGCGGGTCGCGGCGGTCGGCGAGATGATGTTGACGCGGATGTTGTACTTGCGCCCCTCTTCGGCCAGCACGTTCATCAGGCCGACCATGCCGGATTTCGCCGCGCCGTAATTGGCCTGGCCGAAATTGCCGTAGAGGCCGGAGGACGAGGTGGTCAGCACGATGCGGCCGTAATTGCGCTCGCGCATGCCGTCCCACACCGCCTTGCAGCAGTAGTAGGTGCCGACGAGATGCACGGCCAGCACCTTCTCGAAATCAGCCGGCTCCATCTTGCCGAACGACTTGTCGCGCAGGATACCGGCATTGGCGCAGAGCAGATCGACCCGGCCCCACTCCCTGGTTGCGCGCGCGACCATGGCCGTTACCTGCTCGAAATTCGAGACGTCGGCGCCGTCAGCGATCGCCTCGCCGCCGGCCTTCTTGATCTCCTCGACCACTCCTTCCGCCGGCGTCAGCGAGCCGCCGCTGCCATCACGCGCGCCGCCGAAATCATTGACCACGACCTTGGCGCCGCGGCTTGCAAGCCCGAGCGCATGCGCGCGGCCCAGACCATTGCCCGCGCCGGTCACGATGGCGACGCGTCCGTCAAACCTGATTGTCATATGTGTTTCCCAGGGATGTTCGAGCGAAATCGATGTTCAAGCGAAATAAATCAGGCCGATCCAGTCGGCGACCAGTGCAGGTTTGTCCTCGCCTTCGATCTCGACGGTGACGTTGGTGCGCGACTGCAATTCCTTGTCCTTGCGCAGCCTGGCCTCGGCCAGCGTGAAGCGGCCGCGCACACGGCGGCCTGCGCGCACCGGCGAGATGAAGCGCAGCTTGTCGAAACCGTAGTTGACGCCCATGGTTGTACCTTCGATCACCGGCATCACCTCATAGGACATGATGCTCATCAGGGACATCGTGAGGAAGCCGTGGGCCACGGTGCCGCCGAACGCCGTCTCCTTTTTCGCGCGCTCGGGATCGACATGGATGAACTGGTGATCCTCGATCACATCGGCATAAACATCGATGCGGCTCTGATCGATCAGATGCCATGAGGACACCCCGATCTCGTGACCGACCATGGCTTGATAGGCCGCCAGCGAAATCGGCGGCTTCTTCCAGACTTCGTTCATTCGCTGTTGTTTTCCTTTAATGCTCGGATGATCCCGCGGTGCGGACCTTCTGCAATTCCGGGAAATCTTCTTCACGGAATTCGACGCCGCGCAAGGCATCGTCACGATTGTTGTCGTGCTCCAGCCGGCGGAGCTGCACGCGCCGGATCTTGCCGGAGATCGTCTTGGGCAGCTCGCTTACCAGCTCGATCCGCCGGATGCGTTTGAACGGCGCCAGATGCGTGTGCAGGTGCTTGAAGATCGAGAGCGCGGTTTCCGGCGAGCGCTCGGCGCCCGCGGTCAGCAGCACATAGGCCTTCGGTATCGCGAGCCGGATCGGATCGGGCGACGGCACGACGGCCGCTTCCGCAACCGCCTCGTGCTCCAGCAGCACGCTCTCCAGCTCGAACGGACTGATGCGGTAGTCGGAGGATTTGAAAACGTCGTCGGAGCGGCCGACGAAGGTGAGATAGCCCTCATCGTCGACAAACACGACGTCGCCGCTGCGATAGATCGCGCCGTCGGCGCCGCTGAGCTTGCCGTCCTCGCCCTGGTAACCCTGCATGAGGCCGGCCGGACGATCAGCGCCGAGCTTCAGCGTCACCTCGCCTTCCTTTGTGGCATGGCCGTCGGCATCGGTGATCTCGACGCGATAGCCGGGCAGCGGCCGGCCCATCGAGCCGATCTTGACCGCCTGGCCCGGCGAGTTGCCGACGATCGCCGCAGTCTCGGTCTGGCCGTAGCCGTCGCGGATGGTGAGGCCCCAGGCTGCGCGCACCTGGTCGATGACTTCAGGGTTGAGCGGCTCGCCGGCGCCGCAGGCCTCGCGCAAGCTGACTTTGAAATCCGACAGCCGCTCCTGGATGAACAGCCGCCACACCGTCGGCGGCGCGCACAGCGTGGTGACCCCGCAGCGACCGATGGTCGAAAGCAGGCCCTTGGCGTCGAAGCGCGGCTGGTTGACCACGAACACGGTGGCGCCGGCGTTCCAGGGCGCAAAGAAACAGCTCCAGGCATGCTTGGCCCAGCCCGGCGAGGAGATATTGAGATGGATGTCGCCGGGCCGCAGGCCCAGCCAGTACATGGTCGAGAGATGCCCGACCGGATAGGAGCGTTGGCTGTGCCGGACCAGCTTTGGCTTGGCCGTGGTGCCCGAGGTGAAATAGAGCAGCATCGGATCGTCGGCCTGCGTCGGGCCGTCGGGCGAAAAGGCTTCCGGAAAATCCGCCGCCTGCTCGAAGGGCAGCCAGCCCTGTTGCGGCGTCGAAGCGCCGACCACGATGCGCACAAGATCGGCGCCGCCGAGCTTGTCGAATTTTGCGACCTGATCCTGGGTCGCCACCACCGCCCGCGCGCGGCCGCGGTCGAGCCGGTCGCGCAATTCGTCCGGCGTCAGCAGCGTGGTCGCGGGGATCACGACAACGCCGAGCTTCATCGCCGCAAGCATCGTCTCCCACAGCGGCACGACATTGCCGAGCAGCAGGAGCAGGTGATCGCCGCGCTTCAGCCCCTGCGCCCGCAGGAAGTTTGCGACCTGGTTTGAGCGACGCGACAGCGTCGCGAAGGACAGTCTTGTTTGCCGGTCGCTGCCGGCATCGACGATCCAGAGCGCGGTGCGGTCGCGGCTCTCAGGGCTTTGCGCAAGCTCCGCATCGAACCAGTCCAGCGCCCAGTTGAACGGCACAGGGTCGGGCCAGCGGAAATACTTGACCGCTGTCGCGTAGTCGGTGCGGTGTTTCAGCAGAAAGGCACGTGCTTCCTGGAAAGTCGTCATCAGTGTTTCCCGGCGAGGCTCCTAACGTGCCGGATAATACCCGAAAAATCCACCCCGCCATTCCCGGCTGCATCGAAGGTCTTATAGATCTCCTGGGCGTGCTTGCCGAGCGGCGTCACGGCGCCGGCCGCATTGGCCGCGTCCTGCGCCAGGGTCAGGTCCTTGACCATCAGCGCGGCGGCAAAGCCGGGCTTGTAATCGTTGTTGGCAGGCGACGCCGGAACCGGGCCCGGCACCGGGCAATAGGAGGTCAAGGACCAGCACTGGCCCGAGGAGGTCGAGGCAACGTCGAACAGCGCCTGGTGCGACAGGCCGAGCTTCTCGGCCAGCGTAAAGGCTTCGCTCACCGCGATCATGGAAATGCCGAGGATCATGTTGTTGCAGATCTTGGCCGCCTGCCCCGCACCGGCGCCACCGCAATGCACGAGCTTCTTGCCCATCTTCTCCAGCACGGGCCTGGCCGCCGCAAAGGCCTTCTCCTCGCCGCCGCACATGAAGGTCAGCGTCGCAGCCTTGGCACCGCCCGTGCCGCCGGAGACCGGCGCATCGATCGACAGGATGCCGTGCCTGGCGGCGAGCGCATGCGCCTGCTTGGCGCTTTCGACATCGATCGTGGAGCAGTCGATGATCAGCGCGCCCTTGGTCATCGCCGGCAGCACATCGGTCCAGACCGCAAGCACATGCTTGCCCGCGGGCAGCATGGTGACCACCACGTCGGCGCCCTTCACCGCCGAGACGGAACTCTCGGCGATCGTAGCGCCGTCGGCTTTGGCCTGATCGCGCGAGGCCGCCACGAGGTCGAAGGCGATCACCTTGTGGCCGCCCTTGACCAGATTGGCCGCCATCGGCCCGCCCATGTTGCCGAGCCCGATGAATCCGATGGTCGCCATATTGTCCTCCCGTGGAAACAGTTCTTACTTGATCTGGCCGAAGACCAGTTCGTCCTTGCCGATCTCGGCAAAATACGGCGCGATCATCTCAGGCGTAACGTCCTCGATGCGAGGTGGCGACCATTTCGGATTGCGGTCCTTGTCGATCACCGCCGCACGGACGCCCTCGCGAAAATCATCGCTGCGGAACACTTCCAGCGCGGCACGATATTCGCGCACCAGGCATTCCTCCAGTGAAGAGGCGCCACGCGCGAGCCGCAAGAGCTTCAACGTGACCACCATGCCACGCGGCGATTTCTCGCTGAGCGTCTTCAGCGTCGCTTGCGCAAGCTCAGAGGCATCGCAATTGAGCGCGGCGATGATGTCCTCCATCCGGTCGAAGCCGAACCACTGGTCGATCCGCGGCTCAAGCGCGGCCACTGGGCCGGCCGTCTCGCCGGTCGCGAAGCCATTGATCAATGCCTCGATGTCGGACGACGGCGTCTCCGGCGCGACCTTGGTAAGCGCCAGGCGCAATTCGTCCAGCCTTGCCGACGGCACCACGGCATCGGCAAATCCGGCATAGACCGCGTCGGGGCCGTTCATGGTCTGGCCGGTGAGGCCAAAATAGGTGCCGATCTCGCCCGGCGCATGCGACAACAAAAAGGTGCCCCCGACATCAGGGAAGAAGCCGAGGCCGACTTCGGGCATCGCGAGCTTGGTGCGTTCGGTGACCACGCGATGGCGGCTGTGCGCGGAGAGGCCGACGCCGCCGCCCATCACGATGCCGTCCATGAAGGCGACATAGGGCTTTTTGAACTGGGCGATGCGAGCGTTGAGGATGTATTCCTCGCGCCACAGGATCTTGCCGAGATCGCCGTTGACCTTCGAGCTCTCATAGAGCGCCCGGATGTCGCCGCCGGCGCAGAGGCCGCGCTCGCCCGCACCCTCAAGCAGGATCAGGCCAACTTGCGGATCAGCCTCGAAGCGATCGAGCGCGCGATCGATCTCGCGAAACATCTCAAGCGTGACGGCATTGATCGCCTTGGGACGATTCAATCGGATGACGCCGGCCGAGCCTTCCCTGCGCGCGATCAGATCGCCGTCGCTGTTCGTCGCCGAAGAAGCATTCATCGCGCGCCCTCGATCATCTTGCGCGCCACGATCAGACGCATGATTTCATTGGTGCCTTCGAGGATCTGGTGCACCCGCAGATCGCGCACGATCTTTTCGATGCCGTATTCGCTCAAATAGCCGTAGCCGCCATGCAGCTGCAGCGCCTGGTTGGCGACCTCGAAGCCGATATCGGTGCCGAAGCGCTTTGCCATCGCGCACAGCATGGTGGCGTCAGCGTCCTTGCGGTCGAGTGCGGCCGCGGCGCGCCACAGGAAGGTGCGTGCGGCCTCCAGCTCGGTCGCCATGTCGGCGATGCGAAACTGCAGCGCCTGGAATTCGTCGAGCCGCTTTCCGAACGCCTTGCGCTCCTTCATGTAGGCCAGCGCCTTGTCGAGCGCGGCCTGCGCGCCGCCGAGCGAGCACGCTGCGATGTTGAGGCGACCGCCGTCGAGCCCGGCCATCGCGATCTTGAAACCGATGCCTTCATCGCCGAGACGATTGGCGACGGGCACGCGGGCATTCTCGAAGATCACCGCACGCGTCGGCTGTGCGTTCCAGCCCATCTTGCGCTCATTGGCACCAAGCGAGACGCCCGGCGTGTTGCCCTCAACGACCAGCGTCGAGATGCCGCCGGGACCATCGGCACCGGTGCGCACCATCACAACGTAGAGGTCGCTTGAGCCCGCGCCGGAGATGAACTGCTTCTGCCCGCTCAGCACATAATGCTCGCCGTCGCGCACGGCGCGGGTGCGCAAGGCCGCGGCGTCCGAGCCGGAGCCGGGCTCGGTCAGGCAGTAGCTTGCCAAATGCTCCATGGTGCAGAGCTTCGGCAGCCACTTCTTGCGCTGCACATCGTTGCCGAACGCATCGATCATCCACGATGCCATGTTGTGGATGGAGATGAAGGCCGACACGGTCGGGCAGCCCGTCGCCAGCGCCTCGAAGATCAGCGCCGCGTCGAAGCGGCTCATTGCGGAGCCGCCGACATCGTCGCGAATGTAGATGCCGCCGATGCCGAGGTGGGCCGCCTCGCGCATCACCTCGACGGGAAAATGCTTCTCCTCGTCCCAGCGCAGCGCATGCGGTGCGATTTTGTCCGCGGCAAAACTCCGCGCCATGTCGCGAACCGCAAGCTGGTCCTCGTTCAGAGCGAACTGCATGGGCGCCGCTCTCTGAGAGCTACTTCATCGTCGGGATCGAGAACTCCGCGCCTTCCTTCACGCCCGAGGGCCAGCGCGAGGTCACCGTCTTGGTCTTGGTGTAGAAGCGGATCGAATCCGGCCCATGCTGGTTGAGGTCGCCGAAGCCCGATTTCTTCCAGCCGCCGAAGGTGTAATAAGCGATCGGCACCGGGATCGGCACGTTGATGCCGACCATGCCGACATTGACCTTGGCCGCGAAATCCCGCGCCGCGTCGCCATCGCGCGTGAAGATCGCGACACCATTGCCGTAGTCGTGATCCGACGGTAGTGCCAGGGCCTCCTTGTAGTCATGCGCGCGCACCACGGATAGCACGGGGCCGAAGATCTCTTCCTTGTAGATGCGCATGTCCTTGGTGACATTGTCGAACAGACAGCCGCCGAGATAGAAGCCCTTCTCATAGCCCTGCATCTTGAAACCGCGGCCGTCGACGGCGAGCGTCGCCCCCTCCTTGATGCCGATCTCGACGTAATTCTTCACCTTCTCGACCGCCTCGCGCGTCACCAGCGGGCCGTAATCGGCGGAGGGATCGATCGAGGTGCCGATCTTCAGCGATTCAACGCGCGGGATCAGCTTTTCCATCAGACGGTCGGCGGTGGTCTTGCCGACGGGCACGGCAACCGACACCGCCATGCAGCGCTCGCCGGCCGAGCCATAGCCCGCCCCAATCAACGCATCGACCGCCTGGTCCATGTCGGCATCGGGCATGACGATGGCGTGGTTCTTGGCGCCGCCGAAGCATTGGCATCGCTTGCCGGTCGCAGCCGAGCGCTCATAGATGTATTGCGCGATCGGCGAGGAGCCGACAAAGCCGATGGCCTTGATATCAGGGTCGTCGAGGATCGCGTCCACCGCCTCCTTGTCGCCGTTGACGACATTGAGGATGCCCGGCGGCAGGCCGGCCTCGATCATCAGCTCGGCAAGCTTCATCGGCACGCCCGGATCGCGCTCGGACGGCTTTAAGATGAACGCATTGCCGCAGGCGATCGCGGGCGCGAACTTCCACATGGGGATCATCGCGGGGAAATTGAACGGCGTGATGCCCGCGACCACCCCGAGCGGCTGGCGCATGGAATAAATGTCGATGCCGGGGCCGGCGCCTTCGGTGTATTCGCCCTTCATCAGATGCGGGATGCCGATCGCGAACTCGACCACTTCGAGCCCGCGCTGGATGTCGCCCTTGGCGTCCGGGATGGTCTTGCCATGCTCACGCGCGAGCAGCTCGGCGAGCTTGTCATAATCGCGCTGCACCAATTCCAGGAACTTCATCATCACCCGCGCGCGGCGCTGCGGGTTGGTATTGGCCCATTCGCCCTGCGCAGCCCTGGCGTTCTCGACCGCTGCGCGGACTTCGGCCTTCGAGGCGAGCGCGACCTTGGCCTGAACGTCGCCGGTCATCGGCTCAAACACGTCTGCCGAGCGCCCCGAGGTACCCTTGACCTCCTTGCCACCGATGAAATGTCCGATTGAGCGCATGATGTCCTCCGATAGGTCAGCCGGATCGCTTTGACAGAAGCCTTTTGACCTGCATTTTATAGGATTCAAGTCCGATATATTGCACCTTAGATGTGCGGAAATGCTGGATCAAGGCGGCGCGATCGATTGGGATGACTTCCGCTTCGTGCTCGCCATCGTGCGCGGCGGGTCGGTGTCGGCTGCCGCAAAGCAGCTCGGCGTCGATCATGCCACGGTGATCCGGCGGGTCGACAGACTGGAGCTCAACCTTTCGGCAAAGCTGTTCGACCGCCGCAAGACCGGCTACCTGCTGACCGAGGCCGGCCAGCGCGTCGCTGACAGCGCCGAGGCGATGGAGTCCACCATCGTCGCCAACCAGGAGGCCGTCGGCGGCTCGCGCGCCCATCTGATGGGCACGGTGCGCATCGGCGCGCCGGACGGCTTTGGCAGCCACTTCCTGGCGCCGCGCCTGGTGCGGTTTGCGGAGCGGTATCCCGATCTCGACCTTCAGCTGGTCGCAACCGCACGCCTGTTCAGCCTCTCCAAGCGCGAGGCGGACATTGCGATCAGCCTGACCATGCCGAAGGAAGGCCGCATCGTCGGCCGCAAGCTGCTCGACTACCGGCTGGGACTGTATGCGACCTCGGCCTATCTGGACCGCGCGCCCACCATCATATCCCGCGAGGACCTGCCCGCGCATCGCTTCGTCGGCTATATTGAGGAACTGCTGTTCACGCCCGAGCTCGACTATCTGCCGCAGGTCTCGCCGAAGATCGCGGCCCACTTCCGCAGCGCCAATCTCATTGCGCAGCTCAACGCCACCCTTGCCGGCTACGGCATCGCCGTGCTGCCGCACTTCATGGCGAGCGCCCATCCGGAGCTGCAACCGGTGCTGCCGCATGAGATCTCGATCTCGCGCACCTTCTGGCTGTTGATGCACGCCGACAGCAAGGACTTGGCGCGCATCCGCGCGGTCGTGGATTATATCTATGAGACGGTGGAGCGAGAGCGGGCGTTGTTCAGCGGCGGTTCAAAAACTTAAGCACGCGCTGCGCATTGCTGTGCCCTCGCCCCTTGTGGGAGAGGGCAGCTCCGCTGGGAGATACAGACTCGTTCGGGTGAGGGGTTTGCTTCAGCGAGTTCGATCTCAAAGGGTAACAGCCGCGGAGACAAACCCCTCACCCGCATCGCATCTATCGATGCGATAGCGGCCTCTCCCACAAGGGGAGAGGCGGACCGCTGATGCGGCGCAAGTTCGCCGCCTCAATTGACCTTCGCCCGCGCCTTCTTCGCAGCGGGCTTTGCCGCAACCGTCTTCAGCGCGGCGGCGCGAGCCAGCGCACAGTCCTTGCCGGCCTGCAGGACCTCATCGGAGAACTCGCCGCTCCCCGCAATGCGGGAAAGCACCAGCGTGCCCATCATGGTCGCGAGCAGGCTTGTCGCCTGCTTTCGGGCGGCCTTGCGCGGGACGTCCTGGATCTGGTCGGCGATCAGGTCGATCAGTTGCTCCATCTTGGCGGCGAAGGCCCGGCGGGTCTTCGGGCTCTCGCGGGCAATTTCCGCGCCCAGCGATGTAATGGCACAGCCATGGCCGGGATCGTCACGATGGGTAGGCGAGAGATATGTCTCGATGATCGTGGCCAGCCGCTTCTCCGGCGGGGTTTCGTCCGCGATCTTGCGCCAATGCTCGATCGAGCGGTCCATCGCGTAGGCAAACGCCTCGATCACCAGCGCATCGCGCGAATCGAAATGGGCATAGAAGCCGCCATGGGTCAGCCCGGCCTCCTTCATCAGGTCGGCGACGCCGATGCCATGCGCGCCCTTCTCGCGCAGCCGCACGGAGGCCTTGCGAACGATGCGGGCGTGGGTTTCCTGCTTGTGTTCCCGGGAATAACGCATGGGCGTCCTATGGAATGTTTGTAATCATATAATAACAGCAGCGGCGCAAGAAAGCTGCATCTATTTCCTTAACATGCGTTCATCTTGCTGAAGGATCCGGACCGCTTGACAAGCTGCCCCCTCACCGCGGAAGTGGTCAAGCTAAACCTTTTGCGCACGAGCCCCGCCATGTCCACGCCTAATCATTTTTGCAGCGTCGAGCGCGATCCTCGCGGCGTTGCAACCCTGACCATCCGCAACGCCGGCTCGCTCAACATCCTGAGCTCGCCGGTCATCGATGGCGTGCGCGCAGGTCTGGAGGAGCTCGCCACGGACCGCGACATCCGCGTTCTGGTACTCAGAGGCAGCAGCGAGAAGAGCCTGATCGGCGGCGCCGACATCAAGGAGATGGCAACCCTCGACCAGGCCTCCGCCGAGGCCTTCATCACGCGCCTGCGCGATCTCTGCGAGGCGATCCGCGCCTTTCCCGCACCGGTGATTGCGCGGATGCCCGGCTGGTGCCTCGGCGGCGGGCTGGAGGCCGCGGCGGCCTGCGATGTCCGCATCGCTGCCCATGATGCCAGATTCGGCATGCCGGAGGTCAGGGTCGGCATTCCCTCGGTGATCCATGCTGCGCTGCTGCCGCGGCTGATCGGCTGGGGCCGCGCGCGCTGGCTGGTGATGACGGCGGAAAATATCGATGCGCCGACCGCGCTCGCCTGGGGGCTCGTGGACGTGGTGGCCCCTGAGGGCGGCCTGGATGCGGCCGTCGAGCACACCGTGCAATCGCTGCTTGCGTGCGGTGCAGAAGCGTTGCGGGCGCAAAAGGCGCTGCTGCGGCAATGGGAGGACCTGCCGCTGAAGGAATCGGTGGATTTGAGCATCGGCGTGTTCGGGCAATCGTTCCTGACCGACGAACCGAAGCGCCTGATGCAGGCGTTTATCGACCGCAAGCGGTAAGGCCGCGAATTGCAGGGTGGGCGAAGCGAAGCGTGCCCACCCTTGGGCGCGGCGATCCTGGCTGCAATGGTGGGCACGGCGCTGACGTGCCTTTGCCCACCCTGCGACACCGCCAACTGACAGCCCTCCTCCTCACATCAACTTTAATCCCGTCCGCCATTGCAAATCTCGCGGCGCATCATATGATGGTTGTCATCTCACATGATCATCGTCGCCAGGGAGATCCGCCATGGCCGCATCCGACCCCGTCGTCATCGTCTCCGCCGCCCGCACCCCGCTCGGTCGCTTCATGGGGGAACTATCGCCCCTTCCCGCCCACAAGCTCGGTTCCCATGTGATCGGCGCGGCGCTGGAACGTGCTCGCCTCAAGCCGGAGCGGATCGACGAGGTCTTCATGGGCAATGTGCTGCCCGCAGGCCAGGGCCAGGCCCCGGCGCGGCAGGCGGCGCGCGGCGCCGGCCTGCCCGATGCAACCGGTGCGACCACCATCAACAAGGTCTGCGGTTCCGGGATGAAGGCGACCATGCTAGCCCATGACATCATCAAGGCCGGCTCCGCCGACATCGTGATTTCGGGCGGCATGGAGAGCATGACCAACGCGCCGTATCTGCTCGCCAAGGCCCGCGGAGGCTATCGCGCCGGCCATGACCGCATCATCGACCACATGATGATGGACGGGCTGGAGGACGCCTACGAGACCGGCCGCTCCATGGGCGATTTCGGCGAAGCGACGGCCGAGGCTTATCAATTCACCCGCAAGGACCAGGACGCCTATGCGATGGAAACGTTGAGCCGTGCGCGCAAGGCGGTCGAGAGCGGCGCGTTCAAGGCCGAGATCGTGCCGATCACGCTTGCGGAGAAAGCGGGGCCGAAGATCATTGCCAACGACGAGCATCCGCTGAAGGTCGATCCCGCCAAGATCCCGTCCCTCAAGCCCGCCTTCCGTGCCAACGGCACTATCACGCCGGCCGCGTCCTCGGCCAATGCTGACGGCGCGGCAGCGCTGGTGCTGACAAAACGTTCCATCGCCGAGCGCGAGGGCCTTCCCATTCTGGCCGAGATCAAGGGACACTCGACCCACAGCCAGGAACCGCAATGGTTCACCACCGCGCCAATTCCGGCGATCCGCAAGCTGCTCGACAAGGTTGGCTGGAGTGCATCCGACGTCGACCTGTTCGAGATCAACGAGGCCTTTGCGGTGGTCGCGATGGCGGCGCAACGCGACCTTGGCATTCCCCGCGACCACCTCAACATCAACGGCGGCGCCTGCGCGCTCGGCCATCCGATCGGCGCCACCGGCGCGCGTCTGATCGTCACGCTGCTGCACGCCATGGAGGCGCAGAATGCCAAGCGGGGCATCGCATCGCTCTGCATTGGCGGCGGCGAGGCCACGGCGATCGCGGTGGAACGGATCGCCTCGTAAGAGGCGATGTCCGAAAATAAGGGAAGTTTGACATTTTGGTCATGCGCGACTTGGGGCAATATCCGCGCATGACCAATCCTCACAATTCTCCTCGGGGGTGAACTTGATTTCGAACTGGCTCGCGGCGGCGCTCGCCCGCCGCAACATTCACTATGGCTGGATCATGGTCGGGGCGACCTTCTTTGCCGCGCTGGTCTCGGCCGCCGCGGTCGGCGCGCCCGGCGTCTTCATTGTGCCGTTGCAGCAGGAATTCGGCTGGAGCACTGCGGAGATTTCCTCCGCGCTGTCCATCCGCTTCATCCTGTTCGGGCTCATGGCACCGTTCGCCGCCGCCTTGCTCAACCGCTACGGCCTGCGCAATGTAACCCTCGCTGCACAAGTCCTGGTCATCTCCGCGCTGGTGCTGTCGCTCGGTATGACCAGCGTCTGGCAGCTCGTGCTGCTGTGGGGCGTGGTGGTCGGCATCGGCACCGGCATGACCGCGCTCGTGCTCGGCGCGACCATTGCCGCGCGCTGGTTTGTCGCACGCCGTGGTCTGGTGATCGGCATTCTCTCGGCCAGCGTCGCCACCGGACAGCTCGTATTCCTGCCGCTGCTCGCCCATGTCACCGAGCGCTCCGGCTGGCGGACCGGCCTTGGCATGATGTGCGCCATCCTTGCCGTCGCAGCTCTCTTCGTCTTCCTGGTGCTGCGCGACCGGCCGAGCGATGTCGGCCTGCGGCCCTTTGGCGACAAGAGCACCGAGCCGCCACCTGCCCTCGCTCCTACGACTGCCCCAATCATGGCGGCGGCGCTCGGCACCCTGCGCGACGCATCGAAGAGCAGCGTGTTCTGGGTGCTGTTTGCGACCTTCTTCGTCTGCGGCGGCTCCACCAACGGGCTTGTGCAGGTGCACCTCATCCCGATGTGCCTCGATTACGGGATTCCCCAGGTGCAGGCGGCAAGCCTGCTCGCCGCGATGGGCATCTTCGATTTCTTCGGCACCATCGGCTCCGGCTGGCTGTCCGACCGCTTCGACAACCGCTTCCTGCTGTTCTGGTATTACGGCTTGCGCGGATTGTCACTGGTGGCGCTGCCGTTCACGGATTTCTCGTTCTACGGGCTGTCGCTGTTTGCGATGTTCTATGGTCTGGACTGGATCGCGACGGTGCCGCCGACCGTGCGCCTCACCACCCAGCGCTTCGGACCGGAACGGGCGAACCTGGTGTTCGGCTGGATCTTTGCCGGCCACCAGATCGGTGCGGCCGCAGCGGCGTTCGGGGCTGGGCTATCGCGGACGCTGCTTGCGAGCTATCTGCCCGCCTTCTTCACCGCCGGTGCGCTGTGCCTGATTGCATCGGCGATGGCGCTTACGATCGCGCGGCAGCCCAAGCCGGTGATGGCTGCTCAACCTGCAGAGTGACGTCGCTGTCCCCCTCATTGCGAGGAGCGCAAGCGACGAAGCAATCCAGAGTCGTTTGCGTGGCCCTGGATTGCTTCGCGGAGCCTGTCATCGGGCCGCGCTTTGCGCGGACCCGTTGGCTCGCAATGACGGGATTGGCACCGGCCAAACAACATCCGTCTGTGGTTATCGGCCCTGGCGTTCGCCGGGACGACCCGTGGATAGAGCCTGCCCTACGGCCTGATCATCATGCCCTTCGCAAGCCCGGGCGTCCGCAACGGCTCCGCCAGCCGCGCGAA
>Ga0209062_1004760_pt1 | contig 13802 bp, 13 predicted proteins | sample Coa_R2_2_FD_187158 | JGI IMG/M metagenome (GOLD analysis project Ga0209062, IMG submission 187158) | Surface soil microbial communities from Centralia Pennsylvania, which are recovering from an underground coalmine fire - Coalmine... | ecosystem: Environmental > Terrestrial > Soil > Unclassified... | reverse complement strand
TGGTTAAATGGATTGAACGCATCGATTTCGTGGAATCCGAAAAACTTCTCGGTAAGGGAGAAGGCGGCAAGAACGAAGACGACGAATATTTCGACCTGCTGCCCAATATCTAATGCGCCGACCGCGCTGGTCCGTCGACGAGCACACGGGCGCCCGCTACATCCACTCGCTGCTTCGCCGCCTTCGCCTGGATTGGCTGCTGGCGCATTTCCCTCCGCGACTCGTGCGTGCGCTCTACGTTTTTATCAACGGCTTCATCACCATCGCCGTTCTCGCGCTCCTTGCTCTGATAAGCCATAATCCGTTTGTATTTCCCTCCCTCGGTCCAACGGCGTATCTGCTCTTCTTCTCCCCGCTGGCCGAGGCTTCCAGCCCCCGCAACACCGTCTTCGGTCACGCCATCGGCCTCCTATGCGGCTATGGAGCCTTCGTCCTTACGGGAGCCGGCACCCAACCCTTTGGCGTGCATCACGCAATCTTCTGGCCCAGAATCCTCGCCGCTGCTCTTTCTCTTTCCGCAACCGGAGCCGTCATGGTGCTCTTCAGGGTGAACCACCCTCCCGCCGGGGCCACCACGCTCATCGTTTCTCTCGGCATCATTTCTCAGCCTCGCGAACTCGTCGTCATTGAAGTCGCCGTCTTCCTCCTTGTCGCGCAGGCATGGACCATTAACCGCCTCGCTGGCCTCCCTTACCCTCTTTGGAACGCAAACCAGTCCGCCGGTTCCAGCGCCGAACATCCCATCCCGTAGCCACGGTGTGCTGGCGCACGCCTCTTGCGCGTTAACAACTGTCGAGATGCGGAAATCCGGAAATCCAGCGCTCCGCCGGAGGAAATAAGACCACTCGTGAGCACCGCGATTGGATGAATCCCGGCTCCACATCGTTTGCGGAACCGGGAATCTAATGGTCACAAATTGGTGCGGGTCGGCCCCGGGGCAATCACCCCAGCGGGACAATCCGCCGCTCGACTAACTCGCCGCTGCTCTTGCCGCCAGCCTCTCTTCAGCTATGTTGCGAATCAATCGCTTGGTTCTCTCCACGAACGCGAGATGATCGCCCAGGCAGCTCTCGAGCAGCACGCCCACGCCTCGATTTCCCGAAATGTCTGCTGCCGCCACCAGCGCGACATATTCCGCAGTCCTTAGGTGTGCCAGGTGGCTCGCCTTGACCAGCACAAACAGCCTCCTCGCCTCGGGCGATTGCATCTCCGCAAGTTCTCGTTTGAAATCCTCCGCAAACACTTCTTGTAGCCGGCCCGAGAGCTGCATCGGCTTCTCGCCCAGCAGTTTGAACGCTTCGTCGATCTTCTCCAGATTCTGCCGGTTTACAAACGCTCTCGCTTCAAGAGCTTGCTTGATTTCCGGATTCTGCGCGGCTTCTCCTAGCTCTCTGTAGATGTTCGTGGACCGCTCCGTGCCTTGCCGCACCTGGCTCAGCATCGTGAGGAACAGTTCCTTGGGGTTTTTCACAGCCATGGTATTCGCTCTCCTTACATGTTTTTCCCGTCTGCACGCTTCGCTTCAGATGCAAGCGCCTCGACTCAGGAGTAGCCTTTCTAACCCAGAAAGCAGCTCCCTGCGACTGCGACTCTTCCCAGTTCTCGACCTGCGCAAAACTCTGCTTTCACCCGCTTCCGCCTGTTAAACTGGCAACTGCTCCTGAAGCATGGCACCCGGCTCGCTCTTGCCTGGTCTGGGAACGCGCACGGATAAAAAGCGCGCAATAACACGGGCGACCCAGAGCGCCAGCACATCGCTCGCCAGCCGGCGCGTCGTTTTCGTTCCGATTTTCCGAGAGTCAGCCCCGCCCAAGGACCAGCCGGTCAATCCGTCCGCTGACATCGCGCAAATACGCTTCATCGCCTTCTTCCAGCTCCGCGATGGCGCTTCCCGCATATCCGGTCTCGGCGAATGCTTTCCGCACCGCCGCCCAATCGATATCACCTTCTCCCAGATTCACCCATGCATATCCGTCCGGCTTGCGCTTGAAGTCCTTCAAGTGCACTTTTGCGATGGTTTTGCCGAGTGTACGGATCCAATCCTGCGGATAGCCGAAGAAAACCACATTGCCCACGTCAAACCACGCCTGAATCCACGGGCTGCGAAACTCCGCGATGTAGGCGGCCATCTCGAGCGGGCTCAGCAAAAACTTGTTCCACACTTCTTCGATGGCAATCACGACGTTCAGCTCTTCGGCAAGCGGCAGCAGCGTGCGGATTGCTTTCTGCGAGCGCGCCCATGCTTCACGGTACGAGGTCTGCGGATCCAGCACGGCGGGCACCAGCAGCACCGCGTCCGAGCCCCACAATTTCGCGTTCCGTAACGAAGTTTGCATCCCGGCAAGACTCTTTTCCACCACGGTGGGATCTCCGGAGGAGAGCGGATATTTCCAGTGATCCATATTCATGACGGAATCGATGCGAATACCCGACGCCATTGCCGCCGCCTTGATTTCCTCCGCTTCGTGCTCGTCCGCCGTGGTCGGCGCCTGTACTACCGCGAATCCCGTTTTCCGCGCCAGTTTGAAGCGATCGGCATGGCTCAGTTGCCTCGGCAGCATGCTGTAGACGAGTCCTTTCTGAATCGGGAGCGGCGGCGCCAGTGCATTCCCGGCGGCTGGAGCGGCGATTGCAGCGCCGCCGCGAACTGGATCCTCTGCGACCTGCGGGGAACCGGCGAATGCCGCGCCGCCGGCTCTCGCAAGACAAGCTGCCGCAAGCGAGCTGCGCAAGAATTCCCGCCGTGATTTGTAGCTCATTTCCCGCCTCCGCCATCGGCCAGGTTCAGGCACTCAGTTTTTCCAGATTGATTCGCGCGTCGTAGACTTCCTTCGACTTCATCAGCTCATCCCAGGTCACTTCGCGCCCAGTGTACGCAGCCATGCGGGCCATCATGCACGAGAGCGCCGATTCCGCGCCTTTTGCTGCCTGGTTGTGAAAATTGCCGCTGGTGATACTGGCCACGAATGCCTTTTTCTTTTCCGGGTCGGCGGATTCCAAGTTCGAGGTGAAGTTTCCGGTCGCGGAAAATTGCGCGGGCTCGCCGGTGTCCTTTTGTGTCAGGGGCGCCTGCCACGGCTCATCGCCCCAGATGCCAAGCGGCCCGGTGTAAGGCGATTGCGAAGTCCCCTTGGTTCCGAAGAAGCGCTCGGTGACATCCCACCAGCCCTTCGCAAACTGCGTCGAGCTGAAGGTTACGTCCACGCCTTCGGGGTAACGGAAGATTACGTTGTAGTTGCCCCAAGCGTCGCCGTCATTCGCGGGGCGCCCCATCCGGCCTCCGGTCGCGCTCGCCTTCAGAGGATGCGCCTGCAACACCCAGTTGCAGATGTCGATCACGTGGATATTCTGCTCGACGATGATGTCGCCCGAGAGCGTGCGGTCCCAAACCCAGTTGCGGAGCCTTCGTTCCGCGGGCGACGCGTTGGGCCAGGCGGGCCGCTCGAGGTAACCGGCGAGGTAGTGCGCTTCGCCGCAGACGATTTTCCCGAGCGCACCGCCGTGAATGCGCTTCACCAGCTCCACAAACGGCGGACAATCGCGAATCTGAAAACCGACATCCAGGCTGAGTTTTCCCTCCGCGCGTTTGCCGATTTCGATGACTTTCATCGCTCCCGGCACGTCCACGGCAACCGGCTTTTCCAGATAGACATGCTTGCCTGCGGCGACAACCGCTTCGAGGTGCTGCGGATGGAAGTAGGGCGGAGTGGCGATAACAATGGCGTCGACTTCCTTCGACGCGGCGATTTCCTGATACGCACGCGGGCCGACAAACAATTGCGAGGCGTCGAGCGCCGCATAGCCCTTGGCCTGCTGCGCCTTATCAAAAGCGGCGTGCGCCGCATCGAGCTGGTCCCGGAACATATCCGCAAGAGCCACAACGCGGGCTCCGCCCGTATCCACTAGGTTCATCGCATCTTCCGTGCCGCGGCCGCCGCATCCAAGCAGGCCAACGCGCACGGCGGAGTTTGCCGCCGTGCCGCGGACAAGCTGCGGCTTGATCAGCACCACTCCGGCAGCCACCGCCGCGCCGACACCAATGAATTTTCTGCGACCGACCTTTTCCGCCGCGCTCTCTCGTTGCTTTGCATCGTCTGGCATAGACTCCTCCCTCTGGGCCGATCAAACACTCCGGTCAGGCGCCGATTAAGTTTTCGAGATACGTTTTGGCCGCCCGCACGTCTTCCATCTGTTGTGGGCCTGAAATTTCGCGCTCAATGGTTACCGCGCCACGATAGCGAATCTCCTTGAGCCGTGCGATGATGCGCGGAAAATCCACCTTCCCTTGTCCGATGGGCACCTCGGTCCCAAGTTCTTTCGGATTCGCGGGCCACAAGCCGTCCTTGGCATGGATGCCTTGCACAAAGGGACCGAGAATCTCTATGGCATCCACGGGATTCGCCTTGCCGTACAAAATCAGGTTTGCGACATCGAAGTTGACGCCCTGGTTCTCGAGGCCAACATCCTGGATGGCTCGCACCAACGTGATGGGCGTCTCCTGGCCGGTCTCGTAGCGGAAATTCTGGCCGTTGCGCTTGCAATAGCCGGCGACTTCGCGCAGCGCGGCAACGGTCTCCTTGTACACGGGATCATTTGGATTTTCCGGGATAAAGCCGGCGTGCGTCTGCACCGCCGCGATCCCGCAGGCCTTGGCGAACTCCGAGGCTTTTTGAATGTGCGCTATACGCGCCGCTCGCGTTTCTCGCGGAACAAGGCCGATGGTCAGCGGTCCGCCGTAGAAGTCCCATACTTCCTTTCCCGGGCCGCCGACCACCAGTGAAGTTGCTTCCAGGCCGTATTTATCCAGCGCGCGACTTAGCTTCGGCGCTTCCCCCGGAACAAATTCGTTGACGTAAACCTGGCAGGTCGGCACTCCGAGGTCATGCACTTTCTTTAGTGCCGCTTCAGGATTGCTTCCAACCCCGATGATCAAGCCGAGGCGCAGAGGTTTCTTGCCTTTATCCGCGGCGAGCTGCGGAGCACTGATTTCACGGCTTTGCGATCCCGGCTTTTCTCCGCTGAACGCGCCAGAGTTCGCGCCGGAAAGCGCGCCCCATCCGGCGGCCAGCGCGGCGCCCGTGGTCTGCAAAAACACTCGCCGGTTTCGCTCGCTCATCGTTTTTCTATGGCACCCGAATGTACAAATCTTTCCAGCGCATCTTCACCCCGCCGCCGGTATGAATTTGCAGGCCAATCACGCCTTCGCTAAATTTTGGCGACAAGTCATTGTAGTCCACGATCTGCACGCCGTTCACGCGTGTAACATAGTGATTTCCGCGCACGGACACCTCAAGGTCATTCCACGCGCCGGGCTTGAGCGCCCTCTCGCCTTCGGCCGTTGGCTGTGCCACCCAGCCGCGCCCGCCACTTTCGTAGAGTCCCCCGGTGTGCTTTCCCACACTTGGATCCACTTCCACCTGCATGCCTTCGATATCGGGGCCGTGCTCGGGATCAAGTCCGGTAATGCGCGAATGGAAGAAGACCCCGCTGTTGCCGAGCGCTTCGCCTTTGAATCTCAGCTTCAGATCAAAATCGCGGTAGGTTTTTTCCGTGGTCAGGTAACCGTATTTGTTGGCCACGCTCTCGCAGAAGATCGTGCCGTGCTCGGCGATCCATTTTTCGTCGCCATTGTTTTTCCATCCGCTCAGGTCCTTGCCGTTGAAGAGGGCGGTCCAGCCCGTCTCTGGCGCCTGCGGCGGCAACCGTCGGCCGTGTCCTCCGCAAACAAGCGAAACTGCAAAGAACACCAGCAAGAACACAGCGACTTTTCTCACAACACGCCCCCTTAGAAACGAGCACGGCAGGGTTCCCTAGCCCGCCAAGCCTGAGAACTTACCATTATCCGGAAGTCTGACAAACCTGTTTTCGGAAAGGAAGGAAAGGAAATGCCTGCGCGGCGTCACTGTCGTAGAGGGACAGATGCCCGGGTGCTGAAAGATTCTTCAAACGTGCAAACAAACAAGAACAACGCACGGAGCCCAGGAGACTGCTATTCGCTGGACGTAACCGCGGGCAAGCTGGAAAACTGTTCCTGAGGCGAGCGCCGGGTCAGTTAGACGCCTATTCTTAGACACCTATTCGATGATAGTCCGAGTTTTGAATTTGCACCGTAAGCTGCTTGCTCTCGCCGTTGATGACCATCTGGGAGACATGGTTCGGTCCGCCGGGGATCGGCGCGTATTGCGCGGAAATCTTCACCGCGTCGCCCGGGTCGTTCAAATAAGAAGAGACTCCGGCGCTCACAATCTGCTTCTGCTGCCCATTGAAAACGAGCGTGACGACATCGCCGGGCTTGATGTAGCCATGAATCGTGAGCTGGATGAGACCGGGCGCTCCGGCCGATCCCAACATGACGTTCCCCTGCTGGTAGAGTTCGCGAATGCGGCCGGGCTGTGGTTGCGTGTAGCTATGTGCCAAAGCCGCGATCTGCTCCGCGTAGTCCTGAAATTCCTCCGTCTTTTTTTCTTTAATGTGTCCGCGCAGACCGTGTTCGTGTCCTACTGAGGGTTCCGCCTGAGGTCCGAGCGGAGTCCTTACCATTGCACCATCCTGGCCCAGCCTCACCTGGAACAACTCTTCCTCTTTCAATTCGCCCTTCAGGAGAACGGATTGCTGCTCCCGCCAGGTGAATTGCAAGAGTGCCGCCTCGTTCGTGGCCATCGCTTGCCTGAGTTCTTGGATCTGCTGCTGCGCCTGGGGAGTCTGCGCGTCAGCAACGAGAAGGAGAAACAAACCAGGAAGCGCGAGGACCGCCGCTCCGCGAAGCGGCTTCGGGGGGTTTGGGATTTTCATCTTTACACCTCGGAATGACAGGAAGTTGAGGCGCAGTGTCGCGTTCACTCAACTACAGTGACGCAGGGCGCTTTGACTGGTGACTGGCAAACATGCCAGCCAAACGCGACATTTTCCGAAAATCCAAGACCCATGCCCGAGCGGTGGGCACGGCGACTTTCGCGTTTGCGAAATCCACAAACAGGATTTGCGTACGCGCAATGGTGGCGGACGCGGAAACTTGCAATTGAACAAGATTCTCCGCCATGCGGCTTTTTACGCTCCGAATTGGCCGTATTGACAGTTTCGGGACTGGACCGGTTCTGTGAAGATGGCCGGGTGCGAGTGGAGCACAATCTTAGTGGAGGCGATGATGAAGGTGAGAAATGCGTTGGTCCTAGGAGCGCTGATCCTGTTGGGCACAAGCGCTTTTGGCCAGGAGGCGCCCAAGTTTGAGGTGCCGATTTTCTACTCGTACATGCACTTTGTTCCGCAAAACAACAACATCGTGAATTCGGTCAATTTCAACGGTGGCGGCGGAGCCGCGGAGGTCTTTTTCAATCGCTGGTTTGGCGTTAAGGCGGAATTTGTGGGTTACGCGAGTCAAACGCGGACGGCCATTTTCCCCCCGGGATCGCTGGTTTGTCCGGGAATCGGGGCGTGCGCGGTTTCGGCACAGGCCAATATGTTCACATATAATTTTGGCCCGATCGTGAAAATCCGCAAGTCGCATTTCGAGCCATTCCTCGAAGCGATGGGCGGGGGTGCGCATTCTAATTTCTATGGAAATCTCGCGAAGAATTGCGGCGTGGTGGCGACTTGCACGGTGAGCAGATCGCCGAGCAACAATGCGGCGGATTTCATCATCGGAGGCGGCGTGGACATTCCCGTGACCACGCATTTCGCGATCCGTCCGGCTGAAGTGGATTACGTGCTGACGCGTTTCGGCAACAATTTCACTTTTGGAAACAACAATCAAAGCAACTTCCGGTACCAGGGCGGTATCGAATTTCGCTTCTGATTCCGATGTCTCGCGCAGCGATAGGGCCGGGCAACCCGCCTTGCCCTGTCGCGTTTTAGCAGATGGAGCTTGACCGCAGTCGTTTTCTTGCGGGGACTGGCGGGCAACAGAGGACCCCCCGGAGGCCGGCAAATCAGGGTGGGACATCTGCAGGCAGCCATCAGAAGAATTGCCATGCCTTTGAAGCATCAACTTGTGAACCGGCTGCCATTCGCCTACAACATTTATCTGCGGATGCGCGAGCCGTTTCAAGCGCACATTTTCAGCAAAATCTACAGGACAAATCGCTGGGCCGATCCGGAGTCTGTCTCGGGAGCGGGATCGAGCCTTCAGGTAACGCATGTGGTTCGCGAAGAGCTGCCGCGCATTTTGAAGCGCCTCGGCGCGGCCAGCCTGCTGGACGCGGCTTGCGGGGATCACCTGTGGATGAGCCGCGTCCATTTGGACAACTGCAAATATATGGGATGCGACATCGTGCCGAAACTCATTGAGGAAAACCGCGCGAAGTACGGGGAACGCGGCCGGGAATTTCGCGTGCTCGATGTGACGAAAGACCGGCTGCCGCGTGCGGACGTGGTGCTGGTCCGCGACTGCTTCGTGCATCTGCCACATCGCTTGATTTGGAAAGCGTTGCGCAACATCGGAGCGAGCGGCTCGAAATACCTGCTGACGTCCACGTATCCGCGACAGCAGAACAGCGATATTTTTACGGGGCGCTGGAGGCCGCTGAATCTGCAAGCAAGCCCCTTTCTCTTTCCCGAGCCGCTGCTAAGGCTGAACGAAGAAATTGACGAATGGGGCGGGCGGTTCCCCGACCGCAGCCTGGCGCTATGGCCTGTGTCAGCAATACCAGAAGGAAGCGAAACGCAGCGGAGGTAAGCCGGAGCGGACATCTGGGTGCTCCGGTACTCATCCTGGGACAAAGCGATTAGGGACGAAATAGGGCCTTGCACTGTGGATATTTCGGGGTGGATAGTCGGCGTTACGTTTTTGATTCCTGGTTTCGCGTTACCCTTCCGGCGCGGGGAGTGGTGTTCATGGCGCCCCTGCTTGCCGAACGTCGGAGTTCGCAGCGTGTTCCTATGCGCATGCCGATGCGTGTGCGTATCTGGAAGTTTGGCGTGCCGGATCAGCATGCCGAATGTGTGAACGTTTCCGAAGGCGGTGTGTATTTCGCGACGGGCTCGAGCTTTCAAGAGGGCGAGCGCGTGGAGCTGCTGGTGACGATGCCGAAGGAAGTCGCGGGAGAACCGAGCAACTGGCACTGCGAAGGGCAGGTGATACGCGTGGAAGGCATCGATTCGGCGTCGCGGATCATCGGCGTGGCAGTGCAATTCAGCCGTCAAAGGACGCTGCAAAAAACCGAACGCGAGCCGGCCGGGCAAAGGAGGAACGCGAGCACGATTCTGCGCGCCGCTATATGAATCGAGGATCAGAGGAGGAAGAATCAGAACTCCCGCGACGCGGTCAAAGTGGCTGTTGCGAGGCGCCGTAGACATCACCGGAAGCGGTGCGCACGGGACTGCTTTGCACATCCACCCAGAGGGGTGAGCCGTCGTTGCGACGCGCGCGAAAGCAAGACGGCTTGAACTCCGCCAGCGTATCGACCTCGAAGAGCTTCGCGGCTTCCAGATCCTCTGGAAAAAGCAAACTCAAAACAAGCTTCGCCGGCGACGTCCTGAGGCTCGACGCCACAAATTCGCAGACCTGTTCGCGAAAGCGATGCGGCCTCCAGGCCGACCATGGCGACGTCGGTGTCGCTGGACAGTATCAGCCACCAGGCTAACGCAGCCCGGCAGCAGCGGCCCAGGATACCTTAGCATTTGAACTCGTGTTCGTCGCCTTGCGCGGCGCGCGGAGCCCCGAATTGGCGCAGGCTCCCGCGCAACGCTACATTCCCACAAGTCGCGTCAGAGCACCTTTCGATAGGCTTTGAGCAAGGAGACACCCGTAAGCGCGCGCAGAACCGGTATTTGCTCGCAGCAGCCGAGGAATCCGCGCAAAAATGCGAGCCGGCTCTCCCAGGAGCCCGGGTGGGACGCGGCACGTTCGAATTGCGGGGCGGCATAGGCAGTAGCCAGAAGTTCCGTGCCGAGCGGTAAGAAAAGGCGGTCCAGACCCGCCGAAGAGAAGACCCTCGCGATTGCCAGCTTTCTATGCAGAGGACGAAGGTACGGCAGACCCGGAATCTTCCGGGGAAAGATATGACCGCCGATTTTCATGCCGTGATTTTCGACCGGGAACCACACCTGAGGAACGGAAATGACGATGACGCCAAACCGCTGGCAAACCCTTACGATTTCTCGCACGGTGGCGCTGACGTCGCGAACATGCTCAAGGACTTCAAAGCACGTGATGAAGGAAAACAGTTCATCCGGAAACGCCATTTGAGCCGCGGACATTCTGAAGAGTCGAAAGCCGGGCGCGTTGCGGACGTGAGCATGAAAATCCCGCAGGCGCAGTTCCTCGACGTCGATAGCAAACGTCTCGGCAAATGACGGGGCAACCAATTCCGTGATGAAGCCATTTCCGCAGCCAACGTCCAGATAGCGAGCCGCGGGGCCGCGCGTTTCGCCGCAAAATCGCAAGGCGAAGCCGGAGAGTTTTCCCGCCGTGCGATGAGCGTTTCGGGGCGCGGCGCCTCCGAGAAAAGGAACGTCTTGAATTTGCATTCGAGCGTGTCCAGTCTTGCGGAATGGCGGGCGAGTGGCGCGCAGTAGTTGCGTTCGCACTGGCTCGAGTCACGCCAGCGCGAAGCCCGCGCAATTGGACGAAGATTGGATGCAGCGGAGGGACGGGAGATGGGCCATAGGATTCGCGCCAACGCACGCAAAAAGGCACGAGTTGGCGGAGGCGTGTGGAAGTCGAATCCACCATTCGACCCGCGAAGGACCGAATCGCCGGCTTTGAAGGCCGGGAAGGTCACCGGACCCCTTTCGCCTCCGGGAAAAGTATAGAGGCGGGACGGCAGGAGTCAAAATGCGGAGGCAGTGTGCGGGGGAGAGGATGGCGGCCGGCATAAGACGCTTGTTTGGGAAGAACTAGGCCAGGGCTGCTTGCTGAGTGCGGATAAGAGCGGCAACAAGTTCGTGGAGAGCGGAGCTTGTGCAGATTTCGTAGTAGACGTGAGAAGAGGGCGCTCCGATTTGTCCGTCCGGGAGAAGCTGGCGGGCGGCGCCCCTGCGAAGCACCAGCAGCTCGACGGTTTCGCCCATGGGAACTTCCCCAAAGAAGAGTGTGACGTTTTCGCGGCCCCAGGGGAGATCGAGCTTTGTCTGGATCGAATCGAGCGAAATTTCCTCGGAAAGCTTCTGGAAGCCCTCGTCATTGAGTTCGACGCCATTCATGTTGTAGCGGACGAGAAATTCGTCGAGTTCCTCGGCGGAAGCGCCTTCCAGCGCGTTGAGGAACTGGAATAGCGAGAAATGCGTCTTCTGGCCGGAGAGCATGCGCCTGGCAAGCTTGGCGCAGCCGGAGAGGCGATCCGAGAGGTTGAGCGCTTTGGAAATCATGATGCGGGATTCACCGTCCGTCCAATACGTGGGCGCGGAGCCCTGAAAAGCGACACCAACGCCGAGCTCGAGCACCGGAAGATGGTTGGCGGCGGCGCGCTCGTTGTAAGCGGCGCTCACGGCGAGAATTTGGCGCGCGAGAACGCAAGCTTTGGCAACCGGCCGGGCGAAGGCGCGCGTGGATTCCGTTTCAAAAATGGCAAGAATGATCGCGTCCCCTTCAATGAACACTTTTTTCGCGCCATATCTGTCGAGCAGCTTTTTAACCGGTTCGTGAAGATTGAGACTGAAGTGCGAAGCGGGGTTGAGGCCGCGCGCGAGAAGGTCTTGGGTCATCTTCGTCGAGCCGCGCACGTCCACCTTGATGATGACGTGCGAAACCACATGGTCGCGTTCGGGCCTGGCTTCTTCCTGCAGAACGCATTCGTAGAGGCAATTGTTGATGCGAGAAAGCTCACGCGCCTTCTCCGTGGTCACGAGATGAATGCGCTCCATGCAGGCGGTGAGATGCTCGGCATCGCGCAGGTCGCGGCGCAGGCGAAGAAAGTCCACGGCGAAGCGCAGGACAATGGATTGAATCTCCTGCCGGTCGTAGCGGCGGATTTTCTTTGCGAGATCGTCGATGGCCTTGAGCGAAAGCTGGCGTGACGGAACATGCCGGATGATTTCCTCGACGCGCTTGAGCTCCTCGCGAGAAACCACGGCTTTCCGAAGCTGCTGGAGGTGAACGGGCGGACAGTATTCCGAGGCGATGGCGCGAATCTCGTACCCTGCGATGATGTGCCACAGCAAGTCCTGTGCTTCAAGCCTTTCGACAAGCTGCGCGAGATGCTGGTTCCGCATCGCGGCTCCCGACTCCGGTCCGAAGCCGGCGTCGAACAGCCGGCGTGCGTTTTCCGGTTCGTTCAGGTAGTCGCCCACCTTGGCGCTGTAGTCCTTCGCGAAAAAATCGACCTTCTGTTTGGCCGCGTCAATCCGCGGGCCGATTTCCTCGAGCTTAAGCTGCTGGTGCTTGAGGCGCAGCTCAAAATCGGCCAGAGCTGCTTTGAGGTTGCCCGGATCGCTCGATCCAAGAAATTTCGTGAGAAAGCCATCTCCGCGCTCGAGCTTCCTGCGCGCGGCTTCTCGCTGCTCCTCGAGGTTGGCGATTTCCGCGCGAATGGCTTCCGCCTCCCGGAGAATCGAATCGTAAGCGGAGCAAGCTTCGCTGAAGGCGGGATCCTGGCCGATGGACAGACCAGCTTGGCGCATGAAATCCTGGAAGAGTGCGTCCATCACCTCGAAGCGGTCGGGGTCCCGGACGTAGTTGCCGAGCAGGACGTAGTGCTCGAGAAAGTAGACGTCGTCCTTGCCGCCATCGAGAAAAACGAGGCGATTCTTCAGCAGGTCGTAGAAAGGCGCGAAGTCATCGCCGAAGAGCGCGCGGCGCGTCTTGGCGATGACGGCCTCCTCGACGTCAACGAGGATCTGCGCAACCTGCTGGCCAACTGCGCGGATGACCGACTTGCGAGCCGACTGCAACTCGGAGAGCCGCGCCTTAATCACGTGCGCGGACTGGCTTCGCTCGAAGTGCTCTCCGCGCTGCCGAATCCATTCCTTGCCTTCCAGGATGAGATTGGCGAACTGATTTCCGGTCTCCTCGGTGAGGAACTTGATGAGCGCAAGGCGGAAGAGCAAATCGATTTCGATATTTTTCTGATACTTGGCTTGGGTGAGCGCACTTTGCAAGAAGTCGCTGAGGCTTTTGCGGAAGGCGCCGCTGTCCGGCCCTTTGGCTTTGCGAAGCTCGATTCCCGAAAAGTACGTGGCGCTGGTGTTCTGCCGGATCAGCTCGAAAAGATATTCCCGCGCCCCCTGGACGAATTTGGGGCTGAGGAACACATCATGGTGAATATTGTCAACGCCGATGGCCAATGAGGCGAGCGGGAGTCTGACATCGTAGCTCTTGAGCTCGATCGGCGCGGATTCTGTCGCGGTGAGCGATGGGAGTTCGTTGGACATGCCACGGCCAGGGGCTTACTGCCAACGTAGCAGCCGCCCGGGCCAGGAGCAATGGTGCCGGACGCCCGAGTGGCGAGAGAGTTAGGGGAGATAGCGGCGGAGGTATCCCGAGGATCAGAGCACGGTGATGCGGCGGGAGTCGCCGCCGAGATGCTCCAGGCGAAGGCGCATGACCGGCCACGGCGCCTGAAGAGGGAAGCGCTCGGACCATTCGAGAATGGCGATGCCCGGATGCTCGAAAACGTCCTCGAACCCGAGCGTTTCGAAATCGTGGAAGGAATCGATGCGGTAGAGATCGGCGTGATGGACTTTGTTGGATTTGCCGTAAACATGAACCAGCGTGAAGGTGGGACTCGTAACTTCCTCTTCAGCGGCCGCGCCGAGTCCGGAAACGATCCCTTTCGTAAGCGTGGTCTTGCCGGTGCCGAGGTCGCCGGAGAGCGCGACCAGAACGGGAGCGCGAAGCGTCTTCGCGAATTCCCTGCCCCAGGCGATGG
>Ga0209062_1004758_pt1 | contig 13807 bp, 11 predicted proteins | sample Coa_R2_2_FD_187158 | JGI IMG/M metagenome (GOLD analysis project Ga0209062, IMG submission 187158) | Surface soil microbial communities from Centralia Pennsylvania, which are recovering from an underground coalmine fire - Coalmine... | ecosystem: Environmental > Terrestrial > Soil > Unclassified... | reverse complement strand
AATGGAAGGCGTCGCGGCTGATGATGCTCTGCAGCGGCATCGGCAGCGCGCCCGGGCTGTCCTCGCCGCGGTCCCAGGCATCAGTCCACACCGAGCGCAATTGGCGCGCCGGCTTGCCGGTGCGTCCCCTGGAACGCACCGCGTCGCGCGAGGAGGCGGCGATCATCTTCTCGCGGAAGATCTCCGTGGTCTCGGATTCGACGGTGGAGAGCCAGACCGAGCCGGTCCAGGCGCCCGCTGCCCCCATGGCCATGCAGGCTGCCATCTGTCGCCCGGTCATGATGCCGCCGGCCGCGAGCACCGGCACGTCGCGGATGGGCTTGATCGCCTTGATCACCTCCGGGACCAGCACCATGGTCGAGACCTCGCCGCAATGGCCGCCGGCTTCGGTGCCCTGCACCACGAGGATGTCGACCCCGGCCGCGACCTGGCGCAGCGCGTGCTCCTTGGCGCCGACGAGCGCTGCGACCGGAACGCCGTGCGTCTTGCCCATCTCGATCATGGCCCTGGGCGGCACGCCAAGCGCGTTCGCAATCAGCCGGATCGGATGACGGAACGAGACCTCCAGAAGCTTGAGCGCGGTTTCGCCGTCGAACGGCTGCGGCTGGTCGTCGGCGGTCGTGGTGGTTGCCAGCTCGATGTCATACTTCTTCAGGAGCTTGCGGGTGAAGTCGCGATGCTGCTCCGGGATGCGCGCCTCCAGGCTGTTCCAGGTGACGTGCGTCTCGCCGGCGGTGGAGATGTTTTCCGGGATCAACACGTCGACGCCATAGGGCTTGCCGTCGACATGGTCGTCGATCCATTTCAGCTCCTGCTCGATGCTCTCAGGCGAATGCACGGTCGCGCCCAGCACGCCAAAGCCGCCGGCTCGGCTTACAGCCGCTACCACGTCGCGGCAATGGCTGAAGGCGAGCAGCGGAAACTCGATGCCCAGCATCTCGCAGATCGGCGATTTCATCGGCGCTCACTCCGTCAGGGCAGCTTCGGCTGCTCGTGTTGCTTTGAAGGATCGGCAAACGCTAGCGCATTGGGGAGGTTCAGGCCAAGCGCGGTTTGGTTTACGCATTCCGCCCAGCAAAATATGCGTGTGGCGCCGGGGGCCCGACACTCTGGCAGCGACCGGAGCTAAGCTACCGCCTGCCGCGCAATCGCCCGATGCGGCTCGAAGGTCAGCTCGGTGAGCGGCGCCGGCTTGGCAAAAAAGTAGCCCTGGCCCAGCGAGATGCCGAGCGCGCGGACCTTGTCGACCTGCTCGCGTGTCTCGATGCCTTCGGCGACGATGGCAAGGTTCAGCGTCTTGGCAAGCTGCACGATCGAGGCGAGCACGGCAACCGTCTCGGGGCGGCCGATCCGGTCGATGAAGGACTTGTCGATCTTGACCTTGTTGAACGGAAAGGCGGTCAGATAGGACAGCGACGAGTAGCCGACGCCGAAATCGTCAAGCGCGATTGCCACGCCCAGCTTGCGCAGCCGCTGCAGCGTCTTGAGGTTCTCGTTGCTGTCGGCCAGGAACACGCTTTCGGTGATCTCGAGCTCCAGCCGCGGTTCGGGCAGGCGGGAGTCGACCAGGGCGAAGATCACGGAATCGACCACGTCGCTGGTGGCGAATTGGGTCGCAGACAGGTTGATCGCCACCTTGATCTCGTCGGGCATCTTGGTGGCGTCGGAACAGGCCTTGGCGAGCACCAGATTGCCGAGCTCGATGATCAGTCCGCCGTCCTCCGCGACCGGGATGAACTCGGCGGGCGGGATGAAGCCGCGGCTCGGATGCTGCCAGCGCGCCAACGCCTCGACCGATCTGGTCTGCCCGGTCTCGAGATCGACAATGGGCTGGTAGAACACCTCGATCTCCTCGCGCCAGATCGCTTCGCGCAGCTCGATTTCGAGAATGTTGCGCTGGTCTGCCTCCGCCTTGAGCTCGTCCGAATAGACGCTGAAGCAGTTGCGGCCGGAGTTCTTCGACTTGTACAGCGCCAGATCGGCGTTGCGCAGGATCTGGTCGATCCGCGTGCCGTGCTCGGGCACGAGCGCGATGCCGATACTGCATCCGATCACGACCGGGTGGCCGTCGATCTCGAACGGCGCGGCAAGCGCGTTCACCAGGCGGCTCGCCAGCGTCGCCGCGCCGTCCCGCAGCGCGCCATCGCCGGGCATCACGATCAGCGCGAATTCGTCGCCGCCGATTCGCGCCGCGGTATCGACTTCCCGGACCTCCGCCCTGATCCGGCCGGCGACTTCCTTCAGGAGCGTGTCGCCGGATTGATGGCCGAGCACGTCGTTGACGGCCTTGAACTTGTCGAGGTCGAGCAGCAGCACGGCAAAGCGCGCGTCGAAGCGACGGTACCGCGCCAGCGCTTCCTCGACGCGATCCTTGAAGAGGTTGCGGTTGGCCAGCGACGTGAGGCTGTCATAATGCGCGAGCTTCTCGATCCGATCCTCCGAGGCCTTGCGCTGGGTGATGTCCTCATGGGTCGCAACCCAGCCGCCGTCAAGGCGACGGCCGTAGGAGATGTGGACGACACGGCCATCGGGGAACGTCACCGTGTTCGAGACCTGCTCCGATGCGGCGAGCCGCTGCTTGAGATCGGACAGATAGAGGTCAAGGTCGGGTACGGCAGTCTGGTCGGCGAACACCTCGTGGAATCGCATGCCGATGCGGATGCGCTCCGGCCGCAGATGATAGAGATCGAGATATTGCCTGTTGAACGCTATCAGGCGCCCGCTGCCGTCGAACATGCTCAGGCCCTGCGGCAGGTTGCGCAGCGCGTCCTCGAACTTGCCTGCGGTCTCGCGCAATTCGCGCTGGGCGCGGTCGAGCGCCTGTTGCCGCCGCCAGTGCAACGCGGTCGCGACGATGATGACGGCGGTCAGAAGCAGCGCCCCGAGCAGATAGAATCTCTGCCGGTGCTCATAGCGCGAATAGATCTCGTTCTTGGAAATACCGACGGTGAAGAGCAGGGGATACAGCTGCGATCTGCGCGCCGTGATCAGCCTGTCGCTTCGTCCCTGGCGGCTGACGCTCCAATACTGGCCTGAGCTGCTGTCCCCCAGGGCTACCGGAATCTGGCCGGGCGCGCGCTGTCCGAGCAGCGTGTTCTGATCGATGCCGCGCGCCGCCAGGACGACGTAATCTGCGTTCCTGAGCACGAGGCTGCCGCCGTCGCCGAGCCCCGCTGTGTCGTAGAACCGGCCGACCATGTCGACATCGATCGAGCCGACGATGACCCCGGCGGGAGCCCGATCGGAGCTCACGAGCTTTCGCGCAAGCTGAATGGTCCACTTCTTGGAGGCACGCCCGATGACCGGCTTTGCCACATAAAGCTGATCGTCAGGCTGGACGAGCGTACCCTTGAAGTGCTCCCGGTCTCCCAGGTAGAGCGGCGGCCCGGAATAGCCCGACGTGTTGTCGAACATGTAGCCGTTGAGCCCGATCATGGAGAACTGGACGACGTCGCCGCTGGCGATGCGGGCCTTGTCGGCCCAGAATTTCAGGCTGAATGTCTTGGGATCGCGCGCATACAGCGCGCGCACCACCAGCAGCGATTGATCGACCCGCTCGAATATCCGCTCGGTATTCTCCTGGAACAGGCTTGCAATGCTGTCGCCATGCGAACGCGCCTGCTGCAGCGCATCAGCCCTTTCCGAAGCGGTGAGCGCGACATAGCCGATCCACAAAATGGGCAAGAATAACAGTGCCATCTGCAGCGGATGGCTCCGCCATATCGTCTTCGCGACTTTGAGGGTCAAGCTACGGATCGCCATCACGGCGCCCTGTCATGGCAAATGGTGAGGGAGGGCGTGCGCGGCAGCCGGCAGGCGCAATGATGGCGAGAACAACATGGCGACGCTCCGCCGTGGATCGCTGGGCCGTTGGGCCGCGACGAGGAAGGCTCTGGTTCAAAAATGTCCCAATTGAACAATGGGAAACAGTAGCGCTCCGTTCTTAAATCTTTGTTCCAGAGCTGATCCAGGATGAGTGAAAAATCCCGTAAGATTACGGGATTTTGCTGCAAATCCGTCTCTTGAGTGGAGCTTATCCGCGGGGCGCGCCCTGCGCCGCCGGAAACACCACGCGATCGTCGGTACGGCAGTAGCGATCCGCAAACATGCGTCCGATCGGATGGTAGCGATCCATGTGCACGCGCATGGCCTCGCTATCCCAGAGCTCATCGCGAATATAGAAATGGACACCTTCGCCCATGATGAGCTGGCGGTCGCCATTGACGTCGATCGTCTTCCAGATCTTGCATTCCATCGCCCACGGCGCGTCGGCAAGCCGGGGCGGGCTCACTCGGGACGACGGCGCGAGCTTGAGCCCGAGATAATTTGGCTCACCGATCTCGGGCGGAAAGTCGCCGCTCGACTCGTGCATCGCCCGTGCCAGCGGCTCGTCGGCAATGTGCACCACGAACTCGCCGGTGCGCCCGATATTGGCGAGCGTGTCCTTGATGCGTCCGTCAGGCCGCGCGTTGACGGCGATCATGCAGAGCGGCGGATCTTCGCAGAACACGTTGAAGAAGCTGAACGGAGCGGCGTTGACCACGCCGCTCGGACCAAGCGAGGTAACCCAGGCGATCGGCCGCGGCAGCACGAAGGAGGTGAGCACCTTGTAGCGCTCGCGGGGCGAAAGGTCGGCGGCGTCGTATTGCATTTTTGGTGATCCGGTTTGCGTTGCCGAAAATACTAACCGGCCGGTTGGTTCCGATAAAGGGCGAGGGCGACGGAGCGCGCCGGGGTCCTGGCATCGATCCCTGCGCTGATCCGGGTCGGTTCCCATTTTCGGTTTTTCGATCAGTGTGTCCGCCTGGGTACAGCCCGGGGTAGCAGCGGTCGGCTATCCTTTGAGTCGGTAGCGATCAAACGGGGGCAGGCCATGAAGCGATGGTCGGGGGTGATTGCTTTGCTGGCGCTCGGCTGCGTGGCGCAGCCCGGCTCCGCCGCTGATCTCGCCATGCGCCCTGTGACCAAGGCGCCTCCGCCTGCGGTCTCCGACTGGAGCGGGTTCTATATCGGCGGCGATATCGGATTTCGCAGCGATCGCACCGATGTGACCACCGACAGCCTGGCCTTTGGCGGATTTCCCACCTTCAGCACGGGTACCGCAACCTCGCAGCCGATGGACGGGACGGGAGTCCGCGGCGGTATCTATGGCGGCTATAACTGGCAATTCGCGCCGACCTGGGTGGCGGGCGTTGAAGCCGATGTCGGCTGGGCGCGTCCATCGGCGACGCTCAACGGCGTGTTTCTCCCTGGCAATGCGTTCCTCATGCCTGGCGATCCCAGTGCATCGCTTACGGCGCGCTCGACCTGGGATGCCGGTATCCGCGGACGGCTCGGCTACCTCGTCACGCCGGCGACGATGGTCTATGTCACAGGCGGCGCAGCTTGGCTGCATCTCGAAACCAGCGCGACCTGCAGCGTCCTGATCTGCGGCACGCCGGTGGTGAGCTTTTCCAATTCCTCGACGCCTGTCGGCTGGACCGTCGGCGGGGGCGTCGAGACCAGGCTGTGGGGCAACTGGCTGGCGCGGGCGGAGTATCGCTATGCCGATTTCGGCAGCGTCACCTTTAGCGACGTCAGTCCGCTCGGAGTCACCGCGACCTACGAAGACAAGGTGAGGACCCACACCGCGCTGTTCGGGCTCGCCTACAAATTCGGACCTGGCTGGACGCCTGCCGGGCCTGCCGCACCGGCATTCCCCACCAAGGCGCCGGCGATTGCTCCCGTCAACTGGTCGGGTGCCTATGCCGGCCTTGATCTCGGCCTGCGCTCCAGCATGACGAACGCGACCGAGAATGGTGTGACCATCAACGGCGTGGCGGCGCCATGCGTGTTCGCCGGGTTCGTTCCGCCCCGGTCCTGCGTCTCCTCGGAGCCGATGAATGGATCGGCCTTCCGGCTTGGCGGCCATCTTGGCTATGACTGGCAAATCTCGCCGCAATGGCTGGTCGGCATCGAGGGCGATGCAGGGTGGGCCGATCGAACCGTCACCTTCCATGGCAGCGCGCTACCCGGCAACATCAACGGCTTCCTGTTTCCGATCGGCAGCTTCTCGGGGCTGCAGGGCGATTCCTTCAGCGTGAAGTCCACGTGGGACGCAAGCCTGCGCGGCCGTGTCGGCGTGCTGGCGACGCCGTTACTCTTGATCTACGCAACCGGCGGTGCGGCCTGGCTGCATTTTGAATCGACGTCGTCATGTGGCCTCAGTCCGGTCGGCGATTGCTTCACCACCATGTCGCCACTGTCGATCACCAATGCCACGACCAAGCTCGGCTGGACCCTCGGCGGCGGCGGCGAGACCAGGCTGTGGAGCAATTGGTTCGGTCGTGCCGAATACCGTTATGCGGACTACGGCAACGTGAGCTACGTCAATACCGTCTTCAACGCAGGTTTTGGAGGCTTTGGCCCGTTCATTTACAACGACACTTACTCACTGCATATGCGCACCCATACGCTGAACTTCGGCCTCAGCTACAAGTTCTGGGATGGGCCACGCACCTAGTTGCGGCCTTTTGACGTCTCTCGCCGGAGGCTCTTCCGCGTGATGACGGGTTGATGTAACCTCTTGCTAGAGCCGCTCCCGGGACGTGCCGAAGTCCCGGCCATCATCGCGGCGTCAGTGGCCACGGCGGCCCTTGCAATCTCTTCGATTTTTTCAAGCCTTCAGGACAGCCCGACCCTCACGTGTTGCGGGGAGGGACTTCATTTTTCAAGCCATATCATGCGGGAGTTATCACCATGCACTTCTGCCTCACGGGACAATACACCCCACGCGCTCTCAACAATATTTTGGAAAATCCCAACCAGAGCCGCTACGAGGCGGCCAAGAAGCTGGTCGAAGCCGCCGGCGGCAAGCTGATCTCGATGTATTCGACGGCTGCCGATGGCCCGGGCGTGTTGACGATCTTTGACGTGCCCGATCCCGGTGTAGCACCGGTCATCTCCGGCCTCGTCGTGACCGCCGGGACGCTCCAGAACGTCAAGCTGACACGCTTGTTCACGCAGGACGAGATCGTGCAGGTCCGTCAGAAGGCCACCAAGCTGCGCGCGGCCTATTCGCCGCCCGGCGGCTAGGATCGCATAGACAGTGTCGCATCGACGCTTGCGAGGCGGGTGAGAGACGACAATTCGCTCGCCCCGCACGACTTGCGATGCGCCAGCGCGCAATCCTCCTCCTGTGACATGTCGGCGAGCTTGCTGAGCAGCAGGTAACCCAGCACGAGCGCAGCCGCGAGTGCGACAAAGATCAGCGCGAGGCTGCGGTCGGAGATCGGTCGCGGGCTCGTGTCGTCATCGTGCGCCGGTGACGCGTGCGAAGATTGATGTTCGTCCTCCCCCGGCACGGCGCTGCTTTCTTCTCATGTCCCCGCGATGTGGTCCCGGCTTTCGCCGGGCCGACGCCGATCGTTAGAACGCCGTATAGCCGCCGTCGATCACAAAGCAATCCGCCGTGTGATAGGACGACGCCTTGCTCATCAGATAGACCGCAATGCCGCCGAAATCGGACGGCTCGCCGAAGCGGCGCATCGGGATGCGCGGCATCACGGCGCCGACGAATTTGTCGTCCGCCATGATCTTCGCAGTCATGTCGCTCTTGATCCAGCCGGGCAGGATGGCGTTTGCGGTGACGCCGTAGCGGGCGAGCTCGACGCTGAGCGCGCGGCAGAGCGCGTTGAGCGCGGCCTTGGTCGCGGCGTAGTGCTCGTTGCGCGCCGTGCCAAACAGCGAGGCGAGGCTCGAAGTGGCAACCAGGCGGCCGAATTTGTCGCCGGCGTTGGCGCGCTCGGTCATGTGGCGCGCGGCCGCCTGGAACGCATGGAACACGCCGTCCAGATTGGTCGCAAACATCGTGCGCCACTCCTCCTCGGTGCGCTCGATGAAGGCGCGCCGCCCGCCGCCGCCGATCCCGGCATTGGCAAAGCAGCCGTCGACACGGCCAAAAGCATCCAGCGTCGCCTTCATGGCATCATTGACAGATGCCGCGCTCGTGACGTCGCAGACGCGAGAGTCGACCTTGCCGGGGCTGCCGGCCATGGTCGCCACGGCCGCCTGGTTCTTCTCCGCATTGCGGCCCCAGATCGAGACATTGCAGCCACTCAACGCAAGTGCCTGGGCGATGCCAAGGCCAATACCGCCATTGCCGCCGGTGACGACCGCGACGCGGCCGGTGAGATCGAAGATGTTCATGAGCGTGTCCTTGCGAGCTTTTCTGCGGGGCTTTTTGTTTGCATGACGCACGTCAGCCGTGCATCCAGAGGAGGTCGTTGTTCGCCGGCAAGCATGGACAAGGGCGCGGCAAAAATCAAATATGCGGTATGAAATCTGCGATGGTCCGCACTGCGGAATTCGGGTGCGGCGGACCGCCGCGAGCAATGATCACAAGGGATCAAGAGGAAACCATGCAATTCAAGCACTGCACGCTCGATATGGACGGACCGGTCGCGGTCCTCAGGCTCGATCACCAGGAGGTCATGAACGCGGTCTCGATGGACATGCTTGCCGGCCTTGCCGAGGCGCTGGACGAGATCGAGGCCAACAAGGCCAATGTGCGCTGCGTGGTGCTGACCGGCGCGGGCCGCGCCTTCTGCACCGGCGCCAATCTGCAGGGCCGCAACAATCAGCCGCAGAAGCCGGGCCGCAGCAATGCCGGTGCAGCACTGGAGACCGCGTTCCATCCCTTCCTGCGACGCATCCGCAACCTGCATTGTCCGCTGGTCACCGCCGTCAATGGACCTGCGGCCGGCGCCGGCATGAGCTTTGCGCTGCTCGGCGACATGATCCTGGTCGCGCGCTCCGCCTATTTCCTGCAGGCCTTTCGCCGCATCGGGCTGGTGCCGGATTGCGGCTCGACCTGGTTGCTGCCGCGCCTGGTCGGCAAGGCGCGCGCCATCGAGCTGTCGCTGATGGGCGAGCGGCTGCCTGCGGAGAAGGCGCTGGAATGGGGGCTCATCAACCGCGTCCATGACGATGCGGTGCTGATGGAGGAGGCGATGAAGCTCGCGCGCGAGCTGGCGAGCGGGCCGACCGTCGCGCTGTCACTGATCCGCAAGCTCTATTGGGACAGCGAGGAGAATTCCTTCGAGGAGCAGCTGAACCTGGAATATCAGTCGCAGCGCGTCGCGGGCGCGACCGAGGATTTCCGGGAGGGCGTCGCGGCCTTCCTGGAAAAGCGCCCGGCGAAATTCGCGGGCAAATGATCGAGGAGGCGCTGAGCCGCTCGGTGCGGCGCTGGCATGCGGACGCAACCGGCGTCGCTGCAGCGACAAAATTGTCCGGCGGCGCCAGCCAGGAGACCTGGTCGTTCGAGATTGTCCGCGCGTCCGGCAATCTCGGCGCCATCCTGCGCCGCGCTCCCAAAGGCTATGGCGCATCCCCGACCCGCGCGGCGGGGCTCGGCGCCGAAGCGCGGCTGATGCAACTCGCCTACGACGCCGGTGTGCCGTCGCCGCGCGTGCTCCATGTGCTGACGCCGGAGGACGATCTCGGCACCGGCTTCGTGATGGCCCGCGTCGAAGGCGAGACCATCGCACGCAAGATCCTGCGTGATGCGGAGTTCGCCGACGCACGCCCGAAGCTCGCGCGGCAACTCGGCCGGATCGCAGCGACCATTCATGGCCTACCGCGTGACAAGCTTCCGGAGCTGCGCCGGCTGACGGCGACCACGGAAATCGCCGAGCTCGCGCGCGAATATCGCAGCCTCAACTGGCCGAAGCCGGTGTTCGAGCTCGCGCTGCGCTGGCTGAGGGAACACGATCCCGGCCCGCCGGAGCAGGAAACGCTGGTGCATGGTGATTTCCGCCATGGCAATCTCATCATTGGTCCCGACGGCGTTCGCGCCGTGCTGGACTGGGAGCTCGCCCATATCGGCGACCCCATGGAGGACCTCGGCTGGATCTGCGTCAACTCCTGGCGCTTTGGCGAAATCGACAAGCCGGTCGGCGGCTTCGGCTCTCGTGAGGAGCTGTTCGCGGGCTACGAGGCCGCCGGGCGCAAGGTCGATCCTGACAGGGTGAAGTTCTACGAGGTGATGGGCACGTTGCGGTGGGGCGTGATGTGCGGCGGCATGATGCAGCGGTTTCGGCTCGGCCCTGACCACTCCATGGAACGCGCGATGATCGGCCGTCGCGCATCGGAAACGGAGATTGATCTGCTGCGGCTGTTGGCGCCGCGAGGGAGTTAGGCGATGCAGGACGAACCGACGCCGACGGAACTGACCAAAGCGGTTGCGGATTTCCTCCGCAACGACATCGCGCCGACGCTCTCAGGCCACAACGCCTTCAAGCTGCGCGTCGCGATCAACATGCTCGACCTGGTGACGCGGCAGTTGACTTTGGAGGAGGGGAGCGATGCCGCGGAAGCCACGCGGCTGCGGCAGCTGCTCGGCATGGAGGGCACGCTGCTCGAATTGAACCGCACGCTCGCCGACAAGATCGCGAGCGGCGAGATGGACCTGCAGACGCCAGGTCTCGCGGCGCATCTCTGGGAGACCACGATGGACAAGCTCGCGGTCGATCAGCCGGGCTATGCGGCGTATAAGCTTGAGTTGGGACGAGGCGGCAGTAGCGTCTAACTCTCGGCCGTCATTCCGGGGCGGTCCGAAGGACCGAACCCGGAATCTCGAGATTCTCAGGTGCGCAATGGCGCACCGTAGTTCGGTGCTAGCGCGCCGCCCCGGAATGACGGAGCGTGTGGCTACCTTCCCAACCATTTCGGCGGCCGCTTCTCGGCAAACGCCTTTGGTCCCTCGATATAATCCTGCGACTCCACCATCGCCTTCACCGCCGGATAGTCGCGCTGCTCGGTCATCGCCTGTTCCAGCGAGACGCCGAGGCCCTTCTGGATGGTCTGCTTCGAGGCGCGGATCGACATTGGCGAGTTCTTGCAAATGGTCTCCGCCCAGCGCAGGGCCGCCGAGAGCGCTTCGCCCTGCGGCACGACCTCGTTGACAAAGCCGAGCTCGAGCCCTTCGCGCGCCGGCACATGGCGCGCGGTCAGGATCATGCCCATGGCGCGCTTCAAGCCGATTTGCCGCGGCAGCCGATGCAGCCCGCCGGCAAGCGCCGCAAGGCCGACGCGCGGCTCGGGCAGGGCAAAGGTCGCGTTCTCCGAGGCGATGATCAGGTCGCAGGCGAGCGCGATTTCGAACCCGCCCCCCATGGCAACGCCATTGACGGCGGCGATGATCGGCTTGTCGCAGTCAAAGCGCGAGGTCAGCCCGGCAAAGCCGCCTTTGTCCCAGCCGCGCTTTCCGCCCGCCGCCTGCCATTTCAGGTCATTGCCGGCGCAGAAGGCCTTGTCGCCGGCGCCGGTGACGATCGCGACCCATTGTTCGGGATCGGCCGAGAAATCGTCGAACACCCTGTTGAGCTCGAAATGCGCCTCGATATGCAGCGCGTTGTAGACCTCGGGCCGCGACAGCGTGACGATGGTGATCGGCCCCTTGCGCTCGACCTTCGAGAATTTCAGCTCCATGTTCGCTCCCTCGGTTTTTCTGCGACGCGGAATGCGGCCAAAGCCATGCTAGCTTGTTTCCGCAAGCCCAAGTCATGCAATTATGTCATTCAATCACGCTACGCCAGCTGGTCCGGCCTTGGGCGAACAACGATAAACTAGACTGGGAGAAGCGCCTTGGATTTCGCATTGCCCGCCGACCTCGTCGCCTATCTCGACGAACTCGACCGCTTCATCGCGCGCGAGATCAAGCCGCTGGAGGAGGCCGATGACAATATCCGCTTCTTCGACCATCGCCGCGAATGGGCGCGCACCGATTTCGAGCATGGCGGCCTGCCGCGCCATGAATGGGAGGCGCTCTTGCGCAAGGCGAAGGACCGCGCCGACGCGGCGGGCCATCTGCGCTTTGCCATTCCAAAGCGCTATGGCGGCAAGGACGGCTCCAATCTCTGGATGGCCGTGATCCGCGAGCATTTTGCCTCGAAGGGACTCGGCCTGCACAATGATCTGCAGAACGAGCATTCGATCGTCGGCAATTTCCCCATCGTCACCATGCTCGACCGCTACGGCAGCGATGAGCAGAAGGCCATGATCGAGGGCTCGCTCACGGGCAAGTACCGCATCACCTTTGGTCTGACCGAGCCGCATCACGGCTCGGATGCCACGCATATGGAGACGCGCGCGCAGCCGGCCACCCGCGACAACGTCAAGGGCTGGGTCATCACCGGCGAGAAGATGTGGACGACCGGCATGCATGTCGCCACGCATTGCGCGCTGTTCGCGCGCACATCGGGCAATGATGGCGACGCCCGCGGCATCACCTGTTTCCTGGTGCCGGCGAAATCGGCAGGCGTGAAGGTCGAAGAGTACATGTGGACCTTCAACATGCCGACCGATCACCCGCGCGTCAGCTTCACCGACGTGTTCGTGCCGGAGGATGCGCTGTTCGGCGAAGTCGGGCGTGGGCTGTCGCTGGCGCAATGCTTTGTCCATGAGAACCGCATCCGCCAGGCCGCAAGCTCGCTCGGGGCCGCGGTCTATTGCATCAATGAGAGCGTGAAATATGCGCGCGAGCGCAAGCCCTTCGGCAAGGCTCTGGCCGAGAACCAGGCCATCCAGTGGCCGCTGGTCGAACTCGCCACCCAGGCCGAGATGCTGCGGCTCCTCATCCGCAAGACGGCCTGCGAAATGGATCAGCTCACCCAGGCGCAGGTCGAGCACACGCTATCGGACAAGGTGTCGATGTGTAACTTCTGGGCCAATCGCCTCTGCTGCGAAGCCGCGGATACCGCGATGCAGGTGCATGGCGGAATGGGCTATTCGCGCCACAAGCCGTTCGAGCACATCTACCGTCACCATCGCCGCTACCGCATCACCGAGGGCAGCGAGGAGATCCAGAAACGGAAAGTGGCGGGATTTTTGTTCGGCTACATGGGCGCGGGGAAGCATTGACGCGCGCAAAGCCGGGACCCATAACCCCAGGGAGCAGTCGCAGCGCACGGCTCTATCCCGTCATTGCGAGCGAAGCGAAGCAATCCAGGGTCGCGCATTCGACTCTGGATTGCTTCGTCGCTTCGCTCCTCGCAATGACGGGCTGAAAGCCGTGCGCCGCAACTAGCGCCTGGGGTTATGGGTCCCCGATTGCGCTCGCGACGCTCGCTTGTCCGGGACGACTAGAATTATCAGTTCACCTGCCGGTCCTTGCCTTCCCAATAGGGGTCGCGCAATTGCCGGCGCAGGATCTTGCCTGAGGGGTTGCGCGGCAGCGCCGGCACAAAATCCACCGATTTCGGCGTCTTGTAGCCTGCGATGCGCTCGCGGGTGAAATTGATGATGTCGGTTGCGGTCGCGGTCTTGCCGGGCTTGAGCGCTACCACGGCCTTTACGGCCTCGCCCCATTTGTCGTCGGGGATGCCGATCACGGCGGCTTCCGCCACGTCGGGGTGATCGCAAAGCGCGCTCTCAACTTCGGCCGGATAGATGTTCTCGCCGCCGGAGATGATCATGTCCTTGATGCGGTCGTGGATGTAGAGATAGCCGTCCTCGTCCAGGTAGCCGGCATCGCCGGTGCGCAGCCAGCCATTGCTGTCGAGCGTGCGCGCCGTTGCCTCAGGCAAATTCCAGTAGCCCGCCATGTTGGAGCCGGAGCGCGTCGCGATCTCGCCGACCTTGCGCGGCGGCAATGGCTTGCCGTCCACATCCAGGATCGCAAGCTCGACGCCGGCCATCGCCTTGCCGGCCGAGCGCATCCGCTCGGATCCCTCGATATGGTCCTCCGGCGGCAGTGCCACGATGGCGCCGGTGGTCTCGGTCATGCCGTAGACCTGTACGAAGCCGCACTTGAAAACCTCGATGC
>Ga0209062_1004755_pt1 | contig 13812 bp, 15 predicted proteins | sample Coa_R2_2_FD_187158 | JGI IMG/M metagenome (GOLD analysis project Ga0209062, IMG submission 187158) | Surface soil microbial communities from Centralia Pennsylvania, which are recovering from an underground coalmine fire - Coalmine... | ecosystem: Environmental > Terrestrial > Soil > Unclassified... | reverse complement strand
TGAAGTTCGAGCAGACGATCGAGGCGCTCTCCGCCAATGACGCGGTGCTTCCCGGCGATGTGATTTCGTGTCCGCTGGACCTGCGGCCGCCGGTGCGCGCCGGCGACGTGATCGAACTGGAAATCGAAAAGATTGGAACTTTGCGGACCCGTGTGGTCTGAGTGCCGCGGCCGGCTTCGCGGCGCAGTCCGGGTTCCTGCGGAGAGCGCCCCCGTACGTTGGCCGGATTCCTGCAGATAGTATCGCGACATGGGAAATGCGGTCTTGCAAAAGGCTCCGGACCCAGAAGAATTTTTAGAGACGCACGCCTTTTGTAAAGAGAAGTACATGCTGCTTACACGATTCCTGGACGCCGTCAAAAAGATCGGCCGGCTTCACCAATGGCATATTCAGGCGGTAATTCACGGGGTCGGGGAATCGCACACGGTGGAAGCTTTGCTGCAGCGGGCGGGCGAAGAGAAAAACAGGATCAAGGCCGCTTTGCTCTCGCATATCGAGGCGCACGGGTGTTAGCGCGAATCGATGCCTCGCAGAAATTCCTGCGCCTGATAACCTGCCGCTGGCCGTAGCCCTCGAGCCGCCGAAGCCGGATATTGGGATCGGTTTGGCCCAGCAATGGCTGTTCCGCTCGCCTTGCGGTCGAACCGGATAGGCCGGCGGCTCGACCGGCATGGCTCCGTCTGCGTTTCCATTTCGACTCGCGCGCCACGCCGAGCCCGCCAAACGATATCCACACGCCGCTTGCGGGACCGGGCGTAAGTACGCGCACGCGCAAGTGCCCCACCGCCGGCCGCTGATAGCTGGTAGCTTAGAGCTGATAGCGTGACCTATGGCGTTTCGATTGTTCTCCAGTTCGTTTGCGGAGGGCGGGTGGATTCCAGCGCTCCATAGCTGCGAAGGCGCGGACCTGTCTCCCTCCTTGGAATGGAACGGCGCCCCGGCCGAGACGCGGAGTTTTGCGCTCATCGTTGAAGATCCCGACGCTCCCAAGGGCATCTGGACGCATTGGGTGCTGTTCGATATCGGCTCCAAAGTGCAGGGGCTGGCGCAGGGATTCCGCGCCGGCAGCCTCGGGATCAGCGGCACGAACGATTTCGGCAAGCCCGGATATGGCGGGCCGTGTCCGCCGAAGGGGCACGGACCGCACCGCTATTTCTTCAAGCTGTACGCGCTCGACGTGCACACGCTCGGGCTGCAGGCCGGGGTGAAACGCGGGGAGGTGCTGCAGGCGATCAAGGGGCACATTCTGGCGGAGGCGGAATACATGGGGCGCTTCGAGATGAAATGATCTATCCGGCGCGTCCGGCGACGCAATCGAACGACATCGGCGACAATGGAAACAATCTGCGCTCAGGGAGAATAGTCAAGGGGCCGGGATAGTTTCGGTGGCGGTCCTCAGCACGGGCGGCAGCGTCGCGATCGGCATTACGACCCTGGCGCTGAGTTTCCGGCGGTTCCGGTCGCTGGAGAGGCGCATCGAGGCCATCGGGCATGGCCTGAAAGACGTTTCCCGCGCGATGGCAGGGCATGACCGGCGGGTGCGCAGGCTGGAAGCTGGCCCGCGTTGACGGCACAGCGGTCCTGGTACGCCTTCCGCAGGACGAGCGAAAAAAGGTTTGGAGGCACAAGTCCCGGTAGAAATGATATACACCTGCTACGAGATGATCCGCGATTGCCGAGAGGATCGCGCGGAGGGCTGGCGCTATTTCATCACGCACTATGTGCCGGTGATTCGCAGGCTGGCCGCGCATTACGCGAAAGAGGACCACGGGCTCCCGGAACGGGTGCTGCAGGCGATCCGGCAGCCGCAATCCAGTCTTTTCGCCAGCTTGGAACCGGCGCCGGAGCGCTGGTTTGTTGCCGAACTGCGCCAGATGCTCGTGGCGCAGATCGATATCCCTACGCCCCCCGTGGCGATCGGGCTGGAGGAACTGGCGGCGCTCCAGCCCCTCACTTTGCTCGAAAAGCAGGCCGTTTGGATGGAAACGATGGGCTACGGTCCTGCGGAAACGGGCGCGATGCTCCGCTCTTCTCCCGCCACGGTGGAGAAGGTCCGCGCGCGGGCGGCGGAACTGCTGCGCGCCGCGACGCCCGCGTGGCGCAGCACGATCCTGGCGGATAACGGGCTCGCGCTCGGGCGCCAGGCGGCGGCCGGGCGCGGCGCGGACTGCCTGAGCGCGAAGGTGTTTCTGGAGGTCATCGAGGGCCGCGCCACGTGGCGGGGCAGGGAAGACCTGGAGCGGCACACCGGCTCCTGCTGGCATTGCATCGACCACTTCTGCCGGATGGCGGAAACCGTCGAAGTATTGCGCGGACTCCGGCCGCTCGCCGGCGGAGAGGCCGCGCCGTTCCAGCGGCTCCTCGGCGTGGAGGAGAAACGCAAAGGCTGGAAGGCTATTTTCGGCGGTTGACCCGGGCAGCGGCGCGTCAGGCGATCATCGCGGACTGCGGCGTTCGCGGCACCTCCACCACTCGGCCCTGGGTGCGAAATTCGAATTTATCGATGGTGCAGGCGACGTTGCCGCCTTCGCAGCGCACCACACGGCCCTTGGCGAGCAGTCGCAGCGGACAGGCGTCCTGCAGCGCCACGGGCCAGCTCATCGAAATCTCAATGCGGGCATGGAGTGGCAGCGGCCGGTCTGCGGTGAAAGCGATTCCAGCACTGCTCGCATTCAGTGCGGTTCCCGTTCCGGCGCTATCGGGATTGGGCTGCTGGACAAGACGGTAACGGAGTTCTCGTTGCAAGGGGAAACGCTGCTTCCGGCGCCGGTCGCTTTTGTGTTCGTTGAAGTGGGTCATGAGAAGTTTACCGTTGTGAGGGAAAGCACCTTTCGTGCCACCTGGATATCCAACCGATGCAAGTAGTTATCAGGTGTTCGCCCATCACGTGTCCACAAGCTGTACACAGCAGGTAAGTCTGACTGTCCATTGCGTTTACAGTCAAGGATGTCAAAATCGAAGAAAACACGTGAAGATACTTGGGCTGTTCGCGGTCCTGATGATCCTCTGCCAGGCTGCGTGGGGCACTCTGTCCGGCGGTGAACTGACACTTACGGTGTCGGTCGTGGACCCGGACGGACGGCCTGTCTCCGGAGCGCGGGCGGAGGTGCGCAGCCGCGCCGGCGGACCGGTACTGGCGTCCGCGGAAAGCAATCAGGACGGCAAAATCTCGCTGGCGGTGCTGGATGCCCGCGCCTACGACCTGGAGATCATGCTGGCCGGCATGGAGAAGATCGAGCGCCAGGTGGATCTCTCGGCGGGGCTGCCGGCTGCCATTGAAGTAGTACTCCGGCCCGCGGCGCGCCGGGAGAGCGTCGAGGTGAAGGCCACCGCGGACCCGGTTGCGGAGGGGTCGAGCCCCGCCGCTACAATCCAGGGCGCGACGGCCAAGCAACTGCCCAACCGCCCCGCGACCGTCTCGGATGCTCTGCCCCTGATTCCCGGCGTGGTGCGCGAACCGGGCGGCGCACTGCTGATCTCGGCCAGCTCCGAGCACCGCAGCGCGCTGATCGTCAATTCCGCGGATGTAACCGATCCGGCAACGGGCCAGTTCGGATTGACGGTGCCCATCGATAGCGTGCAGGCGTTGAACGTCTACCAGACGCCGTATCTCGCGGAATACGGGCGTTTCACCGCCGGGCTGGTATCGGTCGAGACGCGGCGCGGCGGCGACGAATGGAAATGGGAGCTGAACGACCCGTTCCCGGAATTCCGCGTGCGGAGCTGGCAGTTACGCGGGCTGAAGGACGCCACGCCGCGGCTCAATTTCGAAGGGCCCATCCTGAAACACAAACTGTTCCTCTCCGAGGGGTACGAATACGAGATCCGCAAAACCGAAGTGTTCACGCTGCCGTTTCCGCGCAATCAGAAGCTGCAGTTCGGCATGAATTCGTTTTCCCAGGTGGACTGGATCGTTTCGCCCCGGCACCTGCTCACCGCCACGCTGCACATTGCCCCGGAGCGGCTCGGCCATGCGACCGAGGACTACTTCAACCCCGAAGGAACGACGCCGGACGCGAGCATCCGCAATATCACCGGGACCGCCATCGACCGCCTGACGCTGTGGGGCGGCCTGCTCGAAACCACGTTTTCGACGACGCGCGTCGATGCCGGCATATGGCCCGAGGGAACCCAGCCGCTGGTGCTCGATCCGCTGCAGAACCGGGGCAGCTATTTCGCACAAAAAGCGCGCGAGGCGCAGCGGGTGAGCGGCGCGTCGATCTACTCGTTCCGGCCGGTAGAAACGGCCGGCGTCCACAATTTCAAGATCGGGGTGTACGCGGCTTCGAGCGCGGAAAGCGGATCGGTGACGAACCACGAGGTGGATATCGAGAACGCCGCCGGCGCGCTGCTGGAGAGGATCCAGTTCCCGCGGCCTACCCGCACGTTCGACGTGGACGATGTGGAGAAAGCGATCTTCGGGCAGGACCACTGGGTGCTGCACCCGCGATTCTCGCTCGACCTCGGCGTGCGGACAGAATCGCAGCAGGTCTCGGGCGCATTCCGCGTCGCGCCACGGGGCGGCCTCGCGTGGAGCCCGTTTGCGGGCACGGGAACGGTGGTGCGGGCAGGCTTCGGACTGTTTTACGACCACGTTCCGCTGAATATTTACGCGTTCAACCGCTATCCGGACCAACAGATCACGCTCTATGGCGCGGATGGCGCAGTGGCGGCCGGTCCGTTCCTGTATCTGAATACGCTGGGGCAGAGCAAAGTGCGGTTTCCGTTCGTCTCGCAGAAGCCGATCGACGGGAATTTTTCGCCGCGCAGCGCCAACTGGAGCCTTTCGGTGGAGCAGCCGATACTCCCGCAGCTTCGCGTGCGCGTCAACTACGTGCAGCACGATTCAGCGGGGCTGCCGATTTTCGATGTGGTGCAGCCGGACCCGCCCGCCAGCGGCGCATACCTGCTGGATGGCGCCGGTGAAGCGCGGTACCGCCAGATCGAGACCACCGCCCGGCTGCGGCTGGCCGAGGAGCGCGAGCTGTTCTTTTCCTATGTCTACTCGCGGGCGCGCGGCGACCTCAACGATTTCGGCACCTATCTGGGCACGTTTCCCGGGCCGGTCATCCGGCCGAATCGATTTGGCAATCTGCCTGGATCGATCCCGAACCGCTTTCTGGCGTGGGGGCTGTTCAAGATCTGGCCCTCGGTGCGCGTCGCGCCGGTGATCGAATACCGCACCGGATTCCCGTACATCGTGACGGATGCGGCGCAGAACTACGCGGATGTGCCGAACCGGAACCGTTTCCCCGCATTCTGGTCCGCGGATGCCCGCGTGATGCGGGACTTCAAGGTAAACGCGAAGTACACGGTGCGGCTCTCGCTGAGCGGCTTCAACCTCACGAACCACTTCAACCCGGAAGCGGTCCACTGGAATACCGGAGATCCGCTCTACGGCGTGTTCTTCGGCCACCGCGGGCGAAGATTTACCGGCGATTTCGACGTGCTGTTCTGATTGCTGCGAGCACTCCAAAGGCCTCCTCCGCCCGTTCCACCGGCACGAACAGATGATCGTGGTAATACCCCGCGACCGCGTTGGCGCTGATGCCGCGCGCCGCGAGCGTAGCCGTGACGGACGCCAGCAGCCCGACCCCTTCCAGGCTCGAATGCACGCGCAGGGTGATTCTGCGGCAGGGATACGTGTAAGGGATCGCGAGGCGCTCGGCTTCCTCGCGGCGCAGGATGAGCGTCACTCCCTCCTCTTCGCGGAACAGGCAAATGGGCGCGCCGGCTGGTTCCGCAGCGGTCGCGAAGACGTACTCGGCCGGGTCGAGCGCAGGATCCAGCGCGGCCAGCAGCGCCTCCAGATTGGTTTCGCCGGGCATCGATTCGCTATTATAGAGACTCTTCGTGAAGCGATTTCCTTTCCTCGACTGGATGCGTGGGCTTGCCATAGTGATCATGATCCAGTGCCATGTATTCAACTCGCTGACGATGCCCGCGGTGCGCGGCAGCGGGCCTTACGTGCTCTCGCAATTCGTCGGCGGGATGGCGGCGCCGCTGTTCCTGTTCATGGCCGGGATGACCCTGGCCTTCCAGATGGACAGCCAGGACCGTAAGCACCGCGCTCCGCTGCAGCGCTGGATCGCGGCGTTGCGGCGCGCGGGCTACGTGTGGGGCATCGCGTATCTGTTCCGCCTCTCGAATTGCGTGGCGATGCTACCGCATCCCCAGTGGCAGGAATTTCTGAAGGTAGACATCCTGAACTGCATGGGTCTCGCGATGGCCGTGTTTGCGGCGGCCGCGGCGGTCGATGGCAGCGTGCGCGCGCGCTGGGCGGCTGCAGGGGCGCTGGCGGTCGCGGCGGCGTCGCCGGTGGTGGCCAATCTGGACTGGGGCGCGACACCTTCACTGATCCAGGAATATCTGGCGCCGGGACACGGCCGCGGCCATTTCCCGTTTTTTCCGTGTGCCTCGTACCTGGGGTTCGGCCTCGCGGCCGGTACGATGGTCAAGCGGACGGCGGCCGAGCGCATGGAGAGGCTGATGCAGTGGAGCGTGATCGTGGGCCTGGTCCTGATCCTCGCGGCGGAGTACTTTGCGAACGTGCCGTATTCGATCTACGAAAAATCGAATTTCTGGACGGATAGCCCGGCGCTCATCCTGATCCGCACGGGGATCGCGCTTCTGATGCTGGCAGGCTGCTATGTATGGACGGAATACGGCGCCGGCGCGGGATGGAGCTGGATGCAGGCGCTGGGAAAGAACTCGCTCATGGTGTACTGGGTCCACGTGATGCTGGTCTACGGCAACATCGCGAAACCGTGGAAGCAGGCGCTCGGCATCGGGCAGGCGGCGCTCGCGACGGCGGTGGTCACCGCGTCGATGGTCGGGCTCTCGGCAGCGTGGATGTGGCGCAAAGCGCGGCAGGCCGAGCGCTGGCGGCCCGCGGCAGCGGCGTAACGGAGCGGGCGCCCGAATACGGGTGGCGGGGCCGCGCCACCGGCTCCGGATCTATAGTATGAGGTATGCGATCGTGGAAAATCGCCGCGCTGTGTACGCTGGCCGCCGCGGCCGGTGCCCAGAGCGGTAGCACGGTGGCGGAGACGGTCACGGCGGTCACCGGCGCGCTTCAGACCGGGCAGTCCGATGCCGCCATCGCGCGGTCGCTGCACAAGCTCCGTCTCACCGAGCGCCTGGAAGATCGCATCGTCGAGGAACTCCAGAGCGCGGGCGCAGGTCCGAAGACACTGGCCGAGCTCCAACGCCTGCACGACGCGACCCTCCGCCTGGCGCCGCCGGACCCCGCCCCCGCGTTCCATCACGGGCCGCCGCCCTCCGCCGCCGAACAGCGCGGCCTGATCGCTGCGGCGCGTGCGATGGCCCTCGAATATGCGCAATCGCTGCCCGATTTCATCTGCCAGGAGACCGTACGCCGGTACGAGAGCAACGGCGGCGCCTGGGACCTCAAGGATACGCTGGAGCTCCGGCTCACCTATTTCGACCGGAGGGAGGACTACCGCCTCATCGCGCGCAACGGGCGCGCCACCAGCCTCTCTTACCGCGAAACCGGCGGCGCCGTGACCGAGGGGGAATTCGGCACCACGCTGCTCTCGATCTTCGCGCCCGATTCGGAAACTGACTTCCACTGGGACCACTGGACCACACTCCGCCACAGCGAGGCCCATGTATTTCGCTTTCGCATCGCTCTCGAACGCTCGACCTACCGTATTGCCGTCGGGCGTTCCGTCCGCGGGCCGGTTGAGGAGGTCATCACGGGACAGCGAGGACTTGTTTATGTGGATGCCGCCAGCGGCCGCATCGTGCGCGTGATTGCCGAGTCCGAAGCGATCCCGCCGGATTTCCCGGTGCGCTCCTCTTCCCGGACGGTCGACTACGGCTTCGCGAGAGTCGGCGACCGCACGTACCTGCTGCCGCTCCGCGCCGAAGCACGCATCGATGCCGGCAGGCTACAGACGCGAAACGTCGTGGAATTTCACGATTACCGGAAATTCGAAGGCCAGTCGACGATTACGTTTCATTGAGGCCGGCGCTACGGCTCCGGCTCCGGCGCGGGCGGTAGAAATACCAGGAATACCGTGCCCGCCCCGGGCATGCTCCGCACCCGCACGGCGCCGCGCGCAGCCCGCACGATACCGGCTATCGCCGCCAGGCCGAGTCCGCGTCCCATGAACTTCGTCGTGAAGAACGGGTCGAAAATGCGGACCAGCGTGGCGGGATCCATTCCCGGTCCGTTATCCCGCACTTCGAGAACGCAGTAATCGCCGGGGGGAAGCTGTTCGGTGGCGAAGCGCTCCGCGGCGGCCTTGGCGCCGATGTGCTCCACGCGCAGTGCCAGCCAGATCTCGCCGCCTTCCCGGTCGCCGATCGCCTCCACCGCGTTGGTCACCAGCCCGTCCACGACCTGGCGCAACTGCTCGGCGGAGATCAGGGCCGCCGGCAGGCGAGCTGGGAGATCGAGGTGCAGCCGGATATTCGCCGGGAGCCTGGTCTCGAGCCGCTCCGCCTCCTGGCCGATCGCTTCCCGTATATCCGTGGCGGGCGGGCTCAGTTGCGCCTGGCCCGCGCTGGCCAGCAGCTTGCTGACGAGTGTGGCCGCCCGCTCGCCGGCGGAGATGATATCGCGGACCAGGGCGTAGGCGCGCGCGTTATTGCCGGCGACGTGCTGATCGAGCAGCAGGCTGGCGTTTCCGATAATCGCGGTCAGGAGATTGTTGAGATTGTGCGCCATCCCCGCCGCGAGCATCGAGACGGCTTCCAGCTTCATCCGTTCCGCTTTGATCTGCTGCACGTGGCTGCGCTCTGCCACGTCCACCATGAGCGCCATAACGCGCACTTCCGGCTCGCGCGCCAGCAGCATCGCGGCGAGGAGCACCGGCACGCGGCGGCCATCCTTACTGAGGAAGGTCAGCTCGAAGGGCGGGCACTCGCCTCCCGCGAGCACCTCCTCGAATTTCCGGCGCGCCAACTCGCGCTCCTCAGGAGGAATGATCGACAACCACGTGATCCGGCCGCTATCGAAATCCTGCCGGGTCTGGCCGATCATCCGCAGGAAGACGTCGTTGACCTCCAGGACCCGCTCCGGACTACCAATGAGAAGCCCGACCAGGTGTCCCTCGAAAAGCCGGCGGAATCGCTTTTCGTTGACCTCGAGCGCTGCTTCGTCCCGCTTGTGTTTCTCCACGTCTTCCAGCAGGACGCACCAGTGGAGGATCCGCCCTGCCTCATCCCGCAGGGGAACGCCAATGCCCTTGTACCAGTGGGGCGGACCTTCCCGGCCGGACACGCGGAATTCGACATCGAAACGCTCGCCGGTCTCGATCGATTTCTTCCAGGCCTCACGGCACGTACCGCGGTCCTCCGGCAGAATGGCATTCAGCCAGCCGTGCCGGAGCACGTCGCGCAGACGGAGGCCGGTAAAGTTCAGGAAATGGGCGTTCGCGAAAACGATCCGGCCGCTGGGCCGCGCGTACAGAACGCCGTCGGGGAGGCCCTCGACGATTTCGGCCCAGCGGCGCGCGCGGTGTCTCGTGCCGCGTAGGCGGGCCGGTTCGGGGGGGCGCTCGATGAAGACCCCGAGAGTGGCGGGCTCGCCCTCGTAGAGAATCTGCGTGCGGGTCATATCTACTTCCACGGCGGTCCCATCCGCGCGGTGTAACCGCTGCCGGGATGGCGCTGTTGTTTCGGCGTTCACTTCGCGTTGCGGAATCGAGAACATTGCGGCGCTCACTCCGTTCCAAAACTCCGACAATCCGAGACCGGCGGCTTGCTCGGGATCCGGAAGTCCGAGTAGCCGCGCCATTTGCGGGTTCGCATATTGAATGGTCCCTCGCGCATGAATGCAGGCCGGTACCGGCAGGACTCGCAGCGCGCTGCGATAGCCATTGCTACTGCCCGGATCAATAGCCGACCCTCCCGTAGTTTTGGTACTCCTAGGTCTTGGCAGAACTATAGCATGGGCATTAGGAATTCCGAAAAGAAGGTGTGCGCATTCTTACTTCCTCTCCCTATGGGCACATACAGTCCACCTGGGTGCGCCGCTTGTTCAGCCGCTCACTCCGCAGCGCCCCAGGCACTTTCCCGCTAACGCGCGAAACCAACGCGCGGATCGGTGTTAGAATCTCGGTTGAAACAGGAACCTGGAAGCGGCCTCGCCGCCGTCTTCTTTGAGAGGTGCCCCGTGTCTTCGTTTATTCAGAACCAGTTTGAACGGAACGTGATCACCACGTCGGTCGATTACGTTTTCAACTGGGCCCGCAAATCGTCCGTCTGGCCTCTAACCTTCGGACTGGCCTGCTGCGCCATCGAGATGATCGCGTCCAGTACTTCGCGCTTCGATATTGCGCGCTTCGGAGCGGAAGTGTTCCGGCCGAGCCCGCGCCAATCGGACCTGATGATCGTGGCCGGCACGGTGACGCTCAAGATGGCGCCGGTTCTGAAGCGCATCTGGGACCAGATGCCGGACCCGAAGTGGTGCATCTCGATGGGCGCCTGCTCGAGCGTGGGCGGACCATTCAACACTTATGCCGTTCTGCAGGGCGTCGATAAAATCGTGCCCGTGGACGTCTATGTGACGGGCTGCCCGCCGCGGCCGGAGAACCTGTTTTATGCGCTGCTGAAATTGCAGGACAAAATCGACCAGATGACCACGCTGGTGAAGCGGCCTACCGAGGTCCGGCTGGATGAATCGATGCTGGAAAGCTTCAAGCAGCAGGTGCGGATCGCTCAGATTCAGAATCCAGCGTAACTTTCCCGGCCTTGTTTTATCGCGACTCTCAACACATCTACCGCGCCGCCGCGCTCGATTATTTCCCGTGGCTGGTGCACGGTTTCGGTACGCGCCACGCCGATATTCCCACGCAGTTTGCCCAGCTTGCCACGCTGAAGCAGATTCACTCGGCTTCCTGCGTCGCCGCCGGAGGCCGGCGCGGCATCCTCGGGCAGGGTGACGCCCTGCTCGAAAATACGCCCGGCGCAGTCGTCGCCGTGAAGACGGCCGATTGCGTGCCGCTGCTTCTGGTCGATGCCCGCCGCCGCGCCGTGGCCGCGGTCCACGCGGGGTGGCGCGGGACGGCCGCGGGCATCGCCGCTTCGGCCCTGGCCGCCATGGGCGAACGTTTCGGCACGCATCCCGCCGATGTGCACGCCGCCATCGGCCCCGCCATCGGCCCGTGCTGCTACGAGGTCGGACCGGAGGTGGCCGCACAATTTGGCGAGCAGGGCCGGGTGCGCCTCGATCTCCCCGCCATCAATCGCCGCCAACTCCTCGAAGCAGGCGTAACGGCGGATCGCATCCATGCGTCGAACTTATGCACGATGTGCCGCGCCGGAGAGTTCGATTCCTTCCGGCGTGACGGCGAAGCTGCCGGGCGGATGTTTTCATTCATTGGAATCCTGTAACGCAGGCCGATCCTGCGGACCGCCCGCTCCCGGCCCGGCGGCGGATCATGAGGTCGAATGTTTACCTGGATTTGCCCGCGCTGCGGGCGTGAAGTTCCTCCGTCGTATGACGAATGCCCGGATTGCGCCAAGGCCGCGCAGCCCGCCGCCGCCGCGCCGCAGCCTCCGGCATCCACCGCACCGGCTCCGGCTGCTCCGGTGTACGCCGCCGCGTAACATGCTGCGCCGCCGTACGCTCCAGCCGGATCTTCCGCACGGCCTCCGGCCGCGCCGCGCGGTCCGCTCCCCACGTGGCTGCTGACGATCGTGTTCGCGCTGGCATTTGTCGGGCTCGTCGGCGGAGTCTATTGGCTGGTAGGGGCTATGAAGGGATCGCCCGCCGGAGCGGCCGCCAAACAGCTCGCGGCCGCCGAGAGCCCCGCGGCCAAGCCGGGCTCCAGTCCGAGCCCGTACCAGAAGTACATCGAGATCTCGGGCATCCGTTTCCTGGAAAATGCGAAAAAGAAGCCGGAAGTGCGTTTCGTGGTCACCAACCACTCGGGCGCCGCAATCGACGGGCTCTCCGGCAACGTCACGATTTGGGCCCGTACGCGGAAGTCGGAGGAGGAAGCCGCCGGCACGTTCCAGTTCACGACCAATATCGGCGCCTGGGAGACCAAGGACCTTTCGGTCCCGCTGAGTACTAAGCTCCAGATGATCGAGCTGCCGGACTGGCAGAACACGACCGCGGACGTTCAGATCACGGCGCCACGGTAGTCCGGGCTCCGAGCTTCCCCAGATTCTCCCGCGCCTCGTCGAGCGCCGGATCGATGGCGAGCGCCCGCTCGAAATCGGCGCGCGCGGCATCGCGCTGCCCCATCGCCGCCAGCGCCACGCCGCGATCGTTGAGGTAGCGTGCGTCGCGGGGCGCGAGTGCCAATGCGCGTCCGAATTCGGCCAGGGCGGCATCGGCTTCGCCTTCCGCCAGCAGGATGCGGCCCGTTTCGGCCGCGACGGCGGGATCCTGGGGCGCTTCCGTTCTCGCCTGCGCCAGCAGCTTCAAGCCGTCGGCGGGCGGCAGCGCCCGAGCCAGTTGGATCTTCGGACGGATCTTGTGCGGCGCGCGCGCCACGGCTTCGCCCCATAGCGAACGGTCGCTCATCCACACCCCTGTGCGAAAGATGCTGAGAATCGCCAGCGCCACCGCCGCGGCGCGATCCAGCCGCATTCTCACGAGCCAGATTGCCGCCGCTGCGGCAAACCAAAGCAGCGGGAAGTACAAGCGCCGGTCGGCCGCAAGGTCCGCCGCGGGGAAAATCGTGGAGCTGGGAATCAGCAGGATAAGTCCGGCTATTGCCCATCTCGCATGTCGCCAGGCGAGAACCGCAAGTGCCGCGACGGCCGCCCACGCCGCGAGTCCGAGCCACAACGCGGGCACGCGGATGTCGGGATCGATGGTAAATCCGTACGGCACGACCATCAGGCGCAGATAGCGCAGGATGACCGGCCCCTGCGCGAGGAGATAGCTGGCAGGCGATATCCCGGCCTGCAAGCCCGCCGGCGCGCCGGGGGTGACCGCGGTGGCGTAGATGGTCCGCAACCCCGCCGCGAGCGAGAGCGCGAGCATGACGGCAATCTGCGGAAACCGGCGCGGCTCGCCCTTGGTTCGCGAAAGCCACCATAGCAGCAGCGGAAACGCGGCGACTTCCTCCTTCGCCAGCAGCGCCGCCGCAAACCAGCCTACCGCCCGCCAACGCCGCCCCTCGAGCCAATCGCGCAACGACGCCAGGCAAAGCAGCGTCGCCAGCACGATGCTGCGCGCCCACACATAATCCACCGCCTCGGCCTGTATGGGATGAAGCGCGAAGATCGCCGCCGCGGCTAGCGCCGTCCGCTCCGGCAGTAACCGCCGCAGGCACGCGTAAGCCAGCAGAACCGCGCCCATGTGCAGCGCCAGGTTCACCGCGTGATAGCCCACAGGATTGCGGCCGCCCAGCGCGTAATTGAGCCAGAAAGTCAGATCGGTGAGCGGCCGCGTTTCCCGCAGCGTGAGCAGCTTGCCGGGAGAAGGATGGTCGAAAATGGCATAATCGTCAAAGTGAAAGCCCGAACCGAGCGAAGCCCCGAACGCGGCGAGCGTCGCGGCGGCCAGAAGAAGTCGCGACCGCATGGATCTCTACCAGCTTACGACGGCGCCCCGTCGCGGACCGCGGCTGCTCCGCCGGCCGGCCGCGTGCCGCGTCCCAAGACGACCGCCGAGCGCCAGGCGCGCATCGCCGAAATTCTCCGCCGCCTCGACCATATGTACCCCGGCGCCACCTGCGCGCTGCACCACAGCAATCCGTGGGAGTTGCTCGTCGCGACGATCCTGTCCGCGCAATGCACCGATAAGCGCGTCAATGAAGTAACGCCCGGACTGTTCGCGAAGTATCCCACGCCGCAGGACTTCGCGGCAGTGCGGCCGGAAGT
>Ga0209062_1004754_pt1 | contig 13812 bp, 17 predicted proteins | sample Coa_R2_2_FD_187158 | JGI IMG/M metagenome (GOLD analysis project Ga0209062, IMG submission 187158) | Surface soil microbial communities from Centralia Pennsylvania, which are recovering from an underground coalmine fire - Coalmine... | ecosystem: Environmental > Terrestrial > Soil > Unclassified... | reverse complement strand
CAGAACCAGCACAGGATGCCGGCGACGATCGCGGCCGGCAGTCCGCCGACGCCGACGATCGATAGGGCGGCGAAGATCACGAACCACCACACGGCGACGCCCAGCACGTAGTCGCCGTCGATGCGCGCCGGCCTGTCGTTGCTCGCCACCGTGCGCTCGAAGCCGCGCTTGATCTCGAGCGCCAGATCGAGCGGGTCCTTGTCGAGGCGGAGCTTGCTGCGCTTCATCAGATGTTGCCGAAGTCGCCGCCGCGGCCCTTGCCCGAGGCGAAACGCGTGGCGCCGTTCTTGGCTTCGGCCAGCAGCACCGGCATGCCGAGTCGAGCCTCGTTGGTGAGCGCCTGGCGCTGCTCCAGCGTCCATTGTTCGTAGGACGAGCGGCGGTCCGACCGCATGCAGACCTGCGGGAACTTCGCCACCATCTCGGCCAACAACTTGGCCTCGGCCAGCGCCCGACCCGCCGGCACCAGCCGGTTGGCGAGGCCCCAGTCGAAGGCCTCGCGGGCGCCGACCTCGCGGCCGGTCAGGATCATGTCGAGCGCGCGGCTTTGGCCGATAAGCCGCGGCAGGCGCACCGTGCCGCCGTCGATCAGCGGCACGCCCCAGCGCCGGCAGAACACGCCGAACTTCGCCGTCTCCGAGGCCACCCGCAGATCGCACCACAAGGCGAGCTCCAGCCCGCCCGCCACGGCATAGCCTTCGACCGCGGCGATCACCGGCTTGGAGAGGAGATGCCGCGTCGGCCCCATCGGGCCTGGCGCGTCGACGTCGAAGCTCGGCGCGCCGGTGCGTCCGGCGACCGATTTCAGGTCGTAGCCGGCACAGAACGTGCCGCCCTTGCCGGTGAGGATCGCGACCGACTGGCTGTCGTCCTTGTCGAAGGCGAAGAAGGCCTCGCGCAACAGGCCGGCGGTCTCCGGATCGACCGCATTGCGCGCCTCGGCGAAGCGGTCGATCGAGACGATCGTGGTCGGGCCTTCCTTCTCGACAACGACTTTCGGCATTTCAGCGTCCCTGCATCAAACGCAGCGGTGTGTAGACCAGCGGCGTCTCGCCGCGCTGATTCTTGACCGCGTTGGTCGTGCGCACCAGCGCCCGCATCGGGTCCTTCGAGGTCGGCTTGATCTCCGTCACCTCGATCTCGACGTGGATCGTGTCGCCGACATAGGTCGGGCCCTTGATGTCGAAGCCCATCGACAGGAAGGCGAGCCCGCTGCCCTGCAGGGTCGTGGGGATCACCAGGCCTTCCGCCATGGAGTAAACCAAGGCGCCCGGCACGGGGTGACCGCCGCGCATGGGAGCATGGCTCCTGATGTATTCCTTGTTGGTGAACAGCTCCTCGGAAAAGCCGCAAAGGGTCACGAAATTGAGGAGGTCGGCCTCGAACAGCGTGCGGCCGTAGGTTGTGAACTTGTCGCCGATCTTGAGATCGCGCCAGTTCCAGCCTTCGCCCAGCTGCTTCATCGGCCGGCCCTCAGTGCGCGTGTTCGTGAGGTTTTGCGCCTTCGCGCAACACGTAGACTCGGCTGCAATACGGGCATTCCACCCGCCCCTCCTTGCCGAGATTGAGGTAAACTTTTGGATGGCCCAGGACACCGCCACCGCCGTCGCAGGCGACGCGGTCAGTATCGACGGTGATGGTTTCGAAAGGCTCGGTCACGATCTCTCTCCAGTTGCGCCGGCGGATGATACCGGCACTCGTCCTCTCGGTCATTCTGGCAGGCGCGCTGCCCGGCTGCGCCCCGGTGGTCGTTCCGGAGGGCCCCAAGGCCCGTCTGCCCGAGCTGACCGGCGACCGTTATGTCGCGGCCGACGGCATGGCGCTACCGCTCGCGGTCTGGCCTGCGGCAAAGGGCCCGCCCAAGGCAGTGATCCTGGGCCTGCACGGCTTCGGCGACTATCGCGACGCCTTCGAGGAGCCGTCGGCGATCTGGTCGAAGGCGGGCTTCACGACCTACGCCTATGACCAGCGCGGCTTCGGCGCCAGCCCGACGCGCGGCCGCTGGCCCGGCACCGACACGCTGGTCGAGGACGCGCGCAACATGGTCATGCTGCTGCGCGAAAAATATCCCGGCATCCCGCTCTATATCGCGGGCGAGAGCATGGGCGGCGCGGTGGCGATCGTCGCGGCCGACCGCGGCGTCGAGCCCGACGGGCTGATCCTGCTGGCGCCGGCGCTGCGTTCGCGCGAGACGTTCGGCGTGCTGTTCAGCGGCGGCCTGTGGATGCTGGGCCACCTGGTGCCCTGGCTGCCGGCCGGGCCGACCTCCATCGACTACCATCCGACCGACGATCCCAAGATGCTGGAAAAGCTGCGCAAGGATCCGCTGATGCTGCGCCAGCCCCGGCTCGACATGGGCTACGGCCTGGTCGACCTGATGGACGACGCCTGCGCCGCCCTGCCGCGCATCCATGTGCCTTACATCATGCTGCACGGGCTGGGCGACAAGATCGTGCCGGAAGGCCCGGTGCGCGAGGCCATCAAGGTGATGCCGCGGCGGCCCGATTCGAAGCTCGCCTTCTACAAGAACGGCTTTCACCTGCTGCTGCGCGACAAGGAAGGTCCGACCGTCTCGGCCGATATCGTCGCCTGGATCGACGATCACCAGGCCAGCCTGCCGTCAGGCGCCGACAGCGGGCAGGTGAAGCCCGAAATCGCCGCCTCGTGGGGCCGCGACCGGGTCTCGCCGCGCTGAGACAGCTCAGACGCCGGGCTAGTTGCAGCGAACCGTGATCGCGGTGTCTTCTTCCTTGAGCATGGCGTAGCCGTCCGGGCACATGCCCTTGGCGCGGTCGCGGCAGCCGCCATGGCGATAGCAGCTGATCGCGATCGCCGACTTGCCGTCCTTCCACGGCACGATCGAGGCGTCGGAATCCGTCGTCCCGTCCGGACCGGGCGCCTTCTTTGCCGCACCGCCGCCGCACGCCGCGGCGAGGCAGACAAGGCCCACCAGCAGGCTCCATCGAATGCCCGATCCCATCGTCATGTCCGCCCTCCCGCGCTCCCTGCCATGCCTTTGTCGCCAGCACAGTAGTAGAAACTTCCTAGAGCATATCCGGCTCGACTTTAATCAGTCGAGCCGGATATGCCCTGTTGAACCGAGCGCTACCCGCACGCGCGTTTCGATTGAGATGGAACGCTCGCGGTTCCATCTCGATCGAAACCGCTCTAGCGATCAACGACCGCCGTCGATTCGATCTCGACCAGCAGGCCCGGCACCGCGAGCGCGCTGACCGCCACCAGGGTCGCCGACACGGCCGAGCCCTTGAGCGCCCGGCCGAGCGCCTGCGAGACGGCGCCCATGTCGCGGATGTCGGTGACGAAAATGGTGAGCCGCGTGAGGTCCGAGAGCCTGGCGCCGGCCGACTTCAGCGAGGCCGCGATCTTGCGCATGGTGATGGCGGTCTGCTCGGCGGCATTCCTGCCCTGGACGCAGCCCTTGGCGTCGAGCGACGTGGTGCCCGACACGAACACGAACGGCCCGCTCTTCAGTGCGCGGACGTAGAAATCGACGATCTCGGTACCGTCGGGAAAGAGCTGCTTGGCCACGACCTGCTTCCTCCTGCGCGTTGGCGGTACCGCACACTACTTGTAATCTCGCACGACATGACCCTGAAAAATCTCGCCGCCATCCTCGATCCGGCGGCCCCCGACGACCGCCCGTTCATCATCCAGCTCAGCCCCGATGCCGACGAAATGCTGCGCATCGGCTACGGCGAGGCCCGACAGCGCATCGCCGGCCTGGCGCGCGGGCTCCTGAAACGCGGGCTGAAGCGCGGCGAGGCGGTCGCCATCGTCGCGGCCAACAGCGCCGATTATCTCCTGCTCTACATGGCGACCATGGCGGCCGGCCTGGTTTCGGTCTGCGTCAACCACAAGCTGCCGCGCGAGACGGTGGCGCACATCATGACGGATTCGGCCGTCAAGCTCGCGATCGCCGATGCCGAGCGCGCGCCGCTGGTGAGCACGCTGGTGCCGACGGTGGCGATGGAAGAGCTCGACTCGCTGGTCGATCCGGGTGCCTTCACGGCCGTCGACATGAAGCCCGAGGAAGTGGCGATGGTGCTCTACACGTCAGGCTCGACCGGCCTGCCCAAGGGCGTGCCGCTGACGCATGGCGGCTACATTTGGGCGACGACGGCCACGCCGGAGCAGCGGCCCGGCATCGAGGCCAAGAACGTCATCATCGCCGCGCCGCTGTTCCACATGAACGGCCTGTTCAGCGCCAAGCTGGTGATGTGGAACGGCGGCACGATCGTGCTCATGACGGGCTTCGCCGCCAAGGGCTACATCCGCGCCATCGACCGCTATCGCGTCGCCATGGTGACGTCGGTGCCGACCATGCTGGCGCTGGTCATGCGCGAGACCGAGGAGCTCGCCAACGCGGACCTGTCCTGCGTCACCATGGCGGTGACCGGCTCGGCACCCTCGACGCCCGAGTTCTTCGACCAGATGCACAAGCTCTTTCCCAACGCTGAGACGGCCAACAGCTGGGGCACGACCGAATCGGGCCCGATCGCGTTCGGCCCGCACCCGCAAGGGATTCCCAAGCCGATGGGCGCGCTCGGCCATCTCCGCAAAGGCATCGAGGCCAAATTTGTGGGCGGGGCCGACAGCGGGCCGACGCAGGGCGTGCTCCACATCAAGACGCCGGCGCTGATGTCGGGCTATCTCAACCGCGAGGCCGATACCCGCAAGCGCCTGATCGACGGCTGGTACGACACCGGCGACGTCATGCGCCGCGACGAGAACGGCTTCGTGTTCTTCGTCGGCCGTGCCGACGACATGTTCCAGTGCGGCGGCGAGAACGTCTATCCTGGCGAGGTCGAGAAGCTGCTCGGCCGGCATCCCGACGTGGCCCAGGTCTGCGTGGTGCCCGTCGCGGACGAGATCAAGTATCAGTTGCCGGTCGCCTTCGTGGTGCCCAAGCCCGGCGCCCGGCCGGACGAGGACGCCCTGCGCCGCTTCGCGCTCGACAACGGGCCCGCCTACGCCCATCCGCGCGCCGTCTGGTTCGTCGATCACCTGCCGCTCGCCGGCACCAACAAGATCGACCGCAAGGCGCTGGTCGAGCGCGCGGCCATGAACTACGCGCGCGAGTCGGCGAAGCGCGTCTGAGGGCCCGCGTTGCGGCTGCGAGCCCCGTCCGGTATGTTCCCCGCGCCGGACCCGTAGCTCAGCTGGATAGAGCGCTGCCCTCCGAAGGCAGAGGTCGTGAGTTCGAATCTCGCCGGGTCCGCCAACTTTTTCAAAGACTTGGTATTCTCTAGACCGGTACACTCCGAGTACGGGGACACATTGGGGACACAGGACGCAGGATTTCAATCCGATTTCGACTATCGGTTTATGTATGGCACTCCTATCCTCGTCCGTGATCTAGGAAGACAAAATGGGCCTCATCGCTCAGTCTCTCAAAAACTCCTCCCCAATGCGCTGGCCAACCAGACGCACGCCACAGCCCATTTGGACGAAGTCAGTGGGCAGAACAGAAATTCGTCATATCCAAAGTCTCTTGTGGTTTCTGCCAAGCGTCTATCCTGGCGGCGACAGTTGGTTGGCTAACCGCTTGGCCGATGTCATCGCAGGCAAGGCATATTGTTCGATTGGCGGTGTTGGCGGTCGATTGGGCGGAGTGTTGATTGAAACGCCCAAAGGTCGACGGCATTCCAAAATATCCACGTTCTACGTTCACCCATGCCTTCGCAGGCTTGGCATAGGATCACATTTACTCCGGCTACATAACGGACGCTGGCGCTCCGACGGAATTGACACCGTGCATATCACCGTGTCGGCAGAGTGCCTAAACCCGCTAGGCGCTCAACTTGCGCACGCGGGATTTCGCGGCATCGATCAAGTCCCCGGCAGGTACCGAGAGCAAAGCATCGAGTCAGTTTTTCAATTGTCGGTGCACTAGAGGTGGGATTCTTCGCAGTAACGTCAAGAAATGAACTCGATAATTTTGACGTCGAGGCTTGCCATCTGAGTTTTTGGGTTCTTCCGACTTTCCTAGTTTGGAGCAAATATTGTTTTGATGTTGGCCTCCGTATTAAGGCCAAAGCCGACCTGCGGCGCTTCGGTGTTGTGCTTCCCTTTCGAGCCGAACGTGGCGACCTAAAGGTAGCCGGGCTGAAGCCGGGTTCGCTCAATTGCAAGCCAGCCGCGTGGTTCGTGGATGGCCTGATTCGTGGCGGCCATCCAGCCTTTTTGGCCAGTTCCAAGGCTCCAACGACTTGGTCAATCAACGGCTCGTCGGTGAAGTCCATCTCGATGAATTTGATGTGAGCCACACCAAAGACAGGATTCTCTGGCGAGACAGCCAAGAAGAGGAAGACGTTGAGGAGGAACTTAGGAAAGTCTGCAACGAGTACAAGGAGATCGCAAAACGACCGCGCAAGGAAGGTGAGGATCAGCGTGGGCCGACGGAGCTGGAAGTAAAAGCCGCATTGGACGAACTACAGAAGGAGATGGCTTCTCCCGAAATGGTCGACCAAATCAACATTACAGTCATTCCGGCGAAAGAAACCATTGAGGCGAACAACGACAAAATAGTCTCATCAGTCGTACAGACGCGGAGCGCTACATTGCACGGCACAATAGCGTCCAACCCACCTATTGCGTGGGAGATTTTTCTGGACGGCATGTCACCCAACGATCCTTACGTTGCCGCTGAGACAACACAGCCGAGCAAGATCATCGTTGTAGTCAACAAGAACCATCCATACTGGGCGCAGCTCAGTGGCACCGAAAGCGTCCGAGACTATTTGAGGCAATGTGTCTACGACGCGGTAGCCGAATGGCAGGCACGAACTAAGGCAGCAACAATCGACTATGACACAGTGAAACTCCTGAAGGACCAGTTGCTGCGCCTACCATTGCAAATGGAGTCTCACGCAGATGGGCCCACGGACCCCGCTACTGGAGCGACCTCGACTGTACACTAGGACACTGGATGAATAGTTCTCAGATCGAACAGAAATGCCAGGAAAGGTGTCGGTAACGCCACGTAATTGGCCTTGGTGCGAATTGACGACGCGGCAGAGGGGGAGAATCGCACCAATGCAGATCGCGCCCTCCGGCGAAATGCGCCAGCTTGTAGATCGCATCCCTTCATTCAAGGACGAGCCAAATATCCGACGTGGGGCCTAATGTAGCTGTAAATGGTTCGCTCCCGCAGTTCCTTCCACCCCAGATTTAACGCCATGTTGCGCGGATAGAAGGTCATCTTCGAATACGGCAGGTGATCGTGAATCCACAATGCGAGCGATTTCCAATCTCCTGTCGCTTTGTAGTGCGATAGGAACGAGGGAATTACAATGCACGCCATCGCGCCCATGCTACCGGCACGATCTCGTTGGTCCCAGATGTGGGCGGCGCGGTTCGCTTCGTTTGAGCCACATCCCAGCCGAAGCCTATTACCAAGCGCATTCACGGCCGGCGAACGATAGCCGGAGCGTATCGCGAGCCGGCCAAACTTTCGTTGAAGAGGCTCTAAAAGTTCGACGCACAGACGCCGGCCCGCTGCAATTGCAATTGCGGGATCGTCTGGGACATTGAGAAGTCCGTGAAATGAAGCGATTTCGCTATGGAGGAAATCTCGCACAAAGAAGTTGGGGGACAATTGAACCCGTCCCAGTTCTTCCAATGCGTGAAAGCTTCTAATCTTGGTCATTTATCCAGAGGTTGAGGCCGTTTTCCGATGCAACCGGTTGCACCGAAGCTCAAAATAGTCACCCGCATAGGGCAGCGGCACTGTCGGTCGAGAGGGCGTCGCAAGTATGTCCCCGCCGCAAGCGGTCGAGGAAATCCCCCGTATATGCTACCCGCTGTGACCCGCAATTTGGTTTGAGCGGCCCTTATCGGGTCGAGAAAGTCACCCATATATGCCAACCAGCGGCGTAGGCTTGCTGCTCAGTTTGCAGACGCATCTATAAACCGCGATTGTTGATCGTCGTCAGCGGACGATAGCTGACCAAGCAAAGGATGTCCTTGATGGTTCGAAATAGCTCAATGCTCAAGTTGGTCGGTCTGTCTTGCCAGAAGAGCTGACGAGTGAATGTCGAGCGGTCGGATATCACGTGACCGGGCTCACCATACTTCGCGAACAACGCTTCATGCACGCCCGCACACGTCAGTTTCTCGGAGTCGAGAAGGGCCAGACTAACCAGCGTGAGCGATTTCTTCTCGGCATCCCGGAACACAAACGTAGCGCTGAATTTCAGGTCGCCGGACTCGTATCGCCCCTCTACTAAAGCGACCTCGCCGGGCGCTGCCGGACGTGGCTTCTCTAGCATCTTGATCTTGCCATCCGACGCGGCAACGACCTCTTCCGGAGTCATGCCCCACTTCGTGTATTGCCAATCGGCCCACGCGCCGCCTGGAAATGCGGACGCAAGCAATAGGCCAACAACTAGACGGTAGTTCACTGCGTAGGTCCTCGGTCTGTTTGTCGAGAATACTCCGTGGTGAAATACCCTTCAACGCCGTGCCCTCTCGTCCATGGATATTCGAGAGGTGTTCGCCCGGAATTTGCGACGCTATCGGCAGACGGCGAAGCTGTCGCAAGAGGAGCTTGCGCACCGAGCGGAGATTGATCGGACTTACATCAGCTCGTTGGAACGGTCCGTCTACGCTGCGGGAATTGATGTAGTGGACCGCCTCGCGCGAGCGCTGGGGATCGAGGCGGCTGATCTTCTTCGACAGCAAGAGAGCCGACCTAGGCGACGGGTTACCAAGGGGTAGAAACGCGCTAGCGCCGGAGAGTCATCCGAGCCCTATCCGCTGACACCGCCGCAGTCATCCGAAGATATGACATTGAAAACCAGTTGCGCGGCCACAGGCGAAACGATGACGCCCAGCGTACACGGTAGTCATCGATCTGGGACCCATTGTGCCCTTTTGATATGCGCTCCATCACGCGATGCGCAAATCGCTCGTAGCTGCGCCGAGCGGGTACTGCTCTCCATCCTCCACCAAACAGGGCCCGCCTAGGAATTAGGGCATATTGAACAAGGCTGATCTTTCGATCAGTGGGTTGAATAGCTGCTTCACCGATGGTCAGCGGCCCGGCGGGGCTGTTCTCAAGTTGAGACCGAAGGGCTTCAAGTACTGCTTCGGCTTCCGGCCGGTTCCTCGCAAGCACCGCAATGTTATCTCCGTGGAGAAACAGACGATCCGCAAAGAACGTCGTCGCCAGCATGGGCCCGAGGATTGCTCGCGACATTACTAGGCCAGAAGTCGAAGCGCCCTGTGGAAGACCCCGCCGGGCCGCGTCATCGGGAAGCAAGTCTACATAACGATTACCATCAACTACCCTCTGCAACCTGGTGTGCTCGTCTATGAGCATTGTCTTTCTTACCGCCCATTCCGGGATCGGCAGAAGATTATGAACGACCTCCTTTCTCACGGACCCAAAACAATCCTTGATATCGACAGTGACGACATAGCCGTATTGCTCGCGTTCAAGCCGCGACAAGAGACACCGGGTTAGCGCTTCGACGCCCTGCCCACTTCGCAAGTACTCGAATGAATAGGCAGGGAGTGTTGCCTTCAATATATCAGCGCATATCCTTTGCCATGCGCGCCGGTCCGGGCCGAAGGCGCTTATTAACCGTACACCGCCGCCCGGTTTCGGCCTGGACGACAGGCGAACAGGCTCTTCGGTCAGCCGGGAGGGGTCGAGTGCGTTTGCACGTGCGATCAGATTTGAAAACGGCAGTGGGGGCGCTTTTTTGCTATCCCATTTCACAGTCCTCAGAACAGCGCTCAGCTTCGCTCCATGTGAGGACAGGACCCTCTTACTGATCATTCGCACACGAGCAAAGTCGCCCACTGCAGCTGCGCCGGCAATCTGCTCTAGTTTCCTTTGGTAGCCATGCGCAATCACAGCCAACCTCTTGAGTTCGCATTCATCGAGGCTGAGAAATTGGCCGCGCGCAAGCGTGGCAGTTAACACGTCGTTCATGTAAACTACCTTCGGTAGAATACGTACATTAGATGCAACCCGTTGCACCGGGACGCTATTTGCTCGTTGAGTTGCGAAGTTGGCCAAGCCGGCGGCCAGCCCATGCGTCCAGCTCTGAGCGTGGGTACAGGGGAATGCGCCCCGCTACGAACGCTCTAGGGCCGTCGCTGCGCAAGCAAAACCACTTTGCCAGCGTGGCCGCCTCAACCGGAATGCCATAGACATCGCGGAGATAGCGCGCCGCATCCTTGCGGCGAAGATTATCGGGCCACGTAAGCGTTCTCGACTTGCCTTCCCGATCCGGTTGACCACCGTCGTTGCGAACAATTTCCATTCTGTCTCCAACATTGCCGGAGCACTCCGGTCATTCGTCGGAATGACATGACAGTTTGGAACCCAAGAAGCCTTAAATCATAAGCACCATCTCGGCTGCGCGGACTCACTATAGACGCGACCAATCGCGCTGGGTTTCTTCATACCCTGGGCCACCCGGTATGTATCGCTCCGGATTTTCTCGAATGTCTTTCGGTATTTGCATGAAGGCTCGCTTGAGCGACGCTGCCGTATTGCGCGTGCGATACCGTTCTGGCAGGCGCTGACGGTGCCTAACCAGAGTCCTAAAAGCCGCTTCCAAACCGTTCGTCCGTGCCGTTTCGCGAACACATTGTGCGAACCGAGCTTGCACGAGGGCAAGAACAGCCTCGCCGTAGTAGTGCCGGCTGTCGAAGGCCAAAAACTCCGACCACTCTTTCTCCGTTAGATCGCTCTTGGCTCTTCCGCGATGCTCTCGCTTGAACGCCGGTACATGACGTTCAAGGAGTTTTAGCGCCAATTCCTGCCATTGGCCCGACGGCACCCCGAAATGCCTCCATACCTCAGCGAGGAGGGAGTCTCGCGCTTTCCGCCGCAGGCGCAAGGATTGTGGGGGTGCATTTGCCGCTGAGATTTTCCTAAGTTGCTTTTTGCGCAGCAACGCTGGATAGGGTTTCTGCCGCTTTGATTGAGTCGCCACTCAACCTCTCCTGCCGCAAGGAGGGATCGGCGCGGCAATCCCTTGCGGTTGAGACTTTCGGCGGCCAAACCTAGCCGCGCCGATCTAGAGAATACGCTGTTCTAGGCGTTCCCAGCTAGTGCCGGCGACCGATCTCCGATGCTGATCACATCGGCGGACTTTCCGCCACTGAGAGCGCCACTTATCACATTGGCGACACGATCCGCGGCGGTGATCAATGTTGCATCGACAACATGGACGTATCGGCTAGTAACGGTCCCTCGGGAGTGTCCTAGCATCGCAGCAATCGTAGGCTCCGAGCATCCCAAAGTGTTCGCCGTTGTCGCGAACGAGTGGCGAAGAGTGTGGAGAGTTACGTCGGCCAGCTTGGCGCGCTTGGCGATGCGTTCCCAAGCTCGGGGAAGGCCCTGATACGAGGTCTTGCCATCGCCGTTCGCGAATACGGCATCACTATTTGGATGACGCTCCAATGTCTTGAGGATTTCGACCGCCGCTTGGCCCAGCGGACGCAACGAATAACCTTCTTTTGTCGCACTGAGCCGAAGTTGCTTCGTCTGAATATCGACCTCGCTCCACTTCAAGCCGACGATCTCTCCGCGCCGACAGCCTGTGAGCGCCAGCAAGCGCACAGCATTCGTAGCATGACGGTTCTCGCCTTCGGCTTCGGCCTCTCTTAGTGCAGCCCCGAGCGTGCGATAGTCCTCGATGCTGAGGAAAGTGGTCCTTCGATTGTCAGCGGGACGCTCGATACCGCGCACTGGATTGTCTGACCGAATGCCGGAGCGAACCGCATAGCTAAATATCCCGCCCAACAGTCCCACTGTTCGGGCCGCTGCTCCTCTCCCGCCTCGGACGCGCGCAACGCCGCGTGCCTTCGTCTTGATGGTCGCCCGCGTTTTGCCGGTGTGGATTGCTGTAAGGAAGCGGCGCACATCTCCCGCCGTCACTTCTGCCACCGCTAGCGTACCGAGAAGAGGAATTATGTGACGGGCGATGCGGCCTCGATCTGTAGCTATTGTGGTTGGAGATTTGGGCCGACGGCGCTTTCCGAATACCAACCCCTTTTCGACCGCAGCCAAGTAGTCTTCGCAGAGCGCCGCAACGGTCATTGCCCCACGTGCCGCACTACGGGTAGCTGAAGGATCGAAACCGCCGGCAACCTCGCCTAGGTGCTGGCGAGCCCGCTGGCGCGCCTCGTCGGGCGTGAGTACGCCGACTTTGCCAATTGCGAGTTTGCGGGTTCGCCCCGTGCCATTCCGATATTGAACGACCCACGTGCGCACGCCCGAAGGTTTCACGCGCAAGGCGAAGCCGGTCAGATCGTCGTCGCGATACAATGTGTCGCGTACCACCGGCTTCAGCGCGTCCACGAACCTCTTTGTCAGCTTAGGCATTGAACCTCCGCAATAGCCTCCTCGGAGCCCCTTGGCCGGGGACACACCGGGGACACAGCACGCGGAAAATTCTCGTCATTGACGCTCATCTCCGCTGCTATCGCAGCATTGCGCAAAACCTTGTTCTTTCAAGGTCGGAGCGTCACAATCAATCTCGCGGAAACGACGGAAAAAAGTTTGCGACCGCCCTCCGAAGGCAGAGGTCGTGAGTTCGAATCTCGCCGGGTCCGCCATCAAAAGCGGCGTAACGCGCTAGTCCTCCGGCTCCTCACCGCCGCCCGAGCCGCCGGCGACCTGTTTTCCATAGAACCGTTCCGCCGCTTCGTTCAGCCAGTTCGCGATGGCGCCTTCGGGCTCGTCGCCGCCGAACCGTTTGCTTTCGATGCGGCGGCCGACGGCGAGATAGGCGGCGATATGGGTCGGCGGGAAGGTCAGCACGCCGCAATTGATGCCGCTCCGGTGCAGGCGCTTGAGCACGTCCTCGAGACTTGCGGACATGGCGACCAAACAATTCCAATCGCAGGCGCGTGTTGCTCCGCCGCAGCACACTTCCGCGTTACCGCGTTCGCCTGGCATCGCTCTTATTCCATCACCGCGGGGGATGCCGGCTCGCATGTGTGCGTAAGCGCTGATGAGTCGGCTCCCGGGGGAGTTTTAATGCGCAATAGCGCGAAGATCGCGGTGATCGCGGTGATCCTGCTTGGCTTGATGCTGGTGCTCGTGCCGATCGTCCTGGAAGCAGGCTTCGGCATCGTCGCGCTACCGCCGCTCTGATAAATGGACGCTGCTGTTGCCTTGACCGGCGACGGCGCGCATCGTGTGCAAAATGCCGTTCCGACCGAAATTCCTGCGCGCCGAGAAGGTGGTGCTGATCGAGGGCGAGGGCGAGATCACCACCGATGACATCGCCACCTGCCTGCGTTTCGTCGATGCGCAGGGCGCGCATCGATACCGCAAGCTGATCGATGCGCGGCGCGTCACCAACGAAGTGAGCGACAAGGTGGCCGACGGCCTGGTGAGCCTTGCCCGCTCGCGCGAGGCGCTGGGCGCGAGCGGCGGGCTTGCCCTGGTGATGCGGCCAGGGACGTCGCTCCGCCGACTGGCCGAGCGTACGGCCGAGGGCGCGCCGGCGCACCGGCCGGTGCGGGTTTTTGATACCTTCGAAGAGGCCTGGCAGTGGCTGTCGCAGATCGACTCAGTGGATTGAGCCGCTGAAGGCCCGAGTTCTATACGACAGAATCGGGTTCCTTCTAACACCGGGGCTATGGTGGCGACGCCATGATCGCTAGCGCCCACCTTGTCGTCCTGAGCGAAGCGAAGGACCTACGGATTCAACATCGCGTTGCTGCGATGCAAGGCCCTTCGCTGCGCTGCGCTGGCTCAGGACGACAGGAGCCGCCGGTTAGCGCAGTTAGCGCTACCCCGCTAGTGGTTCGCACTGGTCG
>Ga0209062_1004753_pt1 | contig 13812 bp, 8 predicted proteins | sample Coa_R2_2_FD_187158 | JGI IMG/M metagenome (GOLD analysis project Ga0209062, IMG submission 187158) | Surface soil microbial communities from Centralia Pennsylvania, which are recovering from an underground coalmine fire - Coalmine... | ecosystem: Environmental > Terrestrial > Soil > Unclassified ... | reverse complement strand
ACGTATGGAGAGAGAGAGAGCTTGAGGCCATAACCAACGCCTGCGGCAATGATTGCTGACAACCAGAGGCGGACGATCCGAGAGGCGAGCGAAGGCACCGCTCCGATGCGGGCATGCAGAGCGCGGCGGAGCAACGTGAACTCGACCCATCCGGCAATGCCTGCGGAAAGCGTGAGCCCGGCAACGCCCCAGCGAGGATCGATTCCAAGCAGACGCGGTAGAGGCAGTGCACAGAAATATCCCAGGGCCAGTGTGAGCCCGACACGGATGAGAGCAAAATTCAGCGGCGTGCGCGTATTCCGCAGAGCGTAGAAGGCCGAAGAGTACAGCCGTCCTGAGGTTGAAGCCAACAGCCCGACGCCAGATCCGGCGAGCACTCGCCAGACAAACGTTACGTCACTTCCGCCGAAACGCCCTGAGCGGTAGATGGTAGAGACGACCATATCGCCCAGCATCACGAAAGCCACTGCAGATGGAATCACGAAAAATGCGATGTTCTGCAGGCCCGCAGCGAGGCGCTGGCGAAGAGCCGCGGCTATCTCTTCTGCTGTTCCAAGCTCACTCGACATGGCCGGCAATTCCGCTGCGGAAATGGCCATGCCGAAGAGGCTCACCGGCAGGGAATTGAGCGTCTGCGCGTAACCTAGAGCGGCAAAGGCTCCGACGGGGAGATAGCTGGAAAGAATGGAGTCGACGTAAGCGCTAATCTGCACGACGCCGCGGCTGATGAAGACAGGAAAAAAATTGCGGACGACAGTGCGGACGTGATTGGTAGCAAGATGAAGCTTGAACCGCAAGGGCCATAGAAGACGCAGCACTGTCGGCAGCTGTACAGCAAACTGCAAGCCGCTGCCAATCACGGATGCGATGGCAGCGGATACTGCAAGATGCGCTTCATCCTGATGGCTGCCCTTCCAGATAAGCGCGACGATAATCGAGACATTCCAGATGACCGGCGCTGCGTACGAAAGGAAAAATTTTCGATGGCTGTTGAGAACTCCCAGGCACCATGCGGAAAAAACCAGCAGTGCCGCTCCGGGAAAAAGTATCTGAATCAGATAAATAGTAAGCAGGCGCGTGTCGCCGTGAAAACCGGGAGCGATGGCGTCGATCAGCCAGGGGGCAGCGAAGACTCCTGCCAGAACCAGCACCGATGTCACGAGAAACAATAATGCAAAGATGGCCTCGGCCAGTTTGGCAGCTTCTTCGTGGCGCTCCTCGGCACGAAGGCGGGCATAAACAGGGATAAAAGATGCCGAGAGCACTCCTTCGCCGAAGAGATTCTGGAGGAAATTGGGAATGCGGAATGCGGCCCGGAAGGCGTCGGCTGCAGCGGAATTTCCAAAGAAATGCGCAAAAGCCCGCTCTCGAATCAGTCCGACCAGCCTGCTGCTGAAAATGCCCGCGGCAACGGCCACTGCCGAGGCGCGAGCAGAGAATTTGTGGTGTGTCGTGATCTGGCTCAAAGCACGATTATATGGGGGCGAGACTTTGTGCCTGTCTTGATTTTTAATCTTTCGAGGTCTGGTGAATCCTATTTATCAGCAGGAGCAGAGCTTACTTCATGCGTAACGGAAAAGCGCTTTGAATCCGTAGTCCATATGTTGCTGGATATGGCAGTGGAAGAGTGAGAGGCCGGGTTGATTTGCGGTGAAGTCAACGATGGCGCGACCATAGTATGGAACGACGATGGTGTCCTTGAGGATACGGGCGGTCTTTTTCCCGTTCACCTCGGCCAACTCCCACATATGCCGGTGAAGATGCATGGGGTGGGCGTCGTCGGTGCGGTTGCGCATTACGAGACGATAACGCATGCCTTGCTGCAGCACGAATTCGCGTTCGTGCGGGTATGGTTTGCCATTGATCAGCCAGACATTGAATTTGCCTGTGCCGCGTGGAATCTTTTCGAAGATCATTTCGATGGTCTGCTGCGGAGCGGGGGAGTTGGAAGCAGCGGTCCCGAAAATGGTGTAGTCCCAAAGTGCTTTGGGTGGGTCGATCCATTGTGGCTGCTGGTGTTGTCCGGCGTATTCCACAATCACACCGAGGCCGGATTCGCGGACCGGCTTCTCGGTTGAGCCCAGAATCCATATACCGGGATGATTCATTTCGACTATGGCGTCGATACGCTCGCCCGCGCCGATGAAAATTGAATCGAGAGTCTGCGGCGAAGGGACGGGATTGCCATCCATCGCGATGACCTGCATTTTGTGGCCGGCGAGGGTGATGCGGCGGTTTTCAATGGCGCTGGCGTTCAGGAAATGAATCAAAAGCCGCTGGCCTTCGCGGACGCGGATGGGTTCGCCTGAGCCAAGCGCTTTGTCGTTGATCGAATAGGTCATGGAGCCGACTTCGAGGCCGTCCGGATCGGTGTTCAGCGTTGCCGGCTTTTCGAGCAGCGGCCCGTTATGAGTATCGTCGTCGGTGTCTTCCATTGTGGCGGTGAAGAACGGCTCCCAATCGCGGAGGGCAAGGAAGAGCTCCTGATCGTACTGGCCCGGATCATGGCCGCCATCCACATAAACGAAGCCGAACTGGCCGGTATACGAGCCCTTGTGCAGGTTGTCCATGGCCATGGCATGGGAATGATACCAGCGGCTTCCCGCAGGGCCGGGAGTGAGCTGAAAGCGACGGCGGCCATGCGGCGGCACGGCAGGAGAGCCTTCCTCTTCCGTGCCATCCAGCTCCGGCGGGATGAGCATGCCATGCCAGTGCACAAATTCCGGCGTGTCCGTGTCGTTGATCACATCAACAGAAACCGGCTTGCCTTCGCGCATCCTTAATACCGGCCCGGGCGCTGTGCCGTTATAGCCTATGGTCGAGAGGATGTGCGAGCGGTCAAGCTCGACGGTTACAGGCGAAATGCGCAGTGTGTAATCGGCCTTGTTCTCTGCAGGGGATTGGCCGAGCAGCGGCAGACGCGTCGCGCCAGCCTGCGCCAGGGCCATACCGCTCAGCTTGAGTAAGTCGCGACGTTTCATAGATCTGCTGTCCGTGCCTGCATAGTCTCACGCGTAAAAGCTGCAGACAAGCAGTGCGGGAGTGACCAGCCGCGAGGCGGCTCCGTCTATTAGACAGCGTTAAATAACGCGGTAAGCATTTCTGATACTCTCGCCGCACAGCTCCCTTCGCGGAGGTCCGGATGACGTTGTCGCAGATCGCACTTGTATCGGTAGCGGTTGCCGGCTGCTACGTGGGTCTACGTGCCTATCAACGGACAGCGGACTTCGGCTTCGGCAATGATGATTCGCCGACGAATATCAAGGCAGAGTTCTATTGGTCGCGATTGGCCTATCACACAAGCATGGCGGCATCGAGCACTTATGGACGGCATAGCTTCTGGGGATTCTGGGGACCTCCGTGGGCGCGCGATTATCCGAAAGCCGACCGCCAGTTTCTTATCGCGATGCACCGGCTGACGCGCATTGATGGCCGTCCGACGGAGCAGGTCGTCACGCTCGATTCTGACGAAATCTTTAATTACCCGTGGATTTATGCGGTGCAGGTACAGTTGTGGTCATTTACCGATGCGGAGGCGAAGCGGCTGCGCGAGTATCTGCTGAAGGGCGGATTCCTGATGGTGGATGACTTTCACGGAACCGAGGACTGGGAGAACTTTATGAACGGCATGCGCCAGGTGCTGCCGGACCGGCCCGTGGAAGACCTGCAGAGCGGCGATGAAATCTTCCACACGCTCTATGACGTGGATGACAAGATGCAGATTCCCGGCGAGCAGTGGATTCGCACCGGACGCACGTATGAGAAGGATGGTTACCAGCCGAAATGGCGCGCCATCCGCGATGACAAAGGCCGCATCATAGTCGCCATTTGCCATAACATGCACCTGGGCGACGCGTGGGAATGGGCCGATGATCCGAATTATCCGGAACAATTTGCCTCGATGGCTTTCCGCGTGGGGTTGGATTACATCCTTTATGGCATGACTCATTAGTCAGAATTGCGGCAGGGCAGGACCAGAGCGAATGTTTCAGTTTCTCTTTAAGTACCCGAGTCCGGTCTTCACTAAAGGACGGTTCGTGCTCCTCTCAACATGGCCAGCGTGGTTGCTGCCCGTGCTGATTGCGGCATGCGCCTGCGGACTCGCCATGCTGATCCGCTGGAGACAACGAGATGCAGCCCCAAAGCTGCGGAGCTGGCGGGCGTGGATGCTCTGGGGGATGCAGGCGGTGTTTGTCGCGCTTATTCTTTTGCTGCTGTGGCAGCCTGCAATTACGGTATCGGCGCTTAGCTCACAGCAGAACATGATTGCTGTTGTGGTGGATGACTCGCGCAGTATGGCTATCGCTGACAGCAACGGAAAAACACGCGAAGCGGCGGCGATTGATGCGCTTGAGAATGGCGTTCTCTCCGGACTGCAGAGCCGGTTTCAGACGCGCCTTTACCGGCTTGGCAGTGGAGTGAAACAGACGGATGGACTGATGGGAATTGCGCCGGTGGAAAGCGCTACGCACATCGGGAATGGACTGAAACAACTGGCTGCGGAGACGGCAGACCTTCCCATCGGCGCAATTTTGCTGTTGAGCGATGGCGGTGAGAACAGCACCGGGATAAGCGCGGATGCGCTGCAGGCATTGCAAAATCGACGGTTGCCGGTGCACACGGTTGGGTTTGGCGGTCTGGAGCGCGCGCATGATGTGGAACTGGAAGATGTGAGCATAGCACCGAGTACAGTTGTGAATGCGCGACTTACAGCGACGATCAGCCTGAAGCAGCATGGCTATGCAGGACAGAAGGCGACGCTAACCATCCGCGATGGAGACAAAACGCTCGCAGTCCGCGAAATAACTCTATCGTCAAACGGAACGCTCCAGACTGAGCAGGTTTTCTTTTCCGCAGGCGGCGCAGGCGCCAAAGCTCTTCGATTCGCGGTTGTGCCATTGGCCGGGGAAGAAAACCTCAGCAACAATGCAATCACGCGCCCGGTGCTGGTAAGTGATGCCAAGCGGCGCATCCTGTATGTTGAAGGCGAACCCCGCTGGGAATTCAAGTTTATCCGGCGAGCTGAAGAAGACGATCCAACGGTGCAGCTGGTTTCAATGCTGCGTACCAGCGAGAACAAGATTTACCGGCAGGGCATCAGCGATCCGACCGAGCTGGCAGACGGCTTTCCTGTGCGTCCCGAAAATCTGTTTGGTTATTCAGGCATCATCATTGGCTCCGTCGCCGCCGACTATTTCACACCATTGCAGCAGGAATTGCTGCGTGAGTATGTCGACCGTCGCGGCGGTGGAGTGCTCTTCCTGGGAGGCCGGTCGGCGCTGAGCGATGGCGGCTGGAGCGCGTCGAGCCTGAATGAGCTGCTGCCTACATTCCTGCCATCGGGTCGCGCTTTCCAACGCAACTCCGCAACCGTGGAGCTGACGGCTGAGGGCATAGATTCGCCGATCACACGTCTGCTGGATGATCCTGCAAAGAATGCAGAGCGCTGGAAGAAACTGACCTATCTGGCTGACTACCAGGATGCGGGGTCACCGAAGCCTGGTTCGACCGTGCTGGTGCAAATGAAGGCCGGCAATCGTAGACTGCCGCTGTTGATTACACAGAATTATGGCCACGGACGCACTGCGATTATGGCCACAGGCGGCACATGGCGCTGGCAGATGAGCGAGCCGCTCGGCGATCCTTCTCATGATCTTTTCTGGCAGCAGCTTTCGCGTTGGCTTGTAGCCGATTCGCCCGGTCCTGTAACCGCGTCCATGCCTGTGCGGACATTGATGGATGAAGGGCACGTGCAGCTTTCAGCGCAGGTTCGCGATCAAGAGTTCCAACCTGCGGCAGATGCGCGCGTCACAGCGCACATTATGGGTCCGGAGGGCACGAATGCGCTGATTGATCTTGCGCCTTCGCGGGATACGCCAGGCTTGTATCAGGCCGAATGGACAGCGGAGAAACCAGGCGCATATCTGGCGGAAGTGGCTGCGGAAACCACCGGAAGCCAGCCGCGGCAACTGGGGCGTGATGTGGTCACATTTCAACGCGAAGATGGCATTGCTGAAAATTTTCACACTGAGCAGAATCGCGCGCTGCTTGAGCAGCTGGCGTCGCAGACGGGAGGCCGATACTGGGAGCCATCGAATCTGAAGAATCTGCCTCGTGATATTTCCTATTCCGAAGCGGGCATTTCGGTGCGCACAACAAATGAATTGTGGAACATGCCGATTGTCTTCTTTGTGCTGCTGGCGTTGCCAATCGCCGAGTGGCTGCTGCGCCGCAAGTGGGGTGTGGTGTGAAGCCGATGTGGCTCTTCGCGGCGGCCTGTGCGTTTACGCTTCAGGCGGAAGCCGCGGTGTACTACGTTACGGTGGCCGGACTCGGAGGCGAGCCGGATTACGAACAACGATTTACAGCAACGGCGAGGGACCTGGACCGGATCTTCAAGGCCGGTGATGCTACGGCGCACGTCTATACGCTGACGGGCACGCAGGCCACAGCGGCGCAATTGAAGGAAACACTGGAAGCAGTGTCCCGCGATGCCAAAGCTGAGGATGACTTTGTTCTTATTCTGATCGGTCACGGTTCTTTTGATGGCGTTGAGTATAAGTTCAACCTTGTAGGTCCTGATGTTACCGCTGGCGAGATTGAAGCTATGTGTAACCGTATTCCGACGAGAAGACAGCTGATTGTTGACACAACCAGCGCCAGCGGTGCCGCAATTGAGGCCCTTGCACGTCCCGGTCGCGCTGTGATCACAGCCACCAAATCCGGGACGGAAAAGAACGCCACCGTTTTTTCGCGATATTGGGTCGAGGCGCTGCAGGACCCTGAAGCCGATACCGACAAGAGCGAATCGATCAGCGCCATGGAAGCATTTGTCTACGCATCGAAGAAGACAGCGACCTTCTACGATTCGCAGAAACGGCTTGCTACTGAGCATGCAGTCTTTGAAGATGCGGGTCATGGTGGACCCGTGCGCGAGGCCGGCAATGGTCAAGGCTCGTTCATGTCAAGCTTTACGTTGCTGCGCATTGGCGCGAGTCAGCAGGCGGCGAATGATCCGGCCAAGCGGGCATTGCTGGCAAAGAAAGAGGAACTGGAGCAGAAAATCGATGCATTGAAGTATCAGAAAGCGGCTATGGACCCGGAAGACTACAAAAAGCAACTGACCGCAGCATTGCTGGAGTTGGCAAAGGTGCAGGAGGGCCTCGACAAATGAGGTCCGTCTCTCCACTTCTTCCGCTGCTACTGATTTGCTCTTCAGCCTATGCAGTTGCTGTTGCTCCCGATGACTGCTGGTCATTACGCAAGCATGGACATCATGCTGAGGCGCAGGCCTGCTTCGACCATTTAACCCGCAGCAATGATGCATATGCCCGGGCCGAAGGGTTCTGGGGTTTGGAAGAGTGGGAGCAGGCCAATGAGCAGTTTCGGCTGGCTGCTCAACAACCTGACAGCAATGCTCTCTACAAAGTCCGTTGGGGAATGCTGCTGCACGAGCGCTTCAACAACCGCGAAGCGGCGGATCTCTTCCGCGAAGCACTGGCAAAGGATCCATCCAATGCCTCGGCGTATCTCGGGCTTGCAATTATTTCTGCAGAAAGCTTTGACGGTAAAGCAACCGAATACGCAGCGAAGGCCATTATGCTTAACCCAAAGCTGGCAGAAGCGCATGAGCTGATGGCGCATCTTGCTCTTGAAAATGATGACCGGGAATTGGCCATAGCGGAGGCCGACAAAGCAATCGCGCTGGAAGATGATGCTTTGGACGCGATGGCAATCCATGCGGCGGCTGAGTTGCTGGCTGACCGTTCGCCGGATGCATGGTTTGCCAAAATCACAGCAATCAATCCGGGCTATGGGGAGGCCTACACCCTCGTGGCGGATCAGCTCGAGCTGCATTACCGCTATGAAGACGCAGCCACATATTACCGGAAGGCAATCGCGGCTAATCCGCAACTGTGGAGTGCCCACTCCGCGCTCGGAATCGATCTTATGCGACTGGGCAAGGAAGACGAGCCATTCAAGGAACTGGAGCTGAGCTATAACAATGGATATCGCGATGCTGCGACGGTCAACAGCCTGCGGCTGCTGGACAGCTATAAAAACTTCGAGACCTTTCGTGACGACACAACTATCCTAAAGCTGAAGAAGACAGAAGCTGCTCTCCTGCAGCCATACATGCAGACCGAACTGCATACGATTATCGCAACCTACGATAAGAAGTACCGCATGAAACTGCCTGCGCCGGTGCAGGTAGAAGTCTATCCGGACCATGAAGATTTTGCCGTGCGCACTACGGGCATGCCCGGGCTAGGCGCGCTGGGCGCGACCTTTGGCGAGGTAGTCGCGATGGATAGCCCTTCGGCGCGCAAACCAGGAGACTTCAACTGGGGCGCGACGCTTTGGCATGAGATGAGCCACGTCTACGTACTAACAGCCACGAACCATCGCGTGCCGCGCTGGTTCACCGAAGGACTGGCGGTGCATGAAGAGGGCGAGCACTCGCCGGAGTGGACCAACCGGCTTACACCGGAGGTCCTGGTTGCAATTCGTGACAAGAAGCTGCTGCCGATAGCAAAGCTTGACCGCGGCTTCGTCTACCCGGAGTATCCATCGCAGGTAATCGTCTCATACTTTCAGGCAGGCAGCATCTGCGACTTCATCAAGGAGAAATGGGGAGATGAAAAGCTGTTGGCTATGATTCATTCCTATGGCCAGCTGAAAACAACGCCGCAGGTGACGCAGGACGATCTCGGCCTGGCGTCCGCCGAATTTGATACGCAATATCTTGCCTGGATTGATAAGAAATACGAGTCGCAAGCGGCGCACTTCGATGAATGGCGCGGCAAGCTGAAGACGCTGGCAGCAGCAGCACAACAGAAACAATATGACGCTGTGCTGGCGCAAGGCCCCGCAGTATTAGCGATGTATCCCGAATACGTGGACGATGCAAATGCTTATGAATTGTTAGCAGATGCAGATGAAGCAAAGGGAGATGCGGAATCCGAAACCTCGGTCCTTACAGCATACGAACATAAGGGCGGTCAGGATCCGGCGATACTGAAGCGGCTGGCGACGCTCGAAGAAAATGCAGGCCGGCAAGCTGAGGCTGCCACTACGCTGGCGCGTTTGAACTATATCTATCCGGTTAAGGATGAACAATTGCATCGCAGGCTTGGGGATTTGTTGTATGCGCAGAAACAGTATGACGGCGCCATCCGCGAGTATGCTGCGGTTGTTGCATCGAATCCGCTGGACAAGGCCGGCGCGGAGTTTCATCTGGCGAAGGCTTATCTGGCTGCGGGACAGAAGGACAAGGCGGAGGAGAGCGTGCTGGCAGCTCTCGAAGCAGCGCCGGGGTATCGTCCGGCCCAAAAAATGCTGCTGGAGCTGAACCAGTCATCTCAAAAAACAAATTGATGAGAGCGGACCCAATGGTTACTTTTGCCGAGCTGAATCCAGATGCAACAAAACTCCAGCAGCGCGTTGAGCGCTTCCACGCAGTGCATCAGAGCATTATCAAACAGGTGCGCGAAGTGATCGTGGGACAGGATGAAGTGCTGGAGCAGGTGCTGATCGCGCTGTTCGTTGGCGGCCATTGTCTGATGACTGGTCTTCCCGGCACAGCGAAGACCCTGATGGTGCATACCATTGCTGACACGCTGGGACTTGAATTCCGGCGCATTCAGTTCACTCCGGACCTGATGCCTTCTGACATCACCGGTACCGACATCATTGAAGAAGATCTGGCTACAGGCCATCGTAGATGGACATTTGTGAAGGGTCCGATCTTCGGAAACATCCTGCTTGCCGACGAGATTAACCGCACACCTCCCAAAACACAATCAGCCCTGCTTGAAGCCATGCAGGAACATTCGTGCACGGTGCGTGGCCATCTCTATCCGCTTCCAGAGCCATTCTTCGTGCTGGCAACGCAGAACCCTATTGAGCTTGAAGGCACGTATCCACTGCCGGAGGCGCAGCTGGACCGCTTTTTGTTTAACGCTGTGCTGGACTACCTGAGTCCTGAAGACGAGCTGAAAGTCGTGGATATGACCACGACGACGCGCACGGCAAAGGCCGAATCGGTGACCTCAGCCGAAGAACTGCTCGAGTTTCAGCAGCTGGTACGCATGGTCCCGATTGCCGAAACGCTCGCGCGCTATGTAGTGGGCCTGGTGCGCGCGACCCGGCACAACAGCGGCAGCGCGCCTGATTTCATAAAAAAATACGTGAACTACGGAGGAAGTATCCGGGCTGCGCAGTTTATCGTTCTGGCCGCGAAGGCCCGGGCGCTCACGCGAAAGCGCTATCACGTTACCTATGACGACATCGCTTCGCTGGCGATTCCCGTGTTGCGGCATCGCATCCTGCTCAACTTTCACGCCGAATCCGAACGCATCGATGCGGACGAAATTCTTAAACAGCTCATCGAGCACGTACCGCGGCCAAAGGAAATCTGATGGAACGCTTTCTTGATCCCGCGGTGCTGGCCGGCATCTCCTCGCTGGACCTGCTGGCAAAGACGGTGGTCGACGGTTTTGTCGTCGGACTGCATCGCTCACCGGATTTCGGATTTAGCCAGGAATTTGCTGAGTATCGCGCCTACAGTCCCGGCGATGATCTCCGTTATGTGGACTGGAATTTATTCGCGCGAACAGAGCGTTGTTATCTCAAACGCTATCGCGGCGAGACGAGCAGCCAGCTGACTATTCTGCTCGATGCCAGCAATTCTATGCAGTACACATCCGGTCAGCTGACCAAAATGGACTACGCGCGTTTCATCGCGGCATCGCTCTTCTATCTTGCGATCCGCAACCAGCGCGATGCCGCAGGGCTGATTGTTTTTGATGATGATGTGCGCGAGTATGTAAGGCCATCGACGCGGCAGGGGCAGCTCATGCGTCTTTTGGCCGGACTGGAGAGGGCCGAACCACACGCGCGAACGGATTACGGCAGGCCGCTGCGTCATTTTCAGGCGCTGCTGCACCGGCGCGGCATCGTCATTGTGATCTCCGACTTCTACGAGGAGCCGGAGACGATTGTGCGTACCATCCAGCCGCTCCGCTTCCACGGCAACGATGTCGTGCTGTTTCATATCCTCGATCCGCAGGAGGTAAGGCCTGACCTGAAAGGTCCGTCAATTCTCGTTGACCTTGAAACGAATCAGCGGATGGAGGTGACCTCCGAATACGCGAGGTCAACTTATCGTGCGAAGATACAGGCGCACATTGAACAACTAGGCTCGCGTACCCGAGCGACAGGAATGGATTATCACCTGCTCGTCACCAATCAGCCTCTTGATGCAGCACTCCGCGAGTATCTTTCGCTGCGAAAGGCAGGGAACTGATGGGCTTTCTTGCGCCCTGGTTTCTCGCCGGCGTGGCAGCGTTGGGCATTCCGGTTTTTGTGCATCTGCTGCGAAAGCATGTGACCACACCGCGTCCGGTGAGTTCGCTCATGTTCTTCGAGCGTGGCATCCAGAGTTCCACACGGCATCACCGGTTAAGATATCTCCTGCTCTTCGCCTTGCGATCCACGCTGATTCTGCTCGTAATCCTGGCATTCGCGCAGCCATTCGTGCGGCGCGCGGCAACAAGCACGAATGATCGGCTGTTGCTGATCGTTCTCGACAACTCCTTCAGCATGCGCGCGGAAACGAGATTTGCGGAAGCGAAACAGCAGGCCCTTGCAGTTCTGGCTGCAAAACCGAGCGCGCAGAGAGCACAGGTGATTGCGCTCGGTGGACAGGTCGAAATATTGACGCAGCCCATCATCGATGAAGCGCAGCTGCGTTCGGTCCTGGAAGGCATCCAGCCAGGAGATGGGCACGCGAATTTTGGCGAGCTGGGGCGAAGCATCCGCGCGATAGTCGAAAAAACTCACAGCCCGATCGATCTGCATCTGTTCAGTGATATGCAGCGCACAGCCATGCCTGCAAACTTTGCTGATATGGCCCTGCCATCGAGTGTGGCGATTGTTCTGCATGATGTCGCGAAAAGCAAAGTACCTCCAAACTGGACAATCGAGAGCATAAGAGCGCCGGCTCAGCTTTCTGATCCGAAAGACACGAAGCAGTCTCGCGTGCAAGCCGTTGTGGCCGGCTTCGATACGCCGGAAGCCGTGAAGACAATCGAACTATTAGTGAATGGAAAACCCACCGCATCGCGCAAAGTGAACGTGCCTGCGAGCGGGCGGGCCACGGTGGAATTCGCGCCAATTGACGTAGGCTACGGATTTAACCGCTGTGAAGTTCGGCTCGCAGGCGGAGATGCTTTTCCGCAAGATGATGCGGGTATTTTCGTGATACGACGGTCTGATCCGGAGCGGGTGCTGTTCGTTCATGCAGCCAGTGACACGCGGTCGCCTCTCTACTTCAGCGCTGCATTTGGGGCAATTGGACAGTCGTCTTTTATATTGCAATCCGTCACTGCGGAGCAGACGACGGACCTTGATCCATCAAAATTCAGTTTTGTGGTGCTGTCGGATGCCATAGCGCTGCCCTCCATCTTTGAACATGCGCTCTCTCAATATGTGTCAAAGGGTGGAGGTGTTTTTATTGCCCTCGGCACGCATGCAGGACAACATCAGCGCATTCCAGTGTGGGGAGCTGAGGTCGACAATACGCATGATTACGCTCGCATTGGACGCGCCGCGAGGATCAGCCAGATCGATCTCACATATCCTGCGCTCCAACAGGAGCAGCCGAGTCGCGACAATGGGGGCTGGGGAGAAACGAAGTTCTTCTATGCTGTATCGGTTGATCCAGGCAAATCGCGTGTGGCGGCGCGCCTGAATGATGGAACTCCATTGCTGCTTGACAAGCAGGTGGGCGAAGGACATGTGCTTCTCTTCACGTCTGGATTGGAGAACCTTACAAACGATCTCCCTCTGCATCCCGTCTTTGTCGCATTTATTGACGAGACAGCGCGCTATCTTTCAGGCCGCGAGCGGCTGTCCGGCTCGCAGCTTGTGGACTCATTCGTGCAACTGCGTTCCTCAGCAGCGCCAATGAGCGAAGCAGCAAGCGTGGAGGTGGTTGATCCTGACGGGCGCAGGCCGCTTTTACTCAGCGAAGCACGCACAGCGCAGACTTTTCGCCTGCAACGCGCAGGTTTTTATCAGGTTCGTTTTGCCAACGGACGCGATTCACTGATTGCCGTCAACCCTGATCGCCGCGAATCTGACCTGCAGCCGATTGCACCGGATATACAGCAGCTCTGGAGCGGAAGCAATCGCGGTAATGCGCCTGTACAAGCGACCGTCGTTGATGACATCAAATATCACCCCGTAAATCTGTGGTGGTACGTTATGCTGTTCGCATTGGTTGTCGCGCTGGCGGAAACGGCCCTGGCCAGCCGTTACATGGGCACGCAGCGGGAGGAAGCATGAGCAGGCAGCAAGAGCTCAACTCCTATATCGCGCGGCTGCAGCGCAGGTTGCGGCTGGGAGCATGGCTGCGCGGCGCAGCGATCTTTACCGGCACCGCTCTTATTGTCACGATTGCCCTCGTGATGTTGCTGAATCACTTTGCTTTTCCCGCGCACGGAATCATTGGGGCTCGTTTGGCGCTGCTTACCTCGCTCGCCGCAGTCGCGACACTTGGCATAGCTCTTCCGCTTGCGCGCCTTACGCGGACGTACGCAGTGCGGGAGGCAGAAGCCGCACATCCTGAATTCCAGCAGCGGCTGATGACCTTTCATGAGCGCGAAAACAATGGCAGCGACGCATTTATGGAGTTACTTGCTGCCGATACGCTGTCACACACGCGGAACGCAGAACCATCTTCGCTGGTTGCGGACAGCCGGCTCTTCGCGATGAGCGGCGCGGGCCTTGCCTGTCTCGGCGTGCTTG
>Ga0209062_1004752_pt1 | contig 13815 bp, 10 predicted proteins | sample Coa_R2_2_FD_187158 | JGI IMG/M metagenome (GOLD analysis project Ga0209062, IMG submission 187158) | Surface soil microbial communities from Centralia Pennsylvania, which are recovering from an underground coalmine fire - Coalmine... | ecosystem: Environmental > Terrestrial > Soil > Unclassified... | reverse complement strand
CATATTCGCACGCTGCTGCTGACTTTCTTCTTCCGTCACATGCAGGAACTGATCAAGCGCAACAACGTGTATATCGCGCAGCCACCGCTGTATTCGATCCGTAAAGGCAAGTCGCAGCAGTACATCAAGAATGACGCTGAGTTCGTGAAAGTGATGGTGAAGCGCGCGTCCGAAGGACTGGTGGTGCGCTACGGCGAAGGCGCGGCCAAGCTGGAAGGCACGCAACTGGCGAAGTTCATGACGACGCTGAACGAGTACATCGGCTTCTACGATAAGGTGGCAAAGCGTCTTCGGGACGACAAAGTTGCTGACCTGCTGCCTCGTATCGACCTCGCCAAGCGTGCGGATTTCGAGGGCGAAAAGAAGAGCGAGCCGAAGAAGATTGCGCAGCTGCAGAAAGAGCTGCAGAAGGTGGCCAAGGAGCGCGATTTCAAGAAAGTGGAATCGCGTTTTGAAGAAGAGCACAACCTGTGGGAAGTCGCATTCGTGAATTCGCAGGGTGCCGAGCATGTGATCGGCTGGGAACTGGCCAGCTCACCCGAGTACCGGCAGATGCTCTCGAAGTACAAGCAGATCGAGCCGTTCATGCAGCCTCCGTTCGTCATTGAGCCGAAACAGCGCGAGGACTCGAAGTCCGACCGGGCCGAACTCAGTGACGATGAGCAGGCCACACTCGACAAGGCCGAGAAGAAAGCTCCCAAAGCGGCGCCCCGTCGCAAGCACGAGATGGCGGCAGTCGAAAAGCAGAGTGCTCGTGAACTTTTCGAATTCGTGATCAACGAAGGCCGGAAGGACTACACAGTGCAGCGCTACAAAGGTCTGGGCGAGATGAGCGCCAGCCAACTCTGGGAAACGACCATGGATCCCGAGCGGCGGACTTTGTTATCTGTCAAACTCGAAGACATCGCGGAATGCGAGACTATCTTTTCAACGCTGATGGGCGAAGACGTCGAGTCGCGCCGCAAATTCATCGAAGACAATGCGCTGGATGTGAAGAACCTGGATATTTAGGACTTCCGAAAACCGAGAGAATCGCGGCGCGAATAGTCCTGTGCCGCTTTTCTTTTGCTCCTGCGCAGCCTCGCCAGATATTCAGGCCGGATGTTAGAGGACGGCGTTGGATTTCGGTTTTACCGGTGAAACTCCAATCATTACGCCCCAGACGAGCTAAATCTGCGGCATAAATAGCGCGGAGCCGTCCACGTGAAAGAACGATAGGATGAATGCAGGGACTAAGGCCTGTATCCAAAGCACGAAGACCAAACCGAAGAAAACGACGACTGCTTTCTCGCATTTTTCGATCATTGCTGGCTTACTTGAGTAACTTGGCTTACTGACTGGTTCGCTCCATTGCGATTCCGTCGCAGCTGTCACTTCGCGATAAGTGTGCGCGATTGTATACTCCGCGGGAACGTGCGGCTTGTGCTCAGGTGTGAGGCTTTTGGTCAAAAAATCAAAAGATGAATAGTGAGCGGGTACTTAGCAAATCTCCCTGCTCTGTGCCTGTGGGAGAGCATTCCTATGAAGCTTCTATACGGCGTCAACCGTGCACCTGAATCTTTTTGCTCCTGCATGAAAATTCGGGCGAGCCGACCAGCAATTTGTCGACCATTGCTTGTACTACTTCTCATGGTTGTTGCTCTCCTGGGAAGCAATGGGTTGGCGCAGCAACAGTCGAGCATCGTGGGCGATTATGCCGGAACGCTTGGGCCACTGCATCTGAAGCTGCACATCACCAGCAAGCCGGACGGCGGACTTGCGGGTACGCTGGACAGCGTGGATCAAAACGCACTCGGATTACCTTGTGAAGACTTCCACCTCGATGGCAACGCTCTCGCTTTTCGTGTTCCCAGCGTGCAGGGGAGATGGAAAGGTACTGTGACCAACGGCGGAAGCGTCTTGAACGGCACGTGGACGCAGGGCAGCGAAATGCCGCTCACATTCATCCGCGAGAATGCGAGTGCATCGAAGCGCTCCGCAGTAGATGGAGTGTGGCTCGGTGCGTTAAAGGCCGGCCCGCAAACGCTCAGAATCCAGCTGCGGATCCAGAGCGACAGCGCGGGTAAGCAAATGTGCTTCCTCGACAGTCTCGATCAGGGCGCGATGGGCTTAGGTTGCGACAATATCAAATTCGAAGGACAGAAGTTCTCGTTTGATGTTCCCGCGGTAAAAGGACACTGGGAAGGCATGCTGTCGCCGGACGGAAAGAATCTCCAGGGCACCTGGAATCAGGGCATGCCTATGCCGCTCAATTTCGAATGGCAGTCGGTAGCAGTGACGGTCAAGCCGCCGAGTGTTGATCCTGCGATGGCTCCCGTGAAGGCGGACGACCTTCAGTCGGTACTCGACCGTGATCTTGCCGAGTCTTTGAAGAGCGGCGCGCTGGCACCGGGAACCGATACGGGCGTTGCGATTGGCGTTATCGATCATGGCGTCAAGAAGGTGATGACGTACGGCGCAGCCAAGCCGGAGTCGATCTTTGAAATTGGCTCGATCACGAAGACGTTTACCGGCCTGATTCTGGCGCAGATGGTAGCGCAAGGAACCGTTAGGCTGGACGAGCCGGTTCGCGAGTTACTGCCGCCCGGCACCGTCAGTAAGCCGGATGGGAGCGAGATTACGCTGCTTGATTTGGCGACGCAGCATTCCGGATTGCCGCGCATGCCAGACAATTTCAATCCCGCAGATCCGCAGAACCCATATGCGGATTACCATCCCGCCAATCTGTATGCGTACCTCGCGAAACGCGGAGTTGGGAAGCCCGCGAATCCTGAGTTCCTGTACAGCAATCTCGGTTTCGGATTACTCGGACAGGCGCTCTCGGTTCGCGCCGGAATGTCGTATAGCGATCTTCTTCACAAGGAGATCACCGGCCCGCTCGGAATGGTTGATACCGTTGTTGTACTCTCTCCCGATCAACAGAAGCGATTCCTCGCGGGACATACGGCAGCACATCAACCGGCACATGCCTGGGATCTCGATGCGTTTGCCGGAGCCGGAGCGATCCGTTCCACCGTGAGCGATATGTTGACCTACATGGAGGCGAATCTCCATCCCGAGAAGGCGGTGAGTTCCAATGCGCGACACTACGCCGGCGCGAAGACGCTCTCCGCAGCGCTAGTGCAGTCGCACGAACTGAGAGCCGATGAGGTGCCAGGCGTAAGAATCGCGCTGGCCTGGGCGTATATCACGGACACGGGTAGCTATTGGCATAACGGAGCCACAGGTGGCTACAGCAGCTTCGCGCTGTTCGATCCCAGGGCTGACTACGGAGTCGTCGTGTTGGTGAACATGTCACTCGGCGCAAAAGGCAGTTTCGCGGAACTGATTGGTCAGCATATTGTCCAAAGGTTGACCGGCAAACCAGCAATCTCGCTGAACAACTGGCAGTAGTCCGCCTGGTTACGGCGGGGCCATTCAAAGCAGGATTTCGAAGCCATTCCAGGAAGCGCCAACGCTGCGGGCGGATTCGCTTGCCGATGGTAATGATAATTCGTTATCATTGTAAGCATGCTGGACGTACTCGTCCGAGTGGGAATCTGATGGAGCTGCGCAACACACGACAAAAGCAGGCGATCCGGGAAGCTTTTTCGGAGGCGGCCCGGCCTCTTTCACCGGAAGAAGCGCTTGCGTACGCGCAGGCACATTACAAACGGCTCGGCATTGCAACTATGTACCGGAACATCAAGGCGCTGGTGGAGGATGGCTGGCTGCTTCCCGTTGAGGTGCCGGGCCGGTCGACGCGTTACGAAGTGGCCGGGAAACGTCATCATCATCACTTCCATTGCAAAGGTTGCGACAAGGTTTTTGAAGTCGAGGGATGCGTTGCCTCGAGCAAGCCGAGGTTACCGAGAGGCTTCCGATCGACCTCGCACGAGTTCTATTTGTTCGGGCTCTGCTCCGGCTGTTCTGCACGAAATAAGCAGCACTCGAAAATATCGGACCACGGCGGTCGCGGGGAGACTTCCGTATGTTGAGTGCGCCACAGAGTCCACTGCTTTCGGTTCACAACCTGAGCGTCGGGTTTGGAAATCGCAGCGTAATCCGCGATCTCAGTTTTGAAGTAGCGGCCCGCGAGAACCTGGCGATCATCGGCCCGAACGGCGCGGGAAAGACCGTGCTGCTTCGTGCGTTACTGAACCTCGTGCCGTATCAGGGCGCGATCCGATGGGCGCAAGGAGTGCGGCTGGGCTACGTTCCGCAGAGTATTGCCGCGGACCGTCGCTTGCCGCTGCACGTCAGAGATCTGCTCAAGGCTAAAGCGGACATCCTGAAGCTGCCTGCATCGTCTATTGGTGAAGCGGTTCGCATTGTGAACCTGGCGCCGGAGCTGTTGGACACAAGAGTGGGAGTCCTCTCGGGCGGACAGTTCCAGAAGGTTCTGATCACGTTTGCGCTGCTGGGCAATCCTAATGTGCTTCTCGTGGATGAGCCGACGGCAAGCCTGGACGAACTTGCTCAGGAGCATATTTATGAGTTGTTAGAGCGATTGCGGCTCGAGCGCGGCTTGACGGTGCTGCTGGTATCGCACGATCTCAGTGTCGTCTACCAGTTCGCCACCAAGGTCTTATGCCTGGGAAGCGGAACCCCATGTTACGGGCCGCCGCGCGACATTCTGACTCCGCAAACTCTCGCTGCGGTATATTCCGCAGTGCCGAAGTTCTATCACCACGTGCACGATTCTGGTGCTCATCGTGACTAGCGCGGGCGAGGTGTACGGAATTATTCTCGCGCTGTTGTTTGCGGTAGCGGCTGGATTGGTGGGGAGCTTCGCCCTGATGAAGCGGATGCTTCTGGCCAGCGATGTGATCTCGCACGTTGCTCTGCCGGGCATCGGTCTGGCCCTGCTGTTCGGTTTCAACCCATTGCTTGGTGGCGCCGCGACATTGTTCTTAGGCACATTCTTAATTTGGCAGCTGCAGAAAAAAACGGGACTTGCGACCGAGGCGATGATCGGCGTGGTATTTGCCGGCTCGCTTGCGATTGGCGCTGCGCTGACGCCGGAAGAAGATCTGGTCGAGGCGCTGTTCGGCCGTTTTCAGACGCTTTCGTTGTTCGCATTTCTGCTCGGGGTTGCGGCCGTTGCTCTGATCATCTTCGTCATTCTCCGATATAAACAGCAGTTGCTCCTGGGACTTTTTTCGGCAGAGCTGGCTGCGGCGACATCGGTCCGCCTGAACCGGCTTGATCTGTTCTTTCTTCTGACCTTCAGCCTGACGGTGCTGGTGGGATTGCGCTTCATGGGAGCCCTGCTCGCGGGAGCGCTGGTCATTATTCCCGCGACAACCGGCCGACGGCTGACCAGCGACGTTACTCATTTCCTCATGGTCTCTTGCGGCGCGAGTGTGCTGGCAACGGGTCTTGGATTTCTGGTGAATCGCACGTTATTGCCGCACGCGAGTCTGGGACCGATTGTGGTGATCATTTCTGCGGTGCTGTTTGCGCTGAGCCTGCTGTACAGAGCATCCTGAACGTGGTGCTTAGTCTCGGCCCTACTCCTGTCTCCGACAGTAACTTACGCTCGTAACCTCCGCCTTCTGCTGCAAGTCATGCTTCCTGCCACGTTCTCTGGTCAGACCGCCAGCTCCCCCTGCAGGTCTCGTAGAGGAGAACGAAATGAAGGGGATCTTTCTATCTGCAGCTTTGCTTTGTGCAGTGTTTTTCACAACCGGAGTAGTGGCCGAGAATCCGGCCACCTCGCAGCCGGCGGCCCTCACCATCTACAACGGCAATTTCGCGCTGGTGCGCCAATACATTCCGCTGGAGCTAACCTCCGCGGTTAGCAACGTCAGCTTCACTGAGGTCTCGTCGCATCTGGAGCCGGATTCGGTGATTCTGCGCGATCCCAGCGGACAACGCTCGTTGCAGGTGCTGGAGCAGAATTATCGTGCCGACCCCGTCTCGCAGGAGCTGCTGCTCTCGTTATACGAAGGCAAGACAATCGATTTCCTTGTAAGTCCCGCCGGATCTCCGCAGCAAATCGTTAAAGGCAAGATCATCCGCAGCGGTTACGTGCCGTCGATGGTGCGCTATGGCCAGTATCAGGCACCGGCATATTCGCAGCCCATCATTGAAGTAGACGGCGTGCTGCGCTTCGGATTACCGGGTCAGCCCCTGTTTCCAGCGCTGACCGCCGACACCATCCTGAAGCCCACGCTGAACTGGCAGCTTCGAACCGACAAGCCCGGACGATTCGACGCCGAGCTGGCATACATCACCAGCGGCATGACATGGCAGGCCGACTACAACCTGATAGCTCCAGAGAAGGGTGATGTAATGGACCTGGTGGGCTGGGTGACGATAACCAACACCAGCGGACGCAGCTTTGAAAACGCCCGCATCAAACTTCTTGCGGGTGATGTCAACAAGGTCGAGAACTCCAACGAGCTTGCGATAGCTGGCAGGGCGATGAAAGAGATGCTGGCTGCCGACGCCCCCGCTCCAGCGGTTACCGAGCACACCTTCGACGAATTCCACATGTATACACTGCAGCGACCGGCGACGCTCCACGACCAGGAGACCAAGCAAGTCGAATTCGTGCGCGCGATGAATGTTGCCTCGAAGCGCCTATATGTTTATGACGGTGCGTCTGTCAATTGGAATCAGTACCGCTACTGGCAGCCTGAGCAGATTCGCAGCGATCGTGATTTCGGCACGCAGTGTAATAAAAAAGTCTGGGTCATGCAGAAGTTCGTCAATTCCGCGAAGAACGGGCTTGGCATGCCGCTCCCCAAGGGGAAGCTGCGCTTTTATCGACGCGATACCGACGGTCATTTGGAATTCACGGGCGAGAGCATGATCGATCACACCCCAAAAGATGAAACCGTGCGCGTCTACACGGGAAACGCATTTGACCTTACGGGCGAACGGAAGCGCACCGATTTCAGCATCGACACGCGGAACAACTGGATCAACGAATCGTTCGAAATCCGTGTGCGCAATCACAAGACAGAACCGGTGAACGTCATCATTGCCGAACGACTCTACCGCGGACTCAGTTGGAAGATCACTGACGAATCGCAGGCCCATACCAAGACCGATTCGCAGAAAATGGAATTTTACGTCACTGTGCAGCCGGAGGGAGAGCAGGTGGTGACCTACACGGTGCACTACACGTGGTAATGCATATTCCGCAATCCCACATCTGCCCCACGAAGGCAGATGTGGGATAGCAATTCATACCGTTCGAATATTGTCTCTGCTAATCTCTCCGCATGCGGAACTTCGATACCCTCACTGAGCGCGAGGTGATCGCGCTCGCCATTTCTCTCGAAGAAGAAGACGAACGTACCTACGCCGATTACGCCGAAGGATTACACCAGAATTTTCCTGCTTCGGCGGCAGTCTTCGATGGCATGCGCCAGGAAGAGATCGGCCATCGCCAGCGCCTGATGAAGCTTTACAAGGAAAAGTATGGTGATCATATTCCCTTCATTCGCCGTCAGGACGTGAAAGGTTTTGTCGAGCGCAGCTCGGTTTGGATGCGTGGGCCGCTGCGCCTTGAGGCAGTCCGTAAGCAAGCTGCCGCTATGGAAATCGAGAGCCGCCGTTTTTACGAACGCGCGGCTATGCGGACGCAGGATGTCAATCTACGGCGCCTGTTTGATGATCTTGCTCAGGAAGAGCGAGGTCATGAGGATCGCGCCGAGGAGTTGGAAAAAGAGAAATTGAGCGGTGGTGCACGGGAACAGGAAGCAGAAGCCAGCCGCCGCCTGTTTGTGCTGCAGATCGTTCAGCCCGGGCTTGCCGGATTGATGGATGGATCGGTCTCGACGCTTGCTCCTGTTTTCGCGGCAGCGTTCGCGACACACAAGCCGTGGGATGCGTTTGTCGTCGGACTTGCGGCATCCATTGGAGCCGGCATCAGCATGGGGTTCGCCGAAGCGCTTTCCGATGACGGCAGCCTCACCGGACGAGGTCATCCCTGGGTACGTGGGGCCATCTGCGGACTCATGACGGCTCTTGGAGGCATCGGGCACACACTACCATTCTTGATACCCGACTTCCGTGCTGCACTGACAGCGGCCGCCGTTGTTGTCATCGTTGAGCTGGGAGTCATCTCGTGGATTCGCCATCGCTACATGGAGACGCCCGCCTGGTCGGCGGCTTTGCAGGTTGGACTCGGCGGAGTGCTGGTGTTTGCAACGGGAGTGCTGATCGGAAGCTCGTAGAAGTTGGTGAAATGCGCGCCAGCCGCCAAAGCGAACGCGGCGGACTCGGGGCCGAAGCGGCCTTTACTGCGGGTTCCACAGCCGCTTCGGATAAAGCAGGTGAGTGAGGAGCGCGATTGCGACGATCGCGACGAAGACGAATACGCTGCCTTCCGGTCCCACGCTCCCGCCGGTGATCCATTTCGACCCGTTGAAATGCGGGTTGAAGAGTGTCCCCACGTTCCTGGTTCCGCTATCCGGCACGCCGTAAAAGAAACTTTCTGCCCAGTCCCATGCGGCATGTACGCCTACCGCGAACCATAGACTTCCACTTCGCCAGAGAGTGAACACGAAGACCAGGGCGACGCAGGCTGCTGCCAGCGCACCGATCCAATCCTCACCAAGATTATGCAGGTGGATGGCGCCGAATCCTGCAGAGAGCAGGATCGCGGCCGGCCAGAAGCCAATTCCTTTCGACAGCGTGTATTGCGAGTATCCGCGAAACAAGAATTCTTCTGTGATACCCACGAGGAGGAACATCACGCCCCAGAGCAACGCGTAACGCGCAATGGCCCCGCCGTGCAGCGCCACTCCGCCAAGAGAGAACCCGTGCGACCAGTGCATCAGGAGTAGAAGCAAGCTCAAGGCTGCAAATCCCACTGCGCATCCCAAGGCGAAGCGCCCTAGATTTCTCCCCCGAAATGGCAGACCGTAAACGCCCCATGGTCGCTTCTCAAGAATCGCCGCGACCACGGCGGGCACGACGGCCGCAAACAACAGGATTGTTTCGCCCGCGATTACAGTTCCCGGAGTTCCTGGCTTTGATTCCCCCCGGTGCAAGAACCTGCCAAAGGTGCTGATCGAAAGCCATGCGAGCAGAAATACAGCCGCGGCGTACAGAAGAAATCGCCAGCCGGATCGAAGGCCATTGTCGCCGATGAAGATGCTTATGATCAGTGGCTGCTGCCCGTGTCGCGGAGGAGGGGGCGTACTCTTCAGTTCAGCTTCGTTCATCGATGTCCTTGGTTATTGGAAGACGCGTATGGCTCCTGAGTGGGCCTCCTTTGATTTTGGAGGTCAGTTCAGCCGCTTCGGAGTCTCTTTTTCCATTTCCTGGTTGAGCGCAGCCAGCAACTGTTCGCGCTTTGGACTTTTCAATTCTTCCTCTAATTCTCTCAAGGCAAGCGCAACTACGTGGTAATGGTGCAGACCGGAGTATCGGGGATCCGAGCTGAGTTCCAGCCACAACTTGTGCATGAGTTGCACATCTTCATCGCGCATGCGGGGAGCATGTGGGCCGAGCAGAAATTCGTGGCGTGTGCCATTGGGTTCTACCACCTCGAGCACCAAGCGCGGCCTGGGTTCCGGCAAGCGCTCCCACGCATCGCCAGTCAACTTTCCCTGCTCCTCCGGTGTGAGCTTCGTTGACTGTCCACAGACAACACGTACGGACTCAAGCCGTTGAGCGGTCTGCATGATTGTGTCGAACACATTCACGCCTGGAACGACCAGCAGCGAGACCGGCTTGCCCTCCTTTTCGGCAACTGCCACGACCTTGGAGAACAGTTCCTGCTCGTAGGTATCGAAGACATCCTTTGCTTCCATCACCGTGCTGCCACTAAACGAATGTTCACGGGGACTGAGGCGGGCAGTCATCACAACCGCGTCCTGCTTAGTGGTGTCGGTACGATGAAGCGTATCGCGCAAGTAGTAGAGATTCCGCGGATCTCGCACCGAGACCAGCACGTTGCCGCGCCGTACCTGCAGAGTGCTGTGATCGAGTTCCGGATTGCCGTAAACACGGAACTGCTCCAACACCTCGCCCTTTCCGGCGCGCTGCCGGGCCGTATAGTGTTCCGATGCCACTAGGATTCCAAAGAAGATCAGACTGAAGCTGACGCCCGCGATGGTAGCTTCCTGCTTGGTAAACAGATTCACGACCGCGGTCGAAAAAAGAACGATCGCGATAAAGACAAGTCCGACCGGAATTTCCTTGCCTTTAATGTGGAGGTTGCCAGGAACCTTAAATTCGCGTCCTTCCACCGGCTTAAAGCGCAGCACCAGCACGGCCAGTGTCATGAAAGAAAAACTCCAGATGACACCGAACGCGTACAAAGCTGCCAGGAAATACACGTTGCCACGACTTACGACAACTGTGACTGCCTGCAGTAACGCGACAAGATTCACAACACGATATGTGGTGCCGAAACGCTTGTGCGGCTTCTGGAACCACGGAGTCATCACCCCGTCTTCCGCAAGCCGGTTCAAAACACCACTCGCGCCGATGATGGAGGTGTTGGCCGCCCCGGAAAGAATCAGGATGCCTACGAGAACAACGAAGCCCTGGAAGATCAGCTTTGCTAATTGGGGCCCGCTAACGAACATTGCGAGTCCGCTAATAAGATTGCCAAAGTAATCTGGCCGGATGTGGTCCGGAATAATCATTACTGCGAAGAACGACACGAGGGACGTGAACAGCAGGCTGTAAATGAAGATCACGAATCCGGCGCGTTCGAGGTTCTTTAGCTTCGGGCTTTCGATCTCGCGATTCACCTGCGCCAGCGTTTCTTCGCCGCTCATGGCCAGTACCGAATGCCCGAAGCCGACCAGCAGCATGATGATCGTAATATGGGCAGCACCAGTGCCGAATAGCCAACCCAGGGACTCCTTGCTGAAGGTGATGGTGTGAGGTGAGGGCAGAGGCGGCAGGTGAGCGCCTATCTTGATGATCGTGTAACAGCACCAGACAATCAGCATCACCACCATCACCGTGGTGATCTTCATGATCTTCAGTGCTTTGTCGCTCGACTCGTGAATTCCCTCGACATTTTTCCACCAGAAATAGACTGTTACTGCGATCGCAAATGCCGCAGCAAAGTAGTTGTCATTGAACTGGACAGAATGGTGCGCGTAACGAAATAGATCGTGTACGAAGCCGGCCAGGTACAAACCAGCTGCGACGGCGCTGATAGGCCCGGTAAGGATGTAGTCAAACAGCAACGCCGAAACGGAGAAGCGCGCCAGGGTGGGCCCAAGTGCTTCTTTCACGACGCGATACACGCCGCCGCGCACAAACATGGTACTCGATTCGACGTATACTGCCCGCACGGCATAGCTGAACAGCATCACCGCGAGGATGAACCACGGCGCGCTCTTGCCGATTACCTTTTCGGCATCGCCGCCCGCGTAATAGGCAGACGAGGCGAGGTCCGACAACACGATGGCCGCGACCCGCCAGAAAGAGATAAAGCTCAACATCACCGTGGTCGCGATGAAGACGGGTACTGTGTGGCGCTTCAGATTCTCGGCTGTCGTGGACATTCTTGGATTAGATAGCTTCTATTGGAGGCTAAGAACTCCGACCTGTTTCGATTAATAATAAACGCGCCGGCCTGCTCAGGCGCGAATAGCAGTCTAGAGCAGTGCTGGATAAAGTACCAACCCCTAAGCTGGCACTCAGAGCCGCAGTTTTTCGTTCAGAACAATCAGCTTTGTTGATGTCGGGTTACTGTGACCTCAGGTAAGTGTGTGTGATCCGGTCATGCCAGCAGATCTGATCCTCGTCGATGAATGCCCACAGTAAGCCCAAGCCCAGCGAAAGACACGAGAGCTGCAAGGCGGCGGCGCGGAACTTACGGGTGGTGCGCCGCACCGGCGCTGAGTCGAACGTTACCAGTCGAAGCCGCGCTAGAGACATCCCGATCGTGCGGCCGTTATGTACGAGAAACAGGTAGTTGTAGATCGCCCAAAGCGTGGCCGGGACAACGGTTAGGACAAGTAGCGCAGTGCGTTTGTCCGCGAACAGCGCTGGCCCGCAGATTTTCATCCCGATGGTGGCGAACAATGCAAAGGCTGCCAGCACCAGGATGCAATCGACAGCGCTGGAGAAGAGCCTTTGTGGGAGGGGTGCTATGTCCAGAGCCGGTTCGAGAAGATGAGGATCTATCTCTGCACTTGCCGGATCCAGTTCGATATCCGACAGGGGAGGTGGGGGCGCCGGGATATTCTCAGGTACATCGAGAATTCGTGGTGAATCCAGCACGGGTTCGGCCAACTCCACAGGATTGACAGCCGGAGCAAGGTAGTTAGTCCTTGGGAATTCGATCAGCTTGCCAACGTCCGGGGGCAGCGGCGGGACTGTTTCGTCTTCTACAACCTTCGTCGGCTGAGCGAACAATCCGGTGACATCCATAGGACGCGTGCTCGCCTGCAGGTCTGGAGCTGCGCTGCCCATGTGAGAGGGTGTCCATAACTGTGTATCCGCCAAGTTGTCCGTCGAAAAACTGGCGTCTGACTCCGCCAAACCACCCTCAGGTTGTAGAAAGACATGATTGGCGGCGGTGGATTCGAAAGAAAAGTCCAGCGAGCTCTGACCGAGTTGTTCGCGCCGCCGAGCCTTGTACTTGCTCAGCCGGGTACTCAGTTCATTTTTCCAATTGATGGGGTCGTCCGGCTTAGAACTGCGGCTGTCGGTATTCTCGATGGGAACCGTCTCGCTCATGTCTCCAGGGCCTGCGCTTCGTGCGCGTTGCAAACTCTCCGCCAACGTCGAGCTGGCAATGAGGGCAGCTTCTTCTTCCTCTTCCTCTGCTGGTGAACTGCTCGTCGAAGCGAGGCTCGAAGCAAACTGCTCTTCGCTGGGATCGTAAGAGTCGGGATCGGAAAACGCGATCCGGCGCGACACTTCGACCTCGGGCTCCGAGCAACGGCAGAGCTCGCCACAGGTCTTGCAGGCCATCGCCGATGGAAGAACGCCGAGAGTCGAAACCATCATACCCCCAGTTAAGCTTCCGGCTATTTTGTTTCCCGGTACCGGCGTGTTACCTTGCAAGTTCCCCCTGCGAAAGCACGTTGACGGACAACATGAGCGGACGTTTGGGGTTGAACCAATGGCGCGATGACCCTCCGCAGCAGAATCCTGATCGCAGCGGCCATAGTTTGTCTGGCCGCGATATTGTCAGCCTCAGGATTCGCGCAAATCACTCCGCGGCCAGCCAGCCCTCCTCCATCGGAAGAAGTTGTAATCGAAGCTGCGCAACAGGAAAAAGTCGGCGATGTGTATCACTTGCGCGGAAACGTCGTCATTACCGCCCACAACTACGTCATGCGCGCCGACGAGATTACCTACAACTCCGCCACTGGCGAGATTGAAGCCACGGGGCATCTGATCTTCGATGGCGGTCCGCACGACGAGCATATCCAGGCGACACGCGCTACGTACAATCGCATTACCGACTCAGGCAAGTTCTACAACGTCGTCGGCAGCACGGGGGCCCGATTTCGCGGCAGCCACGTGCTTCTGACGTCGTCCAACCCGTTCGCTTTCAAGGGAAAGATGGTCGAGAAGATAGGGCGTGATTTATTCATCGTCCACAATGGAACCGTGACGGATTGCCGCCTGGAAAGTCCGAAATGGACCTTTCAGACTCAGAAAGCCGTCGTACTGCTGGGCGAAAATGCGAAGCTGTACCACGCGACATTTCACTTTTTCTATATTCCGATCTTCTACTTTCCTTACACGCGGCTACCTGCGGAACGTATCGGGCGCCAGTCGGGATTCCTGATTCCAGACATCGGGCAGTCATCGTTGAAAGGAACCATCCTGGGTGACGCGTTCTACTGGGCTATTAACCGTAGTATGGATGCGACTCTGGGTGCCGAATAT
>Ga0209062_1004751_pt1 | contig 13817 bp, 8 predicted proteins | sample Coa_R2_2_FD_187158 | JGI IMG/M metagenome (GOLD analysis project Ga0209062, IMG submission 187158) | Surface soil microbial communities from Centralia Pennsylvania, which are recovering from an underground coalmine fire - Coalmine... | ecosystem: Environmental > Terrestrial > Soil > Unclassified ... | reverse complement strand
TGGGTTGGTAGAAACGGAACACAAAAGCCCTTCTAGTGGAAGTAAATAGCAGGGCGAAAGAAGACTCTTAGATCTGAATCGTTTCCCGTTTGGTCCGTCCTGAAGTCTTAACAACTGCTTCCCGCGGCGGCGCAGTTGTCTCGCGGACGATCAGTCTGGGCTTGACTGCGACCTCAGGCGGAATATCATCCGGAGACCGCAACCTCTGCAGCAACAGCTGCGCAGCCAGCTTGCCCATTTCGTGCAGCGGCTGCCGGATCGTCGTCAAGCTGGGCGTCTGGAAAGCGGCCTGCGGAACGTCGTCAAAACCGATGATCGAAATATCTTCAGGCACGCGAAGCTGCGCATCGTGCAGCGCGCGGATGGCGCCAATAGCCGCCATGTCATTGAAGCAGACCATCGCGGTAAACCGCCGGTGATGCGCCAGAAGCTGCTGGACAACGGGATATCCAAGCTCGGGCGTCGTCAGGTCTTTCGTGAGTTGAATGGTCAGCTCCGGACGGATCGCCAGCCCAAGCTCGCGGGCCACCTTTACGATGCCCTGCCACCGCACCTCCGAATCGGAGCTGTAGGGCTGCCCGCGCATGAAAGCAATTGCCCGATGGCCCAGGTCGTAAAGGTGCCGCAGCGCCATCTCCGCTGCCGTTGTGTGATCGAGCACAACATTGGTCACGCTGCTGATCTTGCGATGTCCCGCCACCGCAACCGCCGGAACGGCCAGCTTGTGGTCGAGATGGGTATCGATAGCGATAATGCCTTCAGCCCCGCGGCTCACCAGCATGCGCGGGTACTGCTCGATCAGATCAGGGCGATGCCGATGATGAGCAATAAAGTAAAAGTAGTTCTCTTCCAGCAGGTGGTCTCCGATGCCACTCATCACTTCGGTGTGGTAACCGTCCGCAAGCACGGGCACCAGAATGCCGATAGTCATGGTGCGCCGGTTGCGCAGCGAGCGCGCTACAAAGCTGGGATGGTAGTTGAATTTGCGTGCCGCGGCGCGGATGCGCTCACGCGTAGCTTCCGGGATCGAGCGGCCCGGCACGTTGTTCAGCACGACAGAAACCGTGGCCGGATCAAGCTTCAAATGCGCCGCTAGGACCTTGAGAGTGACCGGTTCCGCAGAGTCAGTGCCGATTTTCTTTTTGCCCATGGTGTCGTAACAACCTGAAAACGCGTCAAAACACAACGCTCTTCAATCCTATTTCTCCCCCAACCCAGGAACTTTGGCTTTCACAGCATACAGGGAGCCGCGCGTCAGAATATAGAGAATATCGCGCTCCCGCCCGCCGAATATCACTCCTGTAGGACGCTCCGGTACATCAATCTGGCCCAGCAAGTCGCCTTTCGGACCGTAGACGTACACCTGTCCCGCGACAAGATAGACATTCCCATCCCTGTCCTGCGCAGCGCCCTCTCCGCCTCGTTCCGCAAAAAGCTGCAGCTTGGTAATTGTGCCTTTGGGAGTTACATTTACCTTGTATGTCTTTTCATCCGATTCGTCGCTCACATAGAATGGCCGTCCCGGCTCCGCTTTCGTCAGACTGAATGCACGCAGGATGTGCGCCATCTTCGTGCCGTAATAAAGCTCTCCCTGCACAAAGTCCTCGCCCGCCGGAATAAACAGCGAGCGATCCGGCGAAACATATTGATACGGCCTGTCGCCGGGAATACTGCGTGCGCTCCAGACATCCACCGGCAGCACCGGAGCCATACCCTGACGGTCCGCAGCAGCTTCCGGCTTTAACAACGTAATCTGATCCATCGGCGAGCCGGGCCGGAACGAATACACCGTCCCTTTGCCTCCATAGGAGACAACCATCAGATTTCCAGCTTTATCGAAGGCGAGGTTCACAGGGTCGAGCGGACTATCACGTACTACAACCGCTTCTCTGCTTTCAGGCGACCATCGGTAAATTCGCTGCCAGTGCGCGTCAACAAAATAAAGCTGCCCTGCCGGATCAATCGCGGCTCCTGAAATATTGAAGAATCCGGTTGCCAGCCGCTCCAGCTGCGCTTCCTGCGCCAATGTGGGTGGAAACCGGTGCTCTGCCTGGACAGGATACTTCTCAGGCACATCCAGCGATGCGAACTCATACGCACGTACCTCGGCATGATGGGTCGCATCAAAAACTGAATTATCAAATGCCGCCTTGCTGTCGCTGTCCACATGCACATTGCGAAAGCGAATATCGTGCGACTCGGACAGCTTGATCGCATAGGGAAATGGCTGATAGCTGCTGACCACGCGATATCCGTGATAGTTGGCGATGGTAATGTTCTTCGAGCGGGATATTTCGAGCGGCAACGCAAAGCCGCTTTCGCCACGCTCTTCCTCGGTCTGGATTGCATCCAGCTCCCAGTTCTCTACACCATCGAGCTTCACTTCATTGCGAACATGGTGCTCGCTTGAAAGCTCATACACGCGCCCCGGCGTAGTCGTATTAGAGATATAGAGTCCGGCTTGCGCAAATGTGCTCGGCGTCCAGATGTTGGCAAATGTTCCGCCGCCGCCATTCGTAATCCACAAGCTCGGATATTGCGAGTCCCATCGGCGATGAATGTCCGGATCAGCCGTGTGCGTATTGTTATATGGATTCATGCGCGTGCCATCGGCGGCGTTCGTTCCGTGGCCGCCGAGAAAGCGCACGTCATCCATCAATGAATCCGCGCTCGCCATCCACATCGCGCCGACAGCGCGGCTGTTGATGCCGTTGGTATAGAGACCAATTCCCGTCACGATATTGTGGCCGCCCTGCGGAGCCTCCAGCAGAGGCTTGGGCTCACCCGGCCCTTGAAACGCCGGAGTTCCATCCGGCAGATCAAATTGCGTCATGCTGGGATGCAATCCAATAAGCACCGTATCCGGACGAAGCCTGACCGTATCGCTGACGATGTACCGCCCCATCGGAACATAAATTATCGGATGCTCTGCAATCGCCTTCTGCACCGCAGCAGTATCGTCCGTCGCGCCATCGCCCTTCGCGCCCAGCGATTGCAGGTTCACCCAAGTGTTCGCAGGCGGCAAAGAGCGAATAACATTCGCGCCGAACTGTGGCAGCTCTTTCACTGCTTCCGCATCAAGCTTCGTCTGAATCTCGCCCTCTTCGCCTGGGGTGCTCATCGCCAGACCGTGTGAGAATGCCTTAACAACGTAGCTCTCACCAGTACCTGCGATCTGCTTTTCGGTTTCGCGCAGCAGAGCAAAAACCGGAACATGAGTACAAGCCACATTTTCAAGATTGATCTCGGTCCGTGGATTGTTGACATTGCTGATCGTGATGGCCGGCCCGCTGATGTTCTCAAATCGCACATCCTTCGCCCACAGTTCCTCGGCGTAATCCGGATCGATAGAAATCGCTTTCGGCACACTGCGGAATGAGTCGTGAATCAGCGTCAGCCCTGCTTCGTGCTCGCGAATCGCGGCCTTGCGCTGACCTTCAAAAGTTGAATCAATCAGGGTGAACTGCCATCCCGGTGAAGGCTTCTGGGTAATGATGCCGTAATCGCCGCCGTAAAAATGCAGGTCTTCAGCCTCGTTTCCTATATCTTTAAGCGCTGCCTGCCCCGAGCCGATGTGAAAATCCATGTGCGCCAGATAGCAGTGTTGCGCCACGTGGAAGCGAATTCCAATAGCCGCAGGGTTGCCGCTCCCCATTTCAAAATCAACATTGCTCATCGCCGAGTAGAACGTGCCCGGATTCGCGTCGATCACGTTATTGCTCGGCGGCACAGTTCCTTCCACGATCGGGCGAGGGCCGTTCTGCTGGCGCTCCCGGAAGCGGCCGCTGGCGGCCCGTCCGCCAGTAAAGAAAAACATATAGCCAATGCCTTGCTGATAACCGGGAGTGTTATCAGCAAGCACAAAGACAGGACGGTTCGCGCCATATCCAATTATGCGCACCCCGGGCCAGACATAGATCGTGCGCGTGATGCGATAACGGCCCTCAGGGATAAACACGATGCCTTCGCCGTGCGCAGCTTCAGCTTTATCGATAGCAGCCTGAATGGCCACGCTGTCGTCAGCCGATCCATCTGCCCTTACCGGAAAATTGTCTTTCGTGAGATAGACGGCGCGCCTGTCTTCGAGCCGAACAGGGTAATAAGATGCCCCACAGAGAGGAAGCGCAAAACAAGGCAGAATTGCACAGAAAAGAGCGATTTTTCTGATCACGTTTGTTCCCGATAAAGTATTGACGACCCTATTGGGCCAAAATGACAGAACAGATGTCAAGTTACTCTGCTGGAAACAAACGATTGTCTATAAACAACTAATATACGTCGCGATGATATCGGTGTTCATCCTTAAGCGCGTGAATGTAGTTCTTGGATTCCTCTTCAGACATGCCGCCCTGCTCCTGCGCAATGCGATGCAGCGTGCGATCCACATCTTTTGCCATCCGCGATGCGTCGCCGCAAACGTAGATAGAGGCGCCGTCCTCGAGCCAAGCCCAGAACTGCTGCGCATTTTTGTGCATCAGGTCCTGCACGTAAATCTTCTTTTCCTGATCGCGCGAAAAAGCAGTGTCCAGTTTCGTCAGGTGTCCGTCCGCTACCATACCTTCCAGTTCTTCGCGATAAAGAAAATCAGTGGATGCGCTGCGCTCTCCAAAAAAGAGCCAGTTGCGGCCCCTTGCCCCTCTCACTCTGCGCTCATGCAGAAAAGCGCGAAACGGCGCAATCCCTGTGCCCGGCCCAATCATAATGACCGGGGTATCCGGATCATCCGGCAACCGAAACTTCTTATTCGGCTGAATATATACAGGCAGACGGTCTCCCACCTCAATGCGATCTGAAAGCTGCGTCGAACAGACTCCCCCACGATCACGCTCATAACAGTGGTAGCGCACAATCGAAACCGTCGTATGGACCCGCCCCGGATGCGCCGCAGGACTCGATGAGATGGAATACAAACGCGGCATAAGGCGCGGCAGCATCTTCACCAGGCTCTCCGGCGTCTGAATCGCACCCGGACATTCCTTCAGCAAATCAATGAGATCGCGTCCATAAAGAAAAGCTTCCAGCTCCGCCTGCTGTTCCGGCGCAAGCAGCGCCCCCAGCTTCTTGCACCGCGCCAGATCTGCGTATTGCGTCACCATGTTGCGCGTAACGCGAGTAATGGCAAAATGCTTCAGCAATGCTTCGCGTAGAGAAACACTGCCGGCCTTCGGCACATCCACCATTTCCTCCCCGGTGAAAGGCAGCAGATTCAGCGCCGCATCCACCAGATCGGGACTGTTTTCCGGAACAATGCCGCACGCATCTCCCGCTTCATAGCGAATCGCCGAGTCCGCAATATCAAAATCCAGGTGGACCGTCAGCTTGCTCGATGAAGGATGCGTGAGTGGCCGCTTTTCCGCCAACGCTGCGAAATAAGGATTCTCACGCGTATGCGCCGGCGGGGCCACAGGAGCAGCCTGGATCGGCTCAGCAACAACCGCAGCAGGAGCTTCCGGCAAATTCTGCTGCGCAACTTCACGTAATTTCGCGGCGACGTTGTTCTTCCATTGGGCGAAAGGAGCGTCCACGTCCACGTCGCATTCCACGCGGTCCAGAATCGGCGTTCCGCCCAGCCCCAGCAGCTTGGCGTCAAGGTCCTTGCCAAACTGGCAGAAATGCTCGTAGTGACTGTCCCCCAGCGCCAGCACCGCATAGTTCAAATTCCCCAGCAGCGGAAAATGCTCAATGCAAAGCTGCTGGAAAAACGCCTGCGCCGGGTCAGGTGCTTCACCTTCGCCATAAGTCGAGACTATGAACAGCGCGTACGCCTCCGCCGCAAGCGTCGCCGGAACATACCCTTCCAGTGAATTCAGCGCAACCTCAAACCCGGCCGCCTTCAATTCCTTCATCAGCTTGCGTGCCAGGCCTTCCGCGGTTCCCGTCTGCGACCCGTAGAGCACCGCAACCCGCAGAGGCTTTTGCGCTTCGGCGCCAGGCGCAGGCGCATACGAATAGAGGCCGGCAATAAAACCATTCAGCCAGGCGCGCTGCGCGGGCGTAAAAGGCGCGTCTTCCGGAATGTGGGGTACCAGCGTTGCCTGCATGTTCACTTCTGCTCCTCCATCGAAATCTGCGATCTCAACTCTTCCATGCTGTGTCTGCGCGTGTACGCCAGAAAGGACTCATCTGTATAACGCTTCTCCATATAAGCGCTGAACAGTCTCTCCATAACCGGCGGCAGATCAGCAAAGCGGATCGCAGGAATCAGCTCGCGCGCAAGCCCCTGGCGATCATCGCTGCCGCCGCCAATCATCACCTGATAGCCTTCTTCTCCACCCACCTTTGCGCCCAGCAGGCCGATGTCTCCGATGTAGTGCTGCGCACACGAATGCGGGCATCCGGTCACGTGCAGATTCAACGGCTGCTCAATCCTGAAGCGCTCATCCAGATGCTGCGCCAATTCCAGCGCGTGCCGCTTGGTATCTGTGGCCGCGTAGCGGCAGCCCTTATTCCCAGTGCAGGCCACAGCGCCAGCTGCAAAGGTGCTGGCGGAATCCTTCAGCCCGACGAGCGCAAGCGCCTGCCGCGCAGCTTCCAGCTCATCGACAGGAATGTTCGGCAGAATAAGGTTCTGCCACACGGTCAACCGAATCTCGCCGGAGCCAAACTCATCCGCAACCGCAGCAACACCACGCATCTGCGCCGCGCTCAACCTGCCCACCGGCACAGCGACCCCGATATAGAACAATCCATCCTGCCGCTGCCGATGAACACCGAGATGCCCATGCTGATCCACAACACGGCGCGGCTCGCATTCATCCAGAGGAAAGCGCAGCAATGGAAACGCCAGTCGCTTTTCAGTCTCCTCGATGAACTTCTCCACACCCCAGCGATCAATAAGATATTTGAGGCGCGCTTTTTTCCTGTCTGTGCGATCACCGTTCTCGTGAAAGACGCGAATCATCGCCGCCGCCACTGCGACCGTCTGGTCCGGCGTCAGCAACAATCCACAATCACTGGCGAACTGGCGGTGCCCGGTGATCCCGCAAAGCTGCACGCGAAAATAAACGCCTTCCGGCACGCTGCGTCCAGCAGGTACGCGAGTAGCAATAAAAGCGATGTCATTCGTATCGGCAACCACGCTGATTGCGCCGCCGCTGTCAAAAGCCACATTGAATTTCCGCGGCAGGCCATAAAGATCACGCGAGTTAAGAATGTAGAAATTCAGTGCCTGCGCCAGCGGAGCCACGTCAAACAGCTCATACGGATCGATGCCGCTTGTCGGCGTAGCCGTGATGTTGCGGATGTTGTCCGCGCCGCTTCCGCGTGAGCTCATGCCCAGGCTTTGCACCTTCATCAGCACGCGCACAATGTCTTTGGGCTGAAACTCTCGAATCTGGATATTCGCGCGCGTCGTAATGTGCGCCTCGCCCGCGCCCCAATCCTCCGCCATCTCCGCCAGGCCGCGCATCTGGTGCGCGGTCAGAATGGCGCCCGGCGTGCGCAGCCGCAGCATGAATGAATCCTGCGCCGGCGCGACGTAGAAAAGCCCGTGAAACTTGAAGCGAAATACGTCACCGCCTTCCGGAAAACGGTTCTCGCTGGCATGGGCAAGCATCTTCTCCCAAATGTCCAGCGGATTTTCCTCGTACTTCCAGCGCTCTTCCTTGCACAGATCTTCTACCGGCGTGCCGAAATAACTCTCCGTCAGGTTTACAGCGCCCGATGCAGCATCAGCCGTGATCCGGCTATCAAAGAATGCCTCGCCGCGCCTCGCGGCAGCCAGCAGAAAGCCTTCCAGATACTCCTTCTGCTCAAGGTTGAAGGTCTCCTGTATCTCTTGGGGAACAACATCGAGGGGTGTTGCCATTCAAATTCCTCCAGACGAACATGCATGTTTCTGCCTTGCAGCAGAAAACCTTACTGAGCTCGTCATGGAGCAGAATGGAAGCAGTTCACAAGCGCTGAACTGCAATGAGGCAATAGGTTGGCACTATCGAGGTGCCGGACAGCAAGCCAGAGAGAATCTCGATCTTCGGACTGACCACCTTGCTGCGCTTATGTATGAGCATACTTCGCCTCTTCGTCTGGAACAAGTAGTTTTGAGGCCATCCAGCAAATTCAGAAACAGAACAGCCCAATCGCTCGCCTCTTCAATCATTTACAGTGAAAATATGGCAAAAATGCCGAAAGTTGACCTGGTAGGCGTTGGGCTGAACGCCACCGATACCCTCATTCCGCTTGCGATTTATCCCGCCCTCGGCTCCAAAGTCGAATACCAGACCGCTACCGTGCTCCCCGGCGGCCAGGTGGCCACTGCTTCCGTGGCCTGCGCCCGTTGGGGCCTGCAGACACGCTACGTCGGCAAGCTTGGCGACGACAGCGCAGCCGATCTTCACCGCCAGGCCTTTGCCGAAGCCGGAGTTGAAGCGCAGCTCATCACAGTCGCCGGCGGCGCAAGCCCGCAGTCTCTGATTCTGGTTGATGGCGCAGGCGAGCGCACCGTGCTCTGCCGCAAAGACGAGCGGCTCGTGCTGCAGCCGGGCGACCTCAATCGCGAATGGGTGATCCATGCGCGCTCGCTTCTCGTCGACGGCCATGACACCGCTGCAGCCACGCTCTCTGCCCGCTGGGCGCGCAGCGCAGGCATCCCTGTAATCGCTGATCTCGATGAACTCTATCCCGGAGTAGAAGAGCTGCTTGAAAATGTTGACTACGCCATCGTAAGCCGTGATTTCCCCTGCCGCCTCACCGGCGAAGTCGATCTCGAAAAAGCTCTGCGACGCATACAACGCCGCTATAAATGCCGCCTTACGGCGGCGACCCTCGGGCCTGACGGAGTTATCGCATGGGACGGAAAGCAGTTCTATCACACTCCCGCTTACTGCGTGTCCGTCGTCGATACCACCGGCGCCGGCGACATCTTCCATGCCGGATTCATCTATGGCTTGCTTCAGAACTGGCCGCTCGAACGGCAGCTCGATTTCGCCTGCGCAGCAGCGGCTCTGAATTGCATGGCATCCGGGGCAAGAGGCGGCATTCAGAGCGTAGAAGCTATTAAAAACCTCATGAAGACCGGTACCCGCTACTACACTGCCTACTCCGTTCCGGTGGTGGATTCTGTTGCTGGGTGAGATCATTTTTATTTGTCATCCCGAGCGGAGCCGAAGGTGAAGTCGAGGGACCTGCAGTTTCTTCTCTACGATGGCAATGACCTGGCACGAAACACATGGTTCTGTGAATATTTCTTGAATTCCCTCAGAGCATGTGTTATTGCTCTCTGAAAGCAACAGCTCCCGAGGGCACCACGCTGTGCCCGCTGTTCCTTCCCGTCTCCGCTGAGCAACCCGTAAAATTCCCGCCCCGCTCGCGTTTGTCACGCATGAGCGTTGGCGTGTCTTCACATCAGGACGAGAGGAATCATATGGACTACATCAAGCCCGCCGAGGTCGCCGAGACCTTCCTGGCTACCGCTGTCACCAAATCGCAATTGCCCATCGGACAATTGCTGCTGCGCGGCTTTCTCTCCGGAGCGCTGCTCGGCTTTGCCACAACCGTGGCCTTCACCAGCACGGCTCAGACTCTGCCTCCAATCATCGGAGCCATTCTCTTCCCCGTGGGCTTCGCCATGATCGTTGTGCTCGGGCTCGAGCTGGTTACAGGCAGCTTCGCCATGCTTCCGGCAGCTTTTCTTGCAGGACATATAAGTTTTATCCGCGCGCTGACAAACCTCCTCTGGGTCTTTCTCGGAAACTTGTTCGGCAGTTGCCTCTACGCATGGCTCTACGCAAATGTGCAGACTCAGTTCCATCACGCGCCTGCTGCCGGAGCAGGGGCTTTGATCGTAGCCGCAGCGCAGGCAAAGACGTTGGCTTATCAAAAGCTTGGCGCAACAGGCATCAGCCTCTCTGTCATCAAAGCCATTCTCTGCAACTGGATGGTCTGCATGGGAGTAGTCATGGGACTCACCTCCCGCTCCACTCTGGGCAAGATCGCCGCCTGCTGGCTGCCCATCTTCACCTTCTTCGCTCTTGGATACGAACACTCCGTCGTAAACATGTTCGTCATCCCCGCCGGTATATGGATGGGAGCTCCGGTTTCCATCCGCGCATGGTGGCTCTGGAACCAGATTCCCGTCACGCTCGGCAATCTCGCCGGAGGCCTGCTCTTTGTAGGCTTGCCCATGCTGTGGATCGCCAATCCGAAAGCCGTTAAGCGCGCCGAAACCTGGTCCGCAGCCACCACGGAGCCGCAACAAGAAGCAGTCGAAGCCTGAAAACCAGCCACCGCGCATCGCGAGGAAAAATGTTTAGAAAAAGTTTGCTCTTCATCATCTCCCTGGCCCTGATCCTGACCACAAATGCATCCTGCTCCGCGCAACAGGCGCCGTCCAGCAATCTTCCCTTCAGCGTCTTCGTCTATGACCGCACGCGTGTCGACAACTGGCAGTGGTTCGCCGCTCCGCCGGAATCCGAAACCTACAGCTACGTGGAATCCTTGCTGCGCATCGGCATCGCGCAGCATATTCAACGCTGGGACTGGGAACTGGAGCTTGCCCAGCCCGCCGTGCTCGGTCTTCCCAAAGATGCGGTCTCGCCCATCACGGCCCAGGGCCAGCTAGGCCTCGGCGGAACCTACTATGCTTCCAACAGCAACAATACTGAGCCAGCGGCAGCATTCTTCAAGCAGGGATTCCTGCGCTATCACTTCGACGGCAAAGACAAGAATCTGCGCCTCGGGCGCTTTGAGTTTATCGACGGCCAGGAAACACAGCCTAAAAATGCCACCATCTCCTGGCTCCAGACCAATCGTATTGCCCATCGCCTGATTGGCAATTTTGCCTTCTCCAACGCGCAGCGAAGCTTCGACGGCCTCGATGGCCATTACGGCTCCGGCAACTGGGACATCACAGCATTTGCCGCGCGCGCAGATCAGGGCGTCTTCAACATGAACGGCAATCCTGAGTTGAACGTCGATCTGCAATATCTCGCCTTCACCCACTCAGCCCTCAGCCGGCATGTTCTGTGGCGCGCCTTCGGCATTGCTTATCACGATGGGCGCCCGGGCATCACTAAAACCGACAACCGCGCGCTCGCCGTCAGAGCAGCAGACCACAACAACATCCGCATCGGGACTTACGGAGGTGATCTGCTCGCAGCCACTCCGACCAGCGCCGGACAGTTTGACTTCCTCTTCTGGGGAGCCTTACAGAACGGTAGTTGGGGCGCGCTCGATCATCGCGCCGGCGCCGCTGCCGTCGAAGGTGGCTATCAGGTGGGCAAGGCAGCAAGCCGTCCCTGGTTCCGCGCTGGATGGTTCCGAAGCACTGGTGACAACAATCCGACGGACAGCACCCACAACACTTTCTTCCAGATTCTCCCCACACCGCGCATCTATGCGCGCATACCTTTCTATAACCTCATGAACAGCACCGATACATTCGTCCAGGTGGCAGAGAAGCCCGTCGGCAAACTCGCCCTGCGCGCCGATCTGCACTGGCTGCAACTGACCACCGGAAAGGACCTTTGGTATTCGGGCGGCGGCGCTTACGACAACAAGGTTTTCGGATACACCGGACGCCCCGGCAACGGCTTTTCCTCGCTGGCTTCGCTTGTCGATATCAGCGCCGACTGGCAGGTAACGAAAAATGTCGCCGCCAATTTCTATTACGCGCATGTGTGGGGCAAGAGCGCCATCGGCAAAATCTATCCCGACGACCGCAACTCCCAGTACGGCTACGCAGAACTCGTCTACCGCTGGGACATAGAACAGCACGGCTCAAAAAAATGAGGCCAGGACACCTCCGCGTCCTTCGCGGGGAAATCTTTCTCGTTTCACTCGCATAGACTCTAGAGATCACAAAAACTATCTCACGCCCTATAAATTCACTAATAGGCGGAATAAAACAAACTTATTCCGCGCCTTTTTCATCGCACTTTGCTGCCGTTTTCGCCACAAATAGCCTCGATTCCCGCCCAATTTCAGTTAAGAATAAAGAATGGCGATTGGAAACTTCCAGGGTTTGCGGGTTCTGGCGCTTGAAAGCCGCCGGGCCACAGAAATTGCAAAACTCATCCGCACCTACGGAGGCGAGCCTACCGTTGTTCCCGCCATGCGGGAAGTTCCGCTCGAATCCAATCACGAAGCATTCGCGTTTGCCGACAAGCTCTTCCGCGGAGACTTCGATCTTGTTATCTTCCTCACCGGCGTCGGGGTGCGCCGGCTCACAGAAGTGATCGAATCGCGTTACGAACGCGCCCGATTCATTGAAGCCCTGCGGCGTGTAAAAATCGCCAGCCGCGGTCCGAAAGTCAGCGCTGTGCTCCGCGAAATGGGCGTGCCCATTGCCGTCACCGCTCCCGAGCCCTGCACATGGCGCGAGATGATCGGAGCGCTCGACGGCGCATTCGGCCCTTCGCTCGAAGGACTCCGCGCAGCCGTGCAGGAATACGGCAGCACGAATCCTGAGCTGCTGGGCGCTCTCTCGGACCATCATGTGCAGTGGACGCGCGTTCCCATCTATCAGTGGGCCTTGCCTGACGATCTCGAACCTTTGAAAAACGCTGTCCATTCCATTGCTTCCGGCGATGTCGATGTCCTCGTTTTCCTCACCGCCGCGCAGGTAAACCATCTTTTCCAGGTAGCTCAGCAAATGAACGCGGCTGATACCTTGCGCGCCGGAATTCAGAAGTCCGTCGTGCTGTCCATCGGTCCGAGCACCACCGAGGAACTGGCCCGTCATGGCATCCATCCTGACTTCGAGCCTTCGCACCCCAAGATGGGCTTCCTGATGAACGAAGCTTCCGAACGCGCGGCCCAGTTGTTGGAAGAAAAGCGTCGTTCGACAGCAAAGCCTGTGGCCGCCGTGCGGCTTCCGGCAGCCGCAGTTTCGTCCCGCGTCAGCCCCGTGCCGCAGCAGGGACCGGCAATCGTTCGCTCTTCTCAAACCAGGCCAAAGCTTGAAATAGAAGCCGCGCAACCACAAGGCGCGCGCCAGTCCGACGCTATCGAGCTGATGCACGCCATCGGGCGGAGAATGGCCAGCTCCGACCCACTGCATTCGGTCCTGAACCAGATCGTCAGCTTCATTGAAACTCTGGTTCGCTGCGACTCGTGCTTCATTTACGTCCTCGAAGACAAGCAGCTTGTGCTGCGTGCATCGAAAAACCCGCATCCCGATGTCATTGACCATCTCGGGCTGCGCATGGGCCAGGGCATCACCGGATGGGTGGCCGAGCACCGCGAGCCGGTGCACATCGATTCCGGCGCGTTGCGCGATCCGCGTTTCCAGTCCTTCAAAGACCTCCCCGAAGATTCCTTCGAGGCCTTCCTCTCTGTGCCCATCCTGGCGCGTGGACGCCTCGTTGGCGTGATCAATGTTCAGCACCGCAATCCGCATCACTACACGCAATGGGAGGTGCAGACCATCTCGATGGTCGGCTTTCTTGTGGGCGCCGAGATCGAAATGGCACGCCTTGAAAGCGAGAAGAATCAGCTTTCAGACCAGCTTGAGACGCGCAAGCTGGTCGAGCGCGCCAAGGGCCTCCTGCAGCGTGAGCTTGGTATTGACGAAAATCAGGCCTACCGCATGATGCAGAAAGAGAGCCGCCAGCGCCGCAAAAACATGCGGGAAATCGCCGAAGCCGTCATCCTGAGCGAAGAATTACGCCGCGCCGCTGAAACCGGCCATTCCTGATGAGTTCCTGCCTCTCCAACGTTCTTCTCTTATCGGGAGTTTTCTGATCGGGTGAAATACATCAGGCGAAATTGATACGCTCAGCATTTCATGTTCCCGTCCAACGCGTCCTTAGAATGAAATCGGCATGTTTGCCGCATAGATCATTTGAATCTGCATGATTTACTGATTCAGAAAAATTAGT
>Ga0209062_1004744_pt1 | contig 13834 bp, 12 predicted proteins | sample Coa_R2_2_FD_187158 | JGI IMG/M metagenome (GOLD analysis project Ga0209062, IMG submission 187158) | Surface soil microbial communities from Centralia Pennsylvania, which are recovering from an underground coalmine fire - Coalmine... | ecosystem: Environmental > Terrestrial > Soil > Unclassified... | reverse complement strand
AATTCCTTTGTTCTTGCTCTTTTCGATTTTTGCCAGGTTTCCAATGTCAAACAGTCCATGCGCCGCTTCGACGCTCAGCCGCTTCACGCTGTTCGGCTCTTGCTCATGTCTCTTGCGGAAAATTAAACAGCCCTGCCCCTCGTCTTCACGCTCTTGACAGCATCCTCCAGGTGAGAGATAATCACTGCGTAGAAACCTAAAACAACCGAAGGAGCTGCTTGTGTCTCATACTCCTCGGGCTGAGAAAAGTGTCTGGAGCTGGCCGCTTGATGATCAGACCCCTGTCGATATCACCCCATATTATGTCTCCAAATATCCAAAAGGTGGCCTGAGCTACTGGGTTGGGGCGGCGCGATGCGTTGGTCCGACAATGGAGGATTGGGAGCAACGACGCAAAGCCCCTATCAAGTATCTACTGAAGGTCGGGAAGGATGCGATCCATGAACGGCTCTACTATGTGCTGGCGCGCGCACTCAATCTGCCACAACAACAGGTCTTCTGGGCCGTTACGCCTCCTTATCAAGATTTGGTGGCTGTTGCCATTCAGTTTGAGGCAGAGGCGTTCTTTCCAAAAACCATCGATATTGCCACAAAAACGGTGCTCTATCGTCGTAGAAATTACGCCGTTGTGAATAGTGAGGATTTCTGGCGTCATGAGGTCTTACATCGCTACTGTGGGACAGGCGATATTCATCAGGCAATGGTGAAAGGGAATGTGCTGTTTGGCATCGATGCCGCCGATTGTGGTTTCCTTCCTCCTATTTCTCAGGACCACTGGAAACACTTCCTCGAACACTATCAAACCCATGATCCCGCTCGCCTTCTCGTTCTCCGGGAGATGATGCACCACATTGCAGACCATCCTGAACTGCCTGACCTAGTTGAACAGGAATTGGCAAACGCCCCTGGCCCAGCCCTGGACTGCCTCGCTCGTCTTCGCCTTCATCTTTCCCATTATGACGAGAATCTTCGGGAAATGCATAGGTGTCTTTTGCGTGCTCTTTCTTCGACGTAAAGTCGAAACTATGTGTAAAGTTCGATAGCTCTTAAATGCTGTATCTATATCGATACCTTCACAACAGAAGCTTTTTGGCGGAGTCCTCACATTTCTGAGGCTTGAGTTCGTAATAGCGTTGGACCCACATCTCGGACTGCTCATCTGCCTGTTTCTTCAATCTTTGCTCTGCGAAGGCCAGGTTTTTCAGCAGCGGGATATGCAGATAGTCGAGTATTTGCTGTAAGGTCTCTTGATAGTTCTGGACAAAGTCTTCATACACAACTTTGAACGGCTGAATACCGCTGCTAGTAAAGTACTGTTGCATCTCTTGCTCATCATATTCAATGCTCCGTCGCAGACGTTCAATCACGTTATAGTTGAATATTACCTCTTTCTCTGAAAAATGCTGGCTGCGGGCCGTCATCCACACATCGGTCTGGATTGCTTTCCAATGAGAAATTGCCTGCCTTACTTTATCGCGGCGACTGATCCAGATATGACGGAGATGAGGGAAAATGGCTGACAGAAGCTCTGGCACTGGCAACGTTGCGCATCCTGGAATTTCACGGAGATGGTTGATGAAATCTTCAAAGGACGGCCAGATGATCTTTCCACCGAACACGCCATTGGGTGTTGTGCCCTCTTTGAGGATAATGGCAAGGCACTGCTCATAGCCGGTCAGGCTCCATCGTTTCAACATGGTTTCGGTCTGTGGCTGTCCAAAGTACTCCGCTGGCCGCCCTGCCAGGCGCGTATTGATCAAAGCTTCGCAAAGAAGATAGCTACCACAACGTGGAGTCGCATAAACGAGATAGGAAATGCGCGGGTGCATAGCCGCCTCCTGTTGATAGTGTTAGCGCCGATAGTATATGCGCAGAACTCATTCAGAACAAATGCAAGATATCGTCGATAGCGCCGATATGCAGACGCGCAGCTTCGCGTACTGTAGCAGGGGCTGATATGAACGTTATGCTGGACTGCGTCTGCTGAAACATGCTAATATCCGCCTCATCATCGCCAACGGAGACTGCGCTGCTCAAATCCCACCCCATCAATGCTGCGAAACGCGCCAGCCCCTCTCCTTTTGATATGCTGCGACATTCAATTTTCGTGATTGGCAGGTTAGCCGTATGAGTAAGGACGCAGTTGTCTGGTATCGCCGTGCCGGGACCCTGGCGTATATACCGCGAGAGCGTCACAAGCCTTCTCACAGGAAAATCTGGCGGCCAGGGGCGTTCTCCCAACGAAGGAAGCCCCAATACATACTTAGCAAGGGGATAGAGTAAAAGTGTAGAGCAACTCCAATCAAAAATACCTTCTGCTATAAACTCACCACAGGTCGTGTGGAACTGCTCAATAGCTTCATGCGGGAGCGAGGCTGAATCGGACCAGAGCACTTGTCTGGCTGAATCCACTAACACGGAGCCTCCAAAGCACACCGTCTGGATGGGGACGGCGAGTTCGGTGATAATGGGCAAAACCTCGAACCACGTTCGCTTCGTTACCAGAAGCAGGATGCGTTGTTTGGAGGCCAGATAGTGGAAAAGCTTTTTGGCTTCAGGTAATAATCGACCTTTATGAGCAATTGTGCCATCGACATCAAATGCGAAGATTTTTGCCTCCCACGCTGGTTTGATGGTAATATCCATACCTCTGCGGTCCTACCTTCCCTGCTCTTGCGCGAATTGTCGCCACGCGGCTATGATCTCTGGCTCTGATCGTTGCATCGCCTCAGTAATATCAGTGCCGGAGCCAATGAGCGTGCAGCATCTATGCAGAAACTGCGGTCCGCAGGTGGTGATGATAAAATCTATGAAATTGCTGGCCAGCAGATACATGGGATATGTCGGCATTTCCTGCCGAAAACAATCGCTGCGCTGTAAGATATCCAATACGTGGTCCCTCTGCTCCAGAAAGGCAGACGCCCAGAAGCCGGCACTTTTGCCTTGCTGCTGCTGCATTTCATGACCGTAGGTAATCGCGGAACGCTCAACGTAGTGTGCGATACCTTCCATGAAGAAGGCCGGTAGCATGCCCCATCGTTTGTAGGTGAGTACATGCGTCTCCTCGTGGAGAAACGGTCTTTCCAGTTGGGAATCCACTGGAGCTACACATACCAGGCTTTGTGTCGAAGCGTGGCCGTAACAGGCGATATGTTCGCATTTGACAAAGTAGCAGATGTGTTCTTGCCACTCTGTCTGCCCGGGGTCGAGAGAGAGCAAGGCATGAATGTGTAACCATCGTTCCTCAGCCTGCAATGGCAGCTTGCTATGCCAGTCGGCGGGAACGGTGCGATGCATGAAAAACCTGTAGTGATCGCTACAAGTTGTCACATAGTCATGAAGAATATGCTCCAGCCCTGGTTTTTTCTCCATCGATTTTTACTCCAGTCCGAGTTGCTTTTGCCATGCTGGCAGGCAGGTTTGTAAATCGCAGGTATAAATGAAATCTGCAAAATGCGAGATGTTAGAAGACCCCTGGTAAATCAGATGTATTTGCGCTCCCTGATCGCACCAGCGCGATAACAGATGCGCGGCTCTGGGTTGCGATACTCCTAGCAAGATAACAACGTCGGGCTTTAACCGGTGAATTTCGCTTAAATCTTTCTGCATAAAAGTTCGCAGCGGAGTAATGCCGGTTAGCTCGTGGAGACGATCAACGTTTTCAGTCACGACGCTTCTCTCATACGCGCGCGCAATCAGCGCCAGGGCCCGGTGAGCTGGAGTCGGCCTGGCCAAAAATATCTGGCTCATGAATATTTTAAAACGTCCGATTAGCGTCTCCGGCTGAAGCACGCTATACCGGCAGAGAGTGGCTATATCGTTTCTTTTCAGTTGCGCATCAAGTTCCGCACTTGACCATATGCCCGCTGCGCGTGAAATCCCTGCTCCTGTAAAAAACACAACCTGTCGTGTCGTATCTTTTATGAGCGTTACAAGCTGAGCTGGATCGCCGGTTACCGGTTGATGATAGGTGTTGTCTCTCAGGGGAAGGCGGTCGGCCTCAATGGTTTGCTGGATGTCGTCCAGTTTTAGCTGGTATTCGACGATAAAGTTGTTGTCGTGTATATATTTTTCTCTGATATGCTGTGGAAGATCGGAGGCGGCATATGCCGCAATATTCAGATAGAGCCCCCCTTTGCCAACGGCTGATACGCAAAAAAAGCCCTCATCCAGGTGAAAGCACCAGATCATCCTCTCCTCCTGCAATCGTCTATGATGGATCGATGCCTGCCGACTGGAGCAGGTTCACGACAATTGTGCGATCCTGTACAATATCGCCAGGTGAGTTGTATGGGTATTCAAGCGTGTAAGCTCCACTATAACCATGTGCTTTACATACTGCTAACAGGGCTGCGATCCCGTTATCGGTGGGATGCATCCGCTGGTAGTGCGATGTTGGGCTATAGCCCCGAAGATGGATATGCACAACCGGTAAGCGGAAATACTCGTCAAATGCCGTTTGTAGATATTGTGCATGTGAGCAATCAAGCGCCAGGCCACAGGGTAAAACGTCTCGAAGCTGCTGAATCCAGTGTGTGACCTGCGGTGTAGTATTTTCGAATGCCAGGATCAGGCCGGGGAAGTCTTTCTGAAGGCTGTGTAATGGCCGCGCAATCAGTCGAACATTCTGCGTACCTGGATGAGCCACAATCACTTTCGCTCCGAGATTGCGTGCGAATTGTATGGTCGCCTGCAATTGTGTCATGCATTGCGCCGTTGATAGGCTAAATAGCTGTTTGGGCGCGTGGACCGAGTACACGGAAGCCCCCAGGCTGCTCAAGAGTGTGGGGAGACGCTTCTCCTCCTGGGACGTCATCTCGACAAAGGGGAACTCTATCTGAGAAAATCCGGCCTGTCGGGTCCATTTAACGAGCATTAGTGTACTCAGGTACGACCTACTCATTACTGAACAGACCAGCACAGACATGAATGCACTACTCCCCGGCTGTATGTTGTTTTTGCTCCGCAAGAAGACCTGTAGAGTGGACACACTCTAGCGCGCATGTGCATGGATATGTCCACCCCAGATACTTTTTCGCACTATTAAAGAAAAGCTTCCCTCGTGTAATTAACTCTGACCCCAGACGATTTGGAGCCAGTCACCCAGGAATGTCAGCCCATCTTTCTGTTGCATGAGCTGTTCCTCTGTAAAGGTTGAAAGCAGTAGCGGCCTTTTCCAGAGTTTCTTTGCCTTGCTGGTCATGTACCTGTTCCTCCTTTCTGTAAATGTATCATTGGTGGGTAATCGGCTCTGACTCCAGACGATTTGGAGCCGGTCACCCAGGAATAGAGGTCCACCTTGCTGTTATTCACTGGGAACTTCTGTCTCGCTCTGAACCTGTTGTATCAGGCCATGTTGTTCAAATTCGCGAACGATGGCCAGGATCTCTTCATGCACAGTCGCCTGGTCAATTTCATATTCTTCTGACAGCGCCGCGATGACTTCATCACTCGTTTTAGGCTCCTCTAAAGCGACGAGCACTGCTGCTGCCGTCATATTGAGAATATGCAATGTCCCGCGTTCGAGGTTATAGACCATGACATCGCCTTCAAACCCCATCTCTTGTACGGAAACGTGAGGGAGCCGCTGGTAACGCATCGATTTTTACCTCGCTATACACTTGCTGGAAGCACGATAGGAGAGCTTGACGGGAGATCTGACAAAAGGTTCGGGTCGATCAACTGCTTATCGAACCGGCCTTTGAGAAACGGAATGATCTGCATGAACCACGAACACATATGTGATTCTCGATTAAACCCTTCTTCTTCGCCATAAAAAAGCACGTTATGGGCAGGACAGCCACCATAGCACCATTCATTCAGGTGACAGGCGCTGCACTTGGGGATCGTTTTTACTGATCGCTGTTGGAAACGTTCAACCAGGGGGTTCTGCAATATTTCGTCGATGGATTGCGTTAACATATTGCCGATGACGAAGTTGGTCAGCCCGTAAAAAGTGTCGCAGACATAGACATCGCCATTGACATCCAGGCCAACATGTCGCGTTCCCGCTCCACACGGAGACGATGCACACATATAGCACCCATTGCCGGGGATCAAAATATTGCGTACTATCGATGCGATCTCTCTTTCGTAAATCATGGCATCGGGATAGCGCGTGTTGTGATCTATGAGCCAGTCAATGACCTGTTTTGTTCTCTCCCAATACTCCAGGTTGTCTGCGCCGAGCTGGTCTTCTTTGCCTACCCCGTAGCCGGAAGGAAAGAAGGGGAGAAATGAGAGCGAGCGGATGCCTTTCTCGTGACAGAGGTTAAGCACGTCAATGAGGTGGTCCTGGTTTTGCTTGGTAACGACGCAGATCAGACCCACTCCCCCTGCTTTACAGAGGAGATCGATGCCGCGCATTGTGCGCTCGAATGAGCCACGTCCGACGAGATTGACGCGCGTGCTATCGTTAATTGCTTTCGGACCATCAAGGCTGACAGAGACGGAAATGCGGTGTTCTCGAAAATAACGTACCCATGTTTCTGTCACCAGCGTGGCGTTCGTTTGCAGACTGAACTGTAACCGCGGGGCGTAGGGCCTCTTCTCCAGGCCATCGACCACTTCGCGGATGATGTTCCCGACCATCAATGGCTCGCCCCCATGAAAGGTGCAATCGATGATGCGCGGATTGCCGTCAGCGATCTGGTCGAAGAAGTCAATGACCATCGCAGGAGCTATCCGCTCCTTTCTTGCTCCTCCTGATACATAACAATAGGTGCAGCGCAGATTGCAATCACGGGTGACTTTGATCACGATCTTGTTGGGCTTTGTCGGTCGGTCGCGGTAATGTTGTGTAAACCAGACTTGCTGCGCGAGGTGTAAGAGCTTTCTTGGATTCTTTGGTACTGGATGAGAGCCTTCCACTGAAATATCCCCCTTCTCAAATACAGCAGCCAATGTCTTCGTGGGTGAGAGGCTTGACAGGTGACAATGTACAAAAAACAGAATAGCAGAGTCCAAATGTCACGCGCCTGTATTATCTGCAAAGGAGTGTTATTGACATTACGAGTTATATACCATATGATTTAAGAAAATGCAAGTTTTGTACGAAGATGTAAGCTTTATGCAAATTGATGAAGTTCTGCCATTCGTCCATTTTTTACTACTTAGCGCCGGTGATAAGTAGTAAAATCGGTTCTGCTAATTAATACCATGTGTAAGTATTATCTGCCGCCAGGGATGCTGCCCCAGGACCTGGCTGTGAGCAACTTGCACCTCAGATTAATTAAGCAGCAGCGAGCCAGGAGTAGTTATGCGGAAATTGTTCAGAGGAAGTCAGATTTCCGTCTCCCTTCAGCAAGCCAAAACCCTCTCCCTGGATTGGCTGGACGCGCTGAAGCTCAACTGGTATCTCGCGCCGCTCTCCTTCGTGGTCACGATGAGTCGCAATATCATCGTTGGCCTGATTCCAGCCGCGAATGCCTGGCTCCTGCGAACAGTTTTGCTCATGGTTGTGGCTCACGCATCGTTCCTGCTGCTGCTCCTGCTCACAACAGGGCTTGTCGCCACGTCGCTGTTTCAAAGTTTAGAAATGCAACATTTAGATGGCTATTCGCAGCGCAAAAGCAGTCTTTTTGTCATACGAAAGTTACTCGCCGTGCTTCGTTCTTGGCCCGTCATCAAGTTTGAAGAAGAGGAGCGCGTCACTCGACTGACGCGTATCCGGCGCGACAGCACCTGTCTCTCTGCAATAGCCACAGCGACTGGCAAATTGCTTGGCGCCACAACCGTTTTTCTCTCCTTCCTGGGAATTTTGTGGCATATTTCCCCTTCGATAGCACTGCTGGGGGTGATTATTGGCGTGCCGGTAATCGTGGTAGCTGCCCGTGTCTCGGCACTCGAGTTTTCCGTGGAGGAAAAGCAGGCAAAGCGGCAGCGCTTTGCTGACTATCTTGCCAGTATCATCAGCGTTCCTCGTCTGGCAAAAGAAACAAAAGTCTTTCAGTCAGGCACATTTTTGCTGAAAGAGTGGTACGAACTTTCATCGGCGCTGATTCGTGAAGCCCTGTCCGCATCGTTCAAAGTGACCATCCTCGAAGTGCTGACGCTGGCAGCAGGATTAGCTATTTTTAGCTGGTTCTTATTTCAACTTATTGGTCTGGTAGAAACACGGCAATTATCAAGCGCCCTCTTTATCGCGCTCATTCCCTTTGCGATTTCCTTGCTACAGACGATGGATGAGGCGCGCCTGGCGACAAAGTCGCTGGTCAAGGGGCTGTATTCCTGGAACAGATGCAAAGAAGTGTTAGCTACAGAGTCGCGTAAAGGGCAACAACCTGTCAGGCAACAGAGAGTGCTGCGCGAGGGCGCGCTGCATGTTCAACTTCAATCGGTGAGCTTTCGTTATCCTGGTGGGGCCGAGAGATGTTTGGAAGATGTCACGTTAGAGGTTGTTCCTGGCGAGACGTTGGCACTGGTGGGCGTCAATGGATCGGGGAAGACGACGCTGGCTCAGCTCATAGCGGGTATTTACGAACCGGAATGCGGCTCCGTCATCTATAACAACGTATCGTTGCAGCAGGTGAGCCATGCTGAACGCGCGCGCCGGATTGCGTTTGTGTTCCAATCACCGATAAAATATCCGGCGTCAACGCTGGAAAATATTTCCTCTTTCAGATCTCTGGAGAGTGAAACCCTGAGCCAGCTCTATGATCGCATCCAGATCCTGCAACTCTCCCCGACTATTAATCATCTCAAGTTGAGCATGGGATATTCCGATGGTACAGATATATCCGGCGGGCAATGGCAAAAAATTGCATTAGCGCGTGCTCTGGTGGATACCAGGGCTTCTCTGTTTCTCCTTGATGAGCCAACCGCCTCGTTGGACCCGGAGACCGAAGTGGAAGTGTTTCGTCTATTTCGCCGCTTGACTCAAGGGAGCACACGCATTATCATCTCACATCGACTTGGCTTTGCAAAGGAGGCCGACCGTATCGCCGTACTGGATCATGGCAAGCTACGCGAAGTTGGTTCTCATCAACAATTGATAGAGCATGATGATCTCTACGCTCAAATGTATGCGGCTCAGTCAGCCTGGTATGCAGGGAAGGGCTAAAATATGCAAACATTACGAGTAATATCACGGATTACTCTCCTGGCGTTACGCTCATCGCCTTTTACCTCGATTGCGATGTTTCTCTCCTTGTTGCTCTGGGCCATCTCCCCGATTATTGAACTGGCTGCACTCAAATCCCTGGTCGATGCCCTGTTACAGCATGCATCCAGGAATGTCGCTCCATTCCTCATTACCTACATACTGTGGGGCCTGTTCATCCCGAATTGCTGCTGGAGGGCCTTTTACTTTTTCTATGCATGCGTGAGACAGTACGCCCAGCGCAATCTCGCCCAGAAGAACTTGCAAAAGGCTGAGAAACTTCCTTTGCGCCTGTTGGAAGACCCGGCGACGCAAAACCTCATTGACCGAACGTCCAAAGTCGATACCGGTGATATTCTTGGTGTGCTGCTTGCCAGTACATTTCTGCTATCAGGCGCTCTACGCACGTTGTCGATTTTAGGTGTGCTGGCCTCATTCAATCCAATGATTTTTCTCATCGTGGCTGTAGTGGCGATTCCAAGTTTTATCGCGCGCAATATGATGAGTATCAAAGCGCGACAGCTTGTGCGAAAGCAAACGGAACGAGAGCGATGGTGCTCGGCCATGCTTGATCTGCTGCTGGAGCGTAAAGCGGCGCCAGAGCTTGCCAGCTCCTATAACCGTACATTACTGAGTGGTCGCTGGCTTAATGTGCGACGACAACTGGATGCCGAGACTGCCCGTATGGAGAAGCGTCGGGCAAGATTGATAAACCTGTCAGTGCTGATTCGCTCAGTGGGTCAATTTTCTGTATTTTTTATTGTTCTCGTGCTCCTCGCTCAGGGCGCGATCCAGGTAGGAGCGCTGGCAAGTTGTATTATTGCGCTTGGCTACCTGCAATGGGTTATATCGGCTGGCCTGTACCAGATCTCGGATCTGCTTGCCAGCACTCTGGTCCTGGAGGATCTTGATAAGCTCTGGTCACTGGAAAACGAGGATGCTTCCACGCAGGCAGGCGCAGAGGAAAAAGCCTCGGCTGGCGACGCGAATGGCACGATGGCCTCTCCCCGTATCGAACTGCGCGATGTTGTGTACCAGTATCCGCGCGCGACATCCCAGGCTCTCTCTGGCATCAGTTTCACCATCGAGCCTGGCGATAAAGTGGTGCTGATCGGGAAAAACGGTTCGGGGAAAACAACCGTTTTACGTCTGCTGGCAGGTTTAGATACTCCAACGGCAGGGTCGATCCTCATTGATGGCAAGCCTTTAGATCGTCGTCTCAGTCGAATTCGTACGCAAAGCACGGTTATGTTTCAAGAATCAGTACGCTATGAACTGTCTGCACGGTTAAATGTGGTGATTAGCGATATAGATGTGCAGCATGATAGCGAGCACATGCGCCGAGCGATTGCTCAGGCAGATTTAGCGGGCACTATCGACGCCTTGCCGGACGGTATTGAAACTATGCTCGGGCCTGATCTTACCGGCGGCACAGACCTATCAGACGGGCAATGGCAACGCCTGGCGCTGGCACGGGCTTATTTTCGTGAGCGACCTCTTGTGCTCCTTGATGAACCAACAATGGCGATGGATGCATTTCACGAAACCCAGCTCTATATGCAATTCATGAAGATGGCAAAGGAACATACAACGATCATTGTAAGTCACCGACTGCCCATTGCGCGGCTGGCTGACAAGATTATTGTTTTAGACGAAGGGCGTGTAGTAGAACAGGGTTCCCATGCTCAACTCATAACCCACACGAATGGCATATATCATCGTATGTTCCAGGCTCAGTCTGAGATGTACTGTGAATAGAAGAAGCTAGTAGAGAAACTGGCTTTGAAATCAGTTGCCATCCAGCAGGCCGATACTTGGGAGCCACATCGACAGCTACGTTCAGTGGGCCAAAACCTATCATACTAATTGTCACCCGAGATGAAGATGACAGCTCGTCAAATAATTAGATCTCGACCATGCTTGTTGGCCCGATGACGATGGTGAAGGCTGGTCAATATGGCGAACCTATCACTCCCTACCAAGTCCTGCGCACATTGGAAGCTATCTATGGGCTGCCATTTGCCAATAACAGCGCCAATGTGACGACAACCGCTGACAACCTGGCACTAATCTAGCCCAGTTCTTAGCAACAATCTCGCACCGGAAACGCTCTGATAGAGCGAGTGATAGGTCGTCAAGGAGTCTTTCCGTAATACCATAAACCAACAAAAGGGTCGAGACCATGCATCCCGGCTCTACTGACTTTGCGATAACGCTATCAACGTTTACTCGCTCATTTTACATACTCCCTCTACTCGACCTCGCCACTTATGCGCCGTACTGACACTCATCCCCAACGCCTGAGCAATCGTACGAGCCGATGCTCCAGGAGAGCGAACGAGAAAGGCTTTCACCCGTTCGTAGTTGTTCACCTCCTGTTCGCCCTCGTCCTCACCTTCGTTTGTCGGCTGTTCGCTTTGGGGAGCCAGCAGTTCCTGTGGCACCTCTTCCATCACCCGGACCTGGGCCAGGATGCCACGTAATGCCTCCAGGAGTTCCGGGGAAAGTGCAGGCTGCGGTACATGCGAACGTGGTGAAGCATCTGCCAATTTCGACGACTGAGGGGCCACATGCTGAACATGGCGCAGCGCATGGGCGACGATCAGCAGCACAATCGCCAGCGAACGCACCCAGATCAAGGCTTCCACCGGCACAAACACATGGACGTAGACCGCTTCCATCGTGATATTGAGCGTTTGTTGCACACTTTCGATATTACTGACAATAGCCGCTGTAAAGAGCAGCAACAGGGAGAGGAAGCCGTGCAAGAGGTACTTGACCCGTTCGCCCTGCGCGTAATAGCGGAAAGTGCGAATGATCGTGCCTGCCACACTCGCGTCAATGGCGATACATTGCGTCCACGCCCAGATTCGCTGCATTGTCAGGTTATCACTCAACACTGACCCTTTGGTGAGGACGTTGGCCATGCTGGCGATTAAGCCGAATGCGAGCAGCAACACCGAAAGGCTGGAGGTCAGTTCTAACAGATACAAGATGGCGGTATCGATTTTTTCAATACTGATAAATTGTCTCATGGGTAATTCCTTCTTTATTGATCATTCTAGTTCAGCGAGGGAGGGGAGGGCCCAGGTTACAAGATCTTTCTGGCATCGTCGCCGTGAGCCATCACACGTTGTTGCAGACCTGTGGAGAGGTGATGTGATAGACTGAAAGGACAGAAAAGAAACGCATGCACCTGGAACAACCGAAACATGCCTCAGACGTTTTCCTGACGACGAGCAGCGCGAAGCACCCGACGGACAGCTTCATAGGAAACGCCATAGGTTTTGGCCACCTGGCGTAAGGGTTCGTGGTTCTGCTCCACGCGGCGCAGTACGGTAGGCCATTCCGAGGGAGGAATTTTCCATTGAGGATTATCTGGACCAGGACGACGTTGGGGAAGAGGTGATGGCTCTGGCGAATCAAGCAGCTCATACGTGGGATGCCTGTAGACGAGGATGTCGGTTCTGTCGGGAAAGAGCTTCTCTAGAGGGATAAGAGCAAGGTGCGACCGGTGGTTCGTTGCCCGTCGGTTCCGCTCGCACCAGTGTTCTGTGACCAACAGACCCCTGGTTTCGTCAAACTCCATAACCCCGTTCAGCATACGCAATACCGGAAGAAATGCTGGTCGGGGTTTTATTGCGGCAATAATTTTGTTCTCCAAATCGTAATATAATCCACCTGGCTCTAAGATAATCGTGACCATCTCATACCTTTCTTCGACGGTTGCTACATCCCACAAGGCTGCCATGCCTGGGAGATGTTCCCCCGCCTCAATGACTTCGTCATACGTGACTCCATCGACTTCAGGGGCATCTAGCTGCTTGATAGCAAGTTCAACCGCCGCCATCTCGCCTTGAAATTCCTCTTCTTCAATATATCCTTCCCGATACAATTTGATGGTGCGAGCTTTTTTCAGCTTGAGACGCTCTTTCTCCCGTTCTATATTTTCGGGTGTCACTCCTGCTTTCAAAGCTTCTGCCACCATTTTTTGCCGGATGATCTCACGCCAATTCTCTGGTAGTACTAAACGCTTGAGCAGTTCACCAAAATGCGCATCGACGGTATCAATACGAATCATTAAATTGCCACCTGTCGGGCACGGCATACGACGCGCTTTTGCCGCATCCCGATAGTATTGCCGTCGATTGTCGGGCGTGTTGCCGGTATCACAACGCAACTTTAAGCCACAGTGAATACAGGAGATATAGCCAGCGAATTGATAGACATGCTTGACCTGCTCCGTTCGCGTGCTCGCACGGTACAATGACTGTGTCATCGAGCGTATTTTCTGCCACTCGTCATAGGTAAATACTGCTGGATGCAACCCGCGAAACCGCTGATCTTTATACTTGACGGTTCCCCGGTCATCGCCTGGCGCAAACGCCGCATAAAACTCGTTTTTCAGCATCGCGCTGACGGTGTCCTTGTTAAAGAGCCTGGCTCCAAACCGCTTGCTTCCAGTGCGATAGCCCGCTTCATTCAACGCATCAGCGATTTTATCGGCTTCTATCCCCTTCATACGCAATTCACCAAGCAGACGCAAACCTGGATACTCTTCAGGATCAAACTCTGGGGGCAGCTTGGACCCTGTCGAACGATAGCCAAAGGGAATATCGCCATTATAGAGTCCCTGCGCCACCCGTTCGCTTTTGCCCTTACTGGTATGCTTAGCGAGCATATCTGAGAAATAGGCCGCAAAGGCGGCCAGAATGGTTAACTGTAAGCGCCCCT
>Ga0209062_1004742_pt1 | contig 13840 bp, 27 predicted proteins | sample Coa_R2_2_FD_187158 | JGI IMG/M metagenome (GOLD analysis project Ga0209062, IMG submission 187158) | Surface soil microbial communities from Centralia Pennsylvania, which are recovering from an underground coalmine fire - Coalmine... | ecosystem: Environmental > Terrestrial > Soil > Unclassified... | reverse complement strand
CGCGCGCTGCCGGGGGAAAAGGCGTTCGGCTGGAAGCCGCCGCCGTCAAATCCCTGAAAGGGTTTGATCCATCGCGCCGCCGCCGTCAGACGGCAGATTGCCGAAGCTGTTGCCGAAGAAATTGCCGAGCGAGCCGAGCAATCCCGTCGCGTTGTTGAAGGACTGCTGGTTCTGCTGGTTCGCGAGCGATTGCTTGCTCAGGAGATACCACGCGGCGATCCCCACCATGAGCACGAGCCCGACCGTCATCTTGCCTGACATCTAAACCGCTCCGAATTTCGACGGAAACGGGGCATGGGCGCGCTTCAATGAAGGCCGCGCCCTGCCAGCCCGTCAGAGACCGAGAGACGACAGGAGCCCGCCGCTCGGCGAGCTGCTGTTCTGGTTCTGCTGGTTGAGCACGTAGAGCAGCACCAAACCGCCCACGATCCACCACACCGCATGTTTGCCCATGGGATCACCCCCTTTCAGCGTTTGCGGCGATGCGTCCGCCGCTTCCGGCGACGCGCGCCGGAACTCTTGACAAAGCGCCCGGTGCGCTTCGAGCGCTTCGGCCGGCTCACTTGCCACCCGCCTGCGGCGCGCCCGGCGCCGCGGGATTGGCGCCAAGGCCGGTCACGACCGCGTGCGCCGCGATGTTGGCAACCGCCAAGCCGATGCCGGCCCAAGGCCCGGCCGCGGCGAGCACGCCGGTTCCGGCGATCTGGTCCAGGATGCCGGCGAGCCCCGCGAAGAGGTTACCGGCGACAATGCTCCAGTGCATCACACCCTCCGTTCTAGTTGCACGATGCGCCCCTCATGTTGCTCGACATGATCCGTCAGCCTGCCGAGCCGATAGAAGATCCCGGCGAGCATCGCCAATTGCCCGCCGCCGATGACGAAATGGAGAAAATCCGCGCTCATCACCACACCTTTGCCAGCTTGCCGCCGGCATAGAGAAGGCCGATCACAACGGCAGCCTCAACAAGACTGTCGAGCGCGTCGCTCGAATTTTGCTCGGCTTGCGCGACGCCGTTCGCGAGGTAACCGCCCGCGGCAAGCGCGCCAATGCCGATGATGCCCCAGACAATGAGCGGCATCAGGCGAACCCCAAGCCCGAGAGCGCGTCCTGATAGGCCGCGAGGTATTTCTGCGGCCCTGGTCCGCTCGCCCCGCCCGGCCCGCCATTGTAGGCCGCAACGACCCACTCGTCGGCGTTCGGCCCGCCGTGGTAATTGCGAAGCCAATGCAGATAGGCGCAGCCGAAATACAGCGACCCCTGCGGCGTCAAGAGACTGTCCGGGCCAGGATCATAGGCGGTGTAGCCGAGCGTCGCGAGCCACGCCGCAGTCTTGCCGAGCACTTGCATCAAACCGTAGCTCGCATCATTGAGCCGCGGTTCCTGCCGCACCGCATCGGGATTGAATTTGCCGCCCGTCTCAACCGACGAAATCCCGACGACCATGGCCGGCGAAATATCGGCGATGCCCATGCTTTGCAGCATGGATCTCGCGAGATCATAGACCGAGCTCGCATCCATCACGCCACCAGCCCCGCCGCTTGCATCCATCGGCAGAGATTGGTCGCCGCCGTCGCCGCCATCATCGCCGCCGCCCTCCAAGAGCCACCACGCGCCGTAGGCGAGGAGACCGAGCGCGAGGAGCGATACCAGCTTATCGCCGCCATCGCTCACCCCGTAACCTCTAGGAAGTCAAATTCCACCGTCACCGTCGAATTGGCCACCGACGAGTAAATCGCATAGCCCATATTGGCCGGCAAAATCAGCGGGTCCGAAAACTGCAACGGAAAGGCCGATGACGCTGGAATCATCGGCGATTGCAGCGGCGCGGTATTGAGCAAGTTCCCGCTATTCGCCGCCGCGGATTTCTCGTCAAAGCCCTGCGATTTCGACACCGCTTGGCCGCCGTATTTGCTTTGCCCAAAGGGCTTGCCAATGCCCATTTGCACCGTGGTAAACCCGGCCAGAAGTTGTTGCGCGACGCTCGTTGAGATCACGATGCTAGTGATTTTCGCGACGATCCCCGACCCGGCAGGGTTCCAAAGCTGGCAATTGGTGAAGAGCGCGGCGGCGCCAGTTTCGCCGAAGGCAAGGCCGAAACCGCTTGCCGTCTTTTGCGTGTTATCGACGAACGAACTGTCAAGCACGTCGCCGAACCCGACCGCAATTGTCAGCGCCGCGGGCACCGTCCCCGCGGTATTGTCGATGATGATAAAATTAAAGGGTTGCCCCGCTTGCGTGCGGATTTTGAGCCCCTGGTAGAAAATGCCCGGCGTCGCGCCGTCGATGGAGATTTTGCAGCTCTCGACGCTCGATTTGAGGCAGGCCACAAAGGTGCCTTGCTGGTCGATTTGCTGGACCCCGCCCGCCGGCACTTTCAGCGAAATCGAGGTATATGCAGCGCCGCCCTGGTTCATCGTGCCCTCGATATGAAAAACACCACTGCCGTCACCGTCCCGGCGACGAGGATCATGCGGAGTAGCGCTTGCGCCGGCTCGGCCGCCGCGAGCGCCTGATTGGCAATCCCGAAAGCCGCGGCGATGGCTTGCTCCTCGCCGCCCAAGCTCTCGGCCGCGACCGTGCTACCGGCGCTTAGGCCGGCGATGGCGAGCGCCTGTCCGGTTTGCAACGCTAGATGCGCCGTGTCCTGCCCGGCGGCGATGGCGTCGCCGCCGAGCGTCACCGCCGTGGCATTGCTCGCCGTGATCGAGAGCGCGCCCAAGGCCGCGGCGTCATCGGTCGATTTCTCAACGGTTTGCAGCGCCGCCAGGATCACGGCGGGATCACTCGACTGGTTGATTTGCGTGACCTTGGAGCCGCCTTGCGCCACGATCGCGCCGCTATCCGCGCCAACGCGATTGTCTTGATTGCTCGTCGATTGCTGCTGATCCGACGACGAGGAGCCGCCGCCGCCGCCGCCGAAGCAAATGCCGGCATAGGCGCCGTCATTGGGCGCGCCGGGAATGTAGACCCTCATAGCACCACCTTCCGGCAGGCATATTCGACGGTGCCATATCCGAGCGCCCGCGCCTTCTCCGCCAGCGCGCGGCGCTTGGTATGGAAGCGCACGCGCCGGCATCCCATGCTCTTGGCGATGCGCTCGACATGCGCCGAGCAATGGTGCATGAGGTCTACCGCGGGATGGTTGCCGACCGCGGCGACGATGACAAAACACGGCTCGCCGCTGTCGAGCTCGCGGCGCCACAGCAAGGTGCCGACGCGATCAAAGCCGAGATAGACCGACCACGCGCCGAGCGCGCCGCTCTCGACCCCGCGCGCATACCAATCGAGCGGCGTTTCATCATCGGCGATGATGGCGAGATCGCGCGCCATCGCCGGGCACCAATCCTCGGCAATGAGCGCGGGCGCGAGCATGGCGAGGCTATCCATGATGATGCCTCAGCACGAGCAGCAGCAGCACCGCGCCGCCAATGAGCAACAGCGGCGAAATCCCGCTTCCCGAGGCGCCGAGCAAGCCGCCGCCGAGCGTCGGCGTGGAAGTCTGCGGCGAGAGCGCGGCGTTCCCCGTTCCGCCCACCACGAAACTGCCATCAGAGAAGGTGATGTTCTCCGGGCCGCTATCGAGGCCGGAAGGCCCGGCCGAACCGCCCGGCCCGCCCGCAAAGCCCAAAGAAAGCGATGGCAAGGGAAACACCGCTCAATCCCGCAACAAGATGATGGCGCCCGCCAGCAGCGCCAGGAGCGGCAGATAGGCCGATACGCTCGACCCGGCCGGCGGGATCAAGCCGCCGAGAAAAGGCTGTTGCAGCGCGCCGAAAGCGCCCGGCGAATTGCTGCCGCCGAAGATCGAATGAAGCGCGCTGCCGAGCCCGCCGAGCGCGCCCGAGAGCACGCCGCCATTCTGCTGGAAGGTGGTGGCGCCCGGCCCCTGGTCGATGGCAACGGGCGAATTGGCGTTGTTGAGGTTGGCGAGATCGCCGCCGTTCTCGAAACCGGGCGCGACATCGCCGCCGCTATCGTCGATGATCGCCGAATGAAAGCCGTTGTTGTTGAGATCGGCGAGCGGCCCGCCATTGCCGAAGGGATCGACCGACCCCAAATCCGCCTCATCCATGCCGCCTCGCTACGGACTGGCAGGACCCGCCTAAGCGCGGTCCCGCCAGCCACCCATAGATCAATCGCGAACGCCCAGAACGAGCGTATATAAGTTGAAGGAGTTCGCCGCGTTCATGTTGAAATCGACGCGGAAATCCTGCACCACCTGCCCCGTCGCCTTGCCGTTTTGCGTGTAGGACATCGCCAGCGCGTCGGAGACGCGAAGGGTGCGGTCGAACACGATCGAGAAGAGCGCGGTTTGCGGCGTCAGGTTCCCATAGTGCGTATAGAGGTTGTTGGCGGTCGCTTCCGTCAACTGGAAGCGGATCACATTGTCCACCGTTACCGTCACGTCCGTGATGTCCGTGGACGCCGTGGGAACGCAATGGATCGCCTGATACGCCTCGCCCGCGATCTTGGGCAGATTGTTGTTGATGTTGTGACCGGTCGCCGAGACAACCTGGTTGAACTTGCGCCACTTCGCAATGACGCCGTTCGGGCGCGAGATGTACTCGACTTCGGCCGTCGCCGAGAGCGAGGGACCGGTTGCCGCGGCGGCGATGTCCACCTGAATTTGAAAGGTGCCGACATCGGCCGTTCCCCACGCCAGCACGTCCTCGCTTTGGACCGTGCGGCGCCAGGGCTCGGAGAAAAAGATGTCCAACTGCCCGGCGGTGCCATTGGCGATGAAGCCGCGGCCATAAAAGGCGTTGATGCTGTCCAAATCCTTCGCCGAGAAGCGGCGCTGGATTTTGCCGTTGAGCAGCACGCGGATTTCCGTCAGATGCGCCTCGGTGTTGGCTTGGTTGCCATTGCCGGCGTTCGTGCAATTGTAGACGAGCGCGATTTTGTGATAGGTGACGCCACCCACCGGGATCGAGACGGAAGCGGTCTGGCCCGGGGCCACACCGTTGAAGTTGGGGAGAACGACGGCGCTACGCATCGCTCAGCCCCCCGCGCCGGTAAAGCCCGCCTCAGCGGTGCCGATCAGCGAAATCGACTGCGCGAACGTCGCCATGACATAGCCGGCGACAAGCACGCCGAGCACGACGACACCGACACTTTTGAGGAAATGCTCGTCCATGGTCCGATCCCCGCGCCAAGCGGAAAGTTGAAGCGATCGGACTGACCAGACATACGCCCTCGCGAGGAGGGTCAACAGAAAAATGCGCTCTTATGTAAGTAAGAGACTAGCGCCGGGCGGTGCGCTTCCGGCCTTGCAAGGGCGGATTTTCCCCGCGAGCCGCGCCCTGGTCGCTGATGCGGATGAAGGCATGATTTGGCAGCGCCGTGGCGTCGCCGGCCCGCCGGAAAATCCGCGCGTCCTCGGGATAACCGAGCGCAAAAACATAGGTCTCGGAGACGTTCGCGCGGAAATCGGCCGAGACCAGCGCCGGGCGCTGCGAAACGCCGATAATCTCGATGCCGCGATGACGCCCTTGCAGCACCAATTGCAGGAAGCCACGCTGCGCCGCCGGCAAGGCATGGACGGGAACCGAGAGGTTCATTTCTTCGACCACGAGCGTCAGCTTGCGGCGGAGCCGGCCGCGCTCATAGGGCTGCTGTACGTGCCACAGATAGGTCGAAAGCTCATGGAGCGCCGCGGGATAATCGGGCGCGTCGGGCGTAAAGGCGATCTTAAATCCGCTCGACCATCCCTCGCGCAAAAGCGAATGAAGCAAGCTTAAATTCCCGACCGGGCAATAGCCGAACTCGCGCGACCATTGCCCGAGCGGATCGAAACAGATGACCGCCGGGCAGCCTTCGACGAGAGCGCGAGTTCGCGTGGTTTTGCCGCTGCCGCGGCGCCCGAACACCGCGACGCAGCGCGCATCCTTAATCATTGCCCGTCATCAATCCCGAGAACGCGCGCCTCGGGCGCGGCCGACATATCGGGCACGCCGGGCGCGGGCGAGGCTTTGCCCGCCGGCTTTGCCGCGCGACGCTGGCGGAGCTCGCCCGCGACACCCTTCGCCACCGGCCCGTAGAACGCGAACACGACGAAGCCCCGCTTCATCCATTCGGACTTCGGATCAATGAGCCAATGAAGCATCGGCGTGTCGGCCGCGGTGTCATAGATCGCGCCCGCCGCGTCCATGGCGCCCGCCCTCTCCGGGCAATGCGCCAGCGTCGCCGAGCCGAGCATTTGCCCGCACACCCCATGCGCCGCGAGCCATCCCTTGCACCACTCGTCGCGCGGCATGAAACGCGGGCCGGCGGGCTCGCTAGCACCCGTCGCCGCGGCAAAGGCTTGGTCGAGATGCGCCGCGTCAGAGGATGTAGGATCGCCGCTTGGGAGCGGGTTGCTCGACGACGGGCTCGGCAACGGGTTTTGTATCTCCCCGCTCCTCACCTTCTCCGCCAATCTTTCCGCCATCGTCTTTTCGTTCATTACGCTTCCCCTCACCCGCCGCAATCAGCTTCTCGCTATCGAGCGGCCCGAATGTCATCTTGCAACCGCACGCCTTGTGATCGTAACTGCCGTTGCAGAAGAAAAAGACGCAGCCGCCCTTGTTGATCTTCAACAGGACCGTCGCCCCGCAATTGGGGCAGGGCGACTTCCTCAGCGGCTTTACCTCGGCGTTCACTGGCCCGCCGCGGGCGCCGGCTTCAACAGCGCCTCGACCTCGGCGAGGCGCGTTTTCAGCGCGGCGAGATCGGCGGCGATCTCGGGCGCGGCCTTGGCCTCGAGCGCCGCCAAGCGCGCCTCGATATGGTCGATCAGTTGCTCGCCCGCCGTGATGACCTCGCTAAAAGCGGGCCGCTGAAAGAGCGTCGCAAGGTTGAACACCTTGAGGAGCCCGCCGGCAACCATCGCCTTCAAACCGGAAAACGTCGGCACCGGTTGCGCCGCTTGTGCTTGATCCATCGTGCACCCTCCAAAAGCCGCAGGCGGAATTGCCCGCGGGATCACATGATGATGCCCTCGCCTTCGAGCGCGCCGCGCTCCAAGCTGGCGAGGCGGTTTTCTTGATCGCGAAGGATTGCCGCGACCACTTGCGCGAGATCGCGCACCGCGTCAGCCATGCCGAGCGCCCCGGCGCGCTCGACCCGCGCCATCGCCTCATTAAGCCGCCCAATATTGTCCATGCCGTCCCCCGCGTGGATTGCCCTTCATGCCCGCCAAAAAGTGATCGGGCGGGCCGACCCAATAGAGGCCCCATCCCTTGAGCAAATGGACGACGCCCGGCCATCCCTGGTCCTCGGCAGCTTCGAGCACCGCGGCACAGTTCCCCTTGAAAGCGATGCGCGAATAAATGCGCGCCGGGATGCGCCCGATAACCTCGCCGGCTTCGGCTGCCGTGATCTCCCCATCCTCGCGCTCGTCGATGCCATAGCGCGCTTTGAGGCCGTAGCTCCACGTCACTTGGCGCGCGCCCTTGAAGGCTCGCGCGAACTCTTGGAACAGCCGAGCGGCGCGCCGATCGCCCGCGCCGGCATCCTCCAACAATTGCCAGGGCGAGCGCCCGCCGCCCTTCGCCAGCTTCATGTGACCGCGCGTCAATTCGAGATCGAAGGCGCCCTTCACCACGTAATCCGCGGCAGCATCGTAATTCGCGGCCTTCTCCCAGCGCCAAACCGCCGGGTTGCAAGCGGCATAGCCGTGGCGCTGCACCGTCGCGTCCCACCGCTCGAAAAGCTCGACACCGAAGGCCGCGGCGCGCGCATCGTCGGCATGGTCGAGCGCGAAAAGCGCGTGAATATGCGGGTGCCAGCCATTCTTGCCGTGCGTCACTTCGAGCGCCCGCACGATGCCCACAACGCCGGCCGCGGCCTTCATCGCCTGCCAGCGCCGGCCGGCGATCATCTTCGACCACATGAGGGTCACGTCATCGCGCAAGCCATTCATCGCCGGCATTGGCCCGACAAAATCAGGATGCGCGCGCTCGCCCTCGCGTGGCAGCAAGGTGTGCCATTTCTTATGGCTGAACGTGAACGCCGCCATGTAGAGCGTACCGCCCGCCTTGGTGTGACGCTCGCCCATCGTGCGCAGCTCCTCCGCGCGCTCGGCGGCGATAAGCTGCGAACACGCCGGGCATTGCCAAACGCTCGCGCAAGTCTGCAAACCGGACCAGCGCGCGTGACCCTCCTTCACCCGGATCGCAACATCGGCCATCACGACCCGGCGGCCGCACCATGACACCCGCTCGTGCGGCAGCAGCGCGCGCGCGACGCTGCGGAGGATATAGGCTCGGCGACGCCCGGCGCGGCGGCGATTGCGAGCCTCAGCGGAAAAGCTTGATAGCTTATTGACAAGGGGAGCGGTCATGGACGCCGCCGCAAATCGCCGATCGCCTTTTCCAGCGCGCTCGCGAGCAACAAAGCGGCGTCAGCATCCATACCGACTTCAAACCGCGGCCCTCCGCCCCGGCGAAAGTCAACGCTGAACTCCACGAGGCCGTGACGCGCTTCGACTTGCAAAATCGCGCCGCCGAAATCGAGATTGAGGATCATTGCCGCCTCACCAAATGCAGCGGCATTGCTTCGGCAAGGCACACCTTCGGCGTCGAAAAAAATTCGTGCAATTGCACGCCGTAAATGCGGCAGATTTCGCAAGCCGCCGCCCACGAAAAAAGCGCCTCGCGCCGATCGCCGAACACGTCGATTGTCGCGACCTTGTAAGGGTTCTCGGGATCGCCGGTTTGCTCGATGCGCCAGCCGCCTTGAAGCACGCGCCCGCGCGATCCCAAAAGCGGCACCGCGCCGTTAAATTTCTCGCTCATCCAACAACCTTTATCATGGCCCAAAGAAACGCGACTGTTCCGCCGCCAACGGCGAAAAATCCGATCAATCCGAGCGCCAAATCCAGCGGCGATGATCCGCACGCGGTCATAGGAAAACCGCCAGCGCGCATCCGATCGCGCTCCACAAAGCGACGCTGGTTGACAGGATGAAGATGGCGCGCTCGGCGTCGCTCATGCGGCCACGCGCCCCAATCGTTGCGCTTCCTTACGTAAGTGGACGGCGCACGCCTCATAGATCGCGCGCATGGCGCGGACCGTATGTAAGCGCGCGTCAGTTTCGGCCGATTCCGCCAGCAGCGCCGCGCGCTCGGCGTCGAGCGCTTCATAATAGAGTTCGGCGATGTTGAAATCGGCCGGATGAAAAGCGACAAAAGGAATGACTTGAACGCACCGCCAGCGCGCGCCCGAAGCGGCGAGCCGGCGATCCTCCTCGGCGATCAAAACATAGGCGTGAAGAGGCCGCGCCGCGCGCCAATGCCCGGCGCAGCCAATCCACAAAATATTGTCGTTAAGCCGCGGCTTCATTGACGTTGGCGAGCGCCGCGGAGATTTCCGCCGAAACGGCCTTCAGACGCGCCTTGACGCGCTTCAAATCGGCGCCGGTTATCTCCTGCAAATCGCGGCCGTCAAACCACTTCAAAAGCGACTGCGCCTCGCAGATTCCCAACTGCGCCGCGCGAAGATAATGCGGGTTCAAAAGCGCCTCCGTTTTCAGTAGGGAATTTCATCGTCAACGGCACGGCCCGAATCGGGCCGGAAGCTCGCGGGATCGGGCCGGCGACGCGCGCGCCGCCAGACGATTTCAAAGCTTCCGCCGTCGCGCGGAAAGGCCGTCACGTTCAGCGGTTGATCCATCGAAGGATCATCGACCAGGAGCGAGATAAATTCCTCGCCAGGGCGCGCCGAATGTGGACCGCTTTTCTTGACCCACGCGGAGCCGCATTGCACCGCCTGCCCATGGCGCCCCACCGCGAACACATGCCACTTCGGCGAGCTCTGTTCGCGCGGATAGTTTAGGTTCGGCCGAAGCTCGATTTTGAGCACGAAATCGAGCGTCGTGATGTTGCCGCGATAACCGCCGCCCTCGGTGGGAACCAAGATACCGTTGCCCGCCGCATTGACGGATTGCTGCTGTTCCATGTGCTACCTCATGCCAGGATGGTTGCCCGCCCGCTGCCGCGGGCGGAGGGTGCGGCGCGTGCCGCGCCGGGCCGGGTCATGGTTTCGCGAGCGCGGCGAAGGTTTCCCCGCGCCGCGCTCGCCCGAGCCTGGGGGGACCCCGCCCGCGAAATCCCGCCGCGTGACCCGGCCAAGAGCCGCGGCGGGCAAAGCCCGTTGATGGATGGAGAGGGATAGATCGCCCGAAAGGTGCATAGTTCCCTTGCCGCCCCGCCGGGTGGCGGGCCGCTTGCGCGGCCCGCGCGATCCCGGCAAGAGATCGTCACCCCATTAGGAGTGAACAGCGTTCATGGGACTTTAATCGTTCTGAGTGTCAATGAGAAAATTTCACTGATATAGTCTCATCCCTCCCGGCAAGGAGATCACCATGGATAGCCCCTCAACGCTCGACCAATATCTAGACTTAGCAAAAGCAAGAAGAGGCATTGCCTCGGACGCGGATCTCAACCGCTGCCTTGGGTTCAAGGCAAATCCCGTTTCCTTCTATCGCACCGGCAAAACTTGGCCCTCCGACGAGATCATGGTAGAGATCGCCGAATTGGCGGGCGTTGACGCGCAACGCGCGCTCATCGACTTGAATATTTGGCGGTGCAAAACACCCAAAGCAAAGAGCGTATATTCCCGCTTGCGCCAGGTGGCGCCGGCGGCAATATTCGCGGCGGTTTTTACTTTGGGAATACTTCCGGCGCGGGCGGAACAGCCGGCGAACGGATTGCGCTTTGCGCTGCCCGACCTATACATTATGCGCTTTTTGGCCGGCCGGTATCACGGGTGGCCCGATGACAAAAACCGCCATTCCCGCCCCCGCGACGGCGAAGACCTGGATCGGTCTCTTCGCCATGAGCTTCGGCATGTTCATGGCGATCCTGGATATACAAATCGTCGCGAGCTCCCTTCCGGACATCCAGGTCGGGCTGCGCATTCCGCTCGAGCAACTGAGCTGGGTGCAGACGGCCTATCTGATGGCCGAAATCGTGGCGATCCCCCTGACCGGTTGGCTCAGCCGCGTGATGTCCACGCGCGGCGCCTTTACGGCGGGTCTTCTCGGATTTACGGCGGCAAGCGTCGCCTGCGCCGCGTCAGAGGGATTCCGGTCGCTCGTCGCGGCGCGTATCGTCCAAGGGTTCTGCGGCGGCCTGCTCATACCGCTGGTCTTTTCCGCGATTTTCCTGATGTTCTCGGGGCGCGACCGTACCCGGGCGACGATCGTTGCCGGGCTGATGGCGATGCTCGCGCCGACCCTTGGCCCCACCATCGGCGGCTTCATCACCGATAGCTATTCATGGCGGTGGCTGTTCCTCGTCAATGTCGGCCCGGGGATCGCGGCCATGCTCGTCGCCGCCGCCACCGTCGCGATCGACCGCGCGGATTGGCGAGGCTTCGGCTCGGTGGACTTGCTCGCGCTGCCGCTGCTCGCGGTCTTTCTCGGCACGTTGCAGCTCATTCTGCGAGAAGCGCCCCATCGCGGCTGGAGCGATGGGCGGATGCTGGGCTTGATGCTGATCTGCGTCGGTTGCGGTGCGGGCATGATCCACCGCTGCCGGCATCATCCCTCCCCGCTGCTCGACCTCTCCGTGTTCCGTGACCGCAATTTCACCTTCGGCTGCTGCTTCAGCTTCGTCCTGGGCGTCGGTCTCTATGGCGCGACATATCTGCTGCCGGTCTTTCTTGGCGTGGTGCGTTACCACGAGGCGTTCGAGATCGGCGAGATCATGTTCGTCACGGGCGCCGCGCAACTCGCCATCGCGCCGATTGCAGCGCTCGCCGAGCCGCGCATCGACGTCCGTCTCCTCATGCTCGTTGGCTTCGGTCTCTTCGCGCTTGGTCTCGTTGGCAACGGCTTCATGACGCCGCAGACCGATTTTTGGGGCCTGTTCTGGCAGCAGCTCGCGCGCGGCGCGGCGATCATGCTCTGCCTCTTGCCGACGACCTCGCTGGCGTTGAGCGGACTCGATCCCGTTCACGTGCCGAATGCAAGCGGCCTGTTCAACCTCATGCGGAATCTCGGCGGCGCGATCGGCTTGGCGCTCATCGACACCATGCTCGAGTGGCGCGCGCCGGCGCATATTGGGGCGCTCGTCCAACGCCTTCTCGCGGGCGACGCCTCGGCCGCGCGCTTCGTGGGCTTGCCCACCGAGCGCTTCACCGGCGTGCCGATCGGCGACGTCGACGAGGCAACCCGTGAGCTTGTCGAGCCGTTGGTTCGGCGAGCGGGCTTGGTCATGGCCTTCAACGATGCCTGGCTGCTCGTCGGCGGCCTCGTATTGGCGGCGATGCTGCTGCTGCCGCTGCTGCGCCGGCCGCGTCGTGCAGCGCCAGGCGATCCGATTCTCTAGAGCCACTGCTTCGCGGCTTGGCAATCCCGACGGACCCGGCTATTCCTGCGGCCGGACCGCGCCATGAACTTTTCTTCCCTCTACCTCGTCATCGGCATCGGTAGTGCCTTGGGCGGTGTCGCACGATACGGCTTGGGCCTTCTGGCGGTCTCGGCTTGGGGACCGGAGTTCCCTTGGGGAACGATCATCATCAATGTAGCCGGCTCCTTCATCATCGGCTTCTTCGCGACGATCACAGGTCCGGAAGGCCGCCTTCTCGTCGGCACCGCCGCGCGGCAATTCGTCATGATCGGCTTTTGCGGCGGCTTCACCACCTTCTCCAGTTTCAGCCTCGAGACGGTCTCGCTCCTGTCATCCGGGCGCGCTCTCGCCGCGACCGCGAATGCCGGCTTGTCGGTGATCGTCTGTCTCTTCGCCGTCTGGCTGGGACACGCGCTCGCGCAAAAACTTAGCCTATAACCGCGCGGGACCGCTATAAGCGATTGTTATTACACCATTCATTGCGATGCAGTAGGATGCATGCTGCAACGCGGGAGGCACATGGTGCTGAGCTTTCTGTGGGTAGCGCTGGGAAGCGCTCTGGGGGGAATGGCGCGATATGGTGTATCGGGCATGGTCGCGCGCGGCATCGGCGAGATTTTCCCATGGGGTACACTGACGGTGAACGTGTCGGGAGGCTTCGTCATCGGTATCCTTGCCGCGCTCACCATCTCCAAAGGCGCCCAATCCGATGGCGCCTTCATCCGTGAATTCCTGATGACCGGGATCTGCGGCGGCTACACGACTTTCTCGTCGTTCAGCTTGCAGACGCTAAACTTGGCACGTGACCGCGAATGGGGCCGTGCCGCGCTCAACATCATCGCCTCGCTGCTGCTGTGCCTCCTTGCGGTGTGGGCCGGTATTGCCGCTGGCGCGTTCGTTTTCGGAGGATGACCGCGATGCAGGTTCCACAGGATGCCGTGCTGTTGCGCGTCTTCATCGGCGAGGACGACCGCTACAAGCACCTGCCTCTCTATGAGGCGATCGTGTTGAAGGCCCGTGAGCATCAACTCGCGGGGGCGACCGTGCTGCGCGGCCCGATCGGCTTTGGCCATTCCAGCCGATTGCACACCGCCAAGGTGCTCCGCCTTTCCGAAGATCTGCCGGTGACCGTCGAGATCATCGACAGCGAGGAGAAGATCGACGCCTTCCTCCCCTTGCTCGACGGGATGATGAAGGGCGGACTCGTCACGCTCGAGAAGGTGAAAGTGCTGCATTATGGCGAGCGGCAGGCGAAGTGACGTGGCGGAGACGCCGAACCTGTCCCGCCTTCTTGAGATCATGGCCCGTCTGCGTGATCCGGCGAATGGCTGCCCCTGGGACCGCGAACAGAACTTTGCCTCGATCGCACCTTACACGATCGAAGAAGCCTATGAGGTCGCCGAGGCATGCGAACGCGGCGATTCGGCAGCGCTCAGGGAAGAACTCGGGGATCTCCTGTTTCAGGTCGTCTTTCATTCCCGGATGGCGGAGGAGGCCGGCCTCTT
>Ga0209062_1004741_pt1 | contig 13840 bp, 11 predicted proteins | sample Coa_R2_2_FD_187158 | JGI IMG/M metagenome (GOLD analysis project Ga0209062, IMG submission 187158) | Surface soil microbial communities from Centralia Pennsylvania, which are recovering from an underground coalmine fire - Coalmine... | ecosystem: Environmental > Terrestrial > Soil > Unclassified... | reverse complement strand
TTTCAGGAGTTTTCATGTCGAAAGAACTTGTTATTTCCGCGTCCTCCCATGAGCGGAGAGTCGCGATTCTCGAAGAAGGCCAGCTAGTCGAAATCTACATCGAGCGCGAAAAGGAATTCGCGCTGGTCGGAAGCATCTATAAAGGAAAAGTCACCCGAGTCCTCCCGGGTATGCAGTCCGCCTTCGTGGATATCGGGCTGGACGGCGACGCGTTCCTCTACGTGAGCGATGTCTTCGAGAATCTTGAAGACTACGATCACGGCCATGAGCACGCTTCCTCATCGCCGCCTTCGGCTCCAGAAGGCACGCCTATCGAGGTGCTGCCGGGCGAATCGTTAGCCCACGCTTCGGGAGCCTCTCGCGAAAGCTTCGATGGCGAGGATCTCCGCACGGAAGAGCCTCGATCGGCTGCCGGGCACGCTTCTGATGAGGGCGAGTTTGCGCCCGAACCCGGCAACGCGCATCCCGCTTCGGCCGAATCCGGCCGCGATGCCGAAGAAGAAATTCCGCACACCTACGACGAGCGCCAGCCGGAATCCAACGCCTCCGCGCCGCAGAATTTTGGTCCCAGCTACAACCCCACCCAAAAGTATCCCTCGCGCCAGGACCGCGGCAGCGAGCGCGGCAACGATTTTCGGCGCGGCGGCCGGGGCCGCTGGGGACGCCGCGGTGGACGCCGCCATGGCCGTGGCCAGGGCGGACCCGGCGGACGCAATCTCCCGCCATCCAAGTACGCTTCGCCGCAAGGCGACCGCGATCAGCGCGGCAATGAAGGCCGCTATGAACATCGCGGATACCAAAATCGCGGCCAGAGTCGCGGGAATTTCGACCGCCATGACCGGAGCGACCGCGGTGGGTACGACCAACGCGGCAACGAAAATCGGCGTCCCGAGGGCTCCCGTACCGCGGGCGCCGCCTCCGAAGAGGAAATTCTCCTGCCGGGCGAGTCGCTCGCAAAGTATCGCGGCCGTCCAGCCGCTGCTCCTCTCGCGTCTATCGAGGAAGATATTCATGATGTGCAGCCGCCCGCAACGGAAGAAATCGCCCCCCGCGGCGGCCCCGTCTCGCCAGGGCCCCGGCGCTTTTCCGGCGGCCTCCCGCGCTGGCTCTTAGCTGATGCCGGTTCGGAAACGGCGGCTGAGGAAGGCTCCGCGCCGGAGACTTCATCGGCGGCCGGGGCGGAAGCCGAGGCCCGCCGTGATAGCGAACTCAGCGAGGATCAGATTGCTGCTCTCTCCGGAATTGTCGAAGCCAAGCACGAGGAGACGCAAGACCGGGCAAAGGCTGACACGCTTGTTGGCGGCGCCGAATTCGAGGGACTCGAAGCCCGCGACCGCTTCGCATTGACCCACGATGGCGAAACCCAGGAGGACGAGGAAGAAGAAGCGGAGAACGGCGCCCTCGAACTCGGCGAGGAAGAGGAAATCGAGCAAGAAGCTGCCGAGCTTCAAGCCGAAGAAGGCGACGAGGGACGCGACGAAGCTCACGAATCTCAGGACGAGCCCGGTGAGGACGAAGGCGACGAGGACGATCAAGAGGAGCCGTCCGCCGCGGAGTTGGCTGAGGAAGAGGCCGATGCCGCTCATGAACAGGCCGAGCAGATCGCTGCTCTTGGCGAGCAAACAGGCGGCGAAGGCGAGCGCCTCGACACAGCCGGCGCTTCCTCCGAGCCCTCTTTCGATGACGACTCCATCTTGCTCCCCGGCGAAACCCGCGCGCCCCGCACTCCGGGCGTTCGCGAGGAGTTCGCCAGCTCCGCGCGTATCGGCGGAAATCCGCGCTCCCGCTTCCAGCGCCCATTCCGGGGACGCGACCGTGGCGGACGTCGGGACAATCGCGGCGGCCACCGCGATGACCGTGGCGGGCGTCCGGATCGCCGCGGCGGACGCCGCTTCGATCGCCGCGGACCTGGCGGGCACGGCCATCATTACCGCGGGCATCATGGCGGCCACGCAGGACCGCCTCGCCGCCCGCAGCTCATTTCGGAAATGCTCAAGGCCGGGCAGGACGTCGTCGTCCAGATCGCCAAGGAGCCTCTCGGGAAAAAGGGCGCTCGCATTACCAGCCACGTCGCTCTTCCCGGCCGCTTCCTGGTTTATATGCCGACGATCGACCACATCGGCGTCTCCCGCAAAATCGCTTCGGCGGAAAACCGCTCGCGTCTTCGCCGCCTGGTTGGCGAAGCGCGCGGCAGCTATCCCGGCGGCTTCATCGTTCGAACCGCCGCCGGTGGCGCCACGGATGACGAAATTCGCGCCGATATCGATTTTCTCGGCAAAACCTGGAACGAGATCAAGCAGAAATTCGAGGACCGCAAAGCTCCCGCGCTACTGCATCGGGATCTCAATCTCGTTGAACGCATTTTGCGCGATTACGTCAGCGACGATTTCACCGGCATCTGGATCGATAGTGAGGAGGAATACGGCAAGGTCCTCGAATTCGTCAGCCGCTTCCAGCCGCGTCTCGCCAATCGCGTCAAGCTGTACACCAAGGAACAGCCCATCTTCGAGGAATTTGGCATCCAGCACGAGCTCGACAAGGCGCTGCGAGCGAAGGTTTGGCTCAAGTCCGGCGGCTACATCGTCATCAACCACACCGAGGCGCTCGTGGCCATTGACGTCAACACAGGTAAGTTCGTCGGCAAGGGCTCCACGCGCCTCGAAGACACCATCGTTAAGACCAACCTGGAAGCAGTGAAGGAAATCGTCCGGCAAATCCGCCTGCGCGACCTTGGCGGCATCATCGTTGTAGATTTCATCGATATGGAGGAGCGGCGCAATCGGGAGAAGGTGCTGCAAGCGCTCCAGCAGGCCCTCGAACAGGATAAAGCGCCCTCGAAAGCGCTCTCCTTCAACGAATTTGGCCTCGTTTGCATCACCCGCAAGCGCACGAAGCAGGCCCTCGAGCGCGTCCTCTGCCAGCCCTGCCCGTATTGCACCGGCTCCGGCATGGTCAAGTCCGTTCCCACGCTCTGCTACGAAATCCAGGCGGAAGCGCGCAAGATGGCCACCTCAGCCGAGCACGAAAGCCCGAACCTTACGCTTCGCGTGCACCCGGAAATTGCCAAAGCGCTCAAGACCCGTGAGTCCATGCTCATTGATGAACTCGAGCAGAACTCCCACAAGCATGTCATCATTCAATCCGACGCCACTCTCCACTGGGAGCAGTACGACATTTACTGATCGGCGCCGCGTGCACAAACCGCAACTCAAGACCGAACGCCCGGGCATTTAGCCCGGGCGTCTTGTTTCCTTCGGGTAATCAAAGTGGCGAGGCAACTCAGTTGTTTGGCTTCCCTGGCTTCGCGGCTGGCTCTGGCTCTTCGTCTTCCGCGCCCTTTGGCTTTGAAATCTTCTGCTGGTCATTCACATCAAAGAGCAGATAGTTGCTGAAGCTGTGCCGCCGGTGAATCCGGCGCCCCTTCCAGTCATAAAAAACTTCCGCGCTCTGCGGCAGCCACATCTGCACATCCTTGTCGCGGAATTTCACCGGCCCGTAGTCAATCTCCGTGCGGTCCGCGAACAGCCGAATCTGCGGCAGCGGCGCCGCCAGCCCCGTCTCAAGCCGTACCACCTGGTACGTATCGGCCGCGATCCACGCCCGCCCCTTGAGTGCCACCGGATAAATCACCCCGTTCACTCCCGATTTATAATTCCGAATATTGTTCGGCTTTCCTTTCGCCTGCACAAAGTGTATCTGCCAGGCCAGCCCGCCATTCCACTTCGCCAGCCCCTCGCAGGTCATATCAAAATTCTTCGCATTATACGGATGAAAAATCAGCGCCAGCGCCGGCAAACCGTTCGTCTCCACTCCGTCCGGAAACGCCTGGTCGGCGGGGTTCGCGGCGTTGCGGAATTCGTCTACGCCCAAAAATCCGGGCGCCACTTCGGAAACACTCGCCACGTAGTCATATTTCCGTTTTTCCGTGTTCGCTGGCAGCCCCCACTTGTTGATGGACTCATGGATCAGCGTCTCAGTGGCCGTAAAGCGGTTCGTATTCTTCACGAATTCCTGCATACGGTCGCCGGCCTTTGCCAGCACGTCCTTCAGCGAACAGACCGCACCCGCCTCCACCGGCGGCACACTCTCATCAATATCCGGCGGCATCCAGCTCGAAGGCAGCAGCGTATCGCTCTCGTCGCCCGCCACGCTGGCGGCAATGACCGTGGTCGGCATCAAAATACTGGCGAGTTCTTTGGGTGCATCGGAATCCGAAGGATGGTCCTTGATGTAGCCTTCCAGCACCTTGATCGCCTGTGGCTTGTCGTTTTGCTGCGTCAGCGCCGCCGCCAGCACCGGCTTCACCACGTCGGCCTTGTCGTGGCCCAACTCCAGGGCGCGCTGCGCTTCTTGCACGGACTGTGCTGCCGCGCCCAGTTGCAGTTGCGCGGTGGCCATCAGCGCATGCGCTCGCCAGGATGTTGGCTGCACCTTCAGTGCGCGCGTCAAATAGGGGAGCGCTTCGCCTCCTTTCGTCTCATGCAGTAATGTGTCGCTAAGGGAGAGCAGCGTTCGCAAGTGATTCGGATCCGCTTCCAACGCTTTCTTCCAGTATGTTTTCGCTTCCGCCGCATGATTAAGTTCGGATTCGTAGACGCCGTAGGTGTAGTTCACGTCGGGATGCGCCGCCGCCAGCTTGTACGCTGCTTCCAGGTGGCTTCGCGCCTCTTTCGTGTTCTTGTCGCGCAGCGCTTCCGTCGCTTTTCCAAGCTCTTTCTGCGCTTTGGGCCCAAGCGCCGCCAGCCGTTCGCCAAGGCTGGTGTCTTCCACATCGGCAGAACGAAGCTCGAACGTTACCGTCTTTTCGACGCTGCCACGAAACTCGAGGTCTTTCTCCATGGGCTCATAGCCCGGAGCCACAACTTGCAGTTTGTATTCCGTTGCGCCGATGTCATCCAGCCGGATGTGTCCCCCTCGAATCGTTTCCTGCCGGTATATCTGTCCGGAGACTTTGGTTAGCGTGACCATGGCCACGCCGGAGAGCGCCGTGCCATTCGGCCCTTTCACGTAGATATCCAGGTGGCCGGTATCCACGATACCGGCCAGCCCACTGACGGTCGTCATCCCGCCGCTCATGCCCGGCACGGTCGTTGTGGAGACCTGACCCTGCGCTCTTCCGGCCAGCCCGGTCGAGGCCAATGCAAACGCTGCAATCATTGCTAAGACGAGGAAAGGACGTTCAACCCTAAACAAGCGCACAACCAACTCCGTGGACCAGAATGGGCGGCAACCCGGTACGTGCCGCGATAATACACCTTCGCCCGCGGAAGGGCCATTGCCTTTGTTTCGGAGCCAGCCGGCGCGCACCGCGCTCTGCCCCGGAATGCCTGCATTTTCTCTGTGCTATGATTCCGAAATGACCGCGCGCCTCCTCGACGGAAACAAAATCCGCGACGAAATCTTTGCCGAGCTTAAGAACGAGATCGCCATCCTGGATTCCGTTGGGATCAAGCCGGGCCTTGCTGCCGTTCTCGCGGGGAATGATCCCGCCTCTCACCTTTACGTTAAGAGCAAAATCGCCGCCTGCGAGCAGCTCGGCATGGCCAGCGCTCTCATCACTCCCTCTGCGGAGACTTCCACGCTCGATATGCTGCGCGTTGTCGAGGACCTCAATTGCGACAACGCCATAGACGGCATCCTAGTCCAGCTTCCTTTGCCCCCTCAGGTGGACACCAAGCGGGTACTCGAAGCGGTCGATCCCGCAAAGGACGTGGACGGATTCCATCCCGTCAATCTGGGGCGCCTGGTCAGCGGACGGCCGGGCCTCGTCGCTTGCACGCCGGCCGGCTGCATGGAAATCCTTCGGCGCAACGGGATCACAATCGAAGGCGCTAACGCCGTCGTCCTCGGCCGCAGCGACATCGTCGGGAAACCCATGGCTCTTCTCCTCATGCACGCCAACGCCACCGTCACCATCTGCCATTCCAAAACGCGCGCCCTTCCGGACGTTCTGCGCCGCGCCGACATCATTGTCGCCGCCATGGGCAAGCCCGGCTTTGTCGCGGCGGATTGGATTCGTCCGGGCGCCACGGTCATAGATGTCGGCACTAACAAAGTGACCGACCCGCGGGAAGCCGGGCACCTCCTCCGCGATTTCCCTGCTCGCCTCGAAAAATTCCGCGCCAAAGGATCCGTCCTCGTCGGCGACATCCATCCCGACGCCGTCAAGGTCGCCGGCGCCCTCACACCTGTTCCCGGCGGCGTTGGTCCGATGACCATCACCATGCTGATGAGCAATACGGTGAAGGCCGCGCGTCTTCGCCGCGGAGGCGGCAAACCTCTCGCCTCGCAATCCACCGCAACCGCCCATTAGTTGCGCATGCTCCGCATAGGCCTTACCGGGGGCATCGCGAGCGGCAAGAGTACCGTCGCCGCCATCCTTCGCGAACTGGGCTTCCGCGTGATCGACGCGGACCGCCTGGCGCATCACCTCATTGAGCCTGGCCAACCCGCGTATGACGAAATCCTCCGCGAATTTGGTCCGGCTATCCTCGGCGCAGGGGGCGGCATCGACCGCCGCAAGCTTGGCTCCGAGGTGTTTTCTGATTCCGCCAAGCTGGCTCGCCTGAACGTCATCGTTCATCCCCGCGTCGAAGAGACCCTTCATCGTGAAATGGACGAATGGCAGCGCGAAGGCGTCCGCGATCCGGTTTTCGTTGAAGCCGCTCTCCTGGTCGAAGCCGGATATCACAAGAAGCTCGACGGCCTCGTGGTTGTCTGGTGCCGTCCCGAGCAGCAGCTCGAGCGCCTCGAACAGCGGGGCATGAGCCGCGAAGACGCTTTTCGCCGCGTCTCCGCGCAGCTTCCCCTCGAGGAGAAACTTCGGCATGCAACGCAGAAAATCGACTGCTCCGGCTCGCTCGACCTCACCCGCCGGCAAGTCGAAGCGCTGGCTGCCAAGCTCCGCGCTCATCCGTCCAAGTTGTAGTGGCCGATTTCTGGATCTGGCCCTGCTGAGCGCGATGAGAGAACCATAGCGAAGCTTAGTTTCCGTCGCAATGTGGGTGCTCATTTACGCTGAGGCACCAAGGGCCGTGGCACCAGCCTTGCGGCACAGAGAGGTGGAAGATTAGGTCGATGCTTGCGCCGAGCAACGCGCGAACCGTCAACTTTGCCCTTGGCGAGGACCTTGCTAAAGCGGGCGACTGCTTCGCTGCCCAAAAATTCCTTATACTATCTCCGCAGGGGGCATAAGGACCAACGACATGAATCCTCGATCACCCGCAAACCGCACTCGCATGCTCATGGCCGCGCTTGTTCTCTTGCTCGGCGCCTATTGGCTCGGCGCGCGCTTTGGCCCGCGGGGTCCCGTTCAGGTCGAAGCCGTCCCGGCTCCTCCTTCCGCCGCGAGCAGCGCTGCCGCGCCTCCGCTCACCGACGAAGAATCGATAAACGTCAGCGTTTATAAGCAAGCATCGCCCGCCGTCGCGAATATTCTCACCAAGGCCACTGAGTACGACTTCTTCATGGACCCTGTTCCTGTTGAAGGCGCGGGCTCCGGTTTTGTCATCGATCCTCGCGGCTACATCCTCACCAATTTCCACGTCGTTCAGGAGGCGCAATCCATCGAAGTCGTCCTCGGCGATCAATCCCGCTACGCCGCCAAGTTCGTCGGCGCCGATCAGCGCAATGACGTCGCACTCCTCAAAGTTGATCCCAAAGGCAAACATCTCGCTTCTCTCCCTCTTGGTGATTCCTCCACGCTGCAAGTCGGTCAGAAGGTTCTCGCCATCGGTAATCCCTTCGGCTTCCAAAGCACGCTAACCACAGGCGTCGTCAGTGCTCTTGGCCGCACCGTACAGACCAGCCAGACCACGTTCATAGACGAGGCCATCCAGACCGATGCCGCGATTAACCGAGGCAATTCTGGCGGCCCGCTCATCAATTCGCACGGCGACGTCATCGGTATCAACTCCGCGATTTACACACCTTCCGGCACGACGGCCGGCATCGGCTTCGCCATTCCCATCAACACCGCCAAAGCCATAGCGCACGATCTGATGACCGATGGCCGCGTTCATCGCGCCTTCCTTGGCGTAGATACTTTCCCCGTGAATGAATATCTCGCTGACGCTCTCGGGCTTCCCGTTCAGGAGGGTTTGCTGGTCGAAACGGTCACTCGCGGCGGCCCTGCCGCTGCTTCCGGCATTCACGGCGGGGACCGCGTGGTGCAAGTCGGCATGCGCCGTATCTACATCGGTGGGGATGTCATCGTCGCCATTGACGGCCAGCGCGTGGCCAGCCAGGTTGACGTTAGCCTCGTTCTCAATCGGAAACGTCCCGGCGACAACGTTACTGTCACTGTGTACCGCGGCGGTAAAAAACTCGATATCACGGTGAAACTAGCCGATCGCCCCGCCTGAGTTGCGCTTTCTGTTTGTCTCCGCAGTCCTGCGGCGCCGGCATCTCGCCAACGCCGACCGCCATCTTCAGATGGCGGGAGTTCGTAGATTGACCACGAACGTAATCCGCGGCCTCAGTCGCCGCACTCGCGCTGGCCCTTCCAAGGACAAATTCCTCGCCTTCAGACATTGCTTGGTCCTAGTAGTAGACCTTCGCGGTCCATGGGTGTGTATCCTTCACCGCAGTTCTCCCCAAACGCGAACGGACAGGCACGTCCACCTTCCATTTCTGAATTGTCTTCTCGCTTGCCATGTCCCATTTCCATTTTCCGGCCCTATGGAATTTCTTTCATCTGCTTTGCGACGGTTGTCTCCCGGTGGACCGTGTACACCTGAAATATGCTCATCGCCGCTGCCACCAGCGTGGGACCAAGCACCAAGCCCACCAGGCCAAAAAGCTCCAGGCCGCCGAGCACACTGATGAGCAGTACAAACTCGTTCAGCCGCGTGCGATTTCGCAGCAGCAGCGGCCTCACGATGTTGTCCGCCATTGCGGTCAGCCCGCCGTTGATGGCTAGGACCACCAGCGCCCGGCCCCAATGCCCGTTCAGTCCCAGCCACACCAGCACGGGCACCCAAACAAGTGCTGAACCAACTACAGGTATAAATGAAGTAAATGCCATCAGCACGCCCCAGAAGAGCGCGTTGGGCACTCGCGCGATCACAAACGAGATTCCGCCGAGTCCGCCTTGGATCCCCGCGATGATCAAACCCACCGCGACGCTCGCGAATACCAGTTCCTTCGACTCGAGCAGCATGTTGCTTTGGATCGCTTCTTCAAACGGCAAGAGGGTTTTCACGCGGCGGACGATAATCTGCCGGTCGCGAAACATATAGAAGAGCCCGAGAATGGCAATGAACAGGTCGAGCAGAAATGTCGTCAGATTGCGCACTGCCGCTCCAACTTTGCTCGCCAGATACGCTCCCGCGCGTTCGGCCCAGCGCCCAATTTCTCCGGAAATATCCGAGTGCCGCCACGCTTCCGGCAGCCGGCTCCGAATGCGTTCCGCCAGTTCCATCAAGAGTCCCTGGCTGGGTCCTTGTCCCTGCACGGCCAGACCCTGATGAATTTTGGTCATCGCGTCGATTGCCTGCCGCGCCGCATAGCCCAGGAGAATGATGGAGGGCACGATGAGGACCAGGGTCACAATGGTTGTGCTGGCAAGCGCCGCCTTATTTGGAGACATTCTGCGCAGCAGCAGTTCGTGCAACGGATAGAAGAAAATGGCCAGTACCGCCGACCACGCCAGCGGCTCGAGGAATGGAGCGAAAATTTCATAAACGAGATACCCGAGCACCAGCAGCGCCCCGTACGAGAGCACCGTGGTCAACCGGTCACTCGTTGTTGTGCCGCCTCCGGGAGTTCCCTTCATGCGCGTTGTATAATCGAGATTGAGCATTTCATCGCGGCGGAGCCGCTCGCTTGCCCGGCACCGTCGCTGCCGGCGCTGTTGAGCGCTTCTTCAAGCCGTGCCGCAGACGGAGGAGCCGTCGGATCCGCGCGAAGCCAGGCTACTCGCGACGCATCCATTTTATTGAGTATGCCCAATCGGTCCATTCCGCTTACTGCCTACCAGTTTCGCTTACTTGCTGTACTGGCTTTGATCAATTTTGTCAACTTCGCGGCGCGACAGGTGATCGTCCCGCTGATACCGCTGCTGCGGGACAGCTTGCACGTAACGGACGCGCAACTCGGATCGCTCCAGACGTACTTGTTGGTCGTTCTCGCGCTGGCCAGCATTCCTTTCGGGTTTTTCGCGGACCGCTTCAGCCGCAAACTGGTGATCGCCTTCGGCATTTTCTTTTGGAGTGCGGCGACTTTTGCCGGAGGTCTCGCCTCCGCTTATTTTTATTTCGTCGTGGCTCGCGCTTTTGTCGGCTTGGGCGAAGCGGCGTATGCGCCGGCCGCGCAGTCCATGATTTCCGGAGCATTCCCGCACGAGCGCCGCGCGTTCGCCCAGGCGATTTTTGCGGCCGGGATGCTTCTCGGCGGCGCGTTCGGGCAAGCTCTGGGCGGCGTGCTCGGCCCGCACTACGGGTGGCCGGCGGCGCTCTTCATCATTGCGTGTTTCGGCGTGCTTCCAGGCGTTGCGCTGTTCTGGATTGAAGATCCGCCGCGCGGTCCGCGATCCGAAGTCGTGCCCGTTGGCAAACTCCTCAGCGTACCCGCGTTTGTGGCGATGATTGCCGCCGGAATCTGCATTACGTTTGCAAGCGTTTCGCTGCTCACGTGGGGCATCGATTTCGCGGTGAGTTACAAGGATTTCAGCCTCCGGGAGGCGGCGGTTTCGCTTTCCATTATTGCGCTCGGCTCGCTTGTTTTGGGTGTTTTGACGGGTGGCTGGGTTGCCGACCGGCTGCAGCGCAACTTTCCCTACGGCCGGATCCTGGCCATCGCCGGCGCATTCCTGCTGGCCGCACCCTTTCTGCTATTGGCGATTCAATCCGACGACAAGAATGTTCTTCTCGGCGGGCTGTTCATCGCGGGATTTTTCATGTCCTGGTATCACGGCCCCGTCACGGCGGTCATCCACGACATGATGCCTCGGCGCGCACACGCCACCTCCATTGGCGTATACATGTTTGCGACGCAACTCGTTGGGGGACTCGGCCCGCAAATTGTGGGCAAAGTTTCCGACGTTCGAGATCTTCTGGCGGGCCTGGAGCTTGCCGTCGCGGTGCTGGTGGCAGGCGCCTTGCTCATGATCCTCGTGATCCACTTCATCAAGCGCGACGGCCTGCGCCATCCGCAGCTCGAAGCATTCCACGCCGAGCACTCCGATTAACGGAACGAAACTTGGCAAGGCGTTTTGCGGACCGTGGCAATCGCGCGGAGGCGCCCGCTTTGCTCTCGTGGACGAATCTCGCGGGCGGCCGGGCGATCCTCGGCGAAGCTACCTGATGCCGATCTGCTCGATTAGGCGAGTCACTTCATCTTCCGAAACGTCGTAGAGCGGCCGCAGGTCGTCTTCCTCGAGGCGTTCGCGGAGATATTCCGCCGCTACGAAACTCGCTTCTCGGTCGGTCAAATCGCGATGGGCACGATCGCGAAAATTTACGAAGGCGGTATGCGCAAGACCGACCACGTGCGCCGTGCCGTCCACAAAAAATTTCGTGTCGATGGTGTCGGCGTGGCGCGTGGCGATCCCGTTCCACATGTGGGAGAAGCGGCACTGATAGGTTTGTCCGCTAAGCTTCGAGGTGACCTCGAAGGCGCCCACAAACTGGCTCATCGCGCCGTTATTGGCCAAGACTGGATAGATCGTGCTCACCCTATTCTCCCTCTCGCGCATCTTTGCGCGGGCCGACCTAGCGATCAGCCGCTATGGTTTACTGGCTCATCGCGGCAGCTTCGGCGCCAACTTGCGAATAACTTCGCACCGCGGCGGCGACGCCCGCTCCGGGAGCAACGCGATGCCCCTGGTCCAGCAGCGTTTTCTCCAGCGCAGCCAAGAAGAGCAAGACATTCGTCTTCTGACTGCAGTAGCCCATCAAGCCCACGCGCCAGATTTTGCCCTTGATGGGGCCGAATCCGCCGGCAATTTCGATATTAAATTCGTCGAGCAACTGGTTTCGCACTTTCAGGTCGTCCACTCCGGCCGGGATCATCACGGCGGTTACGGTCGGCAGGCGGTCCGCGGGATTTTTGGCCAGCAGATCCATTCCCATGGCCTCGAGGCCGGAAATCAGGGCTGCTTGATTCTGACGATGGCGCTCCCATCGCGCTTCGAGCCCTTCTTCCATCACCAACCGCATCGCTTCGCGGAGCGCGTAGATGAGGGAGATTGGAGGCGTGTGATGGTAGAGGCGGTCCTTCCCCCAGTAGTTCATCGCTGTCGTCAGATCGAAATACCAGCTCTGCACTTTCGATTTGCGGCCGCGGAAGGTTTCCTCGGCGCGCGAGCTGACGGTAATCGGCGACATGCCCGGCGGCGCGCTGATGGCTTTTTGCGAGCCGCTGAAACAAATATCAATTCTCTGGCGATCGACATCGAGGGGCACGGCGGCAAGCGACGCGACGGTATCCACGACCAGCAGAGCGCCGAGTTCATCGGCGACTTTGCGGAATGGATCCAACTGCGTCACCACGCCAGTTGAGGTTTCCCCGTGGGCGAGCCCGACCATCTTGATCTTGCGGCCCTTGCCGGCTTTGCGGACGTCTTCCGGATCGACGGGTTTGCCGAGAGGCGCTTCGACTTTGTGAACCTTTGCCCCGGTGCGCGTGGCGATCTCATACATGCGTTCGGAAAAAACGCCGTTGACGGCGACGATCGCTTCATCGCCATCTTCAAGAGCATTCAGGACGGAGGCTTCAATGCCGCCGGAGCCCGAAGCGGAAAGCGGCATCGTCACGCGATTCTGAGTTTGAAATATCTGACGCAGCAATGCCTGCGTTTCGTCCATGCAGGTCTTGAACCAGGGATCCAGATGGCCGACAAGCGGAGTCGCCAGGGCGCGGTACACGCGCGGGTCCACAGACGAGGGACCCGGAGTCAGCATCAGGCGCACTGGCGGCGCCAATTCACCGAATTTTTGCGTCATGGCGTTTTTCCTTGAGGTTCCGGCGAGATCCCGTTCGTTGTGGCACACGAACCGCCTCTCCGCCCTGCTCCGAAAACGCTCAATTTTCCTTCATTGGCGCAGGCAGGCGCAACCGACAAATTGGTTTGCTCTGAAGGGCCCCGCAACTGACCGAATTTACCGGCGAATCGAACGGTGTTGCACCTGGGGTCGCGACCCGTCTTTGGCTTCGAGGCAGCACGGCTGGAAAGCCAAAGCAGGCGAGCGGCGCTCGCCTGCTCGGGAGCAAACGCGCTGGCGGCCGGCGCGTTTCGCCATGCATCCGATCGCAGTCTTCCCCCGCGCCGGACCGCCAACGCTCCCTTTCGGGAATCCTAGTTGCCGCCGGTGCTGGCGCTGGCGCTCATGGAAGAGGTGCCGGCGGACGGCATTTTCGCGGCAGCTTCAATCTTTTTCCAGCTTGGCTCGGGCCGCTGCCAGAGAATCTTCGCGTCCGCAACATCGTTTGGGTACATTTCGGTGGAGGCCTGATTCTTCGGCTCGAGAATCACATCGGCACGGCGGTTATAGGCGAGCCAGGTGGTCTTCTCGTTTTTGGCCATCCACTTTTCCGGTTTTTGCGGGTCGTTGGCTTGCAGCTCTTCCACTTTTTTCATTTGAAGCTGGTCGGTCTTGCCTTTTGCTTCGGTCTTGATCTTGTCCGCGGGGACGCCGTTGGCAACGAGGTAATCGCGAACAAGCCTGGCGCGGCGTTCGCTAAGAGCCTGGTTATATCTCGCGGACCCGCGGACGTCCGCGTGCCCAACGATCATGAGAGTGGCTTTGGCATCGTACTGCTGATGGTCGAGGAAGTGCCTGGCGATCTCTTTCAACTGTGCCTTTTCGCTGGCGACAAGGCCGGCATCGGGATGACGCCT
>Ga0209062_1004740_pt1 | contig 13843 bp, 4 predicted proteins | sample Coa_R2_2_FD_187158 | JGI IMG/M metagenome (GOLD analysis project Ga0209062, IMG submission 187158) | Surface soil microbial communities from Centralia Pennsylvania, which are recovering from an underground coalmine fire - Coalmine... | ecosystem: Environmental > Terrestrial > Soil > Unclassified ... | reverse complement strand
ATGATAGGAGCGCCGGCGGCTTGGGCGGCGACGGCGGCGACGGCGAGGGCGGCGGCTTGGTCGCGGCGGTGACGGGCAGCGCCACCGTGAGCGCCGACACCTTCAGCGGCAATATAGTCTTTGGCGGATTGGGCGGCGACGGCGGCAACGGCGGCAACGCCGGCCATGCCGGCGCCGGCGGCACGGGCGGCAGCGGCGGCTTCGGCGGCGGCGGTGGCTTGTTCGTGGAGGCCGGCGGCTTCACTCTGACCAACGACACCATCAGCAACAATTTAGTCCAGGGCAGCTCGGGCGGCGGCGGCGGCCACGGCGGCTCGGCCAGCCTAAGCTTGTTCGCCAACGGCGGCGCCGAAGGCACTGGCGGCAACGCCGGCAACGGTGGCACCGGCGCGGGCGGCGGCTTATACGTGGCAGGGGGAACCCTCAGCCTGCTCAACGACACCGTCAGCGCCAATAGCGTCTTTGGCGGCGTCGGCGGCGCCGGCGGCAACGCCGGCACGGAGGTTAACGGAACCACGATAATCCCCAATTACGTTGATGTCGAGGCTGACGGTGAGAGCGGCAACGGCGGCGATGCCGATGGCGGCGGTGTCTACGTGCAAGCGAAAAACGCCGACCTCAACCTCGCCAATACCTTGATTGCCGCAAACAGCATTGGGGCGGGCACTGGAGGAATGGGGCCGTACCCCGCTTACAACGGCTCAGACGGCAATGCCTCCGGTGCCGATGTCTCCGGCACTGTGAGTTCCAGCGATCACGACCTTGTCGGCGATGCCGACGGCAGCAGCGGCTTCGTCGGCATCGGCGACCAGGTGGGCACCAACCGCCAACCCGATCAATCCCCTACTGGGACTGCTCAACCCCAACGGCGGACCCACCGACACCATAGCCGAGCTGCCCGGCAGTCCCGCCATCGGCAAGGGAGACGTCAACGCCCTACAAGGGTTACCACCGACCAACGCGGTGCCGCCCGCAGCGTCGTTGTCAACGGGATGGAAACCGTTGACATCGGCGCTTATGAATTCGGAGCCACTCCTCCGAGCGGCACGCCGGCCCTATCCATCAGCGGCAGCGGCGCTTCTTCGGCCACCCCCGGTGGACCGATCACCTACACGTTCAGAGTCACCAACACCAGCTCCACCGCCCAAAGCAACGTCGATGTGGTGGATCAATTGCCGGCCAATACCACGCTGGTTTCCTGGACCGCGGCCGCCGGCTGGAGCAGCAGCGCTCCGCCAGTCGGCAGCTCCAGCGGCACGGTGTCGGCCTCCATCGCTTCCCTGCCGGCCAACAGCTCGGGGACGTTCACCTTGGTGGTCCAGGTCGCGGCCGGCACGCCCGTGGGCACCGTCATCCGCAATACGGCTTCCTTCGGTCCCTTCGCCGACGTGACCAATCCCAGCGCGAACATCGCCAGCATCACCACCACAATCCTGTACGCGCCGACGCTCCAGGTCGTCGATGCCGGCGGTACCTACAACGGCGGTCCGTTCGCGGCGACGGCTACCGCCGTGGGCATCGACAGCACCACGCCGGTGGCCGGCAGTTTCAGCTATGCCTACTACGCCGGTACCAGCACCAGCGGTCCTCCGCTGTCCGCTGTCCCGGTCAATGCCGGTACTTACACCGTGGTCGCCACCTTCACCAGCAGTAACCCCGATTACAGCAACAGCACCGCCCAAACCACCTTCACCATTGCCCAGGCCACGACTGTCCTCAGCAACTTGACCACGCAGCAGATCATCGTGGGAACGAGCACGACGGTCGTGTCGGGCCGGTTGACCTCCAACACCGTCATCCCCGTCGGCCAAAGCATCTCCATCACGCTCAATGGGGTCACGCAAAATGCTACCGTGATGACGGACGGCAGGTTCTCCGTCAGCTTCGCCACCGACGGTTTGGGAGTCGGGACGTACCCCATCAGTTACAGCTATGCCGGCGACAACAACTTCACCGCGGCCTCGGCTAGCGGCAGCCTGACGGTGGCCTACGGTAGTCAGTTGCTTTTCAACAACAGCAAGCCGGTCCATTCCGGTGCAGTCTTGCCGATCAAGCTGGCGCTGACCGACGCCAATGGTTCGGACATCTCTTCGCCCAACATTGCGGTCACGGCCACGAGCCTGGTGGATGCCAATGGCAATGCGGTGCCGCTGAACGCCGCGGGCAACGCCAACCCGAATGATCTGTTCCGTTATGATCCCACCCTCGGCGGTTACATTTTCAATCTGGAGACCACAGGATTGACCGCGGGAACATACACACTGTACTTCACGGTCGGGAATGATCCCACCCGTCATTCCCTGACCTTCGTAGTCGATTAAAGACGGGGCTTGCACGGAATCAACATCGCGGCCCTGTTCGAGTCGTTGTAACAGCACACACGGTTGAAATCGCGGCGATCACTCCCTTTCCGGAGCGCTCGCCGCGAGGAGACATCTCATGTCTCGATATTTATCACCGGTTGGCAACCGCGGAAGCGGACCGCACGAGTCGGGGCTCTCAAACGCGTTTCAATGATACGGCCAATTCGGTCAGCGCCTCCTTCTCTATCTGGTGAACGCGCTCTCGACTCAAGCCGAGGCGGTAACCGATCTGCTCAAGCGTCGCTGGATCTTCTTCACCCAAGCCGAAATGCAAGCGCAAAACGAGCGAGGCACGCTGCGGGAGGCCATCCAGCAGTCGCAGCAGGTGGCCCAGTTCCTCCGCCTTGGCCAACATCACGTCCGGAGCCTCCACCTTGCCGTCCGGCAGCAGATCGGGAATGGAAACTCCCAACTCCTCCAGGAAACTCTGTTGCCGTTTGTTATGCGAGCGAGAGGCTTTCTCGATGCACTCCGACTTCCGTTTTACCCCCAATCGTTCGGCCACTTCCTCATCGGTCGGCGTACGGTGCAGTTCCTTCTTTAGTTCGGCGGCAGTCCGGTGCCATTGGGACAGCAATTTGGCAGCATACGCCGGAACCCGCACCGTCCTGGAGGTCTCAATCAAAGCCCGGCGGATGGACTTCTTGACCCAGTAACTGGCGTAGGTGCTGAAGCGAGTATTCCTGTCCGGATCGTAATCTTCCACAGCTCGAAGCAGCCCCAAGTTTCCCTCAGAGATGAGGTCAGCCAAGGGAAGTCCCCTTCCGACATAGCGACGGGCGATGCTGACCACGAGGCGGAGGTTGGCTCGAACGAGGCGATCGCGCGCCTCCGAATCTCCGGCGGAGATGCGGCTAGCCATTCTCTTCTCTTCCTCCGCCGTCAAAAGGGGAATCTGGTAGATGTCGCGGAGGTAGGCGCCTAGCGGGGACTGCATGGAGTCTTGCTGCGATCGGTGGATGTTGCTCATGGAGATCCTCCTTGCGGCGAAACAAACTCGGCTGTCCAAGGCCCGACCATGACGGAGGAGGGAGAGGCGAGCCGGACGAGTCTCCTCAAGTGCTGTTGACGGCACTCGCGGGTGTGATCCTGGAATTGCCAGCCTTTACGAAACAGCATGATATGAGCACGTAAGGAGTATGTCCACCCCCCGTTGAAGGTATTGGATTTATTGGCTGATCCAACCGCGAGAATCATATTGCTGAGATTCTGGATCGAAAAGAGAAATATGATAGCGCAGAGTTCGCGTTTATGAATGCAACTTCATCAACAGTTAAGAACGCTCTTTAATCATCGTTCGTCAAGACTCCCACATTTCTTCACAATCCACAACATCATGGCTTGAGGGATGTTACAGTCGAATCGTTCTCTCCACGAGATATTTCTGAAGGCTCTCTAATTTTTTTGCTTAACAAATGGCCAACTCCGGCGTAGAGTGATTACCTGTGTAGGTTTCTTGCCAGGATAACGATCAGAGAAGTTCCGAAGTCTCTCTCCCTCGCCCGTCAAAGATCCGCGACAGTGGCATGCCCGATACAGCAGAAGGAGATCTCAGATCACTCAACGATGGTGGCCTCAAGAGATTTCGCGAACACGAACGGCGCCGATGCCGAATACCGCGAGTCGTGTTCACCTGCTGCTCTCCATCGCCTGCTCAAGAACGACGCGGTTACACGACGCTTCTTGATGTGAAAGATTCCAGCGGAAGTTCTCGCGTTCTCTGGGATCCGGCGTGTGTGCCGTGAAAGGTTCTATCTCTTAAATGAGATTGAGATATTAAATAGGTCCAAACATTGGTGAAAGTGGTCCACTCGCGGAACGAGCCGACAACTATCACTTTTGCTTGGAGCTATTTAGTTCCAACAGTAAGAACCATCCATAGGCCCTTTCTGGGATTAAGACGATCTCAGAGATAGATTGGTTACACCCACAACGTGTATGACCAATTTCTGACACGCCATTCATCAGGAGTCAACCAAGGGCATTTATCACTTCGTTACAACATTCAAATTATAGTTTGCAGATAGAATTGGCGCTAAAATCGCGCCCGACTCTGATCGTCCGCGCTTGCCATGCGGAGACGGTTCTCCTGTTCGCTCATGGGGGTAGTGCTTGTGTTGTCACCTTTTCTGATCGTCACTCCTGCGCACCGCCTCGATGTGCAGCTCGCGATTGCAGGCATCCGCGCCGGCGAGACAGGGATCCTGGATCTAGGCTATGGAGAGAACCACCAAGCGCGCGACGCGGCCCTCCATTCTCTCATCAGCCACGTCCGTGCCGGTTCTCACTGGGGACTGCGTTGGGACACTCTTGGTGATGCCGGACGCGAGCCTTCATGCCTTAAGGCCCTGCTTAGCGATGTAAAATGTCCGGTTCTCCTATTGGCGGGGATGGGCGCAATAGAGCGGGTGGGGGCTTCCGCCTTGCGCGAGGCGCTCGAACAGGCGCGACAACTCGCTGGGCGTGTGCTCCTGGAAGTATGCCGTACTGCCGACGCCTTGGCGGCCCAGGAAGCCGGCTTCGACGGCGTGGTGGTCAAGGGCCAGGAGGCGGGCGGATGGGTCGGTGAGGAATCCGCCTTCCTCCTTCTGCAACGGCTGCGTGGAAGGCTGAGCATTCCCTACTGGGTGCAGGGCGGCATCGGTCCCAATACGGCAGCGGCCGCGTTCCTGGCAGGGGCAACGGGGGTTGTCCTCGGCGAGCAACTTTGGCTGGCTACAGAGTCGCCTTTCTCTCCGGCGGAGCGCCGCCAGTGGGGACAACTCGACGGCAGCGAAACGGTCTGCGTCGGCGAAGGGCCGCTCCAGTACCGCTTCTTCTGCCGCTCGGGGGCGAAGAAGGTTCACGATCTGCACAAGGACTTGGCATCTGGAATCTCGTTGCCAGTCTGGCTGCGTCAGCGCCTAGTCGATGTCAATCCTTCCGACATGGACCTGCGTATCGCCCTGGGGCAGGAGATTGCCTTCGCGCGGAATTTGGCCGACAAGCACACGAACGTGGCCGGCATTCTCGAGGTATTCCGCAACAAGGCACGGACCAACCTGGAGACAGCGCGGCAGGTCCGGGCGCTGGCACCCGACGGCCCGCTGGCCCAGACGCACGGCACCCATTACCCGATCCTGCAAGGGCCGATGACCCGCGTCAGCGACACGGCGGCGTTCGCGCGAGCGATTGCGGAAAACGGCGCGCTGCCCTTCCTTGCCTTGGCGCTGATGAGTGGACCGGAAGCGCATCAACTCTTGGCCGAAACCAGCAAACAGATGGGCGAGCGTCCCTGGGGCGTGGGCATCCTTGGCTTCGTACCCGCCGAGCTGCGGAAGGCGCAGATTGCAGAGGTTTGCAAAGTGCGGCCAAGCCACGCGATCATTGCCGGAGGTAGACCATCCCAGGCTCGCCAGCTCGAAGAACACGAGATCTCGACTTACCTGCACGTTCCCTCACCAGGCTTGCTTGAGAGCTTCCTCCGCGACGGCGCTCGAAAGTTCATTTTTGAGGGCCGAGAGTGCGGTGGCCATGTCGGGCCGCGCAGCAGCTTTGCCCTGTGGCAATCGGCCATCGATGTGCTCCTGGCGGCGGAGATCGCGCACCCCGAGGAAGTCCACATCGTGTTCGCCGGTGGGATCCACGACCGCCTCTCTGCGGCGATGGTGGCGGCGCTGGCCGCGCCGCTGTCGGCCAGGAGCATGAAGATCGGGGTCCTCATGGGCACGGCATACCTGTTCACGCACGAGGCGGTCCGGACGGGCGCCATCCTCCCCGAGTTCCAGCGCCTGGCGCGGACTTGCCAGGAGACGATTTTGCTGGAGTCGTCTATCGGGCACGCCACCCGCTGCCTCAACACCCCCTTCACGGAAGAGTTCAACCAAGTCCGAGCCGAGTTGATCCAGGCGGGAAAGAGCACTGATGAGGTTCGCGAACAACTGGAGATGCTAACAATAGGGCGTCTGCGGATCGCTTCCAAGGGGGTGGCCCGCCCATCCGATCCACGCCAGCCGGGCGCCAAGGCGGAATTAGTCTCCGTCTCGGAGGACGCTCAACGGCGCCAGGGACTTTACATGATCGGGCAGGTGGCGTGCTTGCGCGATGAGATCATCGCAATAGCCGATCTGCACACCGAAGTAGCGGAAGGTAACCTGGAAGTTCTTGACCAAATGACACCCCGCTCTCTCGTTTGGCAGCGGGCCGGTTCGGAGAAGAAGCCCAAACCCATTGAGATCGCCATTGTCGGTATGGCTTGCATGCTCCCGCAGGCGAAGGACCTCCGACGCTACTGGCAGAACATTTGTAATCGGATCGATGCCATCCGTGAAGTGCCTCCCGACCGCTGGCGCATCGAGGATTTCTATTGCGAAGACCGCCAGGCCCGCGACCGGGTCTACTCCAAGTGGGGCGGATTTCTTGACAAGGTATTTTTCGACCCTGTGAAGTGGCATATTCCGCCGGCCAGCCTACCGCACATCGAGCCGATGCAGCTCTTGTCCCTGGAGGTGGCGTCGCAAGCGATGATGGATGCCGGCTATGATCGTCGTTCCTTTCCGCGCGAACGAGCGGGTGTACTGTTCGCCGTGCCGGGTTCACACGAGTTCGGCTCGGCCTACTCCTTTCGGACGATGATGCGGCACTACCTCCCAAAGGTCGAGGGATTGGACCCAGAGGTTCGCGAGTACCTCTACGCCAGCCTGGAGACCCAGTTGCCTGAGTGGACGGAAGATTCGTTCCCTGGCTTCCTGGGCAACGTCGTCGCCGGGCGCATCGCTCGTGAATTCGACTTTCACGGCCCGAACTTCACGGTCGATGCCGCGTGTGCGGCCTCGTTGGCGGCCTTGTTCACGGCCGTTGAACAATTGCGCTCCGGTAGCGCGGACTTCATGCTGGTTGGGGCGGCCGACGGTACCAACAATCCCTTCGGTTACATGAGTTTCGCCAAGACGCACGCTCTGTCGCCGCGGGGGCGTTCCAGGTCTTTCGACGACAGCGGTGACGGCATTGCTCTGGGGGAAGGTATCGGTTGCATTGTGTTGAAGCGCTTGGCGGATGCCGAACGGGACGGCGACAAGATCTATGCCGTCATCCAGGGCGTGGGATCATCCAGCGACGGGAAGAACCGTAGTTTGACCGCTCCCTATCCACCCGGCCAGATTCGGGCCGTCACCCGCGCCTATGAGGACGCCCAAATCTCTCCGGCAACTGTCTCTCTGATCGAGGCCCACGGCACCGGAACTGCCGTAGGCGATAGCGCCGAGTTGACAACGCTGACTCAGGTCTTCGCAGCGCATACGCCGGATCGCCAGAGTGTGGCCGTTGGCTCCGTCAAGTCGATGATCGGCCACACGAAAACGTTGGCCGGCTTGGCGAGCGTCATCAAGGCCGCCCTGGCACTGAAGCACCGCGTCCTGCCGGCGACCCTCGGCATTGACAGACCAACTACCCGCGTCGATTTCGCCACCAGCCCCCTGTATCTGAACACGAAGACGCGACCGTGGCTTGAGGAAAATGCCGCCCATCCGCGACGCGCGGGCGTGTCGTCGTTTGGGTTCGGCGGCACCAACTTCCATGTCGTGCTTGAGGAATATACCGGCGATTACCTCCCCAGCGCGCGGTTCGACTGGACGCCGCGATCGGCGGAGGTGATCGTGTTCGGCCGGACCAGCCGCGAGGAGATGGCTCGACATTTACATGAGCTGCACCAACAGCTAAAGGCAACTTCCACCGAGGACTTGGCCGGTCTGGCGGCCGCCCTGTTCAACGATGAGAGCAACCGTTGCGGAGATAACCCGAAATGCCGGCTGGCGATTGTTGCTGAGTCGGTCGAAGACCTGCGCCAGAAGATGCAGAAAGCCCTTACGCTCCTGGCCAGCGGAGCGGAGATACACGAACCAAGCGGGATCTATTACTCCGAGGCAGTCCCGCTGCGCGAAGCCGAGATCGGTTTCCTCTATCCGGGCCAAGGCTCGCAAACCGTCAACATGCTGCGCGACCTGGTGGTCGGTTGCTCGTGGAGCCACGACCTTTTCCGGCAGGCTAACTGTCTGCTAGCGGAGTCGGTGTCCCGGCCGCTGACACGCTTTCTCTATCCGCCGCCGGCGTTCACCCCTACCCAGCGCGAGCAGCAAGCAGCGGAGCTGAAGGACACGCGAGTGGCGCAGCCAGCGTTAGGTCTGATCGAGTTATTCGCCACCGACCTGCTTGAGCGATTCGCCATCCGGCCGGCTCGGGTCGCGGGACACAGCTATGGCGAGCATGTCGCTCTCCATGTGGCCGGTTGCCTGTCGCGCGAAGACCTTCTGCGCCTGTCGGCCCACCGTGGCCGGGTGTGCGCGGAGGCTGCCCATTCGTGTCCGGGCGCGATGGCCTCCGTCCAAGCCGGCGCCCCAGAGACCGCCGCCGCCCTGAAGGAGTTGGGCATCGCGGCACAGCTCGCAAACCTTAACGCCCCAGACCAAACGGTCATCGCGGGCACCGTCGAGGTAATCGAGCAAGCCGTCGAGCGTTTGCCGAAGGCCGGTTACCGCACTCGGCGCATCCCCGTTTCCGCCGCCTTCCACACGTCGCTGTTGAGCGGTGCTTCCGAGGCGATGGAGAAATACCTTGCGGTGCTCTCGTTCGAGAAACCCAGGCTGCCGGTCTATAGCAACACCACGGGAGAACGCTACGCCGAGCAACCGGAAGCTATTCGCCGATTGCTGGCCCACCACTTCACCCAACCCGTGCTGTTCGAAAAGCAGGTAAGGCGGATGCACGAGGAGGGCGTCCGGCTGTTTCTGGAGGTTGGTCCAGGCACGGTGCTGACGAACCTGGTGCGGCGAATCCTCGAAGGACAGTCGGCGACGGCTTTCGCCCTGGATGCGCCGGGCCGCGAGAGCTGGACGCAACTGGGACATCTGCTGGCCCGGCTGTCGGTCCTGGGCTTGCCGGTTCGCCTGGCGGCATGGTTCGACGGGCGCGATCTGCCGTCCTTGACGGTCACAGAGTTCCTCGCGCGGGAGAAAGCGGTGAACACGCCCAGGCCGACCGACTGGATTCTCAGCCCCAACAAGGCGGAGCCGGTTACACCACTCCCGGACTCCCAAGCGAACAGCCGGCGTCAACCGGCCCGGCCGGCGCAGCCGAAGCATCCGGTTCCAACGGCCTCCGTTACGATGCCTTCACCGACCTTTATCAACAACGGCCACGCTCAAACAATCCTCAGTCCAACCTCGAAACAGGAGAAGACCTCAACAGCTATGTCCACTACCAACAATCATCACGCTGTCCATGAGCATGCTCCTCTGGTGGATCATTTCAGCAGCGAGCTGTTCAATCAGTTCCAGGCGACGACGCGAGCTGTGTTCGAGGCACAGCAAGCAGTGCTGGAGCGGTACTTAGTCACTCAGGAACGGATTCTCGGGTATTGCATGCAAGGCGCTCCGGTCGAGGGCCCATCCGCGTCATCGGTTCCTGCGGCGCCGGTCCTTGCCGCAGCCCCAACCCCCCTCGGCACTACGGCACCTTCCCCTCCTTCCCGCCTGATCACCCCTCCATCCAACGCTCGGGCGCCAATTCCTGTGGATGGCCCCCCGGCATCGCCGCGGCGAACCGGCTTCGCTCCCCTTCCGCAGGCAAGCAGGCCATCGGTTCCGGCCCCAGTCCACCCGCCCAACGGCAGCGCGATCGCGAACTCGACTTCAGACGAGGACGCGCCGCCGTCCACCGAGCAGTTCCGCCAGGATTTGCTCGCCGTGGTTAGCATGCGCACCGGCTATCCCATCGATGCGTTGGACGAAACATTGGCCTTGGAGTCCGCTCTGGGGATTGACTCGATCAAGACTGTGGAGATATTCAGCAAACTCAAGGCATATCACTTGTACTTCCGTGCTGAGGGACAGGAAGAGGAAGAATTACTCGCCGAGTTCAGCAAGTTCAAGACATTGCGCGACATCATCGCTTCTTACGACCACCGCCGAAAGGCTCATCTCGCCGCCCAAGGGAGCAACGGTGCGAGCAAACAGACCGCCGAGAAAGTCAACGGAGCGCAGAAGGTCAACGGCGGCGTCGAGCGCTACGACGTGGCTGCCGTGCCGGCTTCTTTGGAGGCAGTCAGCGCAAAAAAAAAGCCCCTGACGGCCGACTCGTTCTCGTGATCGGCGAGGACAGTGAGGTGACTGGAGCGATCGTGGCCGCACTAACCTCGGATGGCTACCGGGTACGACAGGTTCTGCCTGGCAAGACGGTTCGCCAACTCCAGGCGGATCGCTACGAGGCCGATCTGTCTTCGCCGCCGGCCCTGCAAGCGTTGCATCGGCTGGTTGTTGGTCCGGAAGGAGGCGCCGTTGGGGCCGTGATCAATTTCCTCGGTATTTGTCCGGGAGTCGGCGGGCCGAGAGGAGAGGAGGGAGAGGTCGCTGTGACGACTGCGGAATGGACATTTCATCTCGTCAAGGAATTCGCGGAGGACCTGCGAGCGAGCGCGTCCGGGGGCGGCGGCTGGTTCGTCAACCTCACCTCGCTGGACGGCCAGTTTGGTCTGAAGGGCGATGGGGGAACCACCATCTCACGGGTTGTCGCCGCCAGCACCCTTGGCATCACCAAGACGCTCAAGCGCGAGTACCCCCACGTTCACGTCAAGACCATTGATGTCGAGGCGGACATCCCGGCCGACCTGCTGGCGGCTCGGCTGCTTGAGGAGTTGACCGTGGTGGACGATTCACTGGAAGTCGGGCTGACACGACAGGGGCGCTGGCAACTGGTTTTGAAACATATGCCGGTGCCGCGGGAGTTGCCGCCGCTGACGCTTGATGCGGAGTCGGTGGTACTCATCACCGGCGGCGCCACGGGAGTGACGGCGGAGGTGGCAAAGGCGCTCGCCACGATTGCTAAACCACGACTCATCCTGGTTGGTCGTTCGACGTGTCCCGAGCCGGAAGCGCCGCACACCAGGAACCTCGACAAGACGTCCCTGCGCAACCTCTTTCTTGAGAACGCTCGTCGCACCCAGTCGCGCATCCTGCCGGCCGAGATTGAGCGCCGCGTCACCCGCATCCTAAAGGACCGCGAGATCGGAAACAACATCGAGGCCTGCATCGCCGCAGGCGCTACGGTGGAGTACCACTCGCTCGATGTCCGAGATGCTCAGCAGTTCGGCGGATTGATCGATGGCCTCTATGAGCGCTTCGGACGTATCGATGGCGTCGTGCATGGTGCAGGGATCATTGAGGATAAGCGCATCCTGGATAAGACAACGACTTCGTTCGCCAATGTCTTCCGCACCAAGGTAGACAGTGCCTTGACGCTGAGCCAAAGATTGCGGCCTGACAGCCTCCGGTTCCTGGTCTTCTTTGGCTCCGTTTCGGGACGTTTCGGCAATGTCGGGCAAGTCGATTACAGCGCCGCCAATGAAGTCCTCAACAAATTAGCCGGCCATCTCGCTAGCCGCTGGGCTGCCCGCGTGGTGTGCATCAACTGGGGCCCCTGGGACGCCGGCATGATCAGCGACGAACTACGCCGACTGTACGCCTCTCGCGGCATCGAGTTGATCGCTGTCCCCGACGGAACGCGAGCCTTTCTTGACGAGCTACGAGTACCCAGCCGCAGTGCTGAGGTGGTCATCTCCAGCAGCGTCGAGCAGGTCCTCCGGATTGATCGCCAGGCGAAGCAGGAGGTCTCCGCGGCATGGTGAATGAAAAAGATGTCGCCTTGGTTGGTATGGCGTGTGTCTTCCCCAAGGCAGCAAACCGGAAGCAATACTGGGCAAACATCGTTAACGCGGTCGATGCGATCGGCGAACCGCCAGCCGATCGTTGGCGCGGCTGTTCGAACTTCCGGCTTCCCGCCGACCATGAGGCGTTCATCGCTTGCAATCGGGGAGGCTATCTCCCTGCCGAGTTCCGTTTCGATCCCGTCGCCTACGGCGTGCCGCCCCACCTTGCAGTCCACGGCGATCCCGACCAGTTCTTCGCCCTGCACCTTATCGACCACGCCCTGCGTGACGCCGGCGTCTCTGAGGATAACCCAGTGCGCGCCCGCACCGATGTGATTCTTGGCCGTGGTGGTTATCCGACCGACAAGCATCTTGAGATGGGCGTGCGCACCGAGTGCTTCGAGAGCGTTCTGGAGTTGCTAGATTGTCGTTTCCCTGGTCTCATCGGCGACCGCCGCCGGGAGGTCGAGGCTTTTCTGCGCTCCCGACTCACTCCCGCGGAGGTTGAAAATGTCTCCACGGCTATCCCTAACTTGACCGCTAGCCGCGCCGCCAACCGCCTTAACCTCGGCGGCGCAGCCTACATTGTCGATGCGGCTTGTGCATCCTCGTTGCTGGCCGTCGAACAGGCGGTGTGGCGTCTGCGCAACCGCCAATGCGACCTCGCCGTCGCCGGAGGTTTATTCGTCACCCTGTCGCTCCGCTTCCTGTACGTCTTCACCCGGCTCGGCGCCCTCTCCTCCTCCGGCGTCCTTCGTCCTTTTGATCGCCGCGCCGATGGCTTGCTTCCCGGTGAGGGCGGCGGCGCCGTGGTCCTCAAACGCCTCGCCGATGCCATACACGACGGCGACGCCGTCTACGCAATCATCAAGGGCGTTGGTTCATCGAGCGACGGCAAGGCGGTCGATGTGCTGGCCCCGTCGAGTGCCGGGCAGATCACGGCGTTGGAGAACGCCTATGGCGATGCCGGCGTCGATCGAGATTCCATCGGCTACCTTGAACTGCATGGCACCGGCACCCTCGCCGGCGACTCGGCGGAACTCAGCACGATCAAGAACTTTTTCGGTACAGTCTCGCAGCCGGCCACCGCCCGAGCGATGGGCAGTGTCAAGTCCATGATTGGCCATACCATGCCTGCGGCGGGCATCGCCGCCCTCATCAAGACTGCTCTGTCGCTGTCGAATAAAGTCCTTGGTCCAAGCCTCCATTGCGAGGAACCTCGCGCCGAGTTGGCCGACGCTCCCTTTTACATCAACACCCAGACCCGGCCGTGGATACATAACCCCGCTCTTGGACCGCGCCGGGCCGGCGTCAACGCCTTCGGCTTCGGCGGCATCAATGCTCACGTCGTCCTCGAAGAAGCCGTCCCTCCGATCTCCCGCGCCGTCCGCGTGCCTCAACGCGTCAACGGTATCCCAGCTGGTGAGACCGGCGAGACGCCGGTCCCACCGGTGTCGCGCCAGGGGGTGGCCAGGTCCAGGCCCATCGAATCCTGCCAGTTTCGTCCCAGCGAACTGGCCGTCTTCTCCGCACCGTCCCTCGACGAGTTGGATCACCGTATCGAACGCCTCGAAGGTTTTCTCGACCGCGACCGCAGCGGTGCTACCCTCATCGACGTTTGTCGCACCTTGGCGGCCGAACTCGACCTGGAGTGCCCCGTCAAGTTAGCCCTGATCTGTGACGATCTTACCCATCTCCGCCGGCTCCTGCGCTCCTGGAGAGAAGACCGCAACCCCTCAAGCGATAACAACAGTCACGAAGAGATCTATTTCTCCCCCAGCGCCAACGCTCCCCCGGGCAAGAT
>Ga0209062_1004736_pt1 | contig 13849 bp, 14 predicted proteins | sample Coa_R2_2_FD_187158 | JGI IMG/M metagenome (GOLD analysis project Ga0209062, IMG submission 187158) | Surface soil microbial communities from Centralia Pennsylvania, which are recovering from an underground coalmine fire - Coalmine... | ecosystem: Environmental > Terrestrial > Soil > Unclassified... | reverse complement strand
GATTCGCCGTCAGCTGGAGCCTGGTGCTGAGGTTCATTCGTCGCCGGCGGAGGCGACGATTCGTTTCCGCACGGCGAAGCAGGAAGAGGAGCTGACGGGGCTGCTGTCGGCGTTAGTAGCGTCGGAGGTGGGTGTAACGCAGTTCCGCGAGGTGCAAACGGACCTGGAGGAAGCGTTCATGACGGTGGCGCGTTCGGACAAGGAGGGCGATGTCATCATGGCGGAGGTAGCGACGGAAGCGAACGAGTCGTCGTCGCAACAGGGAATCCAACGGGGGAGAGAAGGGCGATGAATCCGATTATCCACCGCGAGCTGCTCATCGAGTCCTGGCGCGGGACGGGACGCAGAGCGTCCCAGACGGGCGTTCCCACGCTCCGCGTGGGAACAAGAACGAATGGTCTCATCGCCTGGCTGGCCGCCGGTTTGCTCGTCTGCTTGTCTCCATCTTTGAGTATTGTCGTACGGGCGGATTTCGATGAAGTCATCGACTCGCCGATGTATCGGCTTCCCGTTTTGTCCTCCGTGCGTGAAGAGGTCAAGCTTCCGGAGGAAGCAAAGGCGCTGTGGTCACGGGCACTGGACGGACAAGATATGGAGCTAAAATGTTGGGCCGCCCAGACCATCATCCAGGCTCACCACCGCGGTTTCAAAGGCATGGAGACGACGATTCCCTCTCTCCTCGCGGCATTTGATAAGGCGGATCAACCCCTCGCCGTCCGCTTGGCCGTGGCGCGGGCGCTGGTGGAATTGGATGCTCGGAAGGCGGCGGCCAGTCTTTTCCGGCAAGCGCAATCCGGCGACGGCGACCTGCGCGACACGATCGAGCCAGCGCTGGCACGCTGGGATTATCGACCGGCACGACAAATGTGGCTCGAACGCCTCGGTCAGCCAACTACTTCTCACCAAAACCTGGTTCTGGCCATCCGCGGGTTGGCCGCGGTTGGCGAGAAGGGAGCGACTGATCATCTCCGCGAGCTTGTTCTGGACAAGCAAGTCCTCGGGCCGATTCGTGTGGAGGCGGCTCAGGCACTGGGAAAACTGCGCACGGAGGGGTTGCACAAGGACGCCGAGCGATTGGCCGTCGATCCTTCGCCGCAGCCACTCATCCCGCGATTGGCCGCTGCCTGGCTGCTGCGTTTTCATCGCGATGCGGAGTCCATCCACCTTTTGCAAAAACTGGCTCGGGATGCCGAACCGACAGTGGCGGCTGTGGCAATCGCTCGTTTGCTTGAAATCGATCCAGAACTCCTCGTTCCGGGCGTTGAAAAGATCCTCGCCAGTCCCGATGCCGTCATCCGCTCCTTCGCGGTCGATGTCCTGCGCCGCCGCCCCACACAGAAGCACTTGCACTTCCTCAGCGAGCGACTCGACGACGTGAATATCGACGTGCGGCGCAAGGCTCGCCGTTTTTTGCTCGAACTGGCCAAAGAGGAAAAGTGGCACAAACAGATCATCATGGACGCAACCAACATACTACAGCATGACAAGCCCTGGCAGGGTCAGGAACAGGCAACCATTCTCTTGACCCAGCTAGATCAGAAGCAGGTGGTTGGCCGACTCGTGGAGTTGCTTCAGTCGGATCGGCCGGAAGTGAAGGTCACCGCGGCATGGGGACTGCGGAAGTTGGATGTACCGGAGACGCTTCCCGACGTTGTCCGTTACATCAAAGAGGACATCAAGTCTCGGCCTGTTGTGAAGGCGCGGACTGGCGTAGTTCCGGGCCGGGAGGTCCATGTTCCCCCGGCCGAGAATATATTCCGCCGGGACGTCCGCGATCACACGCTTTCTCAACTCCATCAGCTCCTGGGACAGCAGAAGTACAGCCCCGCCGAGGAGGTCCTGTACCTCTTCATCCCCAAATACGCCTTTGGCTTTCCAGGAGAGTCTCGCGCAGCGGCGATCTGGGCGCTGGGCATGATTCACGAGGGGAAGACGGACGATACCCTTGTGGCGGCTGTGGAGGGGCGGCTAAACGATAAAACCCTGCCTGCGGAAGATTTCCGCGTCCTTTGGATGTCCGCTGTCGCACTGGGTCGGATGAAGGCAAAGAACAGCTTAGAGAGTTTGCGTGAGAGATGCCCAGCTTTCAAACCGTCCCGCAACTACATCAGCAACGCTTGCGGCTGGGCCATCGAGCGAATCACCGGAGAAAAAATGCCCCCTTCCGAAACCCTATTTCGCTATCGGAGTGACTGGTTTCTCATACCCGATCAATGGGGACCTTCCGCGAAATCTAAAGATGGGGGCAAATAACCTACATCCCGAACGCATGAAGAAGGGCAAAGGCGTCTATTCGGAAACACCGCGCGAATTAGGCGCTTTCGGAGGTATCAAAAGTCGGCATTAAGAACTTCAAACGTCTCCGTTCGGCTTGGCGTCCACGTTGCATCGAGCGCAGACGCCAACGCAACAGCCAGCCGACTCCCGTGCCGGATACGCCAACCCACTCCAACGCGGTCAACGACTGAACCGCTGTTTTTACCCCGCGGTCTGTCACCTTTGTGCCGGACACATCCAGCCGCCGCAACAGATCAAATCCCGTCAACGCTTGCAATCCCTTGTCCGTGATGCGCGTGCCGGCCAAGTTCAACTCCATCAAGTAAGGAGTTCGAGAAGGTTCCTCCGCCAGGAAAGCCAGGAAGGCGTCGTCTGCCGATGTGTTTTGCAACTCAATGACGCGCAAACGGTCTGCCAATTGAGCGAAGTCCCCGACCAGATGCTTCAGCCAATCCGCTTCCTGAAATTCGGTTCGGCCGCCGAGTCGCTTGACCTCGGCAGCCGCCTCTTGCTGCCGGAGATGACGTTCGACTTGATCGGCGATCCACTTCCGCCGGTCGCCAGTGAACTGGACGTATTCGAGCGCTCGTTTGTACGCCTCATGAACCTTAATGAACTCGGCGCTCGCGCCACCCCGGTCGGGATGGGTTTCCATCGCCTTGGCCCGATAGGCGGACTTCACATCGCTGAGAGTATAGGGTGGGAGCAGACCCAAGGTAGCCATGAACTCCGGCCGCCCTGATTCGTTATTAAACGGCGATTTTATCATTTGGTGGCATTCCTGGTTGGCATGGCAATCTCGGTTATGATTCTATCGGGAACATGTGACGGAATATAGCCTATTTTCACACTCGAAAGCGTGCCTCTCATCTTCAGGTTCCGACAAGACCTCGTTTGAGCGAAGTCTGCACGTTCTCTCGACGTTTCCTGTACAAAGGAGAAAGCAGTAAGAATCCGAGGAAGAGCATCATGACATCGGAATCCACCCTCACGCCCGCGAGCCAACTTCTCCCGACCGCACCCACCCTGCTCACCCCCGTCAGCCCCAACGAGCGCATCGCCTCGATCGATGTACTTCGCGGCGTGGCCCTGCTCGGCATCCTTAGCATTAACATCTGGGGCTTCGCCCTACCGGGAATCGCGTTCACCGATCCGCCGTTCGTCGGTGGGTGGTCGGCGATCAACCGGGGAGTGTGGGGCTTATTCCATCTATTGTGCGAACAAAAGATGATGTCCCTGTTTTCCATGCTTTTCGGCGCCGGACTCGTCGTCATGGTCCAGCGCTCGGACGCCCGCGGAATGTCGCTAACTGGCATCTACTACCGGCGGATCAGCTGGTTGCTCCTTTTCGGCTTATGTCATGCTTTTCTGCTGTGGGACGGCGACATCCTCGTTCCCTATGCGCTATGCGGCTTCGTACTGTATCCGTTTCGACGACTGCGGCCGAGCACGCAGATCGTGCTGGGCGTGCTCGTGTTTCTTTGCCAGGTGCCGCCCACGATAGGGGTGGGATTGAAGGAACTCCACTTGCAACAAGTCACGGGTCCGGACAACGACCAGGGCACGGAGGAGCAGCGCCAAACGCGCCGCGAACTGGAAGGATTGATATTCCCATCCCGCGACATTGATGCAGAGATCGAACGGCATCATCAGGGTTACGCGGCTCAGTTCGCCAAGCGGGCCGAGGATAATCTGTCGGAATTTGTTCCGGGCTTCCTGCTCTGGTCCGGGCCTCGTGCCGGCGGCTTGATGCTGATCGGCATGGGACTGATGCAACTGGGTGTTTTCACGGCGACGCGTTCGTATCGCTTTTACACCACCCTCGCCGTCCTCGGCTATTTCCTGGGTTTGCTTGTAGTCGGCTACGGCATCCTTGAGATGACGAGTCATGGTTTTGATGCCCTCCGTCAGATTCTCTGGAGCGGACACTTTAATTACATCGGCAGCCTGTTTGTCGCCTTGGGGCACGTTGGACTCGTCATGATTATTTGCAAGGCCGGCTTGCTAAGTTGGTTGACGGCTCGGCTGGCGGCCGTGGGGAGAATGGCGCTGAGCAATTACCTGATGCAGTCGATCCTCTGCACAACGATATTCGAGGGCTGGGGCTTTGGTCTGTTTGGCAAGCCGGATCGCATTGAGTTGCTTGGCGTGGTGGCGGCCATCTGGCTGGTTCAACTCGCGTTCAGTCCCTTGTGGCTTCGTTATTTCCGCTTCGGTCCGATGGAGTGGCTATGGCGGTCCTTGACGTACTGGAGAAGGTATCCCTTGCTTGCCGTCCAGACGTGAAGCCAATCTTCCCGTCCAAGAAGTGCTTTCCGTGTTCGCAGAAAGCATACAACGAATACACCGCCGAATGTCTCCACAACCCTGGGATTCCACCATGACCCCATCCTGGATCGACTCGATGTTGAGCGCCCGTGTCTACGATCTGGAGCAGCCGCGCTTTGCCGGCATGCCGATCCACCCCTCGCATCGTCCGGGCTATTTCTACGCGCTGCACAGACGCCACCGCGATACCTTCCAACCGGATCGGCATGGTCCGCGATCAAGCGCCTCGGGCATCCTGACCATGATGGAACATTCCGGGACTCATCTGGATGCCCTATGCCACCAGGCCAATGAAATGCGGATGTTCGGCGCCCTGCCTGTGGATAGCGAGGAGACGCCTGCGGGCTTTTTGCATCTGGGAATCGAAACGGTCCCGCCGCTGGTAAGCCGAGGTATCCTTCTCGATGTCTGCGGCCACAAGGGACAGTCTGTTTTGCCAGCCGGATATGGCATCACGGCAGACGATCTGATGAGCTGTGCTGTAGCGCAAGGTGTCGAGGTGCGGGGAGGCGTCCTGCTCGTCCGAACCGGCTACGGCGCTCTCTGGTGCGGCGATGAGCCGGTCTATCTCGACGCGGCCGGGGTATCGAAATCTGGGACGCTGTGGGCTGCCGAACGCGGGGTGATCGCCGTAGGCGCCGACAACATGGCCTGGGACGTGCCTGGAGAGCGCGACCCCGATACAGGCGCCACTCTGTTCGCCCACCTCCATCTTCTGACGGAGAAAGGAATCTACATCCTAGAGAATCTGAATCTGGAAGAACTGGCACGCGACCGCTGCTGGCAATTCGCGTTCATCGCTGCGCCTCTTAAATTTCGGGGAGCCACCGGCTCGCCCTTGAGACCTTTGGCTCTGGCGTAAGTGAAGCAACGCCTTCGCTGACGCTTCAAGCTCGGATTCAAACCGGTTGACGAATGCACGAAGGCGAAGACATGGATCAAGGCACTTCCGCGTCTGCCTCGATCTGCCGCAACATCTCCTGATCGCCGTAGAACAGAAACCGCCCTTTAATCAGCACGGGGCCATACCAACCCTGTTTCTCGCCATTCTCGTTTTGGTAGAGCCGCACAAAGACGATGCGCTTCCAGACATCTGGATCAAAGGGATGCCGACGGATCCGTTCTACCGAATCGTAGGCCAGAAGCGAAGACACCGCGCAGTCCGATTGTTCTCGATCAGGCTTGGCCAGGATGAGGAAGCGCAGGTGAGCATCCATGGGATGAATGTTCCATTCGGGGTGAGACACCCTCAAGCGTTTCGCATAGCACTCCATAGGCCAGATGCAATCAATGTGGACCGCGTTCTCTCGATGAAAGAGCGGTACGAAAAGGGCGGCACAGAAAAACACTGCGAAGGGAAAATGCCTCCGCAGATCCCGTAATGGGATCATTTTGGCGATCTTCGCCATAAATGTTTCCTGTCGCAAGAAGACTTTTTGCAAGAACGCGAGTTAATGCCGATACTGATAGATTTTGAAACGCGAGTTATCAGGTTGTCGGCATTCCTGGCATTATTTGCCGTGAACGGGGGAGAAGGCAAGATGATTTTTTAATTTTTCTTGCCATCCCTCTTGCTGATGCATGACAATATCGCGGGCGACCGGAAAGGATAAGGAAAGAATCACTGCCAACACCTTAACTCCGGCCGGCGCTCTTCCTTGTCTTTCCCAGGAGGTTTTCCATGTGTAGCTCCACTGTGATCGAATCGGCCTTGGCCGGCGTCTGCCGTCGTGACGCGCTTCATCTCGCTGCCGGACTGTTTGCCGGCGTGCTATCGTTCGATTCTCGCGCCGCCGCCTCGGAACTCCCTAGCAGAAAACGGACCATCACCGCCGAGAGCGTGCTCGACTTGACGCATACCCTCTCGCCAACATTCCCGATCTGGCCGGGGAACGCACCGATCAAAGTCACGAACACGAGCACGGTGGCGAAGGAAGGCTATTACGCCAACAAATGGGAACTTGTCGAGCATCACGGCACCCATCTCGACGCGCCGGCCCATTTCGCGCCGAAAGGGCAAACGGCTGAACTGTTGGAGGTATCCTCCCTTTTTGTCCCCGCGGCGGTGATCGACCTGCGGCAGAAGGCCCGCAGGGACGCCGATGCCCTTGTGACAATCGATGACGTCAAGGCGTGGGAGAAGACACACGGGCGGCTGCCGAAAGAGTGCTGTGTATTTCTGAATTCCGGCTGGGATGCCAAGGCCGGCGACGCCCAGGCGTTCCTCGGCCAGGATGCCTCCAAGACATTACACTTCCCCGGCTTTTCAAAGGAGGCGTGCGAATTCCTGCTCAAAGAACGAGAGGTCGCCGGGCTAGGGGTCGATACCCTGTCGCTCGACTTCGGGGCATCGAAGGACTTTGCCGTCCATAAGCTCTGGCTCGGGGCAGGCAGGTGGGGGCTGGAATGCGTGGCGAACCTCTCCAAGCTGCCGCCGGCCGGGGCGATGGTGTTCGTGGGCGCACCAAAGGTCATCGGCGCCTCCGGTGGGCCAACGCGCGTGCTGGCGGTGTGGGGCTAGGTGAGTCTTTTGCCGCCCTGGTAGATCAAAGAGGAAGCGCGAGCAGGTTCTTCCCTTCGGTCATGAGCTATATTTGCGCACAGAACCGAAAGCGGAGACCATGTCATGAAAACAACTTGCAGCCTTTGTTGCAAGGAAATCAAGTTAATGCCGGACGGGAAACTGCCGCCGTGGTGTGCGGGTTGCGGCGCGGACCTGAAAGACTGTCTGTTGACCCTCGCGTCCTCGGATGCCGCCACGAATGAAACCGTGGATGAGCACGAATGGAAAGACCGCTTCGGTCTGCACAATTTGGCGGTCGGCATCCTGCTTTTCGTGTGGGGCATGATTGTCTCGGCGGGGCCGCCCCAGTCCGGCGGCGATAAAGTTCTGAGATCGAACGAACGGCTGAACAATGTGATCGATGCCGTGCAGTGGGCGACCCTTCTCAACGGGGCAGCGCTGTTCGCCAGCGGCATGGCCCTCCGGCGTAGGTGGCGGTGGGGCCACCCGCTGGCTGTCGTCTGCGGAATCGTTTCGGTTATTGCGGGCTTTATCTTCCTGGCAGGTTTTCGGTCTCTCGGAGGCGGGCCGACGCTGGAGCACGGCGTGGCTCAGCTCTCCTTTGTGCGCTATAACCTTGATATGCTGATTGGCTTAGTGGACGGCCTTGGACTGCTCTGGTTTCTTTCAACGAGGGTTCCGCGCGGCGGCCAGATAGGGCTGTGACGTGGTTCATTGACTAGGGCGGCGAACGCGCATAACATTCAAGTAGCGTGAGGCATGTTGCCCACGCGAACGATTCCCCGCCGAGAGCGAAACGCCTCGGCGAGAAGGAGAATGATTATGTGCCATTTCTCACGGCGCGCAAGGCGTCACTACGTTTTCCATTCCTATCAGCCGGAACACCACGGCCATTGCGACCACGGTGATTGGGGAGGACCGTTCATGCCTGGCCACGGCCACCAAGGGGGCGACCCGTTTGAGGGACAGCCGGGCTTCGGCGTTCGCCGTCCGCTGCGCTTTCTGGCGCACAAGCTCGATCTGGACGAGAAGCAAGTCGCCGAGCTAGCCCGTATCCTCGATGAGCTTAAGATTGAACGAGCGCAGGCCGAGGTAGACGACCGTCGCGCGCGGGCAGAATTCGCTGATGCCATCCTGGGGGAGACCTTCGACGCCGGCAAAGCTGGTGCTGCCGGCGAACGCCGCGTCCAAAGCGCCGCCAAGCTGCGCGACGCGCTTACTCGTTCCCTGGCCGCGATCCATGCCATGCTCAGACCGGAACAACGAGAGCGCTTCGCTTATCTGGTGCGTACGGGCGTTTTGACCTTCTAGGCTGACTTAAGTCCGAGCCTGAAGCGTCAGCGAAGAAACTCCTTCCCTGACGCTTCAGGCTCGGATGGAAACTGGCACGCACGATTCGCGGCAGCTACATCGATGAAGCAATCGGTAAAACGGGATAGCCGAGATGGGTTTTGCTCCTTTGTCGGGCCGTCCTCTTGCGGCGTAGGAGCCAAAAAAAGAGCGCACCCAGCGCGAGAACCCCTGCGAGTCCGAGCAACCAATACCCGCTGTCGGATTCAAGAGACGAATCCTCCTTCATCGCCGCCAGCGTGTTCAATTGGCCGACCGTTAGCCAATCCTGATTCAATCCGGACGCTTTGACAGACTTGCTTTCCAGAGGCACCGGAGTTTTATCGGGAACCTCCGCGCGCAAGGCCTTCTGGACCTCCGCAACGACTTTGGTTACTTTGGCGCCCTTGCGAATCGTTATTTGAACCATGCGGCCGCCATCGTCCGCGAGAAGGGCGGAACTGCTCTCGACGCCGTCAATCCCATTCAGGTGCGTCAACACGGACGCGATTCGTTCGGCTCAGCCGCCGCGGCTGCTTGCCAGGGGAGTCGAAGAAACCAAGAACACGAATCGACTCCCCTCTCCCTGGAATCGGGTTCCGGGTAAACCAGCGGGGTGGGTATTGTTCAAACCAGCCAAGCCGGCTTCCGGAAAACTCGCTGCAATCAACGTGCTGAGCATGCCGATTCGCAATGTCTCTGGAAGTGTGCCTTTCATGGATGACCTCCTGCAAACCAACTTTCCCCAAAGTCGCGGTTGCATTGATGAAGTCAAGTCCGGACAGGCTCTCCTCTCTGCACGCTGCACTTCCGGGCGATCAATTCAGGCATTTACCCGATTTTTTTCCGCTGGCCCTCCTCTCCTCGATGGCGACACCAATAGCTGAGGCTACCATCGGGGGGCACCATTTGCAACAATCATTCGTGAAAAAACGCCACCGCCCCGCGCCGCGAACCGAATTGCTAAAATATTTTTGCGGCAATAGCGAATCACCAGATACGGTGGTGCATTCTCAACCTGGACTCGTCGCGCGGGAGGATCAACCATGCTCGAATTGTTGAAAGAAGAACCTTGGCTCATCGTCGTTACCCTGGCCTTGTCGATTCCGATTTTGGGCATTATCTTCGGCACCGTGACCGGCCACCTCACTCGCGTCCGCAAGGCCGAGATCGAAGCCAGCCTGAAAATGGAGATGATACAGCGAGGAATGTCGGCTGAGGAAATCAAAATGGTCATCGAGGCGATGCCGCGCAAGAGCTGCAAGCATCATGGACCGGCGGCTGAGCGAGAATGGTCCTAAACGCCACACTTGGCTAAGCATAGATCCTTGTCCGCGACGCTTCGCAGAAGCGCCGCGAATCGAGAACCGACACTTTTCTTGGGCGAGACTCCGTAGCGGCCAGCATTCTCAAGCGAAATTCCAGAACCGGATGCCGCACACGCAGCAGCGGTAGGGGCGCCAGCGAAAGACCATCAGCAAGATTTCGAGCAGATTACGCCGAGACCATCTCGTCGAGCGGCTCCCGCAGTGAGGACAGATTTTACCGCGAACTGTCCGCGTAGTCATGGTGGTGCTCCTCCCTCATCTCCTTGCAACAGGAGGTGTGCGCGTAAAGAACACGAGATTAGCTGATGGACGCTCAGCAGCGAGCAAAAGGCAATGCTCGAAACGAACGTGGTTTCTTGCGGTGATCGCGGCAGCGTTGCCGAAGGGCGCCGGCGCCTTGGTTCTCAAGCGCCGACAGTTGAAGAATATAGCATGGTTTCACGGACGGCAATAGCTTGTAGTGGGCTTTTTCCCAGGCTCGCCGACCTCCCCGCCTGAAAAGATCGCGGCTAGGTGCAGCGTTCGATTCAGCCTATCGCCAGTGGTCCTCGTAGAGTTGTTTCACTGACTCGCTACCAGCCGGGACGTAGCTGTAGTACCAGATGAGGAGCTGTTTATCTTTTGGCGTCAATTTCTCGGCGCGATTCCTTTTATCTCCGTCGCGGTAGAAGATTGACGTGGGCCGCAGCTTTGAGAAACTCATCAAACCCAAGTCGTAGCAGAGAGTGGTGAGGAGATTGTTTCGGAGTTGATTGGCGTCCGCTTTGTCCGACGAAACCAACACGACCCCGCTCTGAATTTCACTCTTCTTGGCAGGAGCCTCCCGGATCCAACAGGCGCAATTCCACTTCTCCTTCGCCATGACTTCTACTACTTTCCGGGGCTGGCCCAGCTGGGTTGCCTTCTTGGGGATTGCGTGCTTGGGAACAATGAACACGGTAAGGGTTGCCGCGGGATGATTCGCCCCCAGCAGCTCGATGCCTTTGAGTGGCGTCCGCTTGAGGGATTCGTTGATGTGCCCGACGACCTCGGCGACGATCTTTTGCTGGTCCCTTGTACCCCCCACGACCGTCAGCTTGGGGGCCACAGTCCACCGGCGCGTTCCCGTCTCGCTCGGCTGGAGTGCAAAATGGGGCCTCAGCACGATGTCCTCAACCCATTCCAGATCGTCGTCCGCCACGTTTAGCGTCTTGCTATCGGCCGCGATCATGAGAATCACGGCGAAGAAGAAAATGGCACGAGCCGCCATACGGCCTCCTTGAGAATTATCGCTTCAAGGCGAGCGTAAGACCGTCCGCGAACGGTAGGAAGCTCAGTGACACACGGTTGTCAGTATGCAGCTTCTGATTTAGTGCGCGAATCGCTATCGTGTCCGGGTCGTTCACCTGCGAGTCGGCCACTTTGCCGTCCCAGAGCGTGTTGTCGATGGCGATAAGCCCGCCGGGGCGAAGCAGCTTCAGGCACGTCTCGTAGTAGGCATCGTAGCTCGTCTTGTCCGCGTCGACGAAGGCATAGTCCATGCGACCGGCCCAGCCGCCGGCAAGCAGCCTGTCGAGCGTGTCGATGGCAGGGCCGAGGCGAAGGTCGATCTTGGAGGCAAGTCCGGTCATGGCCCAGTACTTACGAGCTAGTGCCGTGTATTCCTCGCTTATATCGCAGCAGATCAGCTTGCCGTCCGCGGGCAACGCACTCGCGACCCAAAGGGACGAGTAGCCGGTAAATGTGCCGATCTCCAGACAGTTTTTCGCGCCCAGCAGCTGCACGAGCATGGCCAAGAACGGCCCCTGCTCCGGGGCGATTTGCATCTCAGCATCGGAGAGGCGGCTGGTTTCCTCTCGGAGTGCGCGGAACAGGTCCGGCTCACGTAGCCCAATGGCGAGAACATACTCGTACAGGGCGTCAGTCATCGGTGTCGGCCGGACAAAGTTCAGCGACGACATGGATCAGGACTCCATCAGACGGTTGAATATACAGTTCAGCAGCCGGCCCACACGGGTCAGGCGCCGAAGGCAACGGATGCCTTATTCGCACGGTCGTGATCGCGAACGTTCGGTCGGATAGTTTTTCTCCGCGTCGTCAAGGACCAAAACCCAATCGCTCTGCGGGCCGTGGGAAGGGGCAGCGAATTCGCGCGTCCCGGTGTTGGCATACTCACCGATTTCGCGCCATGTTCCTTCGCGGGGATCGTACCAGCGTGCCTTAACCTTCTTACCCGCAATTCGTTCCATGTGAATGCGGACAGGGCGGCCCTGCGGCAAATACGCAAGCAGGAAACTCTTATCCTCGGCCCTGGCTGCCTGCACATGGTCCGCGCCGTCGCCCGGTTCCGAGGCTAGCACGGACTGATCGGGGACGAGCTTGTACCAGGGCCGCAGCTCAAACAGCCGGCGCATGAAGCCCATCTGGCGCGATCCTTCGTAGGCCAGCGCCTTGCGCCAGGGTTGGAAGCCGTTGCGGGGGAAAGGGCCATCCTTGTCCTTGTACAGATAGAAGAGATCCAGAGCGCCGTAGCCGTGACCGGCGGCCCCGGCGAGAATGTTCCGGTAGGCGGCCTGGCGCACCTGGTGCGAATCGATGCGGGGAGTCGATTTGCCGGTGGGGTGGTTTTCATACGGCGGTTCCATGTCCACCGTCGGCTTGGCCGGCCTCAGTGCGTAGTCCTTGACAATAAACTCATAGGTTTTCGCCTGCCAACCGTGTCCGGACTGAATCGAGTTGAAATCCAGCCAATCCTCCTTGTGGAACCAATCCGAGGAAGACGTGTGCCCCTGGCCGTGATACGAAATCAACTGTCGCCCGGCGCTTCCTTCCTTGAGTCCCTTGACCATTGCCAGCCAAATCGCGCGATCCTCGCTGGGAGGCGAGTCGCCTCCGACGTACCAGATCACCGCGTTGTCCTTGTAGCGCTGACCGAGGAACTTGCCGAATGTGTATGAGTTCTTATCATCGAAGACCTGCTCCGGATGTTTGTTGACGTGCCACGATTTGGCAACCACCAGTCCCATGACAAGGCCATATTCGTTGGCCCGGTTGACTACATAATCCACATTCTTGAAAAACCGCTCGTTGGGCCGAGTCGGATCGCGGTCGAGGAGCGGCTTCTCCCCCAGGAGCGACGTCGCTCCGTCCGGATGACGAACGTCCAGGCCACGGAGAACATAGGCTTGGAGGACGGTGAACCCCTTATCGGCCCGATCTTTCAGGTACTCTTCCAGTTCCTTGTGATCGAGCCGCTGAAATACCAGCCAGGCCGTATCGCCCAGGTAAAAGAAGGGCTTGCCGTCCTGATCGACAAAGTATCGACCATTGGCGCTGACCTTGAGTCTCAGGTTTTTGACCGAACGTTCCGGGAGATCGGCTCCCCATGCCAGACCTGCCGAACCGAGGATGGCGAGAAGCACCGCACGCGCGAGGGAATAATTCATGGCAGTACACCGGGAATGAAGGCCATCGGTCGCTGAACTCGTTCATTTCGGGCGCTGCGCGTCAGCTTACGCGTACCTTCCTCCATGTCAACGAAAAATCCGGCGTTTTTAGTTAGCCGATGCCGAGAACGTGGGTCGATCTCGTTTTAGCTCAATGTGATTAGGGCATGGCGCGACGTTGATGGAATCGCCCTCCTAACAGGAGCATCGCCCGCCTTGGTTTAGCGCCGCTTCTCAAAGCGGTTCGCTGACATCCTGGCGCGCGTTCACCCGCACTTTATCCAAGCGCTGCTGCGTGCCGCTTGGCCAGGTAATCTCCACCCTATCAATCTCGGGATTGTCGCCCAGCCCGAAATGAACGGTCCGGGAGCACTGGGACAGATAGCCGCCGCCCGCCTGGACCTGCCGTGTCATGATCTTCCCCTTTTGGTACAGGCGGACTACGGCCCCGATGGCGTCCCGGTTGCTTTTCGTGCCGCGCAAACGGAAAGCCACGTAGTTCCGCCGCGGTCCCTCGTTCTTGAAAAAATAGGGCTGGTCGTTGAAGTTATTGACCACGATGCCCAAGCGCCCGTCGCCGAAGAAGTCCGCGACGGCCGCCGTCCGGGAACTGCGAGCCGCGTCCCGGCCGGAGATCT
>Ga0209062_1004732_pt1 | contig 13858 bp, 9 predicted proteins | sample Coa_R2_2_FD_187158 | JGI IMG/M metagenome (GOLD analysis project Ga0209062, IMG submission 187158) | Surface soil microbial communities from Centralia Pennsylvania, which are recovering from an underground coalmine fire - Coalmine... | ecosystem: Environmental > Terrestrial > Soil > Unclassified ... | reverse complement strand
TCGCTGTACGCCACGGTGTCGCCGTCCTCGTACTGCACGTCGACGTCCTGCGGGGCGACCGACACCGGCACGTCGTCGAGCGTCCGGTACTACTACAAGGTCCGGGCCTACAACTCGGTCGGCGGGAGCGGCTACTCGAACGAGGCGTCGGCCGTCGCCAAGTAACGCCCGGCGCGCCGGCGTGGGCTCCGGCGCGCGATCGTGGTGGGGTCCGGGATCGCCGGCGGGTGGGCGGCGAAGGAGCTGACCGAGAAGGGGCTCCGCGTCGTGCTGCTCGAGCGCGGGCGGAACATCGAGCACATCTCGGGCTACGTGAACGCGACCAGAGCGCCGTGGGAGTACCCGCACCGGGGCGGGCGCACGCAGGACATGGTTCGGCGCTACCCGGTGCTCAAGCGAGACTTCCCGTTGAGCGAGCGCAACCTCGACTACTGGGCATCGGACGAGGACTCGCCGTACACCGAGATCAAGCCGTTCGACTGGTTCCGTGGGTACCACGTGGGCGGGCGATCGCTCATGTGGGGTCGCTGTAGCTTCCGATGGAGCGACTTCGATTTCGAGGCCAACGCCCGAGACGGCGTCGCGACCGATTGGCCGATCCGGTATGCGGACCTCGCGCCCTGGTACAGCTACGTCGAACGGTTCGCCGGCGTCGCCGGCTCGATCGAGCGATTGCCGCAACTGCCGGACGGCGAGTTCCAGCCCGAGATGCCGCTCAACTGCGCCGAGTCGCTGATCGCCGAGCGGCTGCACACCCGCTACCGCGGCACGCGCCGCCTGATCTCCAGTCGGACGGCGAACCTCACCCGGCCGCTGCCGGGGCGCAGCGCCTGTCAGTACCGCGACGCCTGCTCACTCGGCTGTCCCTACGGCGGCTACTTCAGCACCCAGTCCTCGACCCTCCCCGCCGCCGTCGCCACCGGGCGGCTCACGCTTCGGCCGTGGGCGATCGTCACCGAGGTGCTCTACGACCGGGACCGCCGGCGCGGGACCGGCGTCCGCGTGCTCGACGCGATCACGCGCGAGACGAGCGAGTACCGCGCGCGGATCATCTTCCTCTGCGCCTCGACGCTCAACACGGCGTGGCTACTGCTCCGGTCGGCGACCGACGTCTGGCCCGGCGGGCTGGGCAGCAGCTCCGGCGAGTTGGGCCACAACCTCATGGACCATCACTTTCAGGTCGGCGCGCAGGGCCGGTTGGACGAGCTGGGCGACTGCGACGTGTACGGCCGCCGGCCGAACCCGTCGTACATCCCACGATACCGGAATCTGTTCGGCGACAGGCGACCCTACCTCCGCGGGTTCGGCTACGAGGGCAGCGCGAGCCGGGAGGGATGGTCGCGGGCGGTGGCCGAGCTGGGCGTCGGCGGCGCGGTCAAGGATGCGGCGGCGGAGCCGGGGACGTGGACGGTCGGCGGGACGGCGTTCGGCGAGATGCTGCCGAACCACGCCAACGTGGTGACCCTCGACCACACGCGAACGGACAAGTGGGGGCTCCCGGTGCTCGCGATCGACTGCGCGATCGGCGAGAACGAGCGCCTGATGCGCAAGGACATGGCCGCCGACATGGCCGAGATGCTCTCGGCATGCGGCGTCAAGGACGTGGAACCGTTCGACCACGAGTACCAGCCCGGCATGGGGATCCACGAGATGGGCACGGCCCGCATGGGTCGCGACCCACGGACGTCGGTCCTCAACAAGTGGAACCAGGTCTGGGACGCGCCGAATGTCTTCGTGACCGACGGCTCGTGCATGGCATCGACCGCCTGTCAGAACCCCTCGCTCACCTACATGGCCCTCACCGCCCGCGCCGCCGACCACGCCGTGCGCGAGCTCAATCGCCGGGCCCTGTGACGCGCGATGAGCACCCGCGATGAGCACCCGCGATGCGCACCCGCGATGAGCACACGCCAGTGAGCGCCCGCCCCGAGCCGGACCGCGACTCGGCGATCGACCGACGCGAGGCGCTCCGCCGCGTCAGCGCGATCCTGGGCGGCGTCGCGCTCGTCGGCGGGAACGCGCTGTGGGCCGCCTGCCGCGACGGGCGAGGGACGCCCGAGCCCGGGGCCACCATCGGCGCGTTCACGCCGGCCGACGTGGCGTTCCTCGACGAGGTCGCCGACACGATGCTGCCGGAGACGGCGACCCCGGGCGCCAGGGCCGCGCACGTCGGCGCGTTCATGGCGCTCATGGTCACCGATTGCTACGAGCCGCGCGACCAGGATGTCTTCCGCGCCGGCATGCGCCGGCTCGACGACGCGAGCCGGAGCGCGCACGGCGTCCCGTTCATGGCGGCGCCGGCGCCAGCACGGCTCGCCCTTCTCGAGTCGATCGACCGCGGGCAGAAGGCGTACATGGACGCGAAGCCCACCAGCGCCCCGAGTCACTACTTCCGCATGATGAAGGAACTCGCCTTCCTCGGGTACTTCACGTCGGAGATCGGCTGCACGCGCGCCCAACGCTACGTGGAGAGCCCGGGTCGGTACGACCCGTGCGTCCCGTACGTGGCCGGCACTCCGGCGTGGGCGCGACACGGGTAGCCGACCCGCTCAGGCACTGTCCGCGACCTGTGCCGCGAGCTGCGCCAGCGCCCGCGGCAGGTCCGGCGTCTCCTCCAGCACGCCGAGCACCGGGTCCGCCGCCATGCCCTCCATCCGCTCGATCGCGGTCCTGATGGTGAATCGCCGCGGGTCGAGCGAGCCGTCGACCTCGTCCCACCGCAGCGGCATCGACACCGTCGCACCGGGCAGCGGCCGAACGCTGAACGGCGCGACGATGAGTTGCCCGTAGCGGTTCTGGAGGTAGTCGAGGTACACCTTGTCCCCCCGCTTCGTGACGTGCCGAGTGATGGTCGCGACGTCGCGCAGCTCCTGCAGCACGACCCGCGCGAGAAGCTCGCCCAGCGTCCGCGACTGCGCGTACGTGAGCTGCCGCCCGAGCGGCAGCAGGATGTGTAGCCCGGTCTTCCCGGTCGTCTTGACGTAGCTCGGAAGCCCGATCGACTCGCAGAGGCGCCGCAGCGCCTGCGCCGTCCGAATCACCTCCGCGAACGGCGCCTCCTTGGGGTCGAGGTCGAGCACGCACCAGTCCGGAAGCTCCAGCGACCCGACTCGACTCGCCCAGATGTGCAGTGGGATCGTCCCGAGGTTGGCGATGTACACGAGCGCGTCCTCGTCCTCACAGACGAAATACCGGATGTCGCGCTGCGTCTCCTCGCTCCAGATCGCGGTCGTCCGGATCCACTCCGGCGCGAACTCCGGCGCGTCCTTCTGGTAGAAGGATTTCCCCTCGATGCCGTCGGGGAACCGCGTCATGACCACGGGCCGGCCTCTCAGATACGGGAGCAGCCACCGGGACACGGCCCGATAGTAGGCGATGAGATCGCCCTTGGTGTACCGCTCGGCGGGCCAGAAGACCTTGCCCGGATTGGAGAGGGTGACGCTCGGGCGCGCGGGCGCCTTCCGCGGCGCCCGTGGCTCCCCCGCCGCGCGCTCGGCAGGTGCCGCTGCCGGCGCCATTGTCGCGTCGCCACGCGCGTCGGCGGGACGGTCTCCGCCGGGCGCCGCCGCCGGCAGCGGGGGCCCGCCATCGTCCGCGTTGACGGGCCACTGCCGCGTGCACTCGTGTGGCCGTTTGTCGTGGCGGAGCCGGAGAAAGGCGGCATGGCGGAGCACGCCGTCCGGCGTCCACTCGGTGAAGCGGACCTCGCATACGTGGGTGGGCTCGACCCAGGTGGTGGTGCGTGTGTCCGGGATCTGCGCGCCGGGGAGCGGGTCGCGACCGCGCGCCGTGACCGGGCCCGCGCACGGCGGGCCGGCGCGCTCCGACGCCCGCAACGCCGCGTGCAGCTCGTCGAGCTGCGAGGCAGTGAAGCCCGTGCCGACCCGGCCGGCGTAGACGAGCACTCCGTCGACGACGTCCGCGAGCTGGAGCGCCCCGAAGCCGCTCCGGGTCCCCTTGGGCGCGGTGAAGCCCACGACCGCGAAGTCGCCGGTCCGCTGCGCCTTGATCTTGAGCCAGTGCGACGAGCGTCCGCCGCGATACGCCGAATCGGCGCGCTTCGCGATGATGCCTTCCAGGCCCATCTCGGTCACCCGTTGGAGGAACGTCTCGCCCTCCCGCTCGATGTGATCGAGGAACCGCACGGGACCGAGCGGCGGGAGCGTCTGACGGAGCAGCCGCTTGCGTTCCGTGAGCGCGAGGGGGCGGAGATCGAAGTCGTCGACGGCGAGCAGGTCGAAGGCGAAGAACGTCGCCGGTAGCTCGACCGCCGCCTGCCGCACGTCGATCGGCGCCGCGAGGCTGCCGCGCTGCTGGAGAAGGGCGAAGCTCGGCCGGCCCGCCGGGTCGAGCACGACGATCTCGCCGTCGATCAGCACCCGGTCGACCGGAATCGCCTTGACGGCGCGGGCGATCTCCGGAAAGCGGGACGTGTAATCGGTGCCGCTCCGGCTGAGGAGCAGCGGCTCGCCGTGCGCCTTGCCGGCGAGCAGGCGATAGCCATCGAGCTTCAGCTCGAACACCCACCCGTCGCGCGTGAACGCGTCGTCGGCCGAATCGGCGAGCATCGCCTCGACGCGCCGCTGGTCGACCGTCGTCCGGGCGGCGCCGGCCTGCGCGAGCGCCGTGTGGAGCGCGGCGGCCGGTCCGGCACCGGCCTTCACCTGCTCGACGGTGAGGCCGGAGAGGACCGACTCCTCGGGGAACTGGTCGCCGGGCTGCCGCACCCAGGCGTCCCGCTCCTTGATGAGGAGCCAATCCTTCTCGCTCCGCTTGATCTTCACCAGCGTCCACTTGCCGTGGAGCTTGTACCCTCTGAGCTCGAACAGCAGCTTCCCCTTCTCGAGTCCTTCGCGCGGGTCCTCGAGCGGAACCCACTCCCCGCGGTCCCACACGATCACGCCGCCGGCGCCGTAGTTCCCCGCCGGAATGATCCCCTCGAAGTCGCCGTACTCGAGCGGGTGGTCCTCGACCTTCACCGCCAGACGTTTGTCCTGCATGTCGTAGGACGGCCCCTTGGGCACCGCCCAGGAGCGGAGGACGCCCTCCATCTCGAGCCGCAGATCGAAGTGGAGCTGCCGGGCGGCGTGCTTGTGGACCACGAAGAGTCGCCCGGGGACGGGCGAGATCGTCCCGACCGGCTCCGGCGATCGGTCGGGGGATCGCTTCGCGCGATAGGCGCTGAGGTGGTCGGGCGGCGCGGTGGGTTGTGATTCCGGCGGGTCGAGCGGATCACCACTTGCGGTCATAGTCGTCTCGAATCAGGCTATGTCGCGCACGACGCCTGCGTGCGGGCTGCCTGCGGCTGCGTGCGGCTCTCCGCGCCGAGCGTACGCTGCTCTGCGGCAGCGCGACTCGCGCCGACACGTTCTCCACAAGTTCTCCACACGCGCCATTCCTCTCCGCTCCGCTCCCGTCCCCCTCTCCCTCCCCTCAGCCCGCCCTTCCATGCCCGCCCGCTCGATCGGTACGGCCACCATCTCGTTCGGGCTCGTTTCGGTTCCCGTGCACGTGTACTCCTCGGCGGAGTCGAAGACGAGCGTCTCGTTCAACATGCTGCACCGGAAGTGCGGCACGCGACTCAAGCAGCAGTACATCTGCCCCAAGGACAACGAGATCGTCGGCCGCGAGGACACGGCCAAGGGGTACGAGTTCGCGAAGGACCAATATGTGGTCTTTTCCGCCGAGGAGCTCAAGGCGCTGGAGGAGAAGGCGACGAGCGCGATCGACGTCGTCGAGTTTGTTCTGCTCGCCAAGATCGACCGCGTCTTCCTCGAGAAGGTGTACTACCTCGGGCCGGACAAGGGAGGGGACCGGGCCTATCGGTTGCTCGCCGAGGCGCTCGCGCAGACGGGTCGGGCCGCGCTCGGGCAGTACGCGGTGCGCGGACAGCAGCACCTGGTGCTCCTGCGGCCTCGGGACGGCGTGCTCGTGATGGAGCAGTTGCACTACGCCGACGAGGTGCGGGCGACGACCGAGGTGCCGGTGGGAGCGGGCGAGGTGAAGCCCGCCGAGCTCGCGCTCGCCAAGCAGTTGATCGAGCAGGCGGCGAGCGATGGCTTCGAGCCGGAGAAATACCGCGACAACGCGCGCGATCGCGTGCTCGATGCGATTCAGCGCAAGATCGACGGGCAGGACATCACGGCCGACGTGACGCCGGACGCCGGTGGCAAGATCATCGACCTGATGGAAGCGCTCAAGGCGAGCCTGGCTCGCGGCAAGCCGGGCGATGAGGACGCCGAGCGGAAGGTGTCGTGAAGGTTGCGGTCGGGACGAGCGGTTACGCGTTCAAGGAGTGGAAGGGCCCATTCTATCCCGAGGATCTGGCCGACGACGCGATGCTCGGCTTCTACGCCGGTCGCTACCCGACGGTCGAGATCAACAACACGTTCTACCGGCTCCCCAAGGAGCACGTGTTGCTCGGCTGGGCGGCCCAGGTACCGGAGCGCTTCACCTTCGCCGTGAAGGCGAGCCAGCGCATCACGCACCACGCGCGACTCAAGCCGGAGTCCGCGGAGCTGGTCGAGTACCTGCTCCGGACGACCGCCGTGCTCGGCGACCGCCTCGGGCCGATCCTCTTTCAGTTACCGCCGAACCTCAAGAAGGACATCGACCGGCTCCGCGCCTTCCTGGCGCTGCTGCCGAGCGACCGTCGCTTCACCTTCGAGTTTCGCCACCCCAGCTGGTTCGACGACGAGGTGGCCGCCGAGCTGCGTGCGCGCGACATCGCCCTCTGCGTGTCGGAGCAGGACGACTTCCAGTCACCGCTGCTCTGCACCGCGAGCTGGGGCTACCTGCGCCTCCACCGGTTCGACTACGCCCCCGCCGCGCTCGCCGACTGGGCCGCCCGGGTCGCGACCCAGCCGTGGCGGGAGGCGTACGTCTTCTTCAAGCACGACCACGCCGACGGCTCCGGTCCACCCGCCGCCGACGCGTTCCTCGGCGCTGCCCGGACGTGATGACCCGGCGGCATGCATGCCGCCCCGGCATCGGTGCGGGATGCGGGTTGCGGGCGGCATGCATGCCGGGCCCGGCATCGGTGCGGGATGCGGGTCGCGGGCGGCATGAATGCCGCCCGTACGGGGGGCCGCCGGACGCGGGCGGGGTGACGTGCCGAACGGGCGAACGGCGGGCGGCATGAATGCCGCCCGTACGCGGGGCGGCCTGGCGGCCGCCCCGACCTACCGTGCGCGCCGGGTCATCCGGACGCGCGGGCGAGGTCCCGCACGGTCTCGGCCAGCGCCCGGACCCGGTGCGGGTCGGCCGCGCTCGCCACGTCCTGCTCCAGCTCCCGAGTCAGCGCGCCCAGCGCCGAGCTCCGCTCGGTGCTCGACAACCGCTCGGCGCGGTCCAGCGCGCTCGCCAGCCGAGTCGACTCCTCGTGCGAGATCCCGTCGTTCCGCACCAGCTGGTCGAGGTACGCCCGGGCGAGCGAGAAGCTCGCGGGCCAGACGAACTTCGGCTGCCCCTGGACGTTGAGGTAGTCGAGGTGGACCGACCGGGCGGCCTCGATCTCGTTCTTCGAGAGGAAGCCACTCGGCTTGAGCTGGAAGATGTCGAGCCCGCGCGAGATGTCGGAGCCGACGATGTACCCGTTGTACCAGTAGGCCGACCAGAAGCCGCCGTCGACCAGCTTGGTGGAGTCCATCGGCCCGCGGTCGAAGAAGGCGATCTCCCGCGGGTGATCGGGGTCGGTGAACTCGAAGACCGAGATGCCGCCCTGATACCACCCCTGCACCATGATGTCGCGGCCCGGGATCGGGATCAGGGAGCCGTTGTGCGCGACGCAGTTCTCGTTGACCGTCTGCGGGGCCGGCATCTTGAAGTAGCTGTGGAAGATCATCTGCCGGTTCTCGATCGTGTAGATCGCGTCCGCGCCCCACTCCCGCTTGTCCGTCGCGCGGCACCGCGGCTGCGACCCCCCGCCCCACTCGTCGGAGAAGATGATCTTCGTGCCCGCGTTGTTGAACGTCACCGAGTGCCAGGCGGCCATGTTGGAGTCGACGACCGCGCCGATGCGCGTCGGATTGACCGGATCGTGGATGTCGAGCAGCAGACCGTATCCGCTGCACGCCCCGCCGGCCAGCCCGACGGCCGGGTAGGCCGTGATGTCGTGACACTGGGTCGGGCCCATGCCGAACAGGCGGCCGAACACCGACCGCGAGAGCCCCGCCTTGGCGAGCATCGCGTCCATCTGGGCAGAGTCGGCCGCCGACTCGCCATGCCGCTTGGAGCCCGACAGGTCGTTGAAGATGCGGGGTGAGCTGGCGATCGCGGCGTCCTCAGGGTGCGCCACTGGCACCTTGATGACCTCGATCCGGAACAGGGCGGTGTTGGGATTCTCGTCGAGCTTCCCGCCCGAGCAGCCCGGGAGCTCCTCGGAGGAGCGGACCGGCGCCGAGCCCGAGACGTAGACGTAGACATTGTCCTTGTCGTTCGGGTCGACGACCAGCGTGTTGGTGTGCGATCCGCGACACGTCTGCACGATCTTGATCGACCGCGGGTGCGTCACGTCCGAGATGTCGTAGATCCGGATCCCGCGTGCGCGCTCCTTGCTCACCGTGTCCTTGACGCCCTCGAGGCCGCAGTCGATGCGGCCGCTCGTCGCCTCGGCGGACACGAACAGCAGGTTCTTGTAGACCGACACGTCGCTCTGCGAGCCCGGGCAGACGTAGGCGGTCTTGAGCGTCGGCTTGCGGGGATTCGACATATCCCAGATCTGCATCCCGCTGTAGTTCCCCTGGATGACGTAGTTCCCGAGGAACGCGAGGTCGGAGTTGACGAGCCGCCGGTCGCCCGGCGTGCTCGGGTTGATGAACTTCTCGGACGGTTTCGTATTCGAGAGGTGATCGAGGTTCCAGATCGCCTCACCGGCGTCGAACCATCCGGCGTGGAGCCCGACGCGCGGATCCGGGCTCGGCGCGGTCGTCGACATGTCGGCGGCCGGCGACGGGGCGCCCCCGGCGCTCGCGCCCGCCGCTCCACCGCCCCGTCCCGACGCGCAGGCGGTGGCGGCGAGCAGGCCGATGGTGAGGGCGAGCGAGTACGGCGCGCACCGGGCGCGCGGTCCGCGCCCGAGACCCGGCGCGCGGGGGAGTGAATGCGGTGTCATGATGGCGTCCCTTGGCGTGACGGGTGAACGTGCGGTGCGCGCAGCGACGAGCCGAGCCTACTGCTCGTCGGCGGCCGCGCCGCCGAGGAGCATCCCGCGCATGCGGCCGATCTCGGCCGTCTGATCGGCGCTCACATCGGAGGCGAACTTGAACACCTTGTCGTCCTGCGCCGCCCCCTCCGAGTCGAACAGTTGATCGACCATGGTCAGGGCACCGAGGTGGTGCTGGATCATGTCGAGGAGGAAGAGGCGGTCGAACTCCGAGCCGGTCGCGTGATCGAGCGCCGTCATCTGCTCGGGGGTGAGCATGCCGGGCATGAGGCCGCCCTTCATGTCGGTCATCCCGCTCATGCCCGCCATCCCGCTCATGCCCGCCATGCCCGTCCCGTGCCCGGGCTCGAGATCCGGCTCGGGCACCGTCTCGTGCCGCTCCCGCAGCCAGCGCTGCATCGTCAGGATCTCGTCGCGCTGCGCGACGTCGATTCGCTCGCAGAGGCGACGCACATCGGGACGCGCGCCGTGGGTCGGCGCCCAGCGCGCCATGATCACCGCCTGGGCGTGGTGGGCGATCATTCCCTGCATGAAGTGCACATCCGCCGGTGTGTACGGCGGCCGCCCGCTGTCGGCCCGCGCCTCCTCGGCGGGGGTGAGGCTCCTGCCCCCTGCCCCGCCACTCGGCGTCGCCTGCTGGGCGGCGGCGCCGGACGCCGCGACACCCACCGCGACACCCACCGCGACGCTTCTGGCGATGCCGGCGAGCAGACTCGCAGCGCGGATCGGCCGACCTGGTCTCGTCATGCGATCGTCCCCCTCTCTCCAATCGGTGTCGCGTCCCGACGCTCCGGCGGCCGCCACCGTGTGTACACGACATGTCCCCGGCGTGTACGCGGCGCGCGGACGGACTGTATACAATGGCGGCGCCCCCTTCCCCCCTCCCGTCTCCCCCCGCACTTGGGGGTCATCACCGCACGAGCGGAGAACGTACGAGCCCCCGCCTTCGTTGGTAAGCCTTGGGGGGGGGTCGCGTGACGGGGGCGCCCGGCGGGTGCCGAGACGCCCGTTTCAGGGCGTACCCTTGGCTGCCGACTACTGGGGCGCCGGGGCCCGCCAGGGGCGCGGGGCCTCGAGGACCGGCAGCACACTGGCGAGGGTCGCGTGCGGCCACATCGAGGGGACGCCGCGGATGAACGACACGACCCCGTCGATCGGCGAGCGGATCTCGCCCGTCCGCCTGCCGAGGAAGTCGGTCGTGTAGCCCAGGAGCGCGCCGCGGGTGACCCGGGTGTCGCGGTCGACCGAGGCGAAGAAGAAGCCGGCGCTGTCGGCGGCGAGCCGGGCCCCCGCGCCGTCGAGCCAGACGGGGTGGCGGGCGGGACGAGCGCCGACCGCCTGCACGACGCAATCGAATGATGGGCCGCACCGCCGGACGCGCGGCGCGCGCCGCTCGATCATTCCGAGCTCGGCGAGGACGCTGAGCGAGCCGTCGACGAGCGCATCGACGTCCGCCGGGGCGACGATGCCGCTCCGTCCCGCCTCGGCCACGAGCACCGTCTTGCCGCGCACGAGCGCCTGGCCGGAGAGGGATCGTCCGGTCGCCGGCGCCGCGGGATCGACGTCGGTCACGATCACGTGGTCCAGCCCGAAGGCCAGCGCGAGCCGGAGCCCCGCCGAGTCCTGCGCCGCGCGGCCGCCCCGAAACCAGTAGCTGTACGGGCGGAGGTTCTCGTCGAGGTCACCACCGTGGAGGTCGACGACGACCGTCGCCGGGTCGACCACGTCGGCGGTCAGGAGCGCCAGCGCGCGCTGAGTCTGCGTCCCGGCCGCATCGCCCGGGTAGTTCCCGTTCATGCTCTTCCGGTCGACGGGGTTGAGATGCGGAGTCATCGAGAGGAACGAGGCCACGTTGACGAGCGGCACGACGATCACCGTTCCGGTGAGTCGCGCGGCGTCGAGCCGCGGGATGAGGCGCTGCATGGCGACGATCGACGTGTACTCGGTCCCGTGACTCCCGGCCACGAACGCCACGACCGGGCCGGGGCGGACGCCATTGATCACGGCCACCGGCATCGCGTAGCCCGAGTCGCTGCCGGCCGGGACGGTGATCACACCCGTCGCGGTCGCGCCGCGGGCGGCGGTGGCCGTGCCGACGGTGACGCTCGACGCGTCGCCCTGCTGCGCCGAGGCGGTGGAGACGGCGGGGGCGGCGGCGGCCAGCAGGGCCAGGAGCGTGAGAGCGGAGCGGACGGGATCGCGCATGGACCTCTCGAGGTGGTCTGGTGCGGCTCAGGATACGAGCGGTGGCCGGCGGCGTCCAGCGGGCGGGGTGGCCCGGCGTGGCGCCCGCGCGCCGTCCGCCCCGGGCCCGCCCCCGTGCCGGCGCGGGCCTGCGCGTGCTTCGGCATCGGCGTACATTCGTCTCGGCATCCACTCGGGGACGACGGTGAAGACGCTCGCTCTCATTCTCGCCTTGGCAGGCGCCGCTCGCGCCTCGGCGCAGGCCGGTCACGACGACATCGCCCGCTGGCAGCGCGAAGCGCGCGACGTGACGATCATCCGGGACGACTGGGGCATCGCGCACATCTACGGGAAGACGGACGCCGACGCCGTATTCGGGATGTTGTACGCGCAGGCCGAGGACGACTTCAACCGCGTCGAGATGAACTACATCGACGCCATGGGTCGGCGCGCCGAGGCGGAGGGTGAGGGGCAGGTGTACCGCGACCTCCGGATGAAGCTGTTCGTCGACCCGGACAGCCTCAGGGCGGAGTACGCGGCCAGCCCGGCCTGGCTGCGGAGCCTGATGGACGCCTTCGCCGACGGCCTGAACTACTACCTCTACACGCATCCCGAGGTGAAGCCGCGGGTCATCACGCGCTTCGAGCCGTGGATGGCGCTGAGCTTCACCGAGGGGAGCATCGGCGGGGACATCGAGCGCATCGCGATCGACCAGCTCGAGGCCTTCTATGGACACGGCCCCGTCACGGCCGCGTCGCCTGCCGGTTCGGGGGCGCCGGCCGAGCCCACCGGCTCCAACGGCATCGCGATCGCCCCCTCCAACACGCTGTCGCACCATGCCCTGCTGCTGATCAACCCGCACACATCGTTCTACTTCCGGTCCGAGCTCCAGGTCGTGAGCGACCAGGGGCTGGACGCGTACGGGGCGGTCACCTGGGGGCAGTTCTTCGTCTACCAGGGCTTCAACGAGCGCGCCGGCTGGATGCACACATCGAGCGGCGCCGACAACATGGACGAGTACCTCGAGACCGTCGTGAAGCGCGGCGACCGGTTCTACTACCGGTACGGGGCCGACGAGCGCCCGGTCATCGCCTCGACGATCGTCGTGCCGTACCGGACGGCGAGCGGGATGGAGCGCAAGACATTCACCGTCTATCGCACGCATCACGGTCCGATCGTTCGGCGGGCCGATGGGAAGTGGGTCAGCATCAAGCTGATGCAGGCGCCGATCAAGGCGTTGATCCAGTCGTACACGCGGACCAAGGCGCGGGACTACAAGGCATTTCGGCGCACGATGGAGCTGCACACGAACTCCTCGAACAACACGATCTTCGCCGACGCCGACGGCGACATCGCCTACTTCCACGCCAACTTCATTCCGCGCCGAGACCCCCGATTCGACTGGACCAGGCCGGTCGACGGGAGCGATCCGGCGACCGAGTGGAAGGGGTTGCTGTCGGTGGACGAGACCCCGCACCTGCTGAATCCCGCCTCGGGCTGGCTCTACAACTCCAACAACGCGCCGTGGTCCGCGGCCGGGCCGAGCAGCCCGAAGAAGGAGGACTATCCGAGCTACGTCGAGACCGGGGGCGAGAGCTGGCGTGGGCTGCACGCGGTCCGCGTGCTCGAGAACCGCAAGGATTTCACCCTCCCGTCGCTCATGGCGGCCGCCTACGACAGCTATCTCCCTGCGTTCGCGGCCCTCATCCCGCCGCTGGTGACCGCCTGGGACCAGAGCGCGCCGACCGATCCGCTGCGGGCGAAGGACTCGGCGCAGATCGCGTCGCTGCGCGCGTGGGACGACCGGTGGGGCGCCGGCTCCGTCCCCACCTCGCTCGCGGTCTACTGGGGGGAGGCGATGGCGCGGCGGGCGAGTGCCGCATCGCGGTCCGCTGGCATGGCGGGGGACATCGACCTCGTGCAGCGTGCGACACCGACCGAGCGGCTCGAGGCGCTCGCGGCGGCGTCCGACCGTCTCGCGGCCGACTTCGGCAGGTGGGAGACCCCGTGGGGAGAGATCAACCGCTTCCAGCGCCTGACCGACGACATCGTGGCGACCTTCGACGACTCGAAGCCGAGCATTCCCGTGGGGTTCACGTCGGCGCGGTGGGGCTCGCTGGCCTCGTTCGGGGCGCGGACCTACCCGGGTACCAAGCGCATGTACGGGACGAGCGGTAACAGCTTCGTGGCCGTCGTCGAGTTCGGCGACAGCGTTCGCGCGCGGGCGGTGACCGCCGGCGGCGAGAGCGGCCATCCCGGGTCCAGGCACTTCGACGACGAGGCGCTCCGCTACAGCACCGGCGACCTGCGGCAGGTGTACTTCTACCGGAACCAGTTGAAGGGGCACACCGAGCGGGAGTACCACCCCGGCAGTTGAGCGGCCGGTCGGCACCGGTGTCGGTGGCCGGGGGGCGTGGGCGGCGTGCAATGCCGGGCCGGGCATTCGCGCGGAATGCGAACGGCGGGCGGCATGAATGCCGCCCGTACGGTGGCCGGGGAACGCGGGTGACA
>Ga0209062_1004730_pt1 | contig 13860 bp, 6 predicted proteins | sample Coa_R2_2_FD_187158 | JGI IMG/M metagenome (GOLD analysis project Ga0209062, IMG submission 187158) | Surface soil microbial communities from Centralia Pennsylvania, which are recovering from an underground coalmine fire - Coalmine... | ecosystem: Environmental > Terrestrial > Soil > Unclassified ... | reverse complement strand
TGCGTCGAGTAGTGTCTGCTCGGCCTTCCTGGAGGGCGCGCAAACAAACCCAAACAGTATACTCAACACTCAACACCGAAAAAACTACTCGATCCTCATCACCCCATGAAACCCATCAGATTGCTAGGCATATCAGCCTCCCTGCTGTTATTTGCAGGGGCTGCCGGGGCACAGACTACGGTCTTTTATCCCGGAACCGTTCGATATCAATTCTGGAGTAGCGACAACCCTAATGGCGCTCAGAATCCTTCCCGCCAACAAGTGGAAGCCGGTTTGGCAGGAATACCGACCACCGACGACTACGGCATCGCACCGACGACTTACACGGCCTATGACACCAAGGAGGAGTCGGGCGACAACTACGCTGATCGTCTTTCGGGCTATTTCATTCCCGACACTACGACCAATTACGTCTTCTTCATCGCGTCTGACGACGACGGTGATTGTTTCCTGAGCACTGACGAAAATCCGCTCAACAAGCGGTTAATTTGCCAGGAAGTTAACTGGGGCAACCGGGACGAGTGGGTAGCCAACGGCGGCGGCGCTGCGGGAATCCCGCAGAAACGTTCGGACCAATGGAGCCCGGATGGTGTGACCGTTCCCTTCAAGAACGGAATTCCCCTGGTTGCAGGCAAAAAATACTGGCTTGAGGCTGTTCACCATGAAGGTGGCGGCGGCGATGCCGTGGGCGTGACTTTCAAATTCGTCGGAGAGCCTGACCCAACAAACAACGCCCCCTCACGTTTGACGGGCAATCTTATCGGTTACGGATACACGATCCCTGCGAAACTTGGCGTTCAAAACCAGGTCAGCAATGTGACCGCGCTGGCGGGAATGGAAGCCACGTTTACCTTCGTGGTGAGCAACACCTTGCCTGACCCGTTGAATTATCAATGGTATAAGAATGGAACAGTCCTTTCGAACGCGACCTACTCGCAACATACGTTCCTGGCTACGCCCGCCGATAACAACGCTCAGTTTTTCTGCGTTGTCACGCTGCCGTTCTGGTACAGCAATAGCATCTCTGTCACCAGCTCTGTGGCTACTTTGACCGTTAATAACACCTCGCTTTCCTATACCAACGGACTTAAGGTCGAACGCTTCCTTGGGTTCGCTCGACCTGACGTCGAAGGCGGGAATACCGGCCCGGCTAGTGATATCAGCGTGTCGGTCAACGGCGCCGAAGCCGTGCCCAACGACGGCATCAACAACTACGGCCGACGCATGAGCGGGTGGTACATCCCACCGACGACCGGAAAATATGTGTTCTTCCTGAGCTCGGATGACGACTCGGATCTCTTCCTGAGCACCGATGCCACTGCTTCAAACAAGCAATTGATCGCGCAGGAAAGCAACTGGAGCCCGTCGCGCCAATGGGTGGGCAATACGAACACGGACACGACCAGCCCCGGCGGCAGCTTGCTGAGCCAGAAGCGGTCGGATCAGTGGACCAACAGCGTGGGCGATGCGCCGTTTACCAACGGAATATCGCTTACTGCAGGGACGCCCTACTACATTGAGGCCGACATGCACCAAGGTGGGGGCGGCGACAACTTGGGTGTCCTGGCCCAATTGGTCGGCACTCCAGACCCAACGAATGGCGCTCCGCCCATTCCAGCCTCCCAGCTTTCGTTGCTGACCAAACCGGTCACGACGCTTACCTGGACCAATCAGCCGCACAACCAAAAGGTCTTTGAAGGTGGCCAGCCGATTTTCGCGGCCGGTGCGACCTCAGACAGCGAGTTTGCTGTCCTTTACCAGTGGCAGCGGTCAGGCACGAATATCCCCGGCGCGACCGGCAAGAGCTACTCCTTCACGACGACCATCGCAGACAACGGCACTCAGTTTGATGTCGTTGCTTCGACCGCCGAAGGCGGGCTGTCGATTACCAGTTCTGTTGTGTCACTTACCGTGCAACAGGCGGTCTTCGAACCCGGCCTGGCACTCATGCAATACTGGGTTAACCAGGGCGCAGATCTTACCCCGGCTGAAAACGGATTGCTTGGAACGCCTGATTTCACCATGACCGTTCCGGCATTTGAAGCCGGCGTGAACAACGAGAACGGCGACAACTATATCAATGAAGTCAGTGGCTTCTTTGTGCCTGCAGTTACACAGGCCTACGACTTCATCACGACAGGTGACGATCACAACGACTTCTTCCTGAGCACGGATTCAAATCCGAACAACAAGCGGCTCATCTGCCAGATGGTGGGCTGGAGCAATGCCCTGACCTGGGGTACCGATAACGGTGGCGGAGCCGATTTGAACCAGAAGCATTCCGTTACGTATACAAACGCAGCGGGAACCGCTCTCTGGGCTAACGGCATCAGTCTGACCGCCGGGACCAAGTACTACATGGAGGTCTGGCACCAGGAAGGCGGCGGTGGCGACAGCGTGGCCGTTACCTTCGTTAAACATGGTGATCCGGATCCGGCGGACGGCACGGATAGCGCTATGACGGGCAATTTGCTGGGCTTCAATGCCCCGAACACGGCAACTTACGTTGCGTTTACCAATCAGCCGCAAAATCAAACTGCACTGAGCGGGCAAAGGGCAACTTTCAATGCCGGTGGTGTTTCGGATGGAACAATCCTGATCGGGACAACTGGTCAATTCCAGACCGGCCAGAACCCTGGTGACAAGAAGTTCCTGCCATTCCCGAACGTTCTGTTCCAATGGTACCGGAACGGCGTCCTGATCCCCGGGGCGATCACACCGACCTATACCACGCCGCCGCTCAAGACCAACGACAGCGCACAATACTATGCTGCTATTCGCGCGTTGGGCATGCCTACCTGGAGCAACAGCGTGACAGCCACCCTTACGGTCATCACCGATACGAACAAGCCCACGGCGTTCGCTTCAGTGTTCGACGAGGGCGGTCTGCCCGTCATCTCGGTGAGCTTCTCCAAAGTAATGGATCTCTCCACGCTTACAAATCAGGCGAACTACAGCGTCAGCGGTGGCGGTGCCGCCATCGTGGGCATCGTTGTGAATACCAATGACGCTCGCCATGTTCAGCTCCAGTTGGCCGCCGAGCCCACTGGTCCTATCACCTTAACGCTCGCGGGTCTCCTGGACTTCTCCGGGAACGCACCGGTTTCGAACACGCTCAGCGTCCTGGTCAATAAACTGACCAACGTTGACATTGGCGATGCGCAGGCCAACCCGCCGGATCCGGCGTTCCCTGGCTCGATGTGGAGTGATGGCCCAGGCGCGTACACTATCCGCACCGAAGGCAGTGACATCTGGGGTAATGCCGACGGGTTTAACTTCAGCTATGAAATCAAGACCAACGACTTTGACGTGGTCGTGCAGCAGTTGACGTTCACCAAGGTCTCCAACTGGAGCAAAGGTGGATTGATGGTTCGCGAAGATCTCACTGCGGCAAGCCGCAACTGGAACATCGTGAATGATCCAACCTCGGCCGACGGCATAAACGCCATCGACGGCTCGGGCACCGGCGCCAATACGGTCGAGTGCAACACTCGGCCGACCAACAGCTTGGCATCTCTGGGCTGGGCCACAGGCCCCGGCACAGTGCCGGCCTATCCTAACGCATGGGTGCGTCTGAAGCGCACTGGCCAAATGCTCCAGGGCTTTTGGTCCAGCAACGGCGTGCAATGGGTCCAGGAAGGTTCGACCGACTGGTCGACCAATGCCAACGGCCCGATGCCCGCCAACGTGTATGTCGGTATTTGCGGTACGGCGCATGACAACAACGCCGTCACTGCAACCGATCCGACGTATTACTACACTGCTTCGTTTGCGAACTATAACAGTTCGTATATCGCGCCGACTAACACGCCTCAGGCGAGCCTCAAGGCCTCCATCTCCGGTGGAAACATCTCCATCTCCTGGACGCCTGCGGGCGGTACTCTGCAGTCCAGCCCGACCGTTGGACCGGGTGCTACCTGGACTCCGGTTGGCACAGCCAACCCCGCTAGCGTGCCGATATCCGGCAGCACCAAGTTCTTCCGGGTCGGGCCGTAAGGCCGATTCCGGTTAAGAGTTAACTTCACAGAGAGCCGCAGGCAACTGCGGCTCTCTTCCTTTATAGGCGCGGCAGTTAACTGGTTTCAGGTATCAAGTTATCAGTTTTTCCCCCTGGCGTGCCTGGCGTGTAGCGGAAACCAGGTTACGGGTTCAGGTGAATTCACCGGCGCGCGGGCTAAACAAGGTCAGGGAACCCTCCTGTGGCTCCTTCAAATCCGTCTGCAAACCATTTGGCCAGCTGGACTTGAACCCTGAAACCCTGGAACGTGATAAGCCGGCAACCTTTGCCTCGTCCGCTTTACAACCCGAATACCATGACACCGAACGTTTCGGGTAGCAGATGCGGCCCTTGGCGCGGTGCGCCGGGAACACCGGGGGGAGGAGCTGAAAACTTTGCGGTTGCCACATAGACCCGATGTGTCCTCGGATCCACAGCCAGAGTTCGCGAGCCCGCTCCAGTGGGCAAGCTCTGGACAATGCTGATCTTGTCCGGAGTATCTTCATGCGCTACTGACAACGTGCCATCGCCGCAGGAAGCTAGGATGAAGTTGTTATCCGCGTCGAATCCCACTGAATCGACGCGCGCGCCGATCGGCACCTTGTCAATCACTTTGCCATTTGTACTATCCATCATAACCAGCGTCTGGTTGTGACAGCCAACAAACAGGCGGTGCCGCTCCACATCAAGTGCGAGCCCCGAGGGATATTGCCCGGGAGCAACGGGCCAGCGCTCGACAACCTCATGTTTAGCGGTGTCAATGACGGCAACAATGCTTTTATCCTCCAGGTTGACGTATACTCGGCCTGCTTTGACATCGATGGTGGCAGACGCCGGGTGCCCGTCCAGCGGGATCAGAGCGATTGCCTTGGAAGCTTTCGGATCGATAACCGTTGCTGAAGCGCTTCGCCCATTGAAAATGTAAACCTCCTTGCGTCCGCTATCGAAAAGACCGGTTTGAGGGCTGAGACCTGTGTCGATTTTCGACACAGTTTCAAGGGTTTTGAGGTCGACCACGCCCGCCTTGCTTTCGCGCCCGTTGCAGGTGAAACCGCGTTGAAGCTCGGCCACAGGCACGAGCGAGTGAACCCCGGGTGTGTTGGTAATCACCCCTACGAGCGCATCTTTGTCGATATCAACGACCGCAATGGAACTGCCGTGCGCCACGTAGAGGCGGCGGTTGACCTCGTCGACAGACATATAATCCCAACCTCCTCCCTGGCCCCCAACGGGGATCGTCTTGAGAAGATGATAGGGCTCATCCGCCGCTCTAAGCCGGACAGGGACAAAACTCAGGAGGCAGACACTGAGGACAAGAGCTCGTTGCCGAGTGCAAGTTTTCATTTGCGCCGAAACGTTACAAAAATCGACCGCTGCTGGCTAGGAGACTGTTGAGCGTAACTTGCCGGCATGGCTGACCAGCCAAAGAGTCGGATCCGACGCTTCGTTTTGTTTTGTCCCCCCGGTGCGTTGGCGGCTACGGCCTACCAGGTCTCCGGGTGTGGTCGATGGTCATTATTCCAGCGCATGGCCGAGTTGGTCGGGCTAAACAGAATCGCTGGCACAATGCCTTCGACGTGGGCGTCACAAAAGGCGGTGTTGTATGGTTTTCCATGACGCAAGGGATAGGCCCATTGGCGAGTCGAATAGACGCAACGCAGCACGTCAAACCCCGTGGTGCCCGGGGCATATTCGACCCGGTCGAGGGAAACCTGATAAGGCACAAAGGAAGCGTCCGCCATGGCGACCATATCGCCGGGAGCCGCTACACCCGAGTCGCGGAGGGAAAACCCGAAGTTCGATGGGGAGTTGGTCCATGTGCCGAGGCCGAGATAACTTGAGGCATCAGCGGCCGCGCCAAAGGCATTATAACCGTAACTGCCGAATGGGCCGCCGGGGTCGGAATTGGAAACCCCCCCTTTATAAGCCGGACATTGAAACGCGGCGTTGGTCCAGCGCACCGGGTAATAAGGTTCCAGGTCTTCGTGCCAGTAGCGGCCGGGCAGGCCCGACACACCAACAGGCACCGTCGAATATAAGGGGTAATACTTCCAGTCGTTCACATACATTTGCAGCGCCAGGGCCATCTGGCGCAGGTGATTCTTGCAGGAGATCGATTGTGCCTGCGTTTTGGCCTTGTTCAAAGCCGGCAACAGCATTGCCGCCAGGATGGCGATGATGGCAATAACCACAAGCAACTCGATCAAAGTGAAACCCTTCTTTGCCGTTTTCGACCTTGATTGGGGCGTTATCGCGAGATGTGCAAGTGTATTACATGGAGGGCGTGCTCCCGCGGGGATATCACTTTTCATGCTGGTGTCCATAGCCTAGCGGAACTCGCACTGTTTGTCGATGGTAGCCGCAGAGGTAATCAGGCGGATTTCTCGGACATTTGTCCGTATTTTCTTCCCCCGTTGCGTGGGCGGGCACTCAATGCGTCATCGTGTACGTGATGATATTTATCGCGAGTGGATACGCGATGTTTTCCGAAAACCGGTGAAAGAAGTAGACGTCTTCGCCTTCCCGTTCCCAGCCGTCACCATTATCGGTATTATAGCATCCCAGGACCATAATCCTGTTTTTGTCGTCGAAGAGCGCTCGAAAATGGATGTCGCGACAGACTTCGCCTTCGTGAATTTCCCAGGTGCGCCCGGTGACGTCGGCCTGGCGGCCAATCAGGACGTTAGGAATCTGGAGTTGGTCTTTGGTCACTTTCAAGTCGTAAACCGAATGGAAGATGGGATGGTCCATTTCCAATTCAACCCAATGCCGCTCAGGCAGGGCCCTTTGAATCTGGCGTTCGAAACCTGCCCATTGTGGTTTGCCCCAGAAATCGTCGGCCATCAAAAACCCGCCGTTGAGCAGGTATTTTCGTAAAATAGGAACCTCCGCATCTTCAAGGATCATCAGGCCGGGTTCGACGATGTAAATAAACGGGTAATTGAAAAGTTCGGGGTCGGTGAGATCGATAACGCGGCCATTGGGGTTCACCTTGTAGGACGTTAATTGCTGGACACGAAAAGAGAGGTTCAGATCGCTGTCGGGATAGTCGCTGTACCAGTATCCGCCGTTCCACCAGACCTGGGCCGAGCGGGATTGGCGTGTCCAGCGAACGCGCGCAAACGACCAGACATCTTTTTCGAAACCCGCCGTATTGGTCCAATCAGGAGTCGGGCCGCTGTGCCACGGCGATTCACGCGCCGTGCCGGCCAAATGAACGTTGGGATTCCAACCCTCGCCCTGGTGCGAGTTTCGGTCGTACGGAGAAGGGGCGGCCAGCGCCCCGAAACAAAAAAGCAGTGCAAGTCCGAATCCGTTCAGAAGTTTGACTCCAAGCCCAAGTTGGCGGGCAACGGGTCGGAAGCGGGTATTGCGCATGACGTGTCGAATCCAAAGTTCATCAAAACCAACCGATGCACAAGGAGAGAATTGAGGTCGGCTCCCGCGCTTCCTGCTCTGCTCTTGAACGCGCACGTTTCGAGTTCAAGCCCTGAGCTCCCTTTGTTACACTTCAGGAGATGACACGTCAGAAGTCGCTGGCTGGCCGGGAGCATTCGACCTCCGCGGCCCCTAAGGGAACCCGGCCGGACGGCAGCAAAAGGCAACCTTGGCTTTTTCGGGGAGTGGCGTTGGGCATGCCCTTCCTCATCCTGGTGGTGATTGAGCTGGGTTTGCGAATTGCCGGGTACGGGTACCCAACATCGTTCTTTATCGAACGCCACCAGGATGGCGAGCAGTTCCTCATCGAAAATCCAAAGTTCGGCTGGAGGTTCTTTCCGCCTTCAGTTGCGCGCGCCCCGCAGCCTTTGAGTTTCCCTGTCGTCAAACCGTTCGGCACGATTCGCATTTTTCTTTTTGGCGAGTCCGCCGCCATGGGCGATCCGGAGCCGGCCTATGGTTTTGGCCGGCAGCTCCAACGCCTCCTTCAGGCACGGCACCCCGACAAGCACTTCGATCTGGTCAATGTCGCCATGACCGCCATCAACTCGCACGTCATCCGTGCCATCGCTTTGGAGTGCGCCAAACATCCGGGAGATGTTTGGGTGATTTACGCGGGTAATAATGAGGTCATCGGACCGTTTGGTGCCGGGACGGTGTTCGGAACCCGGGCGCCCGGTCTTTTAACCGCTCGGGCAATTCTGTTTGCCAAAAAGTTCCGCCTTGGCCAGTTCATCTCGTCTCTATCAGGCAAGAAGGGCGCCGGCAAATGGGAGGGAATGGAGTTCTTTCTTCAAAACCAGGTCTCTGCAAAGGATTCACGGCTGAAAACCGTTTACAACAATTTCGGCGCCAACCTGGGGGACATCGTCGAAGCCGGCAACCGCGCCGGGGCAAAAATCGTCATCGGAACCGTTGCTGTGAACCTCAAGGACAACCCCCCGTTCGCGTCCGCTCACGCCGCCGTGCTGAAACGCGAGCAGACAGCAGAATGGGACGAAAAGTTTCAAAAAGGGCGCCACGCGGAAGACGCAGGGGATTACGCCGGCGCGCTGGCCGCCTACCGCGAGGCCGCCCGACTTGACCCTGATTTTGCCGAGCTTGCGTTTCGCCGGGCCCAATGCGAACTGGCCCTGGGTGATACGAACTCTGCCGCAGCGGATTTTTCACTCGCTCGCGATCTGGATGTTCTAAGGTTTCGCGCGGATTCAAAGCTGGAGGAACTGATTCGCAACACAGCCCGGCCGGGCGTTGTGTTGGTCGACACGGAGCGCGAACTGGCGAAAGAGGCGCGTGACGGTATTCCCGGGGACGACCAATTCTATGACCATGTCCATCCGAACTTTTCCGGCAACTACCACATTGCGAGGTTCTTCGCGCGGGCAGTGGAGCAGCAGTTGTTTCCGGCAAATAGCGCGGCCGGGAGTTGGCTGCCGGAAAGCGAGATGGCGCACCAGTTGGCATTCACCGACTTCGATCGACGGCGCATCGCAGCCGAAATGCAGCTTCGCCTGCGCCAGCCGCCGTTCTCAACTCAAAGCAACTTCGCGAGGAGAGACAAAGAATGGGACCGGGTGTTGGCGTCTCCACAGGCGGCACCCGCTGATCTGACCTGGGAATACCGCGCGGCCCTGTCATTGGCACCAGAAGACTGGGTGTTGCGCGCCAACTTCGGGCGGCTCCTCGAAGCTGCAGGCGACAAAGCGGCCGCGGCTGAGCAATGGTCGCAAGTGGCCGAGCGTCTGCCGGATGAGCCGGAGGCGCATTTTCACCTGGGCAACCTTTCCTATGACCTGGGAGCTTACCTGCAATCTGAGCAGGAATTCCGGCGCGTGATGGCGCTGACTCCGAATTCGATCGAGGCTCTTAGCGGGCTCGGGCTGACCCTTGCGGCCCTCGGCCAAACCAACGCCGCATTGGGCGAGTTCGAGACGGCTTTGAGGCTCGATCCAGCCGCCACCGGGGTTCGCGTGAATCGAGCCGTACTCCTGGCTCAAAAAGGCAATCTGCCGGCAGCCATATCGGAATATGAATCGGTGCTGCGATTGGACACGAACAATATCGCCGCCCGAATCAACCTGGCCCGGATCCTTCTTCAGCAAGGCAAGATCGGCGACGCCATCGCGTTGTACACCCAGGCGATACAAATCAAGCCTGATAACGCCATTGCCCAGTTCGATCTCGGCAACGCTCTTTCAGCGCAGGGCAACCATGCCGAGGCCCTCGTGCATTATGCGGCGGCAGTCGCGGCGCAACCGGGTTTTGCAGATGCGCAGTTCAATCTTGCTCTCGAGCAGTCGCGTTTCGGAAAAATTTCGGAGGCGTTGCCGCACTTTGTCCAGGCCGCCCGCCTAAGGCCCGCCGATCCCGAGGTTCGCTTCAACTACGGGGTTGCGCTCGCGAAATTAAGGCGTTTCGATGAGGCAATTCAGGAATTCCAGGCCACGTTGAAACTCCAACCGACCTATCCCGGAGCCGCGGCTATGTTGACGCGCGCGCAACAGCTCAGCGCCGGTCCCTTTCAACCCTAGTTAGCCAACGATTCTCCAGAACCGAAAGAGGGGAGCGCCAGGAGACCAAGAGCTTCCCGCGCTGAATGGATCGCCCGAGCCGGCTTCCCTGCAGTGCCATAAAGAATTTTAAGAGTTTTTTCATTGACTGGATGAAGGACATGGGATTTATATTTTAAAGTTCCATTAGTAAATTGGGCCTGAGGGAAGCGCGGTGGGGTTGCGCAACCCCTTCCGCCGGTTGCTTCGGGTCCGAGGACGCGAAAACTGAAAAACCCAAATGAAATCGAAACCCCTTCCTTTCGGATGCTATACCCGCAGGGCAGCTTCATGGTTGCTTGGCGTGGTTCTATCATGCGCGCTTGCCAGTCCTGCTTTGGCAACGCTGACTCACCGCTACAGCTTCACCAATGACGCCACAGACTCGATCGCCGGCGCCAATGGAATTCCCCACAACAGTGTAACCTTTGCGAATGGCGAGGCCAATTTCACCGGCCAGGTGCCGTCTGGAACCAATTGCGATTACATCGAACTGCCGCCGGGCCTCATTAGCAACTATACCAGTGTCACGTTCGAGATGTTCGTTAATGTCGGCGCCAATGGGACCTGGGAGGAACTGTTTGCGTTCGGCAATCAAACTTCCGGCGGAGCAGGGGCCAACATGCTGATGTTTTGCCCGCATTCAGGATCCGCGCCAAACGATTTCCGAATGAGCTACGCTCAAGCGGCTCCTGGTTACAACGATGAGTACGTCGCCAACGGCGTTGGCATTCTCGACAACCTTGGACCCGTCAGCGTCGCCTGCGTGTACGACCCGCCCAACAATACCATGTCCCTCTACACGAACGGTGTGCTGGTCCGGTTCATTTCGCCGGTTACCGTTCCGACACAAGCCAAGCAATTCTCACTGACCAATATTTACAATGTGAACTCGTGGCTGGGGCGCTCACTGTACAACGGCGATTCTTCCTTTGCCGGCTCGATCGATGAGTTTCGGATCTACAACACCGCGCTGGGGCCGCTCGAGATTGCGGTGAATAATGCAGCTGGCCCAGACACGATCGTCACAAACATCGTCGTCAATTCGATCGTCTGGAACGTAAACACCAATATGACCGTCGGTTCGCGGCAGGATACCACCGTCACGTTCAACACGGCCAGCTATGGTACTTACACACTGCCCGGATCAACTGAGGCGACCTACTCGAGCGCCAATACCAACATCGCGGTTGTCACCAAAACAGGCAGGATATTCGCCACGGGCGTTGGCACGGCAACGGTCTCGGCCAGTTACAATGGGACTACCGCGTCCCTGAAGATCCAGGTCAATAACCCCTCGCTGGCCAATCGTTACAGCTTCACCACCGACGCGAGCGATTCGGTCGGCGGTGCCAATGGTACACTCGCCGGCAGCGCCACCATTAGCGGCGGGGCGGTTGTTCTGCCAGGTGGAGTCGCTTCCTCGGATCCTTCCGTTTCCTACGTCAATCTTCCGCCGAACCTGGTCATGAATCTGACCGCAATCACCATCGAGACCTGGGTAACGGACCTGGGAAGCCCAACCTGGGCCCGAATCTGGGACATCGGCAACAGTGCGGGTGGCCAAGGCGTCAGCAATGGTGGCAGTCTTTACATGTTCCTGTCTCTGCCGGCCGGACCGGGCGATCTTCTTGGCACTATCCACATCAGCGATCGCGCGGGCGGCGACCAGCCCCTGGAGTGGGTCGGCAACCGTCCGGGCGTGGGCAAAGAAGCCCACGTGGTGTGGACCAGCGATGCGGCGAACCACATCGGGCGGCTCTACGTCAATGGCGCGCTTGTGGCCGTGAACAATAACATGACCCTGACTCCTGCCGACCTCGGCACCACCGTCAATGATTGGATTGGGCGCTCGCAGTACCCTGACCCGGCGTTCAAAGGCTCAATCGACGAGTTTCGTATCTGGAACGGCGCTCTGAGCCCCCTGCAAGTCGCCATCAACGCCGCGGCGGGGCCGGACATTGTCGGTCCTTCCAATCCCGGCACACTTGCCGACGCGCGGCTCGTTGTGACCAGCACCATGACGCGGCACGATCAGCAGCAAGTCACCCTTTTTGGCGATTTTGCCAGCGTCAGCAATGTCAACCTCACGACCCTCGGCACAACATTTTCGTCGAGTGACCCGACGATCCTGACCGTCAGCAGCAATGGGGTGGTTCAAGCCGTAGGAGTGGGCACCGCCACAATAACGGGAACCTACAGCGGCAAGAGCGACACCAAATCCATCACGGTGGCGCCCGCCTCCGCAACGCTCGCCCACCGTTGGAGTTTCAATGAGACCAGCGGAACGACCGTCGCCGACAGCGTCGGTGGCGCCACAGGCAACCTGGTTGGCAACGCGACACTGGGTAGCGGCTCGGTCGTGCTGGATGGCGTCAGCGGCTATATCTCGTTGCCCGGCCACCTGGTTGACGGCGACAAAGCCGTTACTTTTGAGACCTGGGCCACGGTGGATCCAAACACAGCGAATGTCGACGCTGCGCGTCTGTTTGCATTCGGATCAGCGCCCGGAGCAAATGAAATCGGGGTGACAGCCCGAACCGGCGACAGCATGTCCGCTCGTTTCTTCGGGCCGCCCAATGTCGGCGTGACTCGAGGCGGGCACATGGGCAGTGGCACTCAGTTGCACCTGGTCACCGAATACAACCCGGCCGGGGGCACGATTGACATTTATCTGGATGGCATCTGGCAGAACAGCGTGACCAACCTGGGCTTCTCTCTGTCCAGCATCACCAACACGCTGAGCTTGCTTGGAGTCAGTCTTGATACCAATAACTTCACCGCCGTCACCTTTAACGAATTCCGAATCTACAACGGCGCGCTGGATTTGTTCGCCATTCGCGCGTCGCAAGCTGCGGGACCCGATACGATTGTTACCAATCCGGGAGCCCCGGTTTCGCTGACATTGAAGGCGGATCCCATCATGCCCATCGGGAGTGTCCAACTGCCGCACGTTTATGGGAACTTTGCAACCGTTACCAACGTCAACATGACCCAAACGGATCCTGTGAGTTACTCATCGAGCGATTCCAATGTGGTCGCAGTCACCTCCAACAATCGGCTCAAAGCGGTCGGGCTTGGAACCGCGACGATTACCGCAACGGTAAACAACAAGACCGCGACGGCGACGGTAAAAGTGTATCCGAAGCAAACGATGCTTGCGCATCGGTACAGCTTCACCGCGGACGCCTCGGATTCGGTCGGCGCGCAGGACGGCTACCTGTTTGGCACGGCGACCATTTCCGGCAATGCCGTCGTTCTGGATGGCGATGCCGTCAACAAGAACAGCTACGTCGATCTGCCCAGCGGCCTGGTCAGTAGCTTCGATTCAGTCACTCTCGAAGCCTGGGTCTCGCTGGCGCCCACAGTCGCGACCTGGGCGCGGATCTACGACTTCGGGAGCCAAAATGCGGGAGGCACCGGTGTGAACTACATCTTCCTTTGTCCGCACACGGGCACGCCCGACACCCGCGCCGTCCTCTCCGACGGCTCGGAGGCCGCCGTCGATTCGGGCCCGACGCTGGACGGTTTCAGTGGTCACGTCGCCGTGGTTTACAACCCGCCCAACAACTTGCTGTCGATTTATACCAACGGGGTGATCGCCAGTTCCAATACCCTGAGCGGCAAGTTGCTGTCCGGGGTCAATGACGTGCACTGCTGGCTCGGCAGATCGATGTACGCCGGCGATGCCGGGCTTGCCGGGAGCATCGACGAGTTCCGCATTTATGCCGGCGCGTTCACACCCGCCCAGGTCATGGCTGACTTCAATGCCGGACCCGCCACGGTTGTGCTGCCGCCGCCGGTTCCGGGCTCAAATAATCCGCAGCTTACTGCGGCTCGCAGCGGCTCCAATCTGGTCCTGACCTGGCCAACCTC
>Ga0209062_1004728_pt1 | contig 13864 bp, 16 predicted proteins | sample Coa_R2_2_FD_187158 | JGI IMG/M metagenome (GOLD analysis project Ga0209062, IMG submission 187158) | Surface soil microbial communities from Centralia Pennsylvania, which are recovering from an underground coalmine fire - Coalmine... | ecosystem: Environmental > Terrestrial > Soil > Unclassified... | reverse complement strand
ACACGAACACGAAGTCCATCTTGTCGTGCACAAGCTGTCTGACGTTCGGTACCGGCTCGGGTGGCGGCGGGTCGGCAGCCTTGATGCGCATGAACGACGGCACCGGCGCGTGGCTGTCGGCAAAGCCGCAAGCCGACACGGCCAGTGCAATGCCGCCGACCAGACACAAGCGAACGAACTGAGGCCACCCCATAGGTTTTGTCCTATGACGGAAAAAAATGGCGCGGCAACTTCAAGCGCCTGCCTTCCACGATCAACTATTGCTGAACAACTTGTGGTATTTTGTTGCTGAATGTTGCTCGGCTTCGCCCAACCGCATCTCCCCGAGGCGGACAAACCGCGGTTATTAATTAATGGAAAGACCCCATGCGGATGCTTTGCCGCCGTTCTGTTGCGGGATAACCTTGGTCGAGACACATCTTGGCCCGGACATGGCAGGGGAAGGACGATAGCGATGCGGTCTTTTGCGATGGCGGCAGCAGTCGTTTCAATTGCAATGCTGATGCTCTGCCCGGTGCAGGCGCAAATGGGTGGAAGCGGTGGCAGGCATCGTCAGGGCGGCAACGATGCGAAATCTGATCAGAAGAAGCCGCAGGTGGACGAAAAGGCCTACAAGGCTGCGCTGGATCGAATCCCGGAGCCCAAGGAAAAATACGATCCCTGGGGTGTGGCGCGCCCTGGTGCTCCGGACAGCAAGAAGGCGAAGTGAGGGGGCGTAACGGCGAGGCCGGCGTCTGCGATCATGCTATCATGTCTCGTGGCCGACGGTTCGTCACGCCCCCATAGCCATTCGTCCCAGCGCAGCTGGACAGACGGATTTGCCGGTGAGATTGCACGAATGAGCAAATGACGGGGGCTCGCGCGGCGAGTCTTGAGGCATGTTCGACCCAGATCACGTCTTCACGGCTGCACGGCAGCACCGCTACCATCTTTCGTGTGTCAGGCGCGTCGCATTAGTGAGCCTGTTGCTCGCTTGCATCGTGGTACGGCCGTTGCGCGCCTGGGAGTATTGGGGCGGCGATGCCGGCGGAACGCGCTTTTCGAGCCTTGCACAGATCACGCCTGCGAATGTCAACAACCTGGTGCGGGCCTGGGAGTTTCACACCGGCGACCTCACGACGCGCCCCGAAGCCGCCATGGCGCGCAGCAAGTTCGAGTCGACACCGCTGTTTGTCGAGAACAACCTGATCTTTTGCACGCCGTTCAACGAGGTGATCGCGCTCGATCCCGGGACAGGCTTGCAAAAATGGCGGTTCGATCCAAAAATCTCGACGGCACAGCGGCCGGCCAACCGCTTCAATTGCCGGGGCGTCGCCTATTGGGTCGATCCGCAGGCGATGTCCGGTGCAGTCTGCCGCAGCCGCATCTTCACCGCCACCAATGACGTGCGCATCATCGCGCTCGATGCCAGGACCGGCGAGCCTTGCGATGGCTTCGGCGAACATGGCGAGGTGAAGGTCGATGTCGGCATCAGGCTCTTGTGGCCCGGCGAGTTTCAGTTCACTTCGGCGCCGGTGGTAAACCGCGGAGTCATCGTGGTGGGTTCATCGATTGCGGATAACGTCCGTGTCGACGCGCCGCTCGGCACGGTGCGGGCGTTCGATGCGCGCACCGGTCGGCCGCGCTGGACCTGGGATCCGCTCGAGCATGGCGGCATCGAGGCGGGACATGCCAATGTCTGGGCACCGCTCTCGGCGGACGAGGAGCGCGGCCTGGTGTTTCTGCCGACGGGCTCGCCGAGCCCGGATTTCTGGGGCGGCAAGCGGCCCGGCAACGACGAGCATGCCAATTCCGTGGTGGCGCTCAGGAGTGAGACCGGCGAGCTCGCCTGGGCGTTCCAGGCCGTGCATCACGATGTCTGGGACTACGACATGCCGGCGCAGCCGACACTGGCGCGCATCGACACCGGAGAGGGCATGCGCGACGTCGTGATCCAGCCGACCAAGCAGGGGTTTGTCTTTGTGCTCGACCGCGATACCGGTCAGCCGGTCTGGCCGGTCGAGGAGCGCGCCGTGCCGCAAGGTGGCGCCGAGGGCGAGGCGCTGTCGCCGACCCAGCCATTTCCGACCCATGTGCCGGCCTTGACGCCGCAGCGCTTCACGGCCGATGACATCCTGGATTTTCCGCCCGGCATCGGCAGCCGCTCCTGCAAGGCAAAGCTTGCGCCCTTGCGCAATGACGGGCTTTATACGCCGCCCTCGACGCAAGGCACGCTGGAATTTCCGATGACCGGCGGCGGGGTCAATTGGGGCGGCGTGGCCTTCGATCCCGTCAACCAGATCCTCTATGCCAACACGACCAACGCCGTCCACATCATCAAGCTGATGCCGCGCGCGGAAGCCGATGGGTTCAAGCCGTCGCCAGGAAGCGATTTCGGTCGGCAATTGGGTGCACCCTTTGCGATGACACGGGTGGTGGCGATGTCGCAACTCGGGCTGCTCTGCCACAAACCGCCCTGGGGTGCGCTGGTCGCGGCTGATCTGAAGGCCGGCAAGATTCTCTGGCGCTCGAGCGTCGGAACGACGGAGGATCGCGCGCCGCTTGGGCTCACCTTCAAATGGGGGACGCCGCTTGTGAACGGCGTTGCGGTCACAGCCGGCGGCCTCGTGTTCACCGGCGCCATGGATGCCTACCTGCGCGCCTTCGATGCGAATCGGGCGAGGAGTTGTGGCAGGGCCGGCTGCCGGTCCCGGGCGTTGCCAATCCCATGACCTATCTCTGGAAGGGCGAGCAATATGTCGCAATCGCCGCCGGTGGGCATTCGGAAGCGGGGACCACGATCGGCGATGCGGTGGTGGCGTTTCGTCTGGCGCGCGCGGGTGAGGCGCCCTCGCTCTGGTCACGCACCATCGACCGCCCAGGCGGCCGCTTCCTCGGCGGCGCGACCGCCGCATTGCTTGTTCTGGTGCTGCTCGCGACCGCGCTGTGGCGCTGGCGGCGGCGCGCGCGGCCAGTTTAATCGAACGCGATGCCGACCTGCGTGTCGTGGGTCCAGACCGGATGGCCGCGCCGCTTGAAGTGATCGGTGTCGATCAGAAGCGTGAGCTGCTCGGGCAGCGCGACCGGAGATGTCACATCGACGCGCGCGCCGCCCGGCGAGAGGTTGCGCACCGTGCACTCGATGCTGCCGCCGGAGTTGAACGCCAGCCTGCCGCCCTTGAACACGCGGTGCCTGGCATGGGCTCGTCTTTCGACAAAATCTTCGCTCATGGCTCGTGGCCCTTGCTTGGCTTGCCATTTCCTCAAGGCCGCCAGCCTAGTTTGAACGAATTGCAGACGACTAAAGATTGACCGGTCCGGGAGGGGGTATCGCGTAACGATGGATTCACCATGACCACCGGCTCGGCATGGGCCAGCATCGTTCCGGCAAGCGCTGTTCGCTCACAGCATCGCAAAGGCGCTCGAAACCATCGCCACCGGCTTGTTGTCGGTCGCGCTCAAAAGCGTCACGCGGCCAAAGCTCATGGTGCGGCCAAGCCGGACCACGCGCGCGTCCGCCAGCACGTCGGAGGAGGCGACCGCGCGCATGAAGTGCGTGGTCTGGTCGACCGTCGTCATCGGCCGGTAGCCGCGGCTCGCGGCCAGGATCGCGATCACCATGGCCGTGTCGGCGAGCGCCATCAACGCCTGGCCGCAGACCACGCCGCCATGCCGGCACAGCCGCTCGGAGAAGGCCATGCGCAAGACAGCGCCCGGCTGCCAGTCCGCGGCGGCGGTGGGCGGCTCGTGCTCGAGCGCCTCGACGGAAAGCCCGAGATCCTGCACCCAGGGCGCAAATACCTCGCCCAGCACCCGCCGCGCCTCGTCGATGCCGAACGCGTTTGTTTCCTGTTGTTGCTGCATGAACGAGGCTCCTCCCAATGCGGCATCTTTCATGACGTGACTTTAAGATTTGGCGCGGCGAAGGGAACCCCGCCCGGCTTGAAAATGCCGGAGTCGGGCCATTATCCTGCTTGTGGGACACATGTCCCGGGAGTGGTCGGACCAAAAGCCCCAAGGCTGGCGAAGGGCTGGACGGCGATGCTTGGCTGCCCCGCCAGGACAATGTTATAGGGCAGCAAAGCAGGGGAGCTTTCGATGAAATTTGCTCGTATTGCCGCAGCCGGGCTCGCGTTGCTCGCTATGCCGACCAGCATCGTACTGGTGCGTCCGGCTCATGCGCAGATGCCCAACATCAATCTCATGCCGGAGGTCAAGTCCAAGACACCGGAAGAGAAGGAGCAGGAAGCGGCGCAGGACAAGGCCTACAAGGATTCGCTGCGGAAGATTCCCGACGCGAAGGCCTCGACCGATCCATGGGGCGGCGTGCGCACCGATCCTCCCAAGAGCACGACGAGCACTCCGAGCTCCAAGACGACATCCGCAGCCAAGAAGACCAAGACCGGCAGCGCCAACTGACGGCGTTCCGGACTCCAACTCCGTCGATCGGGCGCCTATATTGGGGTGTGGTATCGAGTTTGGAGTTGCGGCAATGGCGTCCTCGCCGCGCGATCTTGCCAGTCGGATGGCCGGACGGCGCAAGCCGGACGACGGCTTTGTGCGCGAGACCTTCACGCTGCCGCGCGAGAAGGCGAGGGTGACGGCGCGCAACTTCCTCTCTCGCTATCCCAAGGCAGGGTATATGAGCGCGGTGGAAAGCTGGCGCGAGCTGCCAGGTGGCGAGATCGAATTCACCATGCGTCGGCTGCGCAGCGCCGACTGATGAACTGACAGCTCGGAAGCGCGTTCCCGATCGCAGGACCGACGGCCGCGCAAGGCGATCGTGAACCGGCCGAAGGGCTGTCAGGGCATGATCCGAAGACGTCTGCAGCGTCTTGCGAAAAGATCGCGCTCAGTAAAAGCGCGAGGACGATTCAACCCAATCACATCGTGCTCTAGTCGAGGGTCTCGGCCACGATGCGGATGCGGAAGACCGGCTGCTTCTGCTCGTCGAGCATTTCCATGTGCCATTCGGAATTTTCCCGAAGCTTCTTGGAAATCCCGCCGGCAATGTCGGCGCAGACATTGGTCAGTTCCTTCCACGCCTCGGCCCGATCGGCGCATTCGCTGCCGATCTCGGAGGCGCCGGAATAGCGGCCGTTGCGGATACGAAAGAAATAGAGCGCCATGACAAGGAACCGACGCGTAAGCACCGAGATGTAATATTGCCTACCTGACCCCGGTCATGGTGGCCCAAACGACCGGCGGTGCAAATTCCGGGAGACTACGGTTTCAAAGCCTGCGAGGTAATCCGATCCCTCTTGGGCGATGCTTGAAGCGCGCGACTGCCTTGCGTTTTCACTCGCTCTCGGTGATTCGGATCAGTCCGTCGCCGGTGACCACGGGACCTTGGTCGTTCACGATGACGTAGCCGAGCGCCACCAGCCGGCTGAGATGGCTGGCGGGAATGCTGGCCTCCGGCCCACCCACCGCGACCTCGAGCAGGGAGGCGAATTCTTCTGGCGTCAGCAGCTTTGGCGTATGGACGGTCATTCACACAATTCTTGCACACAAGTCTTGGTTCGGGCGAAGGCGCGATGATGATCGTTCGCGGTGGCAGCAGCATGCGGTGCCAATGCCGAAAGGTCGAGAGCCCGTCTAAGGCCGGCTGTTGAAGGAGCCGTTACCAAGTACGCTTGCGCAAGCCGAACTGGCCGCGCGTTCCTGGGCCAATAACCAAGCTGGCGATCGTTTTGTCAGCCCGCGAAATCCGTGGGCGCGACCATTTTCTTCAGTTCGCGGTCAATGCGCGACTGCACACGGCGCACCGCCAGCAGGTCGATCTTGGTTTCGGTCTTGCCGGTCTTGATTTCGTCACCGATCCTGAACTGCCACTTCCAGACCCCGGGGACCGTGGTCATGGTGAGGCTGTATTCTACGCCCCTGTAGTTCATGGCAAATCTCCGCCGCGATTTGACCAACCCTAGCATAAATCAATATTTCCAGTAACTCCTGAGGCCGCCGAATATTCCGTCATCCCCTTGAAACTAATCTGCTTTTGCAAGAAGTGCGGGGGGTAAAAAGGGAGGGATTTGGAGCCGGCGATGAAGAGCAGGTTGCTGCACGTTCTAATCGAATAGTCTTTCCGGCGCAACGGTGAGGCGATAGACGATTTGGGTTGAGCCATCGGACACTTCCAGCACACGATCGCATAGCGGGCAGCGGAACTCGCCAGCGTGTCCCGTGCGCGAGTTCAGCTCGATCCGGCGGATACCGGCCTTGCATTCGGGGCAGATGATGTCGCCTTTTCGCATGCGGTGATTATGCGGGGGCTCGTTAACCGTTCCAAGACAATGACACGCGCTCGCGCTGTCTTGAAGCCAACCGTGCGGACGGAGCGCGCCGTTGCGAGAGGGTGCGTTCGCAAACGGAACTTCGTTCTCGGTGGGAGAACTACGGAGCAAGAATTGCGAGAAAGCGGTGGAAAACACAACCGGCTGCGCAACCCGGCGGCCGGAATTGCGTTGGTAACGCCGACAGGGCAATGCGCAACGGCCAATTTGGCAGCACCACCTCAACGGTGCTCGCCGGCCAATCGAGCCACAGATGAAGCTGACCGATCTATTTTCGCGCGCAAGAAGGCGGCCACACCGTGCCGACGAGATCCAGACGGCGGCCCGACTTGCCGCCGACTTCGACAGCCGTGCTGGCAGCGAGGTGACCGATCGCTCCAGCATGGCCGAGTTGGTACGGCTGCTCAAGGAAGCCGAGGACGCGCAGGCGGTAAGTGGCCGGCAACCGCTCTGAAGCGGGTGCCCTCATTCGGAAATACAGAAATAAAGCCGCAGGACGCGCTATCCTCTGTCGTCTTCGACGTCAGGAGGGTAAGGGCTGGGATCGGGCCGCGACAACGCCCGCTCATCCGCTTGCGACTTGAGCTTGGCCGCGCGCTCGACCAGCGCCGCAGCGAGCTTCGGATCCGAGGTTGAGTTCGCGAATCTGAGTAGCACGGCTGCCTGACGCGTGAGATACCGTCTTCCGAGCACGAGCGAAGGTTCCCCAAACAGGATCGAGAGATAAGATCGGTGCAGTGCACCAGTGCGCCCCCATGACATCACGCGGGAACCGGGATTCCGTTCCTGACAATCCCGTTCACAAATCGACCAAGTTCAACAATTCCCGATCGGGCTTGTTCAGCGCGCCGAGAGCAGCGCAACGGCGAGCACCGTCAGCCATGCGACAATTACCAGGGAAGCAACGGCGCCCGCCGCGATCCTTGCCTTGTCCTGCAATGTGGTCGGACGATCCATGTCGGGACGATGTCAGCCGCTCGCAGCTTCCAGGCTAGCAGCCGCTGGATCTCGAGCGGATCAAAATCGGGGGAGGAAACGTGAGGCCAAGCGCCAGCGGCTGCGTCCGGAACGCTGAAAATTAAGGCGGCCCGGCGCACCTTTTGCCGGGTTTAAAGGTGCGCCGGAGCCGACCTTGCTGCACCAGTGCTTCCGTGGTGCGGGCAGGATGTTATGAAGCAAGAGCCGTGCCTGTTTCAGTCGATGGCAGGTCGGGCTCGAAACGGGGGCTGACATCGTTCCAGGAGCACTGCTGGGGGTCGTTGGCGCGCTTCTGCTCGCTGCCGCGATCGTGATTGCCGCGCGCCTGACCGCGAAGGGAGGCACAGCCAGATCAAATCGTGGGCAGAGAGTGGCGACTGCGTGCGGTCCCAATTCGGACATCAGCGTGGATACAGTGTGGCGCCCATGAGAACGGTCAAGCCGGTCGAGCCGATTCGTCCCGCCCGCGGCATCAGGGGCATCACGCTGCGCCGCGTTCCCTCCTTCAGGCAATTGCGCCTGTGGCTTGCGTTCGCGCGGCAAAGGGCCAAGGACGGACCCAAGCGGCCGCAGGCCGGTGCACAATCCGTCATTGCGCCGCCGGAGGTGCCGGTCGATCGGAAGAGCGAGTCGGAGAAGGGCCCAGCCGATCACTTGCATATCGACAAGCTTGCCTAGCGTGCGCGCGTGGCCTCGTGCGTCACGCGATGGCGCCAGCGCAAGGCTTCAGGCCGGAAAACGGGTCGTCCCTGGCGGCCCAGCTAATCGAATGCCAATCCTATTCGCGCCTCGTCGCGCCAGACGATGTGACAGGTCCTGTGCAGGCCGTCGCTGGCAATTCCGAGCGTGAAATGGTCCGGAAACCAGAGCGGGGTCCTGACCTCGATCGCAGCCCCCGAGGCCGAGAGATTGCGCACCGTGCATGGGATAGAGTGGCCGGAGAACTCGATTGTTCCAGCCTTGAAAACCCGGGAGCGCCGGGCCCGGCGCTTCTGATCGCTATCTGCAGGTTGCATCGTACCAGTCATACGACGAGTTCGTTCCCGTTTCGTGAACGGACGGGCCGGGAGGCGCTGGAGAGGTTGTGTCGGGATGGGCCAGGCGGGACCCAGCACGCCAGGAGCGAGGTGTTGGGATCGATAGCCTAGCTGAGCTTTCTCGGCAGCAGCCCCAAGACCATCCATTGAAGAGGAAAAAGCGGAAACAGCAGGGCGCCCCAGACGAACCAGGCTCGTTTGGAGCGCCCCCTCTTTGCCGCGTATCCGGCCGTGACCTGTCCGCACCAGGCCATCAAGGCGAGAACGACGACAACAAAACTGATCGAGGCGATCATGGCCTCTCCGCATCGGTGCTGTCATCGAACATATCGGATCGGTCGTGCGGCGGCGCCAGAGGCAAAAGGGTGCTGTCCTCGGACAGTACCGGCAAAATGGTGGTGGCGGCCGGCCACCATCAGGCAAAATGAAAAGAACATATTGCGAACGAGGAACAAATAGTGTACGTTGTTTTCAACTACCGGTCGCCCTCAATCGTTTGTCGCCCACGCGAATCCCCTTCATAAGGAGTTAATAGGATGTCCGTCCCCGCCCTGCGTATCGTTGAAGGTTCCTCCATGGATAAGTCCAAGGCGCTGTCCGCTGCGCTGTCCCAGATCGAGCGCCAGTTCGGCAAGGGCTCGGTGATGAAGCTCGGCAAGAACGACCGCTCGATGGATGTCGAGACGATCTCGTCGGGCTCGCTGGGGCTCGACATTGCGCTGGGCGTCGGCGGGCTGCCGAAGGGGCGGATTGTGGAAATCTACGGGCCGGAATCCTCGGGCAAGACGACGCTGGCGCTGCACACGGTGGCGGAAGCGCAGAAGAAGGGCGGGATCTGCGCGTTCATCGATGCCGAGCATGCGCTCGATCCGGTTTATGCGCGCAAGCTCGGGGTCAATATCGACGAGCTCCTGATCTCGCAGCCCGACACCGGCGAGCAGGCGCTGGAGATCTGCGACACCCTGGTGCGCTCGGGCGCGGTCGATGTGCTGGTGGTCGATTCGGTGGCTGCGCTGGTGCCGCGGGCCGAGCTCGAGGGCGAGATGGGCGAATCGCTGCCCGGCCTGCAGGCACGGCTGATGAGCCAGGCGCTGCGCAAGCTCACCGCCTCCATCAACAAGTCCAACACCATGGTGATCTTCATCAACCAGATCCGCATGAAGATCGGCGTGATGTACGGCTCGCCCGAGACCACCACCGGCGGCAATGCCTTGAAGTTCTATGCCTCCGTCCGTCTCGACATCCGCCGCATCGGCTCGATCAAGGAGCGCGACGAGGTGGTCGGCAACTCCACACGCGTGAAGGTGGTGAAGAACAAGCTGGCGCCGCCGTTCAAGCAGGTCGAGTTCGATATCATGTATGGCGAGGGCGTCTCCAAGATGGGCGAGATCCTCGACCTCGGCGTCAAGGCTGGCGTTGTCGAGAAATCCGGCGCTTGGTTCTCCTATGACAGCCAGCGCCTCGGCCAGGGCCGCGAGAACGCCAAGGCGTTCCTGAAGGCCAACCCCGACATCACCGCCAAGATCGAGAGCACGATCCGGCAGAACTCCGGCCTGATCGCCGAACAGATTCTCGCAGGCTCCCCTGAACGCGACGCCGAGGGCGAGGAGCCCACGGAAGAGTAAAGCGGAACACCTTCGCACCACCCGCCGCTGAGATGCGAAGGTTGCGTCATGCCCGGCCGCCCCCCGTGCCGGGCATGTACGTTTTGTAGATATATTTTCGATGCCTCGGAGCAGGCTCTTTCCCGTTCGGGGAGGGAGCGAAGGTGAGCCCGTGACAAGCGATGCGGGAGCCAAAATGGCGCGTCTCATTCTAACGACAAGCGGAGCCGGGACACCTGACTTAGCCGAAGCCAATCCCACGGATGCTGTGCTTTCGTTCGACCAGCCATTCGGTCGCCGCTTTGTCTGGGGTCCATTGCTATCGTCTGAAGAATTGGCGAGTTTCCTGGCGCCGCGTTCGGCGAAGCACGACGAAATAGGTTCTCATTGGCTAGACATGGTCGTGCCGCGGAGTCGTGAGAAGCTCGAAGGACAGGATTATGGTCTGATCGAGCTATGCGAGCGCTTCGAGAGCGTGGAGCTATGGGCCGATCCTGATCCGAATGCACAATTGGAGCTGGTTTGGCTGTTGGACTATCTTCGTCCTCATCAGGAAATCACCTCAAAGCTGATCTTTTGTCAGTCCGAGATCGCGATGGCTGGCTTACTTCCGAACCGTCTGGCCGGCTGGAGGCCCCGCTGGTGTTCAGAGATCACACGCGATCATCTCGAAATCGCAAGCCTTGTCTGGGAGGCCTATCGCGCAACGACTCCTCAGGCCTGCTTCGAGCTGTTGGACACCAGTCTAAGGCCGCTGCCGCGGCTTACGGCTGGGGTTCGAGCTCTTCTTGAAGAGCTTCCGGGACGTGCGACCGGACTTGGCGCGACCCAGATGCGAATGCTCGAGCTGTTATGGGAAGGCTATCTTAATCCGATCGCGTTGTTTCCGCATCATCCGCACCAGAATCGGAAGGTGTTCAGTTTCTTTGAGGCAGGATCACTGCTGGACGAACTTGCCTATTGTCCGGCGCCCGCTGTATCAGGCTTCGGAGTCGAGCCCTTGGAACGCATGGACAATTACCGTGCCCGTCAGGAGCGATACATACGAAGCCGGCTGGCGCTGACCCCGCTCGGCAAAGCCATCGAGGCGAGGCGGGATGACTTCAGCCGCCACAATCCGATTCATCGCTGGTGGGGCGGCACCGAACTCACCAACGATCGCCTTTGGCGCTGGGACGCGGAACAGCGCGCCCTGATCGCGCCTTGACGGGCTTGAGAAATGCGCGGGCCGCCAGGGGCACCGTCATTCCGGGGCGATGCGAAGCATCGAACCCGGAATCTCGAGCGGCAGGGGAAATGTCTCGCGCCGCAATCGCGAGATTCCGGGTTCGCGCTACGCGCTCCCCGGAATGACGCTGGACTAGCTACTTTCCGGCGCAAAAATCGCTCGGCTTGGATTGTGCCCAGAGTCGCTTAGTGGAGCGAAAACTGCAAGGTCGGACGGATTGGCGTTGACTTGAGGCGGTGCCACTGATTCATTCTTATGGATGATTCGTGAGCGAGCCCTTCAAACGCGCGAGAAGCTTGTCGGCAAGCTGCCGGTGACCGGCGAGCTACTGCGCGGTTCGCTGCTGGAGCGCACCGTTCGTCACAAGAACGGCTGCCCGAAGTGCGCGCGCGGCGAAGGGCATCAGGTGTATGTGCTGACGGTGAGCTATGGAGGCGGACGCGTGCGCCAGTTCAGCGTACGCCGTGAGCGCGTTGCCGAGGTGCGCCGCTGGCTGGAGAATTACCAGAAGCTGAAAGACGCGATCGAGGCGATCTGCGAGCTCAATCACGACCTGTTGCGCCCTGATGCGGTGGTTCCGCGGGGCGGGAGGAAGAAACGTGATTGAGATGCGCCGAGCGCAACTGAGCTTCGGCGACGGCTGGATCGCGGGAGAAGTGAGCGATCTTCGCGAAGGTTGGATGACGCATGCTGACCGGGTTCTCGCGGATGAACAGATCGTGGGTGCGGTATACGAGGCGCTGGCGAGGCGTCATCCCAAGAGCCGCAGTCGTGGTCGGCTGGGCGCATCGGCTGAGGTGGTGTTGCGATTGTTGATCCTCAAGCACGTTCGCAACTGGAGCTATCAGGTGCTGGAGCGCGAAGTGCGGGCCAATCTGGTGTATCGCGACTTCACCCGAGTGGGCGGCGGCAAGACGCCGGACGCGAAGACAATGGGGCGCTGGGGCTTGGCTGTGGATCCGGAGACAATCAAGCAGATCCACGACCGGATTGTGCAAGTCGCGCAGGAACAAGGGGTGACGCAGGGACGCAGAATGCGCGTGGATACGACGGTGGTGGAGACCAACATCCACTACCCGACCGACAGCACGTTGCTGGGCGACGGGGTCAGGGTGTTGATCCGCACCATGAAGAAGGTCACCAAGATCGTGGGCACGGCCGGAACCAAACTGCGCGACCGAACGCGAAGCGTAAAACTGCGTCTGCTCGATATCTCGCGAACCGCGCGTGCCAAAGGACCACTCAATCACGAGAAGCTCAAGCAAGGCTACCGGCGGCTGTTGAACTCGACGAGCCGTGTGGTGGGGCAAGCGAAGCGCTTCTCCCATGAGATCTCCGCAGGCGTGAAGCGGGCCAGGGGCATCTTGAAACGGCTGGCGCTGCGAGGCTTGCGGCAGGAGCTGGAAACGATGATACCGCTCGTGCGGCAAGTGATGCGGCAGACCCGGGAACGCATCTTCCGCGGCAACACGCGGGCAGAGGACAAGCTCTTCAGTGTGTTCGAGCCCTCCACCGAGATCATACGCAAGGGCAAGGCGGGCAAGCCCAACGAGTTCGGCAAGATGGTCAAGCTGCAGGAAGCCGAAAACCAGATCGTGATCGACTACGAAGTCTATGATCGGCGGCCGAGCGATTCGGACCTGTTGGTTCCGGCCATCGAAATCCACCAAGCCAAGCTTGGTCGCACTCCACGCCTGGTCGCGGCAGACGCCGGGTTCTACTCCGCCAGGAATGAAGCCGCGGCGAAGGCGAGCGGCGTCAAACGCGTCTGCATCCCCAATCGCTCCACCAAGAGCGTCGCGCGCAAGCGCGAGCAGAAGAAGCGGTGGTTCCGCAACGGCCAGAAATGGCGAACCGGATGCGAGGGGCGCATCAGCGTGGCCAAACGGCGGCACGGGCTCGATCGCTGCCGCTACAAAGGCAGCACCGGAATGAAGCGCTGGGTCGGGCTCGGCGTTGTTGCCGACAACCTCCTGAGCATCGGTCGCGTGATGGAAGAACGGTCACCAAAAACGTAGTCCACTTCCAGAGCAACCGAGCAACCTTGGCATCTCATCGCCCCGCCCCCCGGCGGGGCTTCTCGTTGTCTGCCCGGTTGCCCGCGCCCTTCAGAACCGCGATTTTTGCGCCGGAAAGTAGCTAGCGGCTCCTACTCCGCGGCTTGCGCATAGTCGCTCACCGGTGGGCACGAGCACACCAGGTTGCGGTCGCCATAGACGTTGTCGACGCGCCCCACAGGGGACCAGTATTTGTCCATGCGTGAGACACCGGCCGGGAAGCAGCCCTCGGTGCGCGGATAAGCGCGCTTCCAATCGTCGTCGGCGATGTCGTGCACGGTGTGCGGGGCGTGGCGGAGCGGCGAGGCCTCGATCCTGAAGCGGCCGCCTTCCACGTCCGCGATCTCGCGCCGGATCGCGATCATGGCGTCACAGAAGCGGTCCAGCTCGGCTTTCGATTCCGACTCGGTCGGTTCGATCATCAAGGTGCCCGGTACCGGGAAGCTCATGGTCGGGGCATGGAAGCCATAGTCGATCAGGCGCTTTGCGATGTCGTCGACGGTGACGCCGCTCGTCGCCTTCAGCGGCCGCGGATCGATGATGCATTCATGCGCGACGCGGCCCTTTGCGTTCCGGTACAGCACCGGGAAATGCGAATTCAAGCGCGCTGCGACGTAATTGGCGTTGAGGATTGCAACCTCCGTCGCCCGCGTCAGCCCGTCGCCGCCCATCAAAAGAATATAGATGT
>Ga0209062_1004727_pt1 | contig 13870 bp, 17 predicted proteins | sample Coa_R2_2_FD_187158 | JGI IMG/M metagenome (GOLD analysis project Ga0209062, IMG submission 187158) | Surface soil microbial communities from Centralia Pennsylvania, which are recovering from an underground coalmine fire - Coalmine... | ecosystem: Environmental > Terrestrial > Soil > Unclassified... | reverse complement strand
CGCCGCCCTCCTGCCGGCATACCGTGACGGCGAGCTCACGGTCGTAGAAGGCATCGAGCACCGCCAGATAGCTTTCGCCGGGCACGCCGAACACGTGCGCCACCCCGTTGGCGATCAGCTGGTCAACCAGCACTTCCGCGGCGCTGCGCATTTGATCAAGAGAACGCATTGCCGTGATCCGCACTCCACTGTGTTCGCGTCGCCACAATGTGGGCTCTTAAGGATCAGGGCCCGAAGACAACCCTCTCGGTGTAGGCCAGATCACCGAGCCGCGGCGCCTGGGGACCCTTGAAATACATCCTGGACTTCCCGCGATGGAGGCCCATGAGTCCGCGGATTGGCCCATTGGCGTCAACCGCTACAAGCAAGGCGTGGAATCTGAGCAGGAAACGGCCGATATTTCCCGAAAACCGCACGAAATCGCTGATGTCTCGGCAATAGATCAGATGCATGCACGGTACCCTGACGAAGCCAATCGGGAGCCGGAAGGGCAGGAAAACGAACGGATGCGCCGTGCCATCACTTTCGGTCAGGCACACACTCACGCAGCCGTATTCCGCATGGTTGAACAACAGACGCTGTTCGGAGACGGGCAATCTCAACTTGGGGGCTGCTTGCGCCGTCACGTGGCACAATGCAGTCCGCGGCACCGGCTGATTGAGGGCTGGAATAGCAAAGAATTGTCCCCTGCAATGGCAGATGAAACCTTGTGCTTCGATGATCGGCCATGTGTAGGGCGCCGGTGAGATGTTCACGTAGGTGGTGCCGGCCTTTCGCGGAGTGGTGACCGCGACAAGCATCGACGCGTAACAGCGAAATGCGGGCTCCACATACCAGCTGGATATGTTGCATCGAACATTTTGGCCATCATCCGGCCTACCCGGAGAGCACAGCAACAGGACTGCTCCTACCGGCCTGCCGTTATTCTCGATGAGGTACCCGTAATGCGGGTATCCGGGCGGTACATGCGCCCGCCCTTGAAGCACGAAGCCTCGATGCCAATAGGCGGGCGTCCGCTCCGGGAAACCGCGAGTCAGCAATGCGACGACGGCCTCAATGTCATTCCCCTCGATCTGGCGGCACTTGACCCTGCCCTGTCCGTGCGCGTCCTGGGCGGCGCCAATCCGGATTCCGTCATGGCTTGCAGCCGGATCGAGAGCTCGATGGCTTGCGGCGGAGAGCATGGGCACAAGGATCGAGAGACGATTGTGGGCGGGTTTCGCGCTGCTTCCGAAAAGCCTCGGTCGATCATCACCATTCAGAGTCGAACGGTTTGGGCGATTAGCTTGCCAGGGGATTCCACGGGCTCCCATGGAAAAATGAGCCGAGCGCTGCCCCTTAAAGGCTACTCCTTTTGGCGCAACTGTAGTTACCTCCGCCCGTCCACCGCGGGGACCGGATCGCGATGGCGTCAGGAAAGCCGATATCAATCCGAGGCAGCCCCGGAACCAAGCCGCTGCCGCGAACTTCACAGTTGCCGCGCTTGCACAAGCGAGTAACGGAAACATGAGACCTGGGGCGAAGACTTGCATCACCGATGTGGGTCGGTACCGCATAGCCCAGCTGTTCCATGAGCTGTCTCCGGATCTGGGCGAGGCGGCCACCCTGGAGCTGCTATCGCACCAATACCGAATTTCGGCCGAGGATGTTCTCAGCTTCGCGGCGGAATTTCGCAGCGAGCCGCTTTGGCGTCTCTAGGCGGGCATCCTTGGGCTTTTGCCGCGCCTTTCCATTTCCTGACCGGCTCGCGCCAACCCTTGGCGCGATGGCGGCATCCATGATCTCCCGGGAAGCGCTGCAGAGAATACAAAGCGGACGGATTACTCACAAATCTCAATTTCTGTCGTCCCGGTTCTTGGTTAGCTTGACGGCATACGACACAGCCCGGAACGAAAGCTGCGCGGATGAGGCCCGAAACGATCGCCATCCACGGCGGCTACGAAGACGATCCCGCCACAAAATCGGTGGCCGTGCCGATCTATCAGACAGTGGCTTACTCCTTCGACAGCGCGGAGCACGCAGCCGCACTGTTCAACCTTGAGACCGACGGCTACCGCTACTCCCGTATCGCAAACCCCACCAACACGGTGTTGGAAAAGCGCGTTGCCGCGCTCGAGCACGGGGTTGGGGCGATAGTCACGAGCTCGGGTCAAGCCGCGGTCGTTTGCGCTATCGCCAATCTGATCGATCTGGGGACCAACATTGTCTCGGTTCCGCAGCTGTACGGCACGACGTCCACGCTGTTTGCGCACACGCTGCGCCGGCAAGGTGTGACCGTGCGTTTCGCGGAGGATGATGATGCTGGCGCGATCGAGCGTCTTATCGACCAGAAGACTCGCGCGGTTTTCTGCGAAAGCATCGGAAACCCGGCGGGCAACATTTGCGATCTGGAGGCACTCGCTCGTGTCTCGCATCGGCACGGCATCCCTCTCGTCGTCGACAACACGGTCGCCACTCCCTGCCTGCTTCGCCCGATCGACTGGGGAGCCGACATTGTCGTGCATTCCTTGACGAAATTCATGGGCGGCCATGGTGCCGCCATGGGCGGGGCCGTCGTGGACAGCGGCAACTTCGATTGGGGCCGACACCGCGAGCGATTTCCCATGTTCAGCGAGCCGGACGAATCGTATCACGGCTTGGTCTACCTTGAGCGGTTCGGTGCTGCGGCCTACATCAACCGCTGCCGCAACCTCGGTCTACGGACCACCGGATCGGTGCTGGCGCCGAGCAGCGCATTCTTGTTGCTCCAGGGAATCGAAACGCTCCCTTTGCGAATGGAGCGTCATCTCGAGAATGCGAACAAGGTCGCCCATTATCTCAGCGCGGATCCGCGGGTCGACTGGATCACGTATTCCGGGTTCGCAGACAGCCCGCAGCACGCGCTGGCTCAGAAATATCTGGGCGGGCGGGGTCCCTCGCTTCTCACGATCGGGGTAGCGGGTGGATTCCCGGCGGGCTGCAGGTTTTATAACGCGCTCAAGCTGTTCAAACGGCTTGTCAATATCGGCGACGCCAAATCTCTGGCCTGTCATCCGGCTTCGACGACCCACCGGCAAATGACGGAGCTCGAACGTCGGAAAGCGGGGGTGCGGCCGGAGATGATCAGGCTCAGCATCGGGATCGAGCACATCGACGACATCCTCGCGGATATCGATCAGGCGCTCGCCGCGGCCAATCCGGCTCACCGCGCCACCACAGCACAACGGGGCGCGCGCACCGCCCGAGTCGGCTGAGTTGTCGAGTGAAGCATGATCTCGTTGGTCCAAAAGCTTTCCCAGGACGGACCTACCATTCGCAAGTCGATGGATTCGCGGGCGGCGGCGCTTTGCACGTCCAGCCGCCAGCGTCCACGGCGCATCAGCATCGCGTTCGTAAACAGCATGTGCGGAGCGGCATTCGCGGCCGCGGAGCGGCAGTATCTCACGCTGCTCGCGGCCGCCGGTTACGGCCTCGACCTAGAGATCCGGCTTTACGCTCTGCTGACTGATCGAGGGAACACTGACGGGCGTGACGACCGCTATCTCGCTTTGGCCGACCTCTGGGACAGCGATCCCGACGCCTTAATCGTTACGGGCACCGAACCGCGCACCGCCGACCTCGCCAAGGAGAGCTACTGGTGCGATCTCAAGTCGCTCGTGGACTGGGCGCGTAGCAACGCCATCTCGGCGATCTGGTCCTGTCTCGCCGCCCACGCGGCGGTGCGTTGCCTGGATGGGATCTTGCGACGACCGCTCTCGCGGAAATGCTGCGGCGTATATTCATGCGACTTCCAGGGGAAGCATTCCCTGCTTAACCGCCTGTGCTCTCCCGTCCGTGTGCAGCATTCGCGTTGGAATGAGCTGGATGCAGCTGAGCTACGTGCTGCCGGCTACCAGATCCTTACGCAATCAGCCGCCGCGGGCGTTGACATGTTCATAAAGCGCGAAAATGCTCTTTTCGTCTTTTTCCAGGGTCACCCGGAATACGAGGGCGACACGCTCCTGCGTGAATACCGCCGCGATGTTGGGCGGTATTTGCGCTACGAGAGTGACATCTATCCTGCGGTCCCGGAAAATTGCTTCGACTCCGACGGGATCGCTGCGCTGCTGGCCTTCGAACACCGCACTCGAGCTCGACGTCACGCCACTTTGCTGGCTGAGCTCCCGCTGGTAAAGCCGTGCAGCTTCGGCGATTGCTGCGGCGCCTCGGCGCGGCGCATTTATCGCAACTGGCTTTCGCTCGTGTCGGAGAAGAAGAGTCTCCGTTCAAGCACTCCGCTCGTTGTGCCTCACGCCTTCGCCCGGCACCCGCTTGAGTGAGCGGTGTCGCAGACTAGCCTTTTCCCGTACCCGAAGACGTGCCTTGCACGCGATGTTTTCGGTGTCCTGGCGGCAGCCGGTGCAACTAGATTTCCCGCCCTTCCGCCGTCTTCCGGGCAGGAAGCCTCAGAATTTGGTCTGTCTCGGATCTTTCGGTTACTGTCGGTACTCCGCAGTGCGGACCGAGTGGCGGTGAATCATACCGGCCCTCACCCGACGAGGGCCCTCGGTTTGTGAGCGCCCAAATGGCCGCCTGGGTGCGATTCGAAACACCGATCTTTCGCAAGATGGTCTTTACGTGAACCTTCACGGTCGCCTCGGATATATCGATCTCTCGCGCAATCATCTTGTTCGAGGCGCCTTGGATAATGCACTGCAGAATACCCTGCTCCCGGACCGACAGGGCCGCTCCCGATCTGGCCCGGAATCGCGGCTGTTGGGCCGGTACATCCGCCGACCAGGCGATATTGCTCCATTCGACATTTTCCGGGTTGCGTACCCACGGAAGCAGCTCGGACGGTAAGATTGTCTGGCCAAGCATGACCAATTCGATGGCCTTCAGGAATTCCTCGCTCGCGGTGACCTGCGCGAAGTAAACATTGGCGCCGGCCTGGAAGGCAGCCAGGATGTCGGCAGGCCGCCAATGGTTTGCCAATACCGCAACGCGCGATGACGGACGCTCGCGCTTGAACCGATCGATATGTTCGATATCCGTCGCCGCGCTGTCGCCGGACTCTATCACCAGCAGCTGCGCGTCGTAGTGTGCGAGAGCACTTGTGTCCAGGGCTTCTATGTTGGGGCCCGAGGCGACCACACGGAACCTGGGCGGTTGGAGAATTCGAGCGAGTCCCTCTCTCAAGAGAGTACTCCGTCCAGCAAGGATGGTAGCAATGGAGCGACGCGGCATGACTACACTCCAGTCTATTCACCCCCCGTTTTTGTTTCAGACCGACTCCCCTCTTGCCCAAATCGTCTCGCTTCGCCAAACGATCGTGTCGGATGCCCAACACAAAATTCCGGCGACATTTGCGTCCGAGATCGGCCGCTCAATTGTCGATGGAGCTGAAGAGAATTCCTCGGCACTCTAAAGAGCGGTGTCCTCGATTTGGTTCGAGATTGGTTTCGGACGGAGTTAGTGTGTTGGCGTCCGCTCTACCCATCGCAAACCAATATACACTCCAGCGGACAACCACGTCAATGTTTTCGCCCATTGTGTCGGTCTCCTTACGTTTAAACGTCCCGGATGTTTCCTCGAGCTCGATGTAATGCGATTACGTCTGCGGGATCGCGTAAACCCCTCATTGCAACATGCTCCAAATGGCTCGGACCCAAGAGGACTGTTCCCACCGACAGAACCGAGCATCACATCGCAGGATGCGAGCGACAGCAGCGACAGACGACATAACTCGCGAGCTTCTGACAGGTTTCCGAATCTTGCCGAAAACCCGCGGAACGCCACGGGCAGCGACCGCTCCGATATCCGGTGAAGAAGTATTCTTCCAGAGGCTCTTCAACGCGCGAGCCACAGCACGCTATGGGCACAAGCCGGCGCCTTCGCCTTTGTGGTCGTTGCGGTGTGCTTTTTGATTTCAATCCGAGCCATTGCCTGGCGATCGGCACCTTGCGTGCCGGTGTCCGCCCGGCTCAACGCGCATTTCGTAGGCCGCGTCGTTGGCGCGCTGCACCGGCTTGCAGAGCTGACTCACATTGTTGTGGCGGAGAAATCCCTTCGAATTCCTTGCAGACGTCCACCTCCACCGATTCCGGTGAAGGGTATCGAGAAACATGCTTGGTATTGCCGGCGTCTGGTACAGAAACGAAGTTGATGTGCGCCAACGATCGTCAGGTTTTTCCATTTGTCGACCGTATTGGCGACATCCACAATCGGAATCCGCCGCCTCAGAGGCAAGCGCGTCTCCACAATCGGGTTAGCGCCGCGAAATTTCTGGGTACCCACGCTTTTCCAATGTAGTACGTAGACCTCTCTCATCTGCCGTGTTAGGCGTCGCAACCGAGAACTCAGCATCCACTCAGCATTCTATGCATGCAAACATTGAGCATCTGCAACGAGGATCTCATGAGCGATCTCAGCAATCCCACTCCGCTTGCCGTCGAGAAGCAAACACGAGAGACTCGCTTCCTCGCACCATACCGGTACCACGCGCTGGTCGACGAGATATGTCAATTTCGGTGGCCCGATATCGATCAACAAGAACTGACGAACGTCGCGTGGGTATATTATTATTTTTCCGTTCAATTCCGCGAGTGCCTTGAGGCTGCGTGCGCCGCCTTTCCCGACGATGCCTTGTTGCGTGAGCTCGATTGCGCAGAGAGAAACACGGACAATCTTTCTCCCTGGCCCGGCGTTGCTCGGCCCGGAGAGTTGCTCAATCACGATGAATTCATGCGCCGAACACTGCAACTTTCGCATATCGATGAAGGGCGGCGTCTCAGGCTTGACGCCATTGGAGTCGCATATCTGACGAAGACACGATCGATTGATCGCAACGCGCGAATCAAAAGCCTCGCGACCTATGAAGATGGCGGCTTGGAAATGGTATTTCGCAGCATTCTGCGGGCGCACGACTGGCGCGGCCCGTTGCTGCAGGCGTTCCGGCATTTTTTGGTCGAGCATATCAAATTCGACAGTGACCCCGAGCATGGTCACGGCGCCATTTGCCGGCACTTGGCTCCGGATGATTCGGTCATGCCGCTCTGGTCGGCATTTCGCGACATGCTCGTCGCCGCTGTTCCTAAGCTGGCAGAGCCCGAATAGGCCTCTTCCGCTCTGCTGAAGAGATCACAGGTGGGAAGAGACAGGTTCATGGTATCGGAGCTGGGCATTTCGTGTTGCACGCGGCCGTGGAGCATTGATGAAGGGGGAGCCGACGACCCTGATACTTTGCGTCACGGATGGAGCAGGCGATGAAGTTAAATGGAGCAACCTTTCAGGGTAAAAGCATTTCCCAAAAAATGGTGTTCGACCCCGAGATCACCCGCGTCATGGCGCTGGCCTTCGACATGGTGTGTGACACGTTTGGGCTTCGGAGGGACATGACTGATGCCCTAACGCATTCTGCAATTGCCAACACGATCGTGGATTTCGCCGAGCAAGGCGAGCGGGATCCTGACCAGCTGTGCGCCAAGACAATTCGGGCGCTGGCCCGGGGGCGGGATTCCTGACGGCGCAATGCAACTCCATTGCGGAGACTGCTTGCCCTCACGCCATGACAGTGGGCGGCCGCACCGGGCGCTCACTCTGGCGTTGTTCGGCAGACCGAGATGTGCCTTCGAGGCACCGCACGTTACGGGAAAATTCCGGGCGCGTGACGGGAAAGCGTCGGTACTGACGGGAAATTCGCGGAAGTCCCTCCCCCCGATCCGAAAAGATCGAAATCCAGGGCAGTCTTGATACGAAGCGCTAGCGACGTGCGCTCACCGAGCAGTCGGTCGCCGACGGGAATGTGAGCGCTCGCTCAGAATTCGCTCTCGGCTGTTGGGTAAGACCGAGCGCCTGCCACGGGTCGCCCTAACGCAGCCGGCTCGCTGCTGGGCCGCTCTGGTCGAGCATGGCAATGATCGAATCTGTCAGAACGGGCGCCAAGCCGGAGCGGAGCGCCGACACTTGAAGTCTAAGTCAAATGGCACGGGTAGCCATGTTTTTGGCACTTGCACGCAAGACTCCCGGGGACGAATTGGATCATTGTTCCGCACCTTCCGCAGCCATCGATCTGATCGCTGGGTGGGAATAGTCCCAAAGCGGTTGCACCCGCCGGGGCCATTAACGGGGTCGGGGTGGACGATCGGGACCGTGTCTTCATGGGGAGGGTGGTCCCGATCGTCCCTGATCCGTAGACCGCGATCGGACTATGAGCCCGCCGGGCAGCGACCCATCTACTCCGTCAGATTTCGTTAAGACTTTATTAACCAAGCGGGCTCTACCAGGCTAATCTGCCTTTGAGGAGTCGCACCATGCAACAACAGCTCGAAATTAAGATCCGCAATCGAGCCTATGAGCTCTGGAACACAAGCGGCCGAGAGGACGGACAAGACCTGCAGCACTGGCTCGCCGCCGAACAGGAGGTGCTGGCGGAAGCCGAAAAGACAACGGCGGCGCCGGTCATGAAGCTTGAATCGGTAAGTTCAAAGCCAAAAGGCCACCGCAGGCGTAAAAGGTGAGATCCGTGCCCAGAACCTCACGCCAGCCACCGCGAGGTTCTCGGGCTTGATCATCAGCCCTCAAAAGCAGAAACGTTTGGCTTCGCGCAAGCTCGCACGCCACAGCCCGCTCGGTTTCGAGCTGGCTGATCGCGGACCCACATGAAGGACTCAAGGCGGTGCCCGAACGCCGCTGCGGTGTCTTCTACCTTGGGACATCAGGAAGGAGCCCCACTCCACAGCGATAGTCGTTGAGCAAGAGAATATGTGCTCTGACGGCGGCGCTTCCCTTGGGCATCTCCTGCTCATTCTGGGCGAATAACTATTCCGGCGTGGATAAGTATTGGCGCAGACCAGATAGACGAAATCGTTTTAAAGCCTCGCACAATTCCATTATGGCCGCACAGGTCCGGTGCAACCCGCTCCGCATTCCGCGCCCTTTATCGGGTTGACATTCGTGGTGGAAATTCAGGCGGCAGGCTGCAGGGGATCGCGTGAGGCGGTACAATTCCAGGGGAGCTCGAGCGGGCCCCCACGCGAGGCTCTCGGTCCGCAGACGGTCGATCGGCTGACTCACGCCATCGCGGGCGCCTTGTACCAGGTTTACATGATAGCGGACGTGCTTGGCGCACTTGCGCTCGCGCTCGTTGTCCTTCTGCCGGCGGGCGCGAGTCCAACCGGGCCCGAGAAGTCAGCGGATCGAGCTGAGGTTCGGGGCGGGCGGAACTAAAACGGTGGAATTGTGATTGCTCCTTTAGGAAGGAAGTAACCCATGGTCGAAGCCGCCCACATTACTCGCCACCGCGATAAAAACGGTGAGATCAGCCGCAAACACGGCAACACGCTGATCCGGACATTGCGTAAGACCTACGGCCCGACCTTTGCATCGGGCTATTCCGAGAACGACAAGCTTGAGGATGTGCTGCACAGGCTCGACGCACCCTCGCTCGGCAAGTTGGTCCGCGATCACGAGGCCGGCAAGCTGAAGCAAATCTGTGAAGGCTAGAGACGCCGGAAAGTCGCGGGGGAGCCAATCATTTTGAGTTTGCGACCCTGACGCCATGTCGAGACCGCTCGTTGTCCTCATTCCGCACCACCTGGGGAAGGCGGAGGCGATTCGTCGACTCAAGTCCGGCCTCGACGGCACCCGCCCGCACCTTTCCCGATTGCTGAGGGTAGAGGAGGAGGTGTGGAACGGCGATCAGCTGCGCTTTCGGGTAAGCGCGTTGGGCCAGGTAGCGAGCGGCACGATCGAGGTCGCGGACGATTATATCCGATTGGAAGTGGTCTTGCCTTGGCTGCTGGCGCTGCTCGCCGACAAGATAAGGCCGGCCATCAGCTCGCAAGCCAGGTTGATGTTGGAGAAGAAATAGTCGAGCGGATTGCAGATGCGCCTGTGACGACGCCGATTTGCAATGCTGATCGCCACGCAGACGCCTGCATCGGAGTGAACTCAGTCTCTGCAAGCGACAAGCCCGGTAGCGGTGGCGATGGGGAAGAGGGTGGTGGTGCCAAAGGAGGAAATGATCGCCACTTGATAGAGACTTTGGTGGCCGACGGTCAGCCAGAACCCATAGTGCAGGAGTGCGACAGGGGTGCGCTGCCGGCTTCTTTCCGCTCTCAGGCGATCAGACCCCTCTCCATCACTAACGTGTAGCGGACGGCCTCGGGAACAGCCTTCCATACGGAGCCATGGCTGAACGCATGCACGGTAATCTCGACAACGGAAACCGGTCGCCCATTTACCGACAATTGGGCGACGGGCGCGCCTCCCGTAAACGCGACCAAGCCGAAGCTGCAGGCGTCGGGCGCGCCATTGTTGATCGTTCGGAGCGCAACATCCGCATCTTTCCCGTCGGAACGGAGCGTAGCAAAGCGCTCGATTTGTTGCGGTGTATCGCACATCACGCCCCTCCCTACAGCCATGACATGCTGCTCCTGCGCGACCGCAGGAATATAGCACAACGAAAGCAGCAGAGCGATTCTAAGAGTGCTCATTGTTATTCTCCATTTGAGACTGAGACTAAAACGAAGAAAAATCATCTAAGTTTTCGTATTTTTTCGTCGGGCAACTAAATGTGATGAACCTTATCTGTCCTGTCTTTAGAAGCGGCGCCACGACACGGTTAGGTAACCTGGATCTAAAACAGAACATCACGCACGGCTTTGTGGATATCTTTTTATCGGTCGACAGCACGAGTTGCTCTGGCTTTTCTTTCTCATTGTCCGGAGCACCCATCGACCTCGCAATTGCTTCAGCACGAGCCGCACGTGCGATTATAGTCAGTCCGCCCCTCGGACTCCCGCCGGGGCCAGTCGCTCGTAACAGTGCAGGTAATCTTCAGCCATCCTGTTGGCCGAGAACCGTCGCTCGAACTGGGCGCGTACCACGCGGCGATCGAGCTGTCCCAGCCGAGCTACCGCAGCGACGGCACCACCTTCATCATCTACGATGAATCCGCTCACGCCGTGATCAATCACTTCCGTGACCGAGCCGTATCGGAAGGCGATCGTAGGCGTGCCGCAGGCCATCGCCTCAATCATCACCAGCCCGAACGGTTCAGGCCAGTCGATTGGGAACAGCAAAGCGGCTGCATCGCCGAGAAATTGTTCCTTGGTGCGGTCGTTCACTTCGCCTATCAACTGGATTTCCTCCCCGTCGATCAATGGTTCGAGCCTTTGTTTAAAGTAGCGTTGCTCTGCGCGCGGCAACTTCGCGGCTATGCGCAACGGCTTGCCGGCTGCGCGCGCGATCCGAATCGCCGCCTCGGGGCCCTTGTCTGGGGAAAGCCTACCCAAAAACGCGAGGTATTTGCCTGGCAGATAGGAAGGTCGAACCGAATTGACCGGCAAGCCATGATGGACCGTGGCTAGCCAGCGCGCCTCCGGCAGGGGCGAGCGCTGACTCTGCGAGATTGAAACGAACGGCGCCTCGGGAAAGCGACGCACCAAATCGGGTAAGCCCTGCCAGTCAAGCCGACCATGAACAGTCGTGAGGAATGGGACGCCCAACCGGCTCAGCACGGGCAGATGAATCCAGTCGATGTGACAATGAATGATGTCGAACTCTGGTCCATGCCGTACCACCTCTTCAAGGAGTGCCGCATACGCCACCGCAGGGTCCGCTCGTGGCCGGCCCATTCGCAAAGAACGGGACCAGGGGGATAGCAGCCGCGCCCGCGTTGCGGAATCACCGCTAGCGAAGAGGCTCACATCATGGCCAGCGTCGATAAGTTCGTCGATCAGCCAAGCGATGACCCGTTCAGTGCCGCCGTAGAGCTTAGGTGGAACGCTCTCCGCCAGCGGCGCAATCTGGGCAATACGCATGCTAAAGCGGCCCGGCCATTACAGCCGACGCGCCCGCAAAACGCGACAGCAAATCGAGCCAGTCTTCGAACAGGCGGATCATCAGATTAGCCGGGCCCTGGTCAGGTCGACTTCATGATCTGCGAGGCCTCTTGCGCGGTAGGAACGCGCCCCTGCGGGGTCAAATGGTCTACCGTTTGCGGCAATTCCGCCGTGAGGCGCTGGAGCAATTCAGAACGGGATACACCAATTTCCTTCGCGAGCACATCTAGCGTGTCACTGCCGGCGGCGTTCTCAACATCGCCCGGCGAAATTGGTTTATTGGAGCCGTTCCCGAGCCAGGAGCTGGCCACGTCGTTCAGCCCATTCTGTTGCAAGCGACCGATCAGCTGGCCCAACCCGCCGCTCACGATCGTGCCAGGGCCACCGGCCATAGCGCCGCCGAGCGCATTTTGGAGGGAAGCCATGACGCCGCCATCGCCCGCAGCGGGTGAGCTCGACGACAGCGTGCCATCCCTATGCAGCGCCTTGTACGCCATAAGGGCCAAAAGCCCCATCGCGAGGGGAGACACTCCGCCGGATCCAGTGGGGCCCTGTGCCCGCGGTCCATTACTTATGCCTTGAATGATATCGAGTAAGCCCATGTTCGTCTCCGTTCTTGGCGGATAACGGGCAACCCGCCGCGGAGTTGCAGAGACACGAGCCGATATGACCGTGAATGGTGACCGCGCGCAGAGTCCTGGGGGCCCGGGGCAGCCAGCGCGTTGAGTTGATAGCAACATTAAAGAGGACTTGATTGATGAGACGCACTACTAAACGGATCACATGTTCGGCCTCGGGCAGCTCCACATGTTCCGCCTCGGGCGTATGAGAACACTCATGCCGGACGAGCCGCGGCCCCACGCCTGCCGAAAGCTCCGGCCGCTGCCTAGGCCGAGCAGCCCGTCCGCCATACCCGACTGCCAGACCACATATCGCGTCGCGTTGGGGCATGACCTGCGCCAAATGGAGGCGCATTTGGAAAATATCGCTATGCGGCGGAAGAACATCCTTTGGCTGCCTACCAGCAGATCGAGGAGGACCGGCTCCCGGCAGTCGCCAGCGTCGTGTTCAACCTCTTTGGCCAACAAGGATCAGACGCTGGAATACGACAAGCCGAGGTACTCGCGGCGCCCCGGGCGACACTCTCCGTAGCGCTTCACGACTACCTTGATCGGAACTTGCCCGACGCGTAGGCGTTCAGGAGAGGGTATCGAGTTCGCGATAGATCGAGAATCGTTCGCCCGATCAGGTCACGTTCCTGCAGTCCAGAAAGGGTCGCCCATGGCTGAAAAGGACCTCAAAGAACTATTCCACGACATGCTGAAGGACATCTACTTCGCAGAAAAGAAGATCGTCTCGGCTTTGCCCAAGATGGCCAAGGCCGCTAAATCGACTCAACTCAAGGCCGCCTTCGAAAAGCACGAGCAAGAAACCGAGGAACACGTCAACCGGCTCGAGAAGGTCTTCGAGGAGCTCGACGAGGCGCCCCGGGGTAAGACGTGCGATGCCATCATGGGCATCATCGAGGAAGGCCAGCAGGTGATGAAGGAATTCAAGGGCAAGCCAGCTCTCGATGCCGGACTGCTCGCCGCGGCACAAGCCGTGGAGCACTATGAGATCGCCCGATACGGCACGCTGAAGACCTGGGCGGCCGAGCTTGGCTTCAAAGAAGCCGCGAAGCTTTTCGATCAAACGTTATCCGAAGAAAAGAAAACGGACGAAGCCTTGAGCAAGTTGGCCCAGAGTGGCGTTAACGAGCACGCACACGCGGCTTAAATTCGTCGGTTGGTACTCCACCGCCTAAAACTCGGCGGCATCACAGACGGCAGTCCGCCGTTCGGCGGACTGCCGTCACATTTAAGTTGTCGTTCCGACTGCTAGCCCGTCTGCCCGGTCTCTTGGGTGCAGAATCCGAGGCAAGGCGGCCACCGATTCCGAGGACCACCCAATCCGATCGAAAGCGGCCACCTAATCCGAACGAAGGCGGCCACCCTGTTGATGGGGTGATTCGGGGAACGTTGTCGGCAGTCTGAGCCGGGCAAGGTCGACCCTTTGCGATTCGCAAA
>Ga0209062_1004726_pt1 | contig 13872 bp, 11 predicted proteins | sample Coa_R2_2_FD_187158 | JGI IMG/M metagenome (GOLD analysis project Ga0209062, IMG submission 187158) | Surface soil microbial communities from Centralia Pennsylvania, which are recovering from an underground coalmine fire - Coalmine... | ecosystem: Environmental > Terrestrial > Soil > Unclassified... | reverse complement strand
GTCCGTGCCGTTCGAGGTCCGCTACGAGCCGCGGCGTGCTGGAGAGGTGCATACGACGTGGTGCGACATCAGCCGAGCACGCAGGATGCTCGGCTATGAGCCATCGACGCCGCTGGCCGACGGGCTGGCGCAAACGTGGAAGTGGTTCCTTGAGGACGCGAGGAAATGAAGGCCAGCGCGATGTCACCGCGCGCGCTGTGCGCGTCGTTCGACAAGCGGCCTGCATTTCTCGATTTATGCGCGCTGGGCCTCGTCCTGGCGATTATGGTCGCCGCCAACCGGGAGTGGATATTCAACGGCTTCCGCTGGGTCGACACGTGGATGTATGTCGGCTTTTTCCAGCACTATGACTTTCCGGCGATGCTCGCCGAAAACAAGAAGATCGCACGACTGCCGTGGATCATTCTTGGCTACATTGTCAATCGGACGACGTCGCCAATGGCGGCCCAGTATATTCTCCACCTCGGCATGCTCGCCGCCGGCGGAGCCGCACTTTACTTCGTAGTTCTTAGGCAATTCGGCCGCGCGATTGCCGTGATTGTCACAGCCTTTTACCTGACATATCTGCCCGGACACGCCAGTGGTGGCTGGGACTACAACAACACGCCTTCCGGTTTCGTCTATCTCTTGACCTATTGGAGTTTGCTTGATCTGACGGAGCGAACCGAAAGACCGGTTTGGAGCGCCGTCTGGAGCGGGCTGGCAGGCACCACGCTGATCCACACCAACTTGCTCTACGTGCTCATCGTGCCTGCCCTCGTTTGGTTCGTCGCCATTCGTGTCCGAGAACGTCTAAGCGGTCCAGCATTGAAGCGCTGGACTCGACAGGTTCTATCGGCGGGCTTCGCAAGCGGCTTCAGTCTTACGCTCGTTCTCGCGCTCATCAATGTGATCGTGGGACGCGATTTTTTATTCTTTGGACGGCTGATCGCACGTTCGGGTCTGCTGATGATGGAGCCAGGCCGCGAAAAGGTCTGGTGGCGCCCATGGTCGCAATCGTGGTGGTACGACAGCCACGACTTGCCACTCAACGGCTATCACATGCCGCTCCTGCTGATCGTGCTGGTGATGGTCGCGGCAACCGCCTTCTTTGGCTACGTGTTCAAGGTGGCGATTCCAAAAATCCACAAGCAGGTCATCGGCATTTTCCTGGTGTCTCTGGCCGTTTACGCCGTAATGCAGTCAACCGGCCACCCACTCTTGCAGCCCTACTACATGGCGTTTCCTCTGCTGATACCGACGTTGCTCGCGATGGCCGCCGTGCTCGTCGTACTGTTCGAACCGGACGGTCAAGGCGCCCGCATCGCCTGGGGCGGAACAGCTTCAATCGCGACCTGTACCCTCTTTGCCGGTTTGTTCATCATCCTGTCAGCAGACCCTGGCTCATGGCACTTCGGCACGTTCAGGTCGTACGACGGCCTCTTCGGCATGCTGCCCATCCTCGGCGCGTTCCTGGTCCTGTGGCCGATCCGCCACTTTGCTCCCAAGAGGATGATAGCTCCTGCCATCGCCTTCGTCGTCGGCGCTATGGCCGCAACCAATGCCGAATGGCCGAGCGATCCGGCGTACCGGGAAGCCTATAGCTTCAAAGAACAGTGTCGCATGAGGCAACCCACCTTTTCCCTGATCATGGAGGCCGACCGGTTTCTGTTTTCTCGCGTCCAGGCGGGCAACTATGTGCCGTTGGTGTATCGTTCCAGCGAGACCCTACAGATCGACGGATGTTATGTGCCGCTAGCAGAAGTCGCTCGCCCGCTGGCCTCCATGGGCTATGACGTCGTCATGCCCTATTGGAAGATGGAAGCGACTCCCGCGCTGCCGGATGATGTCGTCGATGAAACAGCACGCGAGCGAACGATGATCGCTGTCATCACCCGAGACGATGCCTACCGCGACAGCGTCCTAAGCCGCTTCCGGCAACGCGGACCGGGATGGCATATCGACGGCGACACCTTGCTAGGCGCAACTGGCGCCAAAATATGGGTGCTGTCCCGCGCGGCATCCGACCGGCGCGCCGGCGGCTGAGCGGCTGCATTTAGGGATCGCCGTGGCTGAAACCCCCGTCGGCAGCCTCAAACGCCTCCTCGTGACCGACTATGAAACGTCGGTCTTCCGCCGGACGCTGCTGCTGCTGGCTCTGATCATTCCTGCATTCGCGGCAAACTTCCTCGTTCTCTATATCAGCGCCCATTGGCTTGGTGCAGCCGAGTTCGGTGTCTTTTACGCAGCCAACACGATCAGCAACATTCTATTTTCCGGCTCGCTGATCCTCAATCTTGCGTTCACGCGCTATTTGTCTGGCGTCCTGACGGCACATGGAAGCAGCGGTCTTGTCGCCGGCACGCGCAAGATTCAGCACACTGTGCTCTGGTGGGGCGGCTGGACGGCGACCGGCCTCGCTCTCTGCGGCCTGATTGCTGGCAATCAACTGGGCGTACGCTCGGCAATCGTCATCGTTCTGATCGTGCTCGATGCGTTCACTGCGTATGTCGGCGACGTCGGGCGAGTCCTGCTTCAGACCGCGCGCCGCACCTTAGCGCTGGGATTCTACACACTTGTCTGGATGATCTTGCGGCTGCTGCTTTGCATCGCAGGTCTACTGTGGTTCGGCACGGTCTGGGGGGCTCTCGCCGGTATCGTGCTTTCGTCCCTCCTGATGATCGCAGCAGTCAACTTTGTGCTGCTGAGGTGTCCGTCAGGCGCGAACGAGCCAGTGGGCAAACTGCCGACACTGACGGGCGAGCTGCCCGCGCTCTTCGGCTATGGCCTACTCGTCACCGTGAGCAACCTCGACATTCTCGTCGGTTACTTCGCGTTACCGAGCGTGAGCTTCGGCATCTACGCGGCGTCGTCGATCTTGCCGAAGGCCATCCTCACAGTGCTGCTGCCGCTCCAGCAGATGCTCTTTCCGCACATGCTGTCGGGGAGATCCAACAAGCAAGCCGATCAGCGCTTTCGTCGAAAAGCCGCTCTCGTGGTGATCGGACTCGCCGTGGCAGGCACGTTGTTCACTGTTCTGATTGAGCCACTGGCGTGTGGAGAGGCCCCCGGCATCCTGCTGTGCCGGCCTTCGCTGATGAACATAATTCTGCTTGGTGTGGCGCCGCTCGCGCTTGTGCGGGTCTTGCTACTCGAGGACATCGTGAACCACCGGCCATTCCGAGCCTTCTTGCTTCTCATCCCGCTCGTAGGCTTTGCCGTTTGGACTAGACGAACGGCGGTGAGCCAGGAAGCCCTGATGGCCTGGGGATACTTGGGTTGCTGTCTGGTCGCCGTGCTCCTCTTGGTCGGTCACAGGCTAGTTCCCAGCCTCCCGCGGGCGAATTGACATGGAGCCGGAGAGCTACCGGCTCCTAGCAGGCCGACAGGATACTTATTGGTGGCACCGCGCGAGACGCTCACTGAGCCGCGCATTGCTGCGACGCCACGGGTTAAAGCCAGGCGCACGATGGCTCGATCTTGGCTGTGGCCCCGGCGCGAACCTCGCCATGTTAGATGACATGTCGCCAAGCCAGGTGGTTGGTGTCGACCTTTCGCCGCTTGCTCTCGATCTCGCGCGGCGTGCTCAGCCGGCGGCCAAGTTGGTTCGCGCCGACGTCAACGCGCCGCAGCCCTTTCTCGACCGAAGTTTTGATCTCGTTACGATCTACAATGTGCTCTATCATCGATGGGTCGAAAGCGAGCTCGCAGTGCTGCGCGAGGTCAGGCGCGTACTTGCACCAGGCGGTCTACTGCTGTTGACCGAACCTGCATTTCCGGCTCTCGCACGAGGACTTGACGTCAAGGTCATGACGCGTCGGCGATATGTCGAGCGCGAGTTCGACGATCTGTTCGCGCAAGCGGGATTGCGGCCCCTGTTCGGCAGCTACTTCACGAGCTTTGGTTATCCGCTGCTCTTGGCAGTCAAAAAGTTTGGGCAGCCGCATGCACAACAAGAGGGCGTCGATACGCGGCGCTTGTCGCCCCTGACGAACAGCGCGCTGCTGGCCGCAGCAACAATTGAAAGTGTGGCAATTCGGTGCGGTCTGCGCATGCCGTTCGGCACGACATTGATGAAGATTGCTCGACGTCTTGATTGAGGCGCTCGGTGCCTATCTGTCAGTCCGGATAGCAGCTCAAGTCGAATTTTGTCGGCGGTTCGGTGGCCCAGCGGGTGGCCTCGGGATTCGGTTCGATGCCCGCGCGTGGGAGCCGGCCCGCCGCGATCGCGTTCTTGATGTAAGGCGCCAAGAGCTGCGCCACGATCCAACCATGCAGGCGAAAGCCATTCGATGTTTTGAAATGAACCATGTCGCCGAAATACGTCGGATCCTGGGGGAAGTATCGGTCAACCTCCAGAAAAGGCCAATGCTCTGTCTTCGCAAGCTTGCGAAACACCGCGTTCTGAAAATCCACGGCACTACGCGTTTCGGCGTAAGTCAGTGGCGCATACTCGTTATTGAGCGCTGATAGGATGAGCCGGTCGCGCTCAGGGTCAAGTTGCATGCCGTCTTCCACAAGAGTGATGAACGACGTCATGAAGAATATGGCTTTCCCCGCCTGGGTGACCTTTGCCATGCGCCGTAGGTCCGCGATCTGCTCCGGCAGATTGAATGGCAGGTCCATGCGTGTGAGGTCGGGGTCGGTCTGCTTTAGGTCAAAGGTCAACCGGTGCGGAGGCTTTGGCGGCTCAGCCGCTGGGCCACCACGCCGAAACAAGAGCGCGTAGGTTCGAACGAGCAGAGCCGAGTACTGCTCCAGCGGCAGATAGTGCAACTCCATGAAGGCATTCGGCCGCGAACGATCTTCCTGCTTTCCGTCGAGACGCTGAACGATGGGCTTAACGTGCAGATCGTTGGCTCCTTCGTAATAAACAACGATATCCGGTCGCAGCGGCATCACTTCGTAGCGCAGGATGTTGGTGATAATCGGCGCGTTAGTGCCGCCACGTCCAGCGTTGATCAGATCGAACTCGACGTCGAGCTTGTCGGCCCTCGCCCATTGGCGCAGGAAATGTACTACGTACTCAGGATAGGTGAACGGCCAGCCATTGGCGGTCGTCGACGCACCAAGGAATGCAAGTCGAATGACACGATCGGGCTTGCGAGGCACGATGTCTGGCCCGCGAAAGCCGAAGTTGTTGTAGTAAGTACTTAGGCTGTCCCACCCTCGCGGCACGATTCGATACGGGGGATTGATTGATCCGTCCGGACTCCTGAACGAATAGACGAAGCCGGGATAACGCTTGAAGTACCTGAGGATGCGCGTTTCCTTGTTTCCGGTGCGACAGGCGTCCTCGAGCCATTTATCGTTGTAGAGAAACTTCAGTTCGCTTTCGACGAAGGCACGCTCACCTGGAGCCTTCTTGTAGTTTTTGATCGCCTGATCCCAGTCGGCAGGCGGCGAAAAATGCGGTGATCGATCGTAGTTGGGCGGATCGGTGGCAAACCAGGCGATATCGAATTCCTTGTTGAACATGCTGTGGCGCGCGTCGCTCAACGAAGCCGTAGCTGGCAAAACTGTCGACGAATTGGCGACCGGCACCAACTGTAGCTGACCGAGCCGGTAGCCGTCGATCGTCCGGAAACCGAGCTCGGCTGCAATCAAACTAACTCCGACGGCAACGCCGACAAGGACGCCATTACCGAGGAAATTGCGCAGTCTCTTTGACACGAAACGCCCTTGCAGCACGGAGGACTTAGCGGAAGAGCATGTCGAGTACCCGTTGCACTTGCGCCGGGACGGAGCTGTCGCTTTCCAACGACCCGAACTGTAACCACAGTTCAGGTTTGTCCGGTTTCTCGTAGGGTGCGGAGATGCCCGTAAAATTAGGAATTTCGCCCTTGAGTGCCTTCGCGTAGAGGCCTTTGGGATCGCGGCGAATGCATTCCTCGAGGGGAGTGTCGACGAAGACTTCGAGGAATTCCCCTTCCATGAACATCGATCTGACGAGCTCTCGATCGGCTCGATAAGGCGAAATGAACGAACAGATCACGATGAGACCGGCTTCCGTCATCAGCCTTGCAACTTCTCCGGCGCGACGAATGTTCTCCACCCGGTCAGTTTCCGTAAAGCCAAGATTGCGGTTCAGGCCGTGGCGAAGATTGTCGCCGTCCAGGATCATCGTGTGGCACCCCCTGCGGTGTAGCTGAAGCTCGAGTTCCTTGGCGATCGTCGATTTGCCCGAACCCGAAAGCCCAGTGAACCAGATGCATTTCGGTGTCTGCTTCAGTAACGTGGCTCGACTTTTCTTATCGACGAGCGCCGTTTCCCAATGGACATTGGTCGCGCGGCGCAGTGAATGCAGCACCATACCCATCGCGACCGTTGCATTGCTCAAGCGATCGACCAGAATGAACGATCCGGTGCTTCGGCACTCCGCGTACGTATCAAAAGCAACTGGCGCCGCCGCCGCGACATCAACAGCACCAATCTCGTTGAGTTTAAGCTCGCGCGCAGCTACGTGTTCTAGATTCTCGATGTTCAACCGGTACTTGATCTGGCCGACGGTCGCTGGCACCCATTGAGTGGCCAGCCGCATCAAATATTGCCGCCCAGGATGGCAGGTTTCCTCCGACATCCACACTAGATGGGCCGTGAACTGGTCTGCATAAGTCGGTCTTGCCTGCGGTATAGCCATGAGCTCGCCGCGGCTGACGTCGATTTCACCTGCCAGCGTCAGCACCACGGCCTCGCCGGTTTTCGCCACCGACTGCTCGCCCGCCGTCCCAAGGATTTTCGCCACCAGAGACCTACCCCCGGTCCTCGCACCGACGATCTCCTCGCCAATCCGAATGCGCCCGGATACGACATTGCCCGCGATACCTCGAAAATCCAGATTGGGCCGCAACACGAGCTGGACGGGGAGGCGAAACGGTCCGGTCTCCTCTGCGTCGTCGATGCCCGCCGTTTCCAAAGCATCGAGAAGGGTTGGCCCCTCATACCAATCCATCCTCGTCGATCTCTTGCCGATATTGTCGCCGACCAGAGCCGATACAGGGATCGCTTGGATGTTCGAAAAGCCCAGACCGTCGACGAAACGGCCAAAGCCATCACGGATGCGTTCGAAAACCGAGACGTCGTAAGCGGCGAGATCCATCTTGTTAACTGCCAGAACGACGTTACCCACGCCAAGCAAAGCGCAGATCACCGCATGGCGCATGGTTTGCGTTAACAGACCTTTACGGGCGTCGACGAGGATGACGGCCAGATCCGCCTCTGAGGCGCCAGTCGCCATATTGCGCGTGTACTGCTCGTGTCCCGGGCAATCGATCGCGACGAAGCTACGCTGTGGAGTGGCGAAATACCGATAGGCCACGTCAATCGTGATGCCCTGCTCACGTTCTGCTTCCAGGCCGTCCAGGAGCAAGGCAAAGTCCAGTTCCTCGCCCGTCGTGCCGTGCCTGCGGCTATCGCGACGAAGCGCCTCGAGCTGGTCATCAAAAATGGCGCTGCACTCCCACAGCAGTCGGCCCATTAGAGTGGACTTGCCATCGTCGACCGAGCCACAGGTGATGAAGCGCAGTTGTGTGCCAATGGCCGCTGCGCGCATCAGAAATACCCCTCGCGCTTCTTGAGTTCCATCGACGCTCCGGTATCGGAATCGATCAGGCGTCCCTGACGCTCGGACTTTGACGACGACTTCATCTCGGCGACGACATCGTCTATACTTGTGGCTTCGCTTTCGATGGCGCCGGTCAACGGATAGCAGCCGAGCGTCCGAAACCTCACGCTGCGCAGTTGCGGCTCCTCCCCTGGTCGCAACGGTAGCCGGTCATCGTCGCGCATGATCCATACGCCATTGCGCCGCACGACCGGCCGCTTCTTGGCGAAATAGAGTGGAACGACGTCGATTCCTTCGGTGCGCACGTACTCCCATACGTCCAACTCGGTCCAATTCGACAATGGGAAGGCCCGCACACTCTCGCCGGCACCAAGCCGGCTATTGAACAGGCGCCACGGTTCTGGCCGCTGCCGCCGAGGGTCCCACACGTGATTTTGGCTGCGAAAGGACAAAATGCGTTCCTTCGACCGGCTTTTCTCTTCATCGCGACGAGCGCCGCCAATGGCGGCATCGAAGGCGTAGCGATCGAGCGCTTGTTTCAGCGCCTCGGTCTTCATTACCTGCGTGTGGAGGGCCGACCCCGATGTCATCGGATTGATGCCACGCGCAACGCCTTCCGCATTTATATGCACAATGAGCTCGATGTTTTTGTCAGCGGCAAGCCGGTCGCGAAAAGCGATCATCTCGCGGAACTTCCATGTCGTATCGACATGCAGCAGCGGAAACGGCAGCCGCCCAGGTGCGAACGCCTTCAGCGCCAGGTGTAGCAACACCGAGCTGTCCTTACCTATTGAATAGAGCAAAACAGGTCGACGGAACTCCGCCGCGACTTCCCGCAGTATGCTGATGGCCTCGGCTTCAAGATGCTTTAGGTGCGGCGCTAGTTGAGCCACGGCGATTCACGCACATCCGAACAAATCATCGGTCGCGGACTAACACAGGCGGAGCCGATTTGCACCAGATACTCGGCTTTCGCAGGCGCGGGTACCGAACGACGCTTGCACCGTCCGCTAACCGGCGTCTAGAAATCCCATGCGAGGCAGCGGGAAAGGCAAATCACTGGATGCTGGGCCGGCTTTGGGGAGGATTTGCAGCACCAGATCGGGGCTGGCGATGGGCACCCCTGTTGCTGTTTCTGGCCACCGTGACCTATTGGGTATTCGCTGAGCGCGCGGCCGACAAGTACCCCAACTACATGAGCAACGAGGCTACGGTCGTATTGCGCACTCCGCCGGCCGCACTGCTCGGCCCCCTAGTAATGCCCGACCAGCCCGACTACCAAGTCTTCTACCCGCTCGGTTACAATCTCCTCGTCGCGGTTGATCGATTCATCATTGCGCCGATCGCGCTTGGACCGCAGGCAACCGACCCCGGGGTGTTCAGCAAGTCGGGAAGCCGACTGGCGTGGGTCGAGCTGACATGGCTTGGCTTGATTGCAGCCGCCTGCTTCTTCTTCCTAAAGCGCTTGACCGACAATAGGAAAGCCGCACTGATCGGCACGGCCTATCTCGGATTGAACCACGGCTTCTCGCACGGATTGTACTTCGTCACCTCCTTCGGGGTCTATCCAATGCTGTTGGGCGTGATGCTTGCTCTTGACGCGTTGGCCGAAGTCTGCCGCGGTTCCAGCCCGCCCTCCCCGAGACAGTTCCTTCGCGTCGCGTTCGGCGTGGTCGTCGCCGTTCTGTCTTACGGCCAGGCCGGAGCATTGCCTGTCGTGATGATCGTCGTGACAGTGGCAACCATCTTCTATCTTCGCCGTCCTGTCAGGCAGCTGGGATCGACCGGCCTGTTCTTACCGGTCATTGGCATGGCGATTTTCCTGTATATGCAGGTGGTCGATGGGCTGCACGTCACCAGCCAGGTAAGTGAGGAGCAGTTTGTCTTCTCCTATCCCTCCGTCCTGCAGATGATCGAGGACATGATTCTGAACATCAGCTTCCACATCGCCTACGGTCTGGACAGTATCTTCATTCCCTGGCCGATGTTCTCGGTGTCGGTTCTCGGCAACATGGACATGAACATCTACAACCGGGACAACACATTCAACGCTCAGTTTCCCAACATTGCCTATCGGACGCTCGGTCTGTGGTACGTCGGTATCCTGTTCACTATTGCCGTCTGGTTGAGCGTCAAGCTGATCCTTGTACTCTACAAGGAGCGCGGTCGCGTCGAGAATTTGCCGGCAGTGTTCGGGCTCGCCCTGTTCTGGGGCGGCTTCTTCATGCACATCCCCATCATGTTTCGCGACTACTTCCTTATTCCGGGGCACGATATCGGCTATAAGGCCGCACAATCGCACCTCGGCGTCGCTGTTCTTGTCGCCTGGGTCGCGGCGCGCTGGCTCCTTCCTTGGGCGGCGCGGCGGTTGCCGGGCCACCAAGGGTTTGTGATTGCCGTTTGCTGCTGCTGGCTCCTGCTCTGCAACTTCTCCAAGGTCGCGCTAAACGCCGGATTCGGCTTTAGATATCCTTGGTAGAAGATATCCTTGGTAGACATCTGGCCTCGGGCTAGCCGCCTTGCCTTGGCAAAGCGAGGCAGGTAAGGACTTTTTGCGTGGCAACGGAAGCAGGTCAAAGGTAGTGCCAATTCACCCGTCAGCCGTTCTTGGGCGGGATGTGCGCATCCCCCTGCCAGAACTCGTCAACATCTACGGCTGCCACATCGGTGACGAGACGCGCGTCGGTCCGTTCGTCGAGATCCAGAGCGGCGCAGTCGTCGGCGCGCGCTGCAAAGTCCAGTCGCATAGCTTTATCTGCGAAGGTGTCACGCTAGAGGACGAAGTCTTCGTTGGTCATGGCGTCACATTCACTAACGATCTGTGGCCAAGAGCGACCGACGGCAAGGGCCATCTGCTTGGCACCGAAGGTTGGGCACTGAAGCGCACGCTGGTGAGGAAGTTCGCCAGCATTGGCAGCGGCGCCACCATTCTACCGGTCACGATCGGAACGGGCGCGCTCGTGGCGGCCGGCGCGGTAGTCACGCGCGACGTGCCCGATCACATGATCGTGGCCGGCAATCCAGCGCGCGTCACAGGCGATGTGCGCGGGAAACGGCCTACGACATGAAGGCGCTGGTCCCTTTCAATGATCTCGCGATTCAATGGCGGGAAATCGCCGCCGAGGCCCAGCACGAGATTACCGACTTGTTCGAAAACAGCGCTTTCAGCGGAGGGCGCTACGTCGAGGCCTTCGAGCGCGACATTGCCGACTGGATGAAGACGCCCCACGCCATAGCCTGCAGCTCGGGGACCGCCGCGCTACATCTCGCCATGATGGCCGCGGGCATCGGTCCGGGTGATGAAGTCCTGGTCCCCGCCCATACCTTCATAGCGACAATTTGGGGCGTACTGTATGCGGGCGCGACTCCGGTGTTGTGCGAAGTTGAGGATGCCACCGGCAACCTGGACGTTGCTGACGCATCTCGACGTATTACTCCACGTACCAAGGCCATCATCCCGGTCCATCTGTACGGTCAGCCGGCGGACCTTGCCGGCATACGAGGCTTGGCCTCAACTTATAAACTGAAGGTCATCGAGGACAATGCCCAAGCGATCGGCGCCTACAGTGACGGGCAAATGCTTGGCACTCATGGTCTGCTTGGCTGCTTCAGCTTCTATCCCGGCAAGAATCTTGGTGCCGCGGGTGAGGGCGGTTTGGTGGCAACGGCCGATGAAGCACTAGCCGACCGTCTGCGTCGCCTGCGCAATCACGGCCAGTCCGAGCGCTACATCCACACCGAGATCGGCTTCAACTACCGCATGGACGGCATTCAGGGCATCGTGCTGCGGCACAAGCTGCGGCGCCTGCCGGCCTGGACCGACCGACGCAAGCAACTTGCCGCCCGATACGCGTCGGGACTGGCCGGCCTTCCGCTGCGCGTGCCGCGCGCGGTACATCAGGATCACGTGTGGCATCTCTACGTCGTGCGAACGCCGGAACGAGACGATCTGCGCTCGCATCTCCAGAAGCAGGGAATTGAAACCGGCTTGCACTACCCCGTGCCTTGCCATCGGCAGCCCTGCCTTGCACATCTGAGGCATGATGCCGCCGGCTTTCCGATCGCCGAAGCCTGGGCCGCGACGGGCCTCTCCTTGCCGCTGTTTCACGGCATGACCGAAGAGCAGGTCGATCTCGTCGTATCGGCGATCCGCGACTATTTTTCACGGCGCTGACATGACTATCCGAGTCGCCATCGTCGGATACGGCTACTGGGGGCCGAATCTGTTGCGAAACTTCGCTGCCAACGGCAATTTCGAGGTCGTCGCCCTGGCCGATCGCCGCCCCGAGGCGCGCGCCGCTGCCCAACGAGCCGTTCGCGGATTGCGTTGCTACGAGGACGGTCTCCAAGTGATCGCCCTGCCCGATGTCGATGCCGTAGTGGTCGCGACGCCGGTCGCCACGCATTTCGACCTGGCGCGCCGCGCACTTATGGCCGGCAAGCACGTTTTGGTGGAAAAGCCGATCTGTGCAACCTCAGCGGAAGCCGAAGAATTGATCCGGATCGCCGCCCGCCTCAATCGGACCTTAATGGTCGATCACGTCTTCCTTTTCACCGGCGCCGTGCAAGCCATCAAGCAGGCAGTCGACGCCGGCCGCTTCGGTGATATCTGCTACTTCGATTCGATGCGTGTGAATCTCGGCCTGTTCCAGACGGACGTTAACGTGCTTTGGGATCTCGCACCCCATGACCTCTCGATCATCAACTACTTGATCGACGACCAAGTCGTGGCCGTCGACGCTACCGGATACTGCCACGTCAATCCGGGCTTGCCCGACATGGTCTATCTCACATTGCACTACGCACACAACATGGTCGCCCATTTCAATCTCAGTTGGATGTCGCCCATGAAGGTCCGCCGGTTCGTCATTGGCGGCACCCGTCAGATGCTGATCTGGGACGATCTCGATCACGACCAGAAAGTGCGCATCTACGACAGCGGTATCGAGATCCGCGCCGAGGGCCAGCGAGCCACCATCGTTCCCGATTATCGAATCGGCGACATCTACTCGCCTCGCATCTCCAGGAAGGAAGCGCTCACCGCCGTCGTCGATCATTTCGGCTCGGTGATCAGAGCAGAGCAGACATCCATCATGACCGGCAAACATGGACTCAAGGTCGTTCAGGTGATGGAACAAGCGCAACAAGCGCTCGATCGCAATCTTGCGGAAGTTGGTACCCGCCGCGGGGCGGTTGCCGACAAGATCGGGAGGCCACTCGCGCAGCATGGCGAATAAACTGCTGATTACGGGAGGTGGCGGCTTCTGTGGCAGCCATCTGGCAGAGCACTTTGCCTCGACGTGGAAGGTCCGCCTCTTCGACAGTTTCCTGCGCGACTCTCTCAAGTACGCGCCCGGCCTGAGGTCGAATCCCAATGTCGAAGTATTGCGGGGCGACATCCTGGACCGTGACGCGGTTCGCAACGCCCTCGACGGGTGCTCGACCGTCTTCCATTGCGCGGCGATCGCCGGCGTTTCCAGCTACTACGAGAAGTCGGTCGAGACGCTGCGCGTCAATATCCTTGGGACATTCAATCTGCTCGACGCCATGGTCGAGCGCGATGTCAAGCGCGTCGTCTACTTCTCGACCAGCGAGATCTACGGACCCAATGCCAGGAACGTGCGCGAAACCGATGCTCCGACCAGCGGTCCGGTTTCCCAACGCCGCTGGGTCTATTCAGTCAGCAAGCTCTCCGGCGAACACACCATGCTGCGGTACGGCGAGACATATGGGATTGGTGTCACGGTAATTCGCCCGTTCAACGTCTACGGACCGCGCCAGATCGGCGAGGGCGCAGTCAGCAATTTCTGTCGGTGCCTGACAGTCGGCAAGCCGCTCGAGATCTATGGCGATGGTGGCGACGTGCGCGCCTGGTGCCATGTACAGGATCTGACCAGCGCCATGGCGCTCATCGTCGACAATCCGGACGCCAATGGCCGAGTCTTCAACATTGGCAACCCTGACGCCTCCGTGACAACTGCGGAGCTCGCGGACCGGCTTGTCGCCATAAATGGCAGCGGAAGCATCACCAAGGTACCAAGCGAACATTCTCCGATTCGGCTACGGTCACCTGATATCAGCCTCGCGAGATCGGTGCTGTCGTTTCAGCCGCGAGTCGGCCTAGAAGAAGGCTTGCGCAACACCCTGAACTGGTTCAAGTCGATTTCGGCATGAAGATAGCGGTGATCGGAGGCGGCAAGATGGGATTGCCGCTGGCCTGCATGTTCGCCCATCGCGGCGCGAACGTGGCCGTGTGCGACCTAGATCGATCGATCGTCGACAGCATCAACCACGGTGCCGACCCGCACGGCGAGCCGGAACAGGACTGC
>Ga0209062_1004724_pt1 | contig 13872 bp, 13 predicted proteins | sample Coa_R2_2_FD_187158 | JGI IMG/M metagenome (GOLD analysis project Ga0209062, IMG submission 187158) | Surface soil microbial communities from Centralia Pennsylvania, which are recovering from an underground coalmine fire - Coalmine... | ecosystem: Environmental > Terrestrial > Soil > Unclassified... | reverse complement strand
AAGGGTAGCGAGAAGAAATGGGCCACTGTTTCGGCTGTAAAGCGTCGTCCCGATATTGTATCAAGGGCCGCCAACAAAATGAGTCCAAGCGAAACCCACTTCAATATCCTCACAAACGTCTGTAGGGGAAGGATTCCAAAAGTGAAGGCGCGGCCGATCATATAGCCGCTGAACAATTCTAAGGCTTCAACTGCGACATATGGTCGAAACCCCCCATTTAGCATCGTAGCTACGATGCACCAAGCCGAGGTGAGCAGAGCGCATACGTCTGCCGCATAGAGACCGCCCCGTCTCCTTCTAACGGCGAATACAGCAGGAAGGATGAATAGGATCGTCACAACCCGCCCGGGCGTTAAGATCACGCCAGCGAACTCAACTTGAACGGGAGGACAGAAGATAGCTACAAGCGCGATGGTGAGGGCGAGTTTATATGATCTCGGGTCGCCAACCTGATTGGCTTCTACGGCTTCGCCCACAAGCCTAGCCGGCGGAGCGCGCAATTCGCGCTGATTCCGCAAAGGAGATAACGCCGTAGTTACATCTGGGGACATATCTCCAGTCACAAACGAGTTTGGGCCTTGAGCTCGGCTTTTGCGCAAACAATGAAAGGCCATGCAGTCTTTGCGCCCCTCCGACTTCCGCCCTTTCTCACAGCACGGCCTTTCCTAGTAGGAGCTAACAAATAGATTACGGACAGCTGAGTGCCGACGCAAACCGAATCCTATCTGGACGCAGATCCCAAGCACGCCAACGGCCAGAATAGTTCCGCGACTGATCATCGTTGGCTCTGGATGGAATACCAATAGAGAAACAACTCCCGTGACAGTAACCGCGGATAGGGCCAAGTCCGCCCAAATTTCGCGCGACGTCTTGCGGGAGGCTGCAAATATGAAATAAAGCACAAATCTTAAGATATCGCCCAAAAGCAGGCCAAGCAAAACAGCTTCTATGCTTGGCCACCAACGAACAAGAAAAGCTGCGAAAAGAAGTCCTATTCCACTCGAAAGACTAAGCACAGTTAAAGCACGGGTCCTCCCGGTTGCAAAAAGATACATTGTTGGTGCACCGTTTATTTGCACCAAAAAGAACACCCTAGCGGCTATTAGAACATGGATGTTCGGCGTCGCGTGAAAGTGATGGCCAAAAATTATTGGAACAAGCAGATCGAACGCAACCGCAATGAATAGCGAGTAAGTGGACGCTAACACCGCATAGGGAAAAACGGCAGATGGGTAAGCTTTCTCGCGACTGTCCCCCTGCTTGGCCTGCGAAGTCACCAGGTAGGACAATGCAATCTTGCCAAAGATTCGATCCATCAAACTGATCGGGACGCCCATCAGATTCAGCAGAATCGCATAAAGAGCCAGAGTGCTCACATCGAACCAGTGGCCGACCAAAGCACGATCGAATTGGGAGACAAGTGCCAGCCCCAACCCGTTGACCGTTAATGGGATCCCGTAAGACAACACAACCCTCAACATATCAGGAGACGCCGACAGTCGATAAGGATTGCGTGCTAAGATATGGGACACCACACTATAAATCGCGGGCTGGGCGACGAGGCAAATCAGCATCGCCCGGTGGTCTTTCAACATGTAGGCTGCTGGCAAAACTAAGATGAACGCGGCCGATGCCGCAACAAGTTGAGCCCGCATTTCGGGAGCATATTCAAAGCTTCCTTCAACCTGCCGTATGCCCAAGTGAGCCAGCGATGACAACAATGGAACGAATGATAGCACGGCAAAGCTGTCCGCAAGCTCCGGGACTCCAAAACTAGCTGCGATCGTCGGCGCTGCGAGAAACAACAAGCAAGCAAGAAATAGGCCCCGAATGAGAGACAGAACATGCACCGCGTTCAACGCGTGAGCATCGTGCGATTTGGTCATGAGGAACTTGTCGTAGCCCATGTCCGTCACCAAACCGGCTGTTGCAACCACAACCGTAAACGCTACCGCGATGCCAAGTTCACTTGGAACGAGCAAGCGGGACAAGATGGCTGTCCGACCAAATCGCAAGGCAACATCAACCAACGGCGCTATCGAAACCGCCGAACCGCGCCATATCCACACTTTCAAATGTGACCAGCCGGATCGCGGTGCAATTATCTGCTTCATTAGGACGTCCGACCCTTTTAGTGCCAGCACACGCGTCATGATAGTCGACTTACTGAGATGAACCGGTGGCAATTGATTCGAAAGGTGTCATCTGTTCTCGCCGGAGGGACTTTATTCTGGCACTTACGGCAGCGCCCGAAAGCATCACCAACGTCATTCAATAGTCACGCAAAGACCGCTGATATTAGCTCGTCGTTTTGCGGTCAAATTGTGCAAATCCCTTCGCGTGCCGTTTGTAAAATCTAGCCAGTTGCCGCCTGATTCGGATATCCAGTCTCGGTTCTCGCGTTAGTTCCGATAACCGGAGTCCAGCTTGCATATCCGCGTATAATGTTTCACGAGGCTTTATTTTATCATTCCGTCGCGCGGTTCCTCGGTCACTGGTATATATGCAATCCCAGTCTTCTCGCTTGAGTCGCGATAGCACGTGGCGATTGTATGAGCCAAACGGAATTGCGACCTTTGTCACGGCGCGACCAGTGACATCCTCTATTCTTCTACGGGCATCTACAACCTCTTCGTCCAACTCTTTGGGATCGAGAGCGCACCAATCTCGATGATACATCCCATGGCTTCCGATGCCCATGCTACAGCTAAGCAGCTCTTCAATCATCGACTTGTCGAGGTAATGCGCAGTGCCAACCCGGCCTGCGCAGATAAAGAACGTCGCTTTGAGACCACGTTTCACAAGGGCGGGCAACGCGAATACAGCGTCACTCTCGTTTCCGTCATCAAAGGTTAGCAAGATATCTGGGCTCTCGCCGATGGGGCGTTCTGAGATGAGGTCGAGCAGTCGAACGAATGACGAGACGCTCCACCAACAAAGCTTCTCTTCATCATCTACGCGGGGATGCGGCTCACCCAGCCCATGAAAATTCAAAATCAGTTCTCTCACTACCGAAATCCCTCAATTAGCCCCTCGTAGTTGCCGCAAAAGCCAACTCGAAGTCTTCATCCAACTGCACCCGCCTGCGTAGGCCCGAGATCAACGGCCAACTCCTCTATTTTAACCGCAATTAAAGATAAAACTGGAGCTTAATGCTCGCAAATCTATCAAAATCCGCGCCTCTGGGGAACTCTTCTAAATTCCAACTAGGAGTTCAGCCAATTGATCGTGTAAGCAGAGTTGGGCAGTTCATTCGCGATGTTCTCATAAATACCATAGGCTAAGTTCGCCGCCATTTAAGATTTTTGATCGTATCGGCCGCTTGCGCCACCAACGTGCGATCACCCTCGATGGATGCCGAATGCGTTGAAGGCTATATGAAGGCTATAAGAGGTTTGCTGGCGCTGCGGAACTTTACCAACGCGCGAATTCGGTTCCTAGCACGACTTGACGAGCATTCCATAATTCATCATCATTTATTTTTCGCTCGCAGCACAGATGCCTCCATGACTGTCCCATTGATCGCCCAAACCCGCTCGACAATTCGCAAAGCCGTTACTAAGATCTATCGTCTATATCTGGTTTATATCTGGCGAATGGACATCGGGGAAGGAACAGTTATTTCCTTGTCCGCCAAGCTGGATAAGACAAATCCTGGGGGAGTTCATATAGGAAAATATACCAACATAACATTCGGCGTAACCATATTGGCCCATGATTTCGTTAATGAGGTTCATAAGGATGTTTGGATTGGAGATAACTGCTTCATTGGCGCCCATTCGATAATTCTGCCCGGTGTAAGGATAGGTAATAATTGTATAATTGCTACCGCGAGCGTCGTCGCAGGAAATGTACCAGCTCGATCGTTAGTGTTTGGCAATCCAGCCCGAGTTCTTGAGAGCAACCTGATGACGGGGCGTCATGGGGTTCGCGTACGTTGTAAAGCCCCGAACTCCGACGCGCCGAACTAGTGGGTGGCGGCGGAGGCGCTGTTGCATTCCGGAGCGATCGCTTTGGCGATCGTCGGAACGATGAGCCGAGAGGCGAGCTCCGGCAGTGGATGGCGCCCATCCGGAATTCCCCTTCTTAATTCACCTTGATTCAGAGCTCTCCAGGCGGGTCGATTGTCGATGTACCCAACGCCTAACGCGCCTGCCAGGTCTTCGTAAATGCCATAGTAGGCGTCCAGATTAGGACGTATCAATCTGCGAAGACCGGTCCCGGGGCTCATTGTCATGAGAAATATCTTGGTTTCCGGCAGCGCTCCGAGTATGGCTCGAACGATCTCCCCTGTATTTGCGCGACTGTGCTCAAGGGAGAAACCCTTGAACCAAGCGGCATCGTTCGCTGAGAACTCGATCAGAACTACGTGGGGATGCGACCCAATCACTTCTTGAACAACCGAAAGCCCCCAAGCTGAAGTCTCGCCACTTCGTGCAAAATCTAAGACGCTAACCTGCCGATTGAGGCACCGGCTCAAATACTCTTGAAGAGGCGCAAGCCAGCCACCGCGATGCGTGAGACTTGTACCCATCGCTGCGATAATCAATGGACCATTCTCCAACTCGCCGCCTACTCCTCCAACCATACCCAATGGTGAAAATTGGAAAAAAAGAGAAATAATCGTAAGAAAAACCGCTCTGTTGGCTATCGACTTCAGGGGAGCGAGCATCCTTGTCGCTGGAAAAGGCTGTACCACCAGATGGCGGATTTCCTCGCCTAGCGTCGGATCGCCGGGGCCGTTCGCGCTCTTCAGACAAACTACGTCACGCGTTTTCACGACAAGCGGTTTCTCTATGAGACGTAACCTTTAGCCAGGAGGTAATCCCTTAGCGCATCCTGCCAAGCTCGCATCGGGCGAATGATCTTTGAAACTTTATCATTGTCGAGAGCGCTATAGCGCGGACGCGCCGCTGGCGTAGGAAACTCCTCAGTTTTGATCGGAAGCACTCGTGCATCAAGATTTACATCGGAAACAATTCGTGCAGCGAATTCATACCATGTTGATGCTCCGGAGTTGACAACATGCCAGATCCCGGGAGAAGCTTGGTTGAGGACCATGTCTAGAATAGCTTCGGCTACGTCCAAAGTTGAAGTTGGAGACATCGTTTGATCGGCGACAATCCGCAACTCGCCTCTTTCCTTTGCGAGGCGGAGCATCGTTTCCACAAAGTTGCCGCCCTTCCCGCTAGCCCCAGCCACCCCAAACAATGATGCCACGCGGATGATCCGCGTATCTCGGTTTGCCAGCAGCGCGAGATCTTCGCCCATCGCCTTGGAGGCCCCATAAACGTTCACTGGGGCTTTGGGCGCCCCTTCCTTTAAGGGCGAGCGCTGTTGTTGTCCACCAAAGACATAGTCCGTTGAAATATGAAAAAAATTCGCTCGCTTCTCAGCCGCAAGCTCGGCAAGCCCCTTTACCAGATGGGTATTGATCGTAAAGGCTTGTTGTGCGTTAGCCTCGACCTCATCGGTCTTGTGATAGCCGGAGCAATTGATCAGGACGTCAAAGTTCAGCTCTCGCAATGAGGAGATGGCTGCTCCAATGTTGCTCAGTTCGATTCGATCCCGTCCAATGGACTGGATTTCGATCGGCTCACCGCGTCGCTCGTTGGCCAACCGTATGTCGGTACCCAGCTGACCGTTGGGACCAAGTAGCAGCGTCTTCATGTTTTCAGATTTTCAGTATGCCGCCATACATTTCGACCTGCCGAAGCCGTTCCTGCCAAGCGATCATTTCTTTATACCAATCGAGGGTGATCGTCTTCGGGGTTCGGTCTGTTCTTCCGGCCTCAAGGGCTTGGCAAGTGTCCCGGACGCCATCCTCCGCAGTCAGTTCGGCTTTGTAGCCGAGAGCTTCGATTTTGCTGAACGCGACGCGGTAGGAGCGATGGTCCGGATCACCGTACCATTCGATTTTAACCGGTCGCGGCACGTTCCTGGCCACCAGCTCCGCGAGTGGACCCAGCTGATAGTTGTTCTCATCCGACCCGACATTAAAGATTTGCTTGTTCACTCTCGCGGGATCCGCGGTCAGCATAAAGATCTGAGCGCGGGCCGTATCCTTGACGTGGACCATAGGACGCCACTGGCTGCCATCGCGCATCAACGGGAGAATGCCGGTTTTCCAGGCACCGTAAGTCATGCCGTTGATGGCAAGATCAAATCGCATCCGCGGGCTGTACCCATAGACGGTTGCCTGACGCAGAACAACTACCGTGAACTCATCCGAGGCGAGCGCCAGAACTCCCTGTTCGGCTCTCTCATTGGCACGTGCGTAAGTAGTCAGCGGGTTGGTCTTGGTTCGCTCGTCCGCGACTACCCCCGGCTCCTGAAATCCGTAAATGCTGCAGGAGGACGGAAGGATATAGCGTCTGACTCCAGCCCGCCTGGCAAGTTGAGCGGTGCGAACTCTTGCTTCTTCGTTGATGGCGAAGGTCTCGTTTTGAAAAAGTTCGCCTGAGGGGTCGTTAGAAATAGCCACAAGGTCGATGACATGATCGATCCCAGCGAGATGCGCGGCTGTAATGCGCCTTGCATCTTCTTGAATGATCTCGAGATGACTATCTGGTGCGAGCAGCTCTCGGCCAAAGAAAAACCGATCAATTGCTCGTACCTCATAGCCTTCCTTGAGAAGCATAGGAACCAAGGTGGTTCCGATGTACCCTCCGGCGCCGGTGACCAGCACTCTGCCGTTCTGTTTTCCGTTCTTCATGTCTAACTTTCAATCAAACTTAGGAGCTTCATCGAATGAGGGCAGCGCCTTATCTCGCGGCGACAGCGTTAACTTGTCGTTGCTGAACGGCCACGGAATGTTGAGCTTGGGATCGTTCCAACGAACTCCGAAATCACAGCTGGGCGCATAATAGTTCGTCACTTTATAGATCAGCTCTGTGTCCGGTTCCAGGGTACAGATCCCGTGAGCAAATCCAACCGGTACGAGAATCTGATTCCATTCATTCGCCGAAATTTCGGCACACACCCATTCCCCGAAAGTCGGTGAGGAGCGCCGCATATCTACTGCAACGTCAAGTATTCGCCCTCTAACGACACGCACCAGCTTGTCCTGGGCCCATGGAACACCTTGATAATGCAGCCCCCGGATAGTGCCGGGGTGCTGCGAAAGAGATTGATTATCCTGAACAAAATCGAGCTTAATGCCAGCTTCGGCCAGCTCTCTCTTGTTATAAGTTTCCGAAAAAAAACCGCGGTGATCACCATGCTTTTTGGGTCTAATGATCTTAACGTCGCTAATTCTAAGCGACTCAATAGAAATGCTCATTTAGCCTACCCGATCCGCTCTCTTAATTCAATCACCAAAGCTCATATTGAATAACGGCCGCAAATACAATCGGCAAATATTAGGACAATTAATGCCCTCGACATTATGACGTTTCACCTATGAGATCCGGTGCGACAACGAATGATAGACCGATAATAGATATTCGCCGTAACTGCTTTTGGCGCTCTTCTGTGCCACCTCAAAGAAATGCTCTCGCGAAATGTATCCTAACCGGAGTGCTATCTCCTCGGGACAGGCGATGCGCAAGCCTTGGCGCTGTTCAAGGATTTGCACGAAATGGCTGGCTTCCACTAACGACGCATGCGTACCGGTATCTAGCCAAGCGAAGCCGCGCCCCAAGATCTGAACGAATAAATCACCACGTTCAAGATAGGCTCTATTGACATCCGTTATTTCGAGTTCTCCCCTCTTGGACGGCTTCAGCGAGGCAGCGATGTCAAGCACGTCATTGTCGTAAAAATAAAGGCCGGTAACTGCGACGTTCGACTTCGGATGAGTCGGCTTTTCTTCAATTGACAAAGCTCGTCCTTGCTTATTGAATTCGATAACACCGTATTGTTCGGGCGTTTTGACAACGTATCCAAAAACCGTTGCGCCCTTCCTGCGCTGAGCAGCCGCCGCTAAAAGCTCGGGGAGCCCGTGACCATAAAAAATGTTGTCTCCAAGTACCAATGCCACGTTGCTAGACCCTACAAACTCGCGTCCCACAATGAAAGCATCCGCCAAGCCTCGCGGATGATCTTGGACTGCGTAAGAGAACTGAAGACCAAAATCAGCTCCGTTGCCCAACAGCCGTTGAAACAACGGCTGGTCTTGAGCTGTCGAGATTACGAGAATGTCTCTGACGCCGGCTAGCATCAGCGTACTCAAGGGGTAATAGATCATAGGCTTATCGAACACGGGCAGAAGCTGCTTTGAAACAACCGTGGTCACCGGAAATAGCCGTGATCCAGTTCCTCCCGCCAGAATAATTCCTTTCACCTAGCTCGCCTTTCCCTTCAGTGTTCAGAAAGATATCGCAACCAGTTCGTGAACATAACCTTGGCTGGCGCTCCACTCATGATGTTTTCGTGAACGGCAATGCGCGGAAATTCCGCCATTAGCGTCGGCTTTCGGTGGTTATGCGCACGCCTTTGAAAAACTGCCAGCCTATGTTCGGTTTCAGCGTCGAAGTACCCAGAAGGAATAGCCGGATAGGAATCGCGAACGCCCGCGAGAAAACGGCCAACGTCTCGGCGATATTCACGGCTTAACGACATCGAATCATATTCGGGATGACCCTGAAAGAATATAAAATGACTGGAGAGGCGCTTAACAAAGACGTCGACTCCCGCTTCCGGCGATTCGGTCAGCACGCAATAACCCCGAGCCGCCAAATCGCTGCGCTTGAGTTCGTTCAAGCGCGAGTGCGACACCTTGAGCGGGAACGCAAGATCCTGAATCATCCAATCATCCGCAACTTTTGAACAATCGAATACCCCCGAGCACTTTTTGCTGAGGGGCCGACGTTCGACACCATCCAAGTGCAAAACAGCGGCGTGAGCGGCAAGACAAGACCAGATGGTCGAACGAGTATTGGTGTTCGCCCAATCGACAAGGTCGGCGAGTTCGCCCCAGTAGGGCTCCTGCCAGAGAAACGGCGCATTCGGCTCGGCGCCCGTCACGATCAATCCGTCGAGCCTAAACCGAGACAGGTCGGCAATCCTGCTGTAGTAACGCTCAATTCTCGATTGCCCCGGGAGTGATCGCTTCACGGACGATAGCGAGAAATACCGAAGATCTACAATCCTCTTGCCCGCCGCAGCCTTCAACAGGACTTTGAACTGACGTTCTGTCGCCTGCAAGGCGCTATCTGGCATATTGTTAACTAATCCAATCCTAAGCACAGTTTCTGCGTTGTAACGACGGGCAATAGCTCGTGTTTGCCGAAGCGTAGTGGGCGGCAACGCCAAAGCCGAAACCAGCCGATGTTTGTCGAAAACAAGGGACATCCCGGGCCAACCGTTCTATTCCGCAGCATCCTGATGGGATTTCAGCTCACAAGCTTGCGTGAGTGCTTGATCAATATCCTCGATAATGTCGGTAACGTGTTCGATGCCGATCGAGAGGCGGATGGTTTCCGGCAGAACGCCGGCGACCCGCTGCTGCTCGCCCGACATCTGACGGTGGGTTGTGGAAGCCGGATGACAAGCAAGTGACTTGGCATCGCCGATGTTGACCAGCCGCGTGATCAGCTTTAACGAGTCATAAAAAGCCTTGCCAGCCTCGAGGCCGCCCTTGATTCCGAAGGTGAATAAGGACGAGGCATTGCCCGAAAGATACCGCTGGACCAGCGCGTAATAAGGACTGTCCGGGAAACCGGCGTAGTTGACCCACGCAACACGAGCATCATTGCGCAGGAACTCCGCTACCTTGCGCGCGTTTTCGACGTGACGTTCGACCCGCAGCGCGATCGTCTCCATTCCCTGCAGCAGCAGGAACGCGTTGAAGGGCGACAGCACCGAGCCCATGGTGCGTTGATACACGCTGCGTGCGCGCTCGATGAAAGCCTTTGGTCCGAAGCGCTCGGCATAGACAAGCCCATGGTAGGAGGCGTCCGGAGTGTTGAACGCCGGGAAGCGCTCCGCATGGCTCGCCCAGGGAAAACGGCCACTGTCAACGATGGCGCCGCCGAGCGTGGTGCCGTGCCCGCCAACAAATTTGGTTAGCGAATGAACCACAATATCGGCGCCGTAATCGAATGGCTTCAGCAGGATCGGGGTTGCGACCGTATTGTCGACGACGAGCGGTATGCCGTGACGGTGGGCGACGTTGGCCAACGCCTCTATGTCGCACACGTTCCCCGCGGGATTGCCGATCGTTTCTGCAAAAACCGCCTTCGTATTTCCGTCGATTAACCTTTCGATTGCGCCCGGTTGATCGCTCTCAGCGAAACGGCCCGCAATACCCTGACGCGGCAGAACATGGCCAAGCAGCGTGTGGGTGGTTCCGTAAAGCTGGGGAACGGAAACGATGTTCCCGCCCGCATCGGCGAGATTGACCAAGGCAAAATGCATCGCGGCCTGGCCGGTTGCCACCGCGAGCGCACCGACGCCACCTTCGAGCTCGGCGATACGCCTTTCCAGCACGGATGTCGTAGGATTTGCAATTCGGCTGTAGCGAAATCCTTCGGCCTCAAGATTGAACAGAGCAGCGCCGTGATCGGCGCTGTCAAACGCGTATGCAACCGTTTGATAGATTGGAACTGCGACCGACCTCGTTGTTGGATCGGGCTCGTAGCCGCCATGGATGGCTATGGTCTCGTCTCTCATGTTTTACCTGACACGTGCAAAACCGCGCAACGAATAATCTCTGCGGCGGTTCGCGTCATATATATAGGCATCGATTTAAAAGCAGGATATTGCACGAACCCGAAAACTCAATTCAATAGGAGCCGGAAAAACATGACGTCAGCGATAACAGCGAGGCGCGTAAGTTGGCACCTCACAGATTATAAGCAGTCCTCAATTTAGCGACGCGAGCAACCACCCCTCCCCTCTGCTGGCGCCCACTTTCATTGGAACAACCGTCGCATAAGGAATAGGCGAATGTGTCCATACGACGGTGCCAGACGTTGACGTCAGACTACTGCTCTGGCTCCGATCTGGTTCATGATCATCAACTCCAGTGTTTTTACCGACTGGAAATTCTCGGGCGTGATCTCAGCCTGCGGGATTGTAAAGTCGAACTCCGCCTCGACGTCGAGCATCAACTTGACCATGTCTATCGAGGTCAAACCGGCATCTACTAACCGCAAGTCCGGATGAACGTCCGCCGAAATAGAGTTCTGCCCCAGAATTGTCTGAACAATCGCAACGACACGATCCTGAATTTTAAATGCTTCCATTTTTTAACTCGTACAGTTAACTGGAGCCCGCCTTAGCTACGAGGCCATCGATGATTTTCTCGAACAACACTTGGGACTTTGGTCAATGACTTCTCGAAATAAAACATCACTCGATTTTAGCCCTCGACTTTTGAACAGTAATCATTTAGCCTTTATCATATTTAATTCCTCGCGCAAATTGAATTCTAACTTAACTTCAAGGATTTTAAGACTACAGCCCCGGAGTTTGTGAACCATGAACGTTCAAGAAGCTGGGCTTCGCACTGCAGCTGCAAAAAAAACGGACGATCCCCTTGCAGTCCATCGCAGCTCTTTCCAGCAACGGACAGCTGCTGTCGCGAAAGCTGCTGCGGTCGAGGTGGAAACGGTCGATCGCGACGCGCGGTTTCCGCAAAAGGCTTTCGAGGTCGCCCGTCAGGAGAGACTTCTGGGCGCCCAAATTCCTGTCGAGTTCGGCGGCGATGGGGCTTCGATCGGTGACATCGCCGAAATGTGCTATACGCTCGGCCGGACCTGCTCCTCCACGGCGATGATCTTTGCGATGCATCAAACCAAGGTCGCCTGCCTTGTCCGTCACGGAGCCGGCAGCCATTGGCACGAAAACTTAATGAGACGCTTGGCCTCTGAACAGCTTCTTCTAGCATCGTCAACCACAGAGGGTCAGAACGGCGGAAACATTCGCTTCAGTTCTGCTGCTGTCGAGCACGCCGGCGCCGAAATCTCACTCGTGCGGAACGCCACCGTGATTTCTTATGGCGCGCAAGCCGACGGCATTGTCACCATTGCCCGCCGCGACAACGATGCCGCCGGATCTGACCAGGTGCTGCTCGCCATGACCAAGGAGAATTATACGCTCGAACCTACGCTCGGCTGGGAGACCCTTGGCATGCGCGGAACCTGCAGTGCCGGCTTTGAGTTGAAATTCAAAGGCTCGGCCGAACAGATCTTCCCGGAAGCGTACGAAACGATCCACGCTCAGACCATGACCCCCGTCGCGCACCTCTGCTGGTCTTCTGTCTGGGCCGGGATTGCAGCTGCGGCTGTCGAGCGCGCACAGCTGTTCATCCGCAAGGCTGCGCGCGGGTCTGGTGGCCAGCTCCCGCCTGGTGCAGCGCACTTCACTGCCGCCAAGATGACGTTGACGAAATTGCGGGCCGTTATTACTTCTAACCTCGATACCTATGCGGCTCGCGAGCGCGATGAACGCGCGCTCTCATCGCTTGATTTCCAGTCTCAGATCAATCTGCTCAAGGTGCAGGCTTCGGAGCTTGCCGTTGAAACTGTGACGCATGCGATGCGTGCCTGCGGACTGTCCGGATACCGCAACGACGGCGAATTTAGCGTAGGTCGTCATCTGCGCGACGTCCTGTCGGCACCGCTCATGATCAACAATGACCGAATCCTTGCAAACATCGGGACAGCCAGTCTGATGAGCGCTGTTCCTGCCACCCTGCGCGATTGAGCGCGAGCACCGTTCAACACAAGGCCAAACATGAATGTAACCATTCGACCGGCATCGCAGGAGGCGGCACCTGCTGATGCCCTGGATCATCTCGGTGATGTCCTGTTCCACAAGATGGGGACCGATGGTGTCTATGCCCGGACGGCTCTTTACGAAGAGGTGGTCGAACGGCTCGCGGCGCTGATCTCCCGGCATCGAGAACCCGATACCGAGGTCATGCGATTCCCGCCGGTCATGAACCGTGGGCAGCTCGAGAAGTCCGGTTATCTGAAGAGCTTCCCTAACCTGCTTGGCTGCGTCTGCGGGCTGCACGGCAGTGAGCATGAAATCCATGCCGCCGTCAGCCGCTTCGACGCCGGTGGCGACTGGACCACTTCACTCTCGCCCGCCGACCTCGTGCTTTCTCCTGCGGCTTGCTACCCGGTCTATCCGATCGCTGCCGCAAGAGGACCGCTGCCGCCAGGCGGAATTTGCTTTGACGTCGCCGCCGACTGCTTCCGCCGCGAACCGTCCCGTCAACTGGACCGGCTGCAGTCATTCCGGATGCGCGAATATGTTCGGATAGGTAGCCCTGAGGACGTGTCGGATTTTCGTGAGCGGTGGATCGTGCGAGCCCAGGCCATCGCACGCGATCTCGGCTTTAGATTCAAGGTTGATTGCGCGAACGATCCGTTCTTTGGTCGTGTCGGTCAGATGAAGGCAGTCAGCCAGAAACAGCAAGCGCTAAAGTTCGAGCTTTTGATTCCGCTGCGCTCTGAGGAGCAGCCGACTGCCTGCATGAGCTTTAACTATCACCGGGACCATTTCGGCACGACTTGGGACGTCCGCGATGCGAACGGCGAACCGGCCCATACAGGCTGCGTCGCATTCGGCATGGACCGCCTTGCGGTTGCCATGTTCCATACTCATGGCACGGACCTTGCCAAGTGGCCAGCCGCGGTGCGGGAAATACTCGAAATGCGATAGCCGGGTTGGTGCTACGCGCGGACGGAACGGATCTCATCGGCCCCGGAGTATCAATACGAGTGCGAGCGTCCTCTGCGGGCCGCTGGCGTTTCGTCGTGGCTCTCTTAGCTGTGACAAAAAGGGCGAAATCTTATCATGCATAAGGATGCTTCGCAGCGGACTGCTGCCAGAGCACTGGTCGAACAGCTCTTGGTCAACGGCGTCCAGCATGTGTTCTGCGTTCCCGGTGAGAGCTTTCTACCCGTTCTGGACGCC